>Ga0335074_10000542_pt1 | contig 52840 bp, 39 predicted proteins | sample Lox_Sample_23_FD_206715 | JGI IMG/M metagenome (GOLD analysis project Ga0335074, IMG submission 206715) | Soil microbial communities from Loxahatchee National Wildlife Refuge, Florida, United States - Lox_Sample_2.3 | ecosystem: Environmental > Terrestrial > Soil > Wetlands | place: USA...
GTGTTCCGGCGGTGTGGACCGCCGCCCATCGGACTTTTTTTTAAACGTCTCCACATCCTGACCTAATTCCTCGCACGCCAGCTTCAGAAAGGCCGCGTTCAACACGTTCTCCGCCTGTGTTTGCCCTAAGGCACGCTCCAATTGCGCAATCTGTCGCTGGTATTCACGAATCCGATCTTTTTCGTCTGGCTTTTCCACACGTACTACCTTGGCCTGCAAATGATTCTTCCCGTACTGGGTCAACCACTTCTGGACCGTCATGGAACCGGTAATCTCATAATGGGCCCGTACCTCGTTGATCGAACCAAACCGGCCCTTCTCTAAGTCCTCGACTACCTGTCGCTTGAAGCACTCACTATACCGTCGAAGAATCCGTTCACGCATCTAAAAACTCCTGACTTTTGCCTGGTCAAGAGTGACAACCTATATCAGGACGAGACAGCTACACCTGTCACCTGTTCCCCATACCCTATTCCCTACGTTGAAATTAATTCGTCGAACGGGGGAGTTTGTCGCGGATGAATTGCGCGCGGGCGGCCTTGAGCGATTCGCCTTCCAGCGATTTACCCAGAACGCGCTGCAGATGCGCCGGCTGTGTTTGCAGGAACAGCATATTGATCGCGGCCAGATCAATGCCGACGACGCGTTTGGCCGCCACGCCCAGGCGCAAATGGGAAAGGAAATAAAGCGTTTCTTCCGTGGTCAGCAGGCGCGCGTTGCGCAGTACGCCTATGGCCCGGCCTATTTTGTCATCCAGTACAAGCGGCCGCTCCTGTTCGAGAATGCTGCGTGCGGCCAGCTCGGCCTTGATGATTTTGGGAATGATCTGGGTGCAGAATTCCTCGAGAATTTCCTCCTCGGAGCGGCCCAGCGTGGTTTGATTGCTGATCTGGTAAAAATCGCCCAGGGCATCGGTGCCTTCGCCATACAGACCGCGCACGGCCATGTGCATGTCGCGGGCGCTGCGGAGAACTTTTTCAATTTCGCCGGTGAACTTGAGCGCGGGCAGATGCATCATCACCGAAACGCGCAGGCCGGTGCCGACGTTGGTCGGGCAGGCGGTTAAAAAACCAAAGCGATCGCTGAACGCATACTCCAGATGCTCCTGCAGACGGTCGTCGAGGCGGTTGGCTTCCTGCCAGCACTCGCGAAGCTGCAACCCCGAACGCAAAACCTGCAGCCGCAGGTGATCCTCTTCGTTGACCATGACGCTCAGAACTTCATCGGTGCTGACGGCGACGCCGCGACTGCCTTCGCCCGAGGCGAGTTGTTTGCTGATCAGATGGCGTTCAACGAGCAGATGACGGTCGGTTTCGTCGGTTTTATCCACGTCGATATAAAAAATCCGGCGGTCATAAGACGCTCCGGTAAGCTGCTGGCGGCAAAGCCGGTGCAATTCGGAGCGCTGGGTGCGGTTGGCTTTGCTCATAAAGGGGAACGCAGCCAGATTGCGCGCCAGGCGGACGCGGGAACTGATGACGATTTCATGTTCCGGTCCGCTATCGGAAAGCCATTCGCCGCAATGGGCAGTTAAATCACGCAGTTCCATTTTAGCCTTCTATTTATCCCGGATGCTGAAGCGACTGAATCTGATCGCGCAAGCGCGCGGCTTCTTCATAAGATTCAGACTCCACAGCGCGGGAGAGCTGCTTTTTCAGGCGCGCCAGTTCGCTTTTCCGCAATTCAATTATCTGCGACTCGGCCGGGGCGCCGGACCGGCGTGTCTTGCCGGTATGATGCTCGGCCCCCTGGTGGGCGCTTTTGACGACGCGCTGGAGCTGCTGGCTGAAGATTTCATAATCTTTCATGCAGCCCAGCAGGCCGGTGTCCTTAAATTCCTGCCAGGTCATGCCACAATCGTCGCAGCGCAGGGATGGCGCGTCGCCGGGAACCGACTGTTTCTGAATCAACTGGTTTAAAATATCGCCCACCGGCAAATGGCTTTGCTGCACATAGCCTTCCTCGGCGGCACAACGCTGGCATAAATGTATCTGGGTTACTTTACCATTGCTGATTTCGGTAAAGTGCATGGTGGCGGGACTTTGGCATCGATCGCATCTGGTCATGTCAAAAAACCACTTTCGAGGCCCACTGGCCTTAAAGTACACACCCTACTTAATGTTATGAATGCTCAGGAGGCAATTCAACTATTTTTTCCCGTAAAACAGCTTAGGAGATTTTCTTAGCAGGGTTCGCGTCATGCCGTTGTGTCGTTGTGTCGTTGTGGTAAAAATCTATTCCCTGCTTTTAGTCCCCTAATCGGGGATATGGTTTTTAAATTTGCGCTTAAATTCATCAAGCGACGAGATACCTTCAGGAAGCTCGGCCTGATCGACCAAAAGTACGGGAATGCCATCCTTGATTGGATATTTCAGACCGCCAACCTGGGAGATCAGATAATTACCCTGGAGGCGAAGAGGACTGCGCGTCAGCGGGCAAACCAGAATTTGCAGTAAATCGGGATCCGGGCTCTGTTTCATATAACACACATTTTAACCGATGCCGGGAAAGAAACTATCCGGTAGAAGTGAAAACTTTTCTTTTGACACGTTTTGGAGTCGGTCTATAATCGGCGGCTGAGCTGGAGAGTATGACCTTTGTTTAGGCCCCGGACCAAGGCGTGCGCTGGCATGAAAAGCGAAACCTGTTTTTTTAAGGCGAATCGGAGGCGTTAGTTATGCTCAAGACGGAGCGAAGTTTTCTTTTCCGACCTTTGCTATTGATCGCCGCCGCAACCGTGGCACTGATGAGCGCGAACGGCGGCAAAGCGCCGGCTCAGGATGCCGACGACCAGGGGACGGCGCAAAACAGCGCTGCGGTGGCCAGTCTTTCCGACCAGGCCAACCTGTTTATGCACTATTCGCTCCTGGGCCAGCAGCAACTGGCGCACGATTTCGGGCAGGCGATTTTGAACGCCAACCCCAGTCCGGTCGATTTACTTAACGCCTTCGAACAGGCCGCCAACGGCCGGGACATCGATGAAATTCTCGACGGAAACGAACAAAACGATTCGCTGCGCGACATTTCGATTAAAATTTCCAATCTTCTGCAGGAAGGCCGGATTGCGTTGGCGCGCAATCCCGACCGGATTACCTCAGCCATCGTACACATGGGCGACAGCCCGCGCGCTTATGTGGTTTCGCGCGACCGCTTGCGGGCCGCGGGCGAATTCTGCGCGACTTTTTTCATCAAGTATCTCAACGATCCCAACTATAAGCAGCTTGAGCCCTTCATATTCCAGATGATCAGCGATCTGGGCAAACCGATGCTCAACCCACTGGTGCAGCAACTCAGTACGCCCGTAGCTTCGGAAAAGATTTTTTTGATTAACGCTTTGGGAAACATCGGCTATCCGCAGGCCCTGCCCTACTTAAGGGCGATTGCCGACAATCCAAACAACACCTCCGACGTGATGGCCGCGGCCGACAAGGCCATCGCCAACATCGATCCGAAGGGGCAATTTTCACAATTCACCGCCACTGAATTGTTCATGTGGCTGGCATGGGGTTATTTTCATAACGTGCCGTCTTTGGCGCCCAACCAGCCCGCCGAGCCGACAAACCCGGTATGGTATTACGACAAAGGGCTGGATAATCTCTCCGGCATAGAAGTGCCCACGCCGATCTGGAAAGACATTCAAACCATGCGCGCCTGCGAAGCAGCGCTGGCGCTGGATCCCAGTAATTCCGGCGCCATCAGTTTGTGGCTGGCCGCGGATATCCGGCGCGAAGTGGACCTGCCGACCGGGGCGACCGATCCAACGCAGCCGGCCGGAACGCCGGACGCTCATTACTACGCCGTGGCGGCCGGACCGGTCTATTTGAACCCGGTACTGCAAATCGCGCTGCAGCAGGAAAACAGCGCCATGATTCTTAAAGTGATTACCGCGCTGGCCCAGACGGGAGGCGTGCAGGGATTGATCGGCAGCGGCACACAATCCACGCCGCTGATTCAGGCGATGTCTTATCCAAACATTCAGGTGCGGTTTGAAGCGGCGGCGGCGCTGGCGGCGGCCAACCCCGAGTCCGCATTTTCCGGCGCCGACCAGGTGGTGCCGCTATTGGGACAGGCGATCGCGCAAACCGCCAAACCTGTCGCGGTGCTTGTGGATCCGGACCCGGAGAATTTAAACCGGCTTAAAGCGCAGATCAGCGATCAATTTAACGTGGTTGGGGCGCCGACTTTGAGCGAGGCAATTCTGCAGGTGCAGCAAACGCCTTACATCGCACTGATGATTGTGCCCAGCGGAGATCAGGTATTGCAACTCCAGGCGATGGCGGCGACCGATCCGCGGCTGGCCTATACGCCTGTGCTGGTGACGGGGCAACCGGATCAATTAACCGCTTTGCACGGTCAATTTATTAATCTGCCGACTTATGATGTGGTTCCCTACACCGCCGACGGCTCAACAGTTATCAGCACGTATGGCCAGATACTCAACCGGCTGGGCGGTCCGCCCCCCACCGACGGCGAAGCGGCGGCCTTTTCAATTCGGTCCGCGGGACTGTTGGATTCGATTGCGCTGAACCGCGCTTCAATTTATGACGTCAACGCGGCGCTGCCGGCGCTGGAGCTGGGCCTGCAAAACTCCGACACGCAGGTGGTGACGGCCGTGGCCCAGGTCCTCGGACACATGGCCAACCCCGAAGCACAAAATGTTCTGGCCCAGGCGGCACTTAACAGCCAGAGCCAGCCGTCGGATTTGCGGCAGACTTTGTATTTTGACCTGGCCACTTCGGCGCGCAACGCGGGAAATCATCTGGGCAGCGATCAGATCAACGCGCTGGTTCAGGTGGTTAACAGCGAATCGGACCAGGCGGTGAAAATCGCCGCGGCCGAAGCGCTGGGCGCCTTGAACGTGCCCAGCAATCAGGCGTCGGCGCTGATTCGCGCTCAGGCGAAGTAAATACAGAGTTTCTCAACTCGACTTTTGCCCCAACGGGGCTTATTCATTTGACGTTGCAAGATTGAATTTGATGTCTGGGATTGACGCAACCCTTTCAGGGTTGATGAGGTTCGGGTTCTATTTCCCGGCGTAGTCCCGATGAATCGGGACAACGCCGGGCTGAAATATTCAGCCCCTTCGGGGCAATCCCGACATGGAGCCTGTTCTACAAAATCAGACGTTGATTTGTTCAATTTTTACCGCAAGATATTTCTGGCGGTGGCCGACCCGGCGATGGAACCCTTTACGGCGCGTAAACCGTTCGACATAAACTTTCTGATCTTTGATTGGTCCGAGAACCCTGGCGGTAACTTTGGCTCCGCCGACCAATGGCGTGCCGATTTTGACGCCTGCGTCGTTGGAAACTAAAAGCACCTTGTCAAAGGTGATGGTCTGCGTATTTTCTGCAAGCTCACGGATATCGATTTCGAGCGTGTCCCCGGGTTCAACTTTGAACTGAGTGCCGCTGTCTTCCACAATCGCGTATGCCATAATAATGCTTCCTCCGGGTTTTTAATCTTATGGACGGGCTTCGTGCCTGTCGGGTTTCCGCCGCGCCGCAAAGGGGGCATAGTATGCTGGAAAACGCGGGGTTAATCAAGCCGCAAAACTTTTGGGCATATTTCTGGCTAGAAGTTAATATCATGTGGGACAGGCATCTTGCCTGTCATTCATGGAAGCTTCCTAAAACAGCAAAGGATCAAAACGAAAGTGGACACATCAAAAGATAATTGTGGGACAGGCTTCCAGCCTGTCAATCCTTGGAAGCATCCTGATCTTGGTAGCCAATCTCGACACCTGCCGCATTTGCAAACCCCAGGCGCTACATATTTCGCGACGTTCCGTTGCGCTAAAGGAATAGAACTCCCCGAACCAGCTCGTGATCTTGTACTCTCATCGGTAACCTACTGGGATGGCAAGAAAATTGATTTAGATGCCGCCGTAGTCATGCCAGATCACGTGCATATGATTTTCAGATTGCTGACACAATGTGACGGGCAGGACGGTTGTCATACTTTGAGCAGCATTTTTCACAGCATCAAGAGTTTCTCAGCTAAGCAGATCAACAAGCTGTTTAAACGACAAGGCTCTGTCTGGTTAGATGAAAGTTTCGATCACATCATACGCAATAGAGACAAATGGGAAGAAAATATTCAATATATTCGGTTGAATGCAGTGAAAAAGGGACTTGCCGAAAGGCCTGAAGATTACAAGTGGCTGTGGTTGAAACGTGACAGGCAAGATGCCTGTCCCACAGAAAAAAGATAAAAATCACGTGGAATTGGCCTCCAGCCTGTCATTTATTGTAAAAACACTAAGATATGGGGCTTGGCTTATGACGGCGGAATGCGTAGAATAAATTAAACCCGTCGAGCGGGAAATTATAGGAGTTTTCGCATATGGCAATTACACTCAGTGAAACTGCAGCCAAGGAAATCAAGAATATCATCAAAGAGCAGGGGCTCTCGGAGCAGGTGGCCCTCCGCGTCGGCGTAAAAGGCGGCGGATGTTCCGGGTTCAGCTATGTTCTGGACCTGACGGAAGAGGTCGGTGAAACCGACGAAGTGATTGAAACGCAGGGTATCCGCCTGGTTTCCGACCGTAAGAGCTATCTGTACCTGAACGGCACCGAAATCGATTTCCGTGATGAAGTGATGGGACGCGGGTTTGTATTCAAGAACCCGAACGCGACTCATACCTGCGGTTGCGGATCGTCTTTCAGCGCGTAAGCGGCAAGACAAACAGTTTATTATTCATCAGGAGCCGGCGCGTAAACGTTCCGGCTTTTTTACTGCGCCCCCAGACGATGGACGCGGCGAGGAAATGATTTTTATGGATGATGCCGTTTTAAAAAGGATCAAGACCGCGGCGGTTCCGATGTCACTTGGCGCTGTGTTTATACTGGGCCTGATCGTGATCCAGGTGATACGGTCGGGGACCAAACCGCCTGATTTGGTCGCATGGCAAACCAGTTTCAGCCAGGCGTCGCAAACAGCGGCACGGGAAAACCGCCCGATTTTGATTGATTTTTACGCCTCATGGTGCCCGGCGTGCCAGTTCATGGATTCCGACGTATGGTCGGACCCCGGGATAGCCCAGCAAATCGCGGCGGATTATGTTCCACTGCTCGCCGATGTGGACAAACCGGACGGAGGAAAACTGGCCAAGCAATATCAAATACCGTCCTTGCCGACGATCCTGATCGTTTCCGCCGGTGGAAGCATATACAAAGGCGGTTTGACGATGGACAAACTGCAAATGCAGCAATTTTTACGGCAAGGGGCCTGGGCGACCGCGCATCAGCCCGCGACGCTGCCGTGATTAACTAATTTAACAATTAACATATAATAACTTATATTATATTAAAAAGGCGGAGAAAGTTTTTGACCCGGACAACGGATTATCCTGAATTTGAAGAAGCGCAGGCGGGCAGCCTGGCGCCCATGCCCGCGGAACCGCCGGTGACGCTCGACCGTCATCGCCATGAAGAATGGACGCTTACGCCCCCATCGCGAAACAAGGTTCTGCGCCTGGCGGCGCCGGCCATTGTCGAACAGCTGCTCAACGCCGTGATCGGCCTGACCGACGTGGTGATCGCCGGGCATCTGCCCGGCAACGCCAACGTGGTTTCGGCGGCTACCGCGGCGGTGGGAATGATGACCTACCTGCAATGGTTTGTGGCGCTGATCAGCGGCGCCGTGGGCGGCGGCGCCACGGCGATTGTGGCCCGGGCCATTGGGGCGCGGCGCCCCCGCATGGCCAATCGCACCGCGGGCACGGCGGTGACGGCGTCGCTGGCGGCGGGCATAGCCTCTTCGGCGATCATGTTTGTCTTTGCGCCGCAGGTGATCGCCATGTGCCGGCTTTCGGATTTGTCCGCGACATTTGCCACGCAATTCCTGCACATCATGGTGATTACGATAAGTCTGCAGGTGGCGGGGCAGATCGGCATGGCGTGCGTGCGCGGCGCCGGCGACACGATTCGCCCCATGCTGACCATGCTGCTGCTGACGGTCTTTAACTGCGTGACCTCCGCGACGTTCGCCTACGGCTGGTTCGGGATGCCCGCGTGGGGCCTGGCCGGAGACGCCTTTGGAACCATGCTGGCCTACCTGGTCGGAGGAATACTGGCCGCGGCGATGCTGCTGAGCCCGGGCGGGAGGATCAGGCTTGCGTGGCGGCACATGCGGATTGTGCCGCACGTGTTGTGGCGCATCCTGAAAATCGGCATTCCCAGCGGCATGGAACAGATGCTGTTGTGGATTGGACAAATTATTATAGTTATATTTGTTATTAATTCGCGCGACGACCTCAACGGGCACATCATGGCCGGGCACATCGCGGTGCTGCGACTCGAATCGCTTTCGTTCCTGCCGGGGCTGGGCTTCGCCATCGCCGCTTCGGCGCTGGTGGGCCAGTATCTGGGCGCGTCAAAGCCCGAGGAAGCCCGAAACGCGGCATACATCGCCAATCGCCTGGCGGTTTACACCATGACCGTCCTGGCGCTTCCCATGGTGTTTTTTCCGGGGCTGATGCTGGGGCTGATTGTCAAATCGCCGCCGGTGATTCACGTGGGCTGGTGGCCGATGGTTCTGGCGGGACTGGCGCAGCCGGGGTTTGCGGTGGCCATCGTTCTGGCCGGCGCCTTGCGCGGCGCCGGCGAAACCATTCCGCCCATGATGAGCACGGTTACGGGCATGCTGTTCGTACGGATACTGGTGGTGGTGGTTTGCCTGGCATGGATGAAACACGCGGGAATTACAGGGGGAAACCTGCTTGCGGTGTGGATCGCTATTTTTGTCGACCTGAATTATCGCGGCGTGTACAACTATCTGGCGTTTGAACGCGGCGACTGGCAGAAACGCAAAATCTAGGCGGCGCTGAATTCCCTTAGAGCCTCTTAAAAGGGATGGGCGAAGATTCGCTGCGCATACCAGTTCACAATAGGCGTTCCAACAAGCAGCGCCAATATTCCAGCCACGCTCAGCCATGGACCATAAGGCAGAACATTCGGCCGGCCGAGAATGATAATAACGATCGCCCAAAGCAGCGCCAGGATCGGCGCCAGAAAAAAGATGATGCCGACGAGCGGCACGCCGACGACGGCGCCGATGCCCGCCAGCAAAAATACGTCGCCCAGCCCCATGGCCACGCGACCCAGCATCAGCGTGCCGGCGATGCGGACGGCCCAGATCAACCAACCGCCGCAGAGCATTCCAAACAATACGCCCAGCAATCGTTCCACCACGGGCAGTGCGGGAATCTGCAGCGGAAGAAATAGTCCGGCAAACGCAAAGAAAAACGGGAATAACAGGAACAAGACTTCCTTGAGTATCTCCCTTCGCGCCGAAGTGATGCGCGTTTCCTCCAATACCTGTTCGGCCAGATCTGAAGCGGTTCCGCGCGGCAAAACACCGATCAGAAAAATAAGCACTCCGCCGGCGAGCATGGCCAACGCCGCGATTTTAAGTCCATAGGCAAACCAGGCGGCCAGTATCAACAACAAAACGATGGCGCTGGCAACCAGCATCCATCCGGGATGCGCGGGCGAGGGCGGCGGAGTGAGCGGACGCGACGGCGCGGCGACCGGATACGGAGGCAGCGGAAAACTTCGCGGCAGAATTTTCAGATATAAAAGTGCATTGGAGACAAGCAGTCCAATGGTCGCGCCCAATGCAATTTTCGCGGTCGGCATATCAACGGATAATGTTGGGAGCATGGGACCAAATCCGGCAACGCACGCCGCGAGTGCAACAGCAAGGAGCAGGCCGGGGAGAATCAATGGTATTTCAAACCAGTCGATGTCGATGGCGGAAGCGGCCAGAAGGGCGAAAACATAAAACAAATGCAGGAGCAACGTCAGATCGCCATGAAATGGAAATTGAAAACCTTCACCGCCCCACCCACCGAAAAAATATGCCAGGTACAACGCCAGGAACAACAGACCAACGGATAATTCGACCAACGGATAGCGCACAGAGACAGGCGTGCGGCAGATGTCGCAGCGACCGCCGAGAAAAAGCCAGGAAATCACGGGAATATTGCAATACCAGCGAATCGAACTGTGACAAACGGGACAATGAGAGGAAGGCCAGGAAAGCGTCAATGTCGCGGTTTGCGAGGCAAAATGTGTTGGCGTGCCGTAATGAGGCAACCGCCAGATTACCACATTGAGAAAACTGCCGAGGCAACAACCTGCTAAAAAGAGAAACAGGCCAATCAACCAGGGTTGTAAATCCATGCGGACATTATGCTGTCTGTAGTTGAGATGAGCCAGCCCGAAGGGGAATTTATAGTGAAAACTGGTGAGGAAAATTTCCGGAGTAAGCCGGCGTGAGCGGCTCGCATGAGGACAACAATCAATATTAATTTAAAAGATGACTCTATGCAGACTCTGCCAACAAGGCAGGATTTGGGGGGCTTTGGCAGGGTTAGCACCCCGGGAATCGTCTATAAAACCCGGGGGCAGAGCAATGCTAACTATTTGAAATACAATGGGTTACGTTATATGAGGATTATGGCGATTCTATCCGGTATGGTCTTTGCTGTTTAAGCGCCGTGGATTTTTGTTGGCTTTTTACGGTTTACCATGAACGATGGAAAGCACCTCTCGGCTCAATTTGTTACTAACTCAACCGAATGTGCGGTTGAGCAACTGGGGACCACCCGATTGGCCGGGGGTGGTTGCGCAGTTGCTTTCGCCGATGCAGGTGCGCACCTTCGTGGCGCACAATGGTACGGAAGCGATCTCATTAGTTGAGCGCTATGCCATGCATGTGGCGGTGCTCGACGCGCGATTATCGGATGATGAAAACTCCGGAATGGATTCCATGACCGTGCTAAGGCTTATTCACTGCCTGCAACACGGAACACAGGATGGAAGAGTTGTGGATCGGCTGGAACCGGAACAATTCCAGGCGCCGCGAACCGGTGAACTGGAAAATGATCCGGCCGGCGGCAGGCGGATTCCGGTAACCGGACCGGAGAAATCACGAGATGGATGGAATCCATCGCGAAAGAATCCTCCGCTGGTGATCCTGCTGGCCGCACAACGGTCAGACCGTTTGATGCGCGAGGCGCTGCGTCAAAATGTGTTTTCCGTTTTGCCGGCGCCGGTTGATTTGAATGAATTGCTGGATGTGATGGCGCGAGCGCTGCAACGGTTTTATGGCAATCACTGGCCGCAATAAGAAGTTCGGCGCGATACTCGAATGCGGTGGACAAAAATTTGGGAAACTGGAAATTTTTGAACGTGTTATTTAATTGAAAGGAGATTTCTCTATGGCAGTCAATGTTCGTCCCCTGGGGGACAAAATTCTTCTCAAGCGCGTCGAAGCGGAAGGCGTAACCAAGAGCGGCATCGTGCTGCCGGAAACCGCCAAGGAAAAACCCAAACGCGGCAAGGTGCTGGCGACCGGTGACGGCAAGTTGCTGGAGAACGGCGATCGCGCCAAGTTCCAGGTGAAGAAAGGCGATGAAGTGATTTTCGCCAGTTACGCCGGAACGGAGATCAAGGTAGATGGGGAAGAATTACTCATTTTGAGCGAGGATGAAGTTTTAGCGGTGATTAATTAACGCCGTTGTGCATCAGCATTTAGGTTTGAATCAAAATTATTTATTTGGAGCATAAAACATGGCAGCAAAAATGATTGAATTTGATACCGCAGCGCGCGAATCGATTCGCCGCGGCGTACAGACCCTGGCCCAGGCAGTGAAGGTAACCCTGGGCCCTTCGGGCCGGAACGTAGTGATTGAAAAATCATTCGGCAGTCCGACGGTGACCAAGGACGGGGTAACAGTCGCCAAGGAAATTGAACTGGAAGATCCGTTTGAAAACCTGGGCGCTCAACTGGTGAAGGAAGTAGCCAGCAAAACCAGTTCCGTGGCGGGCGACGGCACCACCACCGCGACGGTTTACGCTGAGGCTATTTACGATGAAGGCCTGCGGAACGTAACCGCCGGCGCCAATCCGACGCAATTGAAGCGCGGCATCGACGCCGCAGTGGACGCGGTGCTGAGTTATCTCAAGAGCATCTCGATGAAAGTGGAAAATTCCAAGCAGATTGCCCAGGTGGGAACCAGTTCGGCCAACCAGGACGCGCAAATCGGCCAGATGATCGCCGACGCGATGGACAAAGTGGGCAAGGACGGCGTGATTACCGTTGAAGAAGGCAAGAGCCTGGATACCACAGTGGAACTGGTTGAAGGCCTGCAATTCGACAAGGGATATATCAGCCCGCACTTCGCCGATCCACAGACCATGGAAGCGGTTTTTGAAGATGCATATATATTGATCCATGAAAAGAAGGTCAGCTCGATCAAGGATTTGCTGCCGATTCTGGGCAAGGTCGCCGAATCAGGCAAGTCGCTGCTCATTATTGCAGAAGACGTGGAAGGCGAAGCCCTGGCCACACTGGTGGTCAACAAACTTCGCGGAACACTGAAGGTGGTCGCAGTGAAGGCCCCGGGCTTCGGCGATCGTCGCAAGTCCATGCTGGAAGACATCGCGATTGTCACCGGCGGCAAAGCGATTTTTGAAGAGCTGGGCATTTCTCTGGAAACGCTGGAACTTAAGGATCTGGGCAAGGCCAAGAAAGTTCGCGTGGAGAAGGAAGCCACCACGATCATTGAAGGCGCCGGTAAAAGCGACGCCATCAAAGGCCGCATCGAACAGATTAAGAATGAAATCGACCGCACCACGAGCGAATACGACAAGGAAAAGCTTCAGGAACGCCTGGCCAAGCTGGCCGGCGGCGTGGCGCTGATTAAAGTTGGCGCTCCGACGGAAGCGGCCATGAAGGAAAAGAAGGCTCGCGTGGAAGACGCTTTGCATGCCTGCCGCGCCGCGGTTGAGGAAGGCATTCTTCCCGGCGGCGGCGTAAGCGTGCTGCGGGCTTTGCCGGCAATAGATAAGCTCAAGCTGGAAGGCGACGAGAAAATCGGCGCGGACATCGTCAAACGAGCGCTCTATGCGCCGATCCGACAGATCGCGGAAAACGCCGGCGTGGATGGAAGCATCGTGGCCCAGAAAGTTCTGGACAATAAAGATCAGAACTTCGGCTTCAATGCGCTCACGCACGAGTACGGCGATTTAATCAAGATGGGTGTGATCGTGCCCACCAAGGTTGAACGCACGGCGCTGACCAATGCGGCATCGATCGCCAGCCTGCTGCTGACGACGGACGCGATCATCAGCGAAATTCCGAAGAAAGAGGAAAAGAAGGCCGGCGGACACGACCATTCGGATGATTATTGATTCTTCTTAAGACCGCAAGCTGAATTGAAAAAACTTTAAGCCCGCAGGTAATTAAACCTTGCGGGCTTTTTGTGTATAAAAATTACGGATGACCCATAGATTTTATAGATCCATGGTCCCCAAAAATTTCCCAATTAGAATTCCCGCCAACAACACCAACACGCCGCCAACCACAACCTGAAATGTCGCCCGAAGAAACGGCGTATCCATGAATTTGCGACGAATGAAACTGATGGCAAATAATTCCACACACACCACACATGCCGCGATGATGGTAGCGATTTTGAAATTCGGGATCAAATATGGCAGCGTGTGACCCAGACCACCAGCGGCGGTCATAAGCCCGCATACTCCGCCGCGAATCAGAGGATGACCGCGACCGGTTAAAGCGCCATCATCAGAAAGCGCCTCGGCAAATCCCATGGAAATGCCGGCCCCAACTGCAGCAGCCAGACCCACCGCAAAAGCGGCATAAGTGTTATGCGTGGCGAAAGCAGCAGCGAAAAGTGGTGCGAGCGTGGAAACGGAGCCGTCCATCAACCCAGCCAGGCCAGGTTGAACGACCTGCAGGAGGAATAACTTGCGCCGCGCGGCATCTTCCTGCCCCCGAGCTTCGGTAGTCAGATGTTGTTCCGTAAGTGCTCCGGCAGTTGAAGCATGGCCCTCCTCCGCCTGGGCCAAGTCGGTCAGTAATTTTCGGATGGATTCGTTCTTTGTGCGCGCGGCGGCCTGGCGGTAAAAACGCGTCGTTTCCAGTTCCATAACCTGGGCTTGCTCGCGCATGGCTTTAAGGCCCATTTTCAAAACCAACCAGACCGGCCGGCGTTTGATGAATCCTCGGACGTCATCGCGTTTGATGATCGGCATTTTTTCGCCGAATTGCTGGCGGTATAAGTCGGCAAGCGCGTTGTGATGATGCAATTCCTCAGCCTGCATGCCGCGAAAAACGGCGGCTGAGGCGGGATAATTTTGGGCCAGCGCATCGGCGAAGGCACCGTAAATCCTGCTGTCTTCTTCTTCCTGACCTGTTGCCAGAGAGAGAATTTCCTGTTCGGTAAGATCTTTGAATCGTTTGGACACCAATTTCTCCTTGCCTTGCAGCCCTGGAGCACATTATACGCCCTTTGCCGCAACCGCCACGAACACTCGCAAAGAACCGGCACCGCACGTACAATTCGCCCCCTGAAATGACTCAGATGAGGTGAGGTTTTTTTGATGGCTATAATTGAACCGTTCGCCGCGATTCGTTATCCACAAAGCGAACAGACCGACTTGGTTTCACCGCCGTACGACGTGTTGACCGCCAAGGACAAAACACGCTACCTGGAAATAAATCCACACAACATCGTGGCAATCGATTTGCCGCATGTACCGCCGAAAAACGCCGGGCCGCAGGAAGTTTATCATGAGGCCGGCAAAACGTTTCAGCATTGGATCACCAGCGGTGTTTTGCAGCGCGACGGCGCTGAAGCGCTATATCCCTACCAACAGATTTACACCCATGACGGCGTGAACTATCGACGCCGCGGGTTGTTTTGCCGCGTCCGGCTGGAAGAATTCGGACCTACAGGAATGATTCATCCGCACGAGCAGACTTTCAGCGGCCCCAAGGAAGACCGGCTGCTGTTGATGCGCGCCACGAATGCCAATCTGTCGCCGGTGTTCGGGCTTTATGATGATCCGACCAACGCCGTGACTGACAAACTTTTCAGCGCCGTCGGAAACACAAAAGCGCTGGCGAGTGCGGAATTGCCTTCCATGGATGGTAAGTCACAAGTCATTTCTGAATTATGGTCTTTGAATGATCAACAGGTAATATCAGCCGTCGAGGAGTTACTGGCTTCGAAGCATTTATACATTGCGGACGGCCACCATCGTTACAGCACGTGCCTGAATTACCGCGCTGAAATCATCCGCGGCAGCGGTGCGATTCCTAACGACCATCCAGCCAATTTTGCCCTGTTCGTTCTGATCGCGATGCAGGATACGGGGCTTATTGTGCTGCCGACGCATCGGGTAACGGCCAACCTTCGGAACTTTTCGTGCGAGGCGTTTTTGAAAGCCGGCGGAAGCAAACTTAAAAAACTTTCCGAGCCATTGCCGGGTTCGCAATTGCCGGAACTGGAGAAAAAACTTTCCACGTTCGGACCGCATGCCATGGGAATTTACGATCCCGCCAAGGACCAAGTGGTGGTGATAGCGCCGGCGTCATCTGATCCGCTGGCAGAGCCGGGTAGTGACAAGACGGTCGCCGGGAAATCATCCGCCTGGCGAGAGCTTGATGTGGCGATTTTGCAACATTTTATCTTTGACCAGATTGTCGCGCCGCATTTTGCAACAGATCAGAACATGCAATGGGCCTTCCCGCATGAAGCACACGAAGTGCTGGAGTTGTGCCGCGGCGGGCATTACCAAGCGGGTTTTTTACTCCAACCTACGCCGCTGGAAGCGGTGCGACAGTTGTGCAACGCCAATGAACTGATGCCGCAGAAGAGCACCTTTTTTTATCCCAAGCTGGCCACGGGAATGGTGATCAACCCGTTGTGGTAAAACACATAGAACCCTTGCAATCATGAGGACTATGTAAGCCCCAGGTTTCCACCTGGGGCTGTATAACGAAAGTCGATTTGTAAAATCTGACAGAACTTCCGCCACAGGGCAACACAGCGCGGGGTGGAAACCCCGCGCCAAGGTTATGATTAAAAAGGTCCCAGTTCTCATCCCGATTCCTATCGGGACTGAATGAGTTTACACTTTCTGCAATGACGATGAACTTCACGGCCAGCGTGAGTCTGGATTTTCTCGGTCAGCAGGATTTTGCCTGGTGGACAATAGTTGTCGGCATTCTGAGTATAAGCCTGATCGGCTATGGGCTATGGCAAATCCGGCAAAATTACCGTGCGAAATCTACAGCGGCTGAATCCGGCGGCGCTACAGCCGGAAAATTTCCCATATGGGCATTGTCGGCGGGCACCATTAGCGCGGCATGGGTTCTCTGCGCCGCGTTTTTTGCGCCGGCACGATCTTTTTCGGCCGGATTGATTTTGACCACTTTAACCGCGAGCCTAGCGGTATGGCTTTTTTACGGGCGCGTGTTTGACTATCTGGGATGGCGGCGCATCAGCATTCTGTTTTTGCTGCGCGTTTTGAGCGTACTTTTTCTGATTTTGCTGCTTTTTGAGCCGGAAATTACCTGGGTGGAAATTCCACGGCAGGTGAGCACGCTGGGAATTGTGATCGACGCGTCCGGCTCGATGAGCGTTAATGACCAGCCCAACGAACCGAGCCGCTATCTGCAAAGTGTTCTGGCGGCAAAATTATTGATCGATCAGTTGCAGGGACGTTTTAACGTCGAGTGTTTTGCTTACGACGGCAAACACGATACTCCGCTGGCTTCTCCGGACGTGTGGAGTTCCATTGCGCCTGATGGAACAATGACTGATCTGCCGCAACCGATTCAGGCGGCGGTCAACGCCGGCGCCAAACAAATTGTATTGTTCAGCGACGGCATACAAAACGGACCGACGGCGATCAGCACCATTGCCGATCTGGATGTGCCGGTATATCCGGTACGCGTGGGGTCGACGACAACGCAGGCCCAGGGTGTTCCGGATGTTGAAATTGTCCGTGTCGATGGTCCGCAGACGGCACCAGTCAACACGGAAATTACATTAACCGTATCGATCCGCTCGAGTTCGCTCAATGACCGAACGGTGAATGTTTCGTTAATGCAGGATAGCCGCCAGCTCGACTTGCAGCGACTTGTGCTGCATTCGGGAACTACGCCACAAACGGTGACGTTGAAATTCACGCCGGACAAAGTCGGCCGCCTGGTGTTGCAAGTACAGATTCCCGTTTTGCCCGATCAGCGGAGCAGCGCGGGCAATCAACAGCAATTTCCGATTTTGATCACGAATCCGCGCATTGCGGTGTTGTATATTGAAGGGCGCGTACGGCCGGAAGTCGGGCCGTTGCAGGAGGATCTGGCCACAGATCCGAACGTGAACCTGGTAAGCCTGATTCAGACAAGGCCGGGTTATTTCATGGTTCGCGGTCAGCAGGCCGATTTGAGCGCCGCACCGACAACCTTACAACAATGGGAGCAATTCAAGGTCATTATGCTCGGTGATATTAGCGCGAGTTTTTTTACGGCCCAACAACAGGAACAAATTCGGCAGACAGTCCAAGACGGCGCGGGATTGCTGATGATCGGGGGCATGCAGAATTTTGCTTCCGGCGGCTGGGGCCAATCGCCGCTGGCGCCGGCACTTCCGGCAGACTTGAGCACTACCGAACCGGCGCAGTTGGATACGCCATTTGTGCCGCAACTGACAGCTTTTGGACAAAGCAGTTCAATTTTTGATGGGATCACCGGCTGGTTTATTCCTCCATCGGGCGGTCAACCGCAATTCGAGCTTCCCCCTCTGGCCGGATGTACGGCGCTGGCCGGTGTGCGGCCGGGAGCGGAGGTTTTGCTCACCAATCCAACGGCGCAGGTCAACGGCAATCCGGCAATCGTTCTGGCCGTTGAACACTATGGGAAGGGCCTTTCAGCAGCTTTTGCGGGCGATACTACATACCGCTGGCAATTATCTCTTAGAACCATGGGCCTCAACTCGCCATACAACCGGTTTTGGGGACAGTTGATTCGATGGGTTGCGGATCAAAGCAGCATAAAAACAGCGCAAGGGCCGTCGGTACTGGCCATGCTTCGCCGGGAGCGTTTCGACCCGGGCGAACCAGTGGATTTGCAGGCTGAGGTAACGGACGAACATGGACAGTTGACGCAATATGCATCGGCATGGGCGGACATTACGGGGCCGGATTCGCGGACACAGAGAATCCAGTTATACGCCAGTGACACGAGCACGGGCATGTATGAAAATAATTTCACACCCGCGGCACCAGGCAAATATCATGCAACATTTTCCGCGGTTCATAACGGGCAAAAACTCGGCGAAGATATGAGCGATTTTTATGTCGCACCGCCGGTAAGCGAAATGGATAATCTGGCGGCGGACCCGAAAACGCTGCAGGAAATTGCTTCACGGACAGGGGGAAGCTATTCGGAATTAGCTGATATACCTCTGCTAGCGCGCCGACTGCAGGCTGCACTGCCGCCGGAAAATCAGGTCAAACGAACTTCTCTCCCTCTCTATCAGGATAAACTGTTTTTTTTGCTGTTTGTGGCCGCTTTGACGGTGGAATGGTTTCTGAGGCGTAAATGGCAACTGCAGTAGTAGAAGTCTGAAAGTGTTCTGGCCGGAAAGATCAAAGTGCCACATATTTTAGGGGTTAGATATTTAAGTTCTGCTTGAACATAAATTTAATTTAACGATTATTATTTTCTTAAATACGTATTTATTGTTTGTGGTGAGTTGGTTGTTAATATGAAAAAAATTTATTTCTAAAAAATCCAAAAATTTCTATTGACATAATTACTTATTACCGATTACAGTACACAAGGCGGCGGTTTAAGGAGCGATTATTATACCGCTTTTTGTTTATCGCAGAAAAAACTGCCATAATTTTCTTCCTATAGCTCCACAATACCCGCCTTTTTGATATAGCCGTATGACCAACCCAAGAGGGAGCGTTGGATGTTGGTCCACCTGTAAGCGGCTCCCATTGATTAGTTTAATCGTAAAATCCGGTTCGAGCGAAGTTTATGTTGTGGGCCGTGCGGCCCAAAGCTTCGTTCTTGCGAACTCATCCGACCTGGTTGTGATTCTTAAGTTCGTACCAAGATACGTGTTATAGGAATCAGATTAAAACAGCCGATAATTTAAGGCTGGCCTAAGGGCAGCGGGTAAATGCTGCTGCGAGAACTTAAGCCGGAAGAATAACGGGAATTGCTCATTTTTTTGGAGAACCATCTCATGACTAAGCAGCGCACAAAAACAAAAAAGCGACGTGGCTTTACGCTCATTGAGCTGTTGGTGGTGATTTCCATCATCGCCTTGCTCATTGCCATTCTTCTGCCAAGCTTGGCTAAAGCCAAGGAATTGGCAAATCGGACGGCCTGCGAAGCAAACATTCGCAGCATCCTGCAATCGATGACCATTTATGCTCAAAGCAACCAGAGTACTTTCCCATGCGTAGCGGGACCTGCAGCTCCAACTGGCCAGTATGCCAACTCACCTACAAATGCAATGACTGGCATCTATACCAATACCGCCGGAGCAATGGTTTCCGACTGGTATACCAGTGCCACCAGCGCAGGCGCTGGAGCCGGAAGCCCGCTGGGTTCGCTATGGCTTTTAGTGCTTCAGGGGCAGGATACGCCAAAGACCTTCATCTGCCCATCTGACCCAATAGCCAACTCCGCCTCGCAGGAATATCCTCCTGTATCAAACAACGTAACTCCTTTTTTTAGCAATTTTAGCTATCTTACCAGTTCTGCCTCGGCAACGATTAGCACCACTGGTCAAGGTGAAAGTTACTCGATTGATTTCCCGTATGCATATTCTTCAACGGCAACGAGCAGCACACCGGAATCAGCGGGCGGCTGGTGGGTTAATGACAGCCGTGCGGACCAGCCGATTGCGTGCGACATGGCACCGCAGTCTAATGGAGGTACCGGAACATTTGCACGTGACACTGCAATTTTAGCTACGAGTAATACGTATGGCCCGTATATTTTCAACTCGGGCAATCATAATGGCGATGGTCAGAATGTTGGTTTTGCCGACACCCACGTGGAATGGGATACCACCCCATACGTTGGTCAAGAGGGAGACAACATTTTCACCTTTAATAATTCGACCACGTTTCCAAATAACACTCAAGTCCAGCTAACTGGCACTGGAACCATTACTATACCGCTTACCAGTAACCAACCTCTAGTGTCACCGTACGACACCGTTATGGTTCCCATACGGAACGTACAAAACGGCGATTGGTGATTCTGGAGTTTCCGTAGAAGGTTTAATTCAATTCAAGCATTTGCGGCCCGGAGAAATCTGGGCCGCTTTTTTTGTATCCGACTTTTGAACCACGAAACCAATCCACAGATTACGCAGATTAACGCAGATTTAACCACGAAAAAGTTTTTTACCGCGACGAACGGATACACTGGTAAAAATGGTACAAAGCTCAATATCCGAACCTGGCAAAAAAAAATATTCCGGCCGCCAACTATTGGCCGCATTGGGATTAATTCTGCTCTGTTTCGTGGTTTACTGGCCGTTGCTGCACGCGGGCTTTATCTGGGATGACGGCCTGTGGATTACTGAAAATCCATACGTACAACACTGGAGTGGTCTTTGGCACATCTGGTTTTCGGCCCAGGGAGCGCCGCAATATTACCCGTTGGTTACAACGGCATTTTTGCTCGAGTATAAATGGTTCGGGTTAATTCCTGTTGGTTATCACCTAGTCAATATATTCCTTCAATCGTCAAACGCCATTTTGCTCTGGCGGATTTTGCGCCGTCTGGAACTCAAAGGCGCCTGGGTCGCAGCCGCCGTTTTCGCCATTCATCCCGTACAGGTGGAAACCGTCGGCTGGATTACTGAACAAAAAAATTTACTCTCGGTTTTATTAGGGTTTTCGGCGGCTCTTTACTGGCTCAAATGGTCCGATTCGAACGCTCCCGGCGAAACAGAACTTTTAAAAGTGAAACAGCGATGGAAACCGTATTCAATGGCAACGGCCTTTTATGCACTGGCATTACTGGCCAAGACTGATCTATGCGTTCTTCCGGCCATTCTCTTATTATTGTACTGGTGGAAATCGGGCGGCATCACGCGGATCGTATTTGTCGGAGCGATTCCATGGCTGATCATCGGCTTTATGATGGCCGGTATAACGATCTTTATTGAAAATGGGCAGGCCGGAGCCCATGGAGAAGCTTTTGGTTTTTCACTTGCCCAACGGTTTATAATCGCCGGCAAAGATTTCTGGTTTTATCCTCTTAAACTTCTCTGGCCGCACCCATTAATGGAAGTATACCCACGCTGGAACGTGGACCACCTTTCATGGGTGGACTGTTTGTTCCCGACAACGGCATTGGCAATTCCGGCGATTCTGTGGCTATTACGGACAAAAATCGGCCGCGGGCCGTTTACCGCCGCGGCGTATTACGGCATCGCCATTTTTCCGGTTTTGGGGTTTATCTCATTTTTTACAATGGAATATTCATTCGCGGCCGACCATTACCAATATATGGCATGTATTGGAGTTATAACCCTGGTTGTCGAAGGAACAATACTCCTTGTAAGCCTGATTACAACGGGATGGAAGAATAAAAATCCGACTGAAGCGGGAAATGATCGAACCAGACTGTGCAAGCGGACTACGATGATCGGTATTGCCGCGATTTTGCTAGCCATGTTGGGATGTTTCACAATCGCGCAGGGTGAATTATATAATCCGTCCGTAAATATATGGCGAAATGTGCTTGAATATGATCCACATTCCTGGGTGGCCCTTGGTCATCTGGGAGAATGGCAGGCCGCGCACGAGGATCCGACAGACGCGCTGGCGACAATCAAACAAGCTGAAAAGTATGGTGGTGCATCAAATGTTTATGTAACGGCCGATTTGGGTAATTTATACATGAGAGCCAAGGGGGATTACCGCAGTGCGCGGTTTTATCTATTGCGATCACTTCTGATACAACCCTATCAACCCGATATATTCGCTGAATTGGCGTATTGCGATGAAAAACTGGGAGACTCGGATCAGGCGATTACAGACCTGAAACTGGCACAGGCTCTCGAAGAATCCGGTGATACCCAGGATGCAATCGTGCGGCGCAATATTGTTTTGCAATTGATGAAACGGCTTACGTCTACAAATCCAACAACCAGCAAACTGATGACAACTGAACCTAATTTTTTACCAAGATAAATTTTAACTCACGGATTACCAGTCGCAGTTTTCAGTGTTCAGTTTTCGGTTTTCAGACAATAATGGATTTTTACTTTGGTTAAAAATGATGCAAAGCCCAATATCTGATACTCATAGGAGAATGAATCCCGGACGTCAACTCCTGGCTGCCCTGGGATTGATTCTGTTGTGTTTGGCGGCTTACTGTCCATTGGTGCATGCCGGATATATATGGGATGACGACGTATGGCTGACAAATAACCCGCTCGTGCAACACTGGAGCGGCCTTTGGTACATCTGGTTTGCCCCGCAATCGTCGACACAATATTACCCGCTGGTTTACACCGCTTTTTTGCTGCAATTTAAACTCTGGGGCCTTAACCCTTTCGGTTTTCATTTGGTCAACATCGGCTTGCAGGCAATTAATGCCATTTTGCTCTGGCGGATTCTGCGTTTAATGGGGCTAAAGAGCGCATGGGTCGCCGCCGCCGTTTGGGCCATTCACCCGGTTCAAGTTGAAACAGTGGGATGGATCACCGAACAGAAGAACCTGCTTTCCGCCGCCCTGGGGTTTAGCGCCGCGCTGTTGTGGATTAAGTGGGCGGGATTGGACATGGTAGGTTCCGATGCGACAGGAAAGATGCCTGTCCCACAGAAAATGGGCTCTGGGATGAGCGCGGAAAGGCCCCCGGTTTCCACCGGGGACTGTATGAGTAGTGTTGGACATTGGAAACTTTTATTGCCGGCGACGATTTTGTTTGTATTGGCGCTATTGGCCAAGACCGACATCTGCACCCTGCCGGCGGTGTTGCTGCTGGTCGCCTGGTGGAAACGGGGCGGCATCACACGCGCGGAAATTCTAAGCGTTATTCCCTGGCTTTTGATCGGGGGATTGCTGGCCAGCTTCACTATATACATTGAACATGGAACCGCCGGCGCTCAAGGCCCTCCATTTACTTTTTCCTTAAGTCAACGGCTCATCGTCGCAGGAAAAGACTTCTGGTTTTATCCGCTGAAGCTTTTCTGGCCGCATCCATTACTGGCGGTTTATCCGCGCTGGGATGTGGATCATTTTGTGTCGGCAGACTGGCTGTTTCCATTCGTCGCCTGCGCGGTTCCGGTGATTCTCTGGCTATTAAGGAATAAAATCGGTCGCGGGCCTTTCATAGCCGTGGCTTATTACATTATTACCATTTCTCCAGTGTTGGGATTCATTTCATTTTATACGATGTTATTTACCTTCGTAGCCGATCACTACCAGTACCTGGCGGGGATTGGGATCATCGTACTGGCGGTGGAACTGGCCGCACTCGGCTGGGAACGTCTGTGGCCTATTTTGAAGAAAATAGAATATGAAAAAAACACCAGGGGACTTACGTTCGGCGGCGTGCGCCTGCTGCCCATGACGGCGGCAACGGCGCTGCTTTTGGAGCTGGGCGCATTAAGCTGGGGACAAAGCGAATTATACCAATCACCAAAAGGCATCTGGGAAAACGTAATCGATTACGACCACGATTCCTGGTTCGCCTGGGATCAGCTTGGCGCTTATGATTTTAAGTCCGGGGATGCCGATGATGGACGGCGGGAAGTCGCGCAGGCGTACCAGATCACCGGGGACCGAAATTTTTACACCGTCGCGATCCTGGGATATGACTTAGCGAATGTGAACAGGGATTATGTCAGAGGCATTTTGTTATTACAGCAATCGTTGCAATTGAACCCTTACCAGGCATATTTTTCGGCCTGTCTGTCGTCCTGCTATAAAAATCGCGGCCAAATAAATCACGCCCTGGAGGTATTAGACCGCGGTTTGGAGTTGATGCCCGATAACCCCACATTAAATGTTCCCATGGGAGAAATTCTTGGTTCACGGGGTAATGATGAGGCGGCCCTGGAAGATTTTCAAAAAGCGCTAAGCTATAAGCCTTTTGACCCAACGTGCATGTTTGACGATATCATCGCTCTGCGGAAGTTGGAGCGTTACCAGGACGCACTCAATCAATGCCGTCAGATGCTGAACATTTATCCCGATAATACCGCGGCGCGGATTTTATACGGAGGATTGCTGCTTACAGTGGGGCGGGATCAGGAAGCAGTGGATTTTTTAAGCGGAATTGTTCGTTCGATGCCCAATAGCTCCGATGCACATTTGGCCCTGGCGGAGGCGCTGGAAAAGACGGGCGATCTTCGGGCAGCGGCGTTGCAACGCGCCATGGCACGAAAACTAAATGCGGCGGCCGCCACTGAACCAACGACCTCAGAACCTAACTTTTTACCATAATAAATTTTAGCTCACGACTTTTAAACCACGGATTGCACCGATTACACTGATAACAATGGCGCAAGATTCGATGTTTGAAAATAACAAGAGAATGAATTCCGGGCGTCAACTGTTGGCCAGCGTAGGTTTAATTCTGTTGTGTTTTGCGGCTTACTGGCCATTGATGCATGCCGGATACATCTGGGATGATGATGTCTGGCTGACAAATAACCCGTTCGTGCAACACTGGAGCGGTCTTTGGTACATCTGGTTTGCACCGCAAACGTCCACGCAATATTACCCGCTGGTTTACACGGCATTTTTGCTGCAATTTAAACTCTGGGGGCTTAATCCACTTGGTTTTCATTTAGTCAACATTGGCTTGCAGGCAATTAACGCCATTTTGCTCTGGCGGATTCTGCGTTTAATGGGGCTAAAGAGCGCATGGGTCGCCGCCGCCATTTGGGCCATTCACCCAATTCAAGTGGAAACGATCGGGTGGGTGACCGAACAGAAGAATCTGCTCTCCGCCGCTTTTGGGTTTGGCGCCGCACTTTTATGGATTAAGTGGGCGGGATTAGACATGACAAAAAAGGTCATAGGCCACAGGCTACAGGCCATAGTTGGCCCCAACTCCATGCAACTTGCCTCATCGCACCGGGGCTATATGACGTACATTCTGGCGACGATTTTGTTTGTATTGGCGCTGTTGGCCAAGACCGATATCTGCACCCTGTCGGCGGCGCTGTTGCTGATCGCCTGGTGGAAACGGGGACGCATTACGCGCGAACAAGTTTTCAGCGTCATGCCCTGGTTTTTGTTCGGGGCGATACTGGCGAGTCTGACCATTTATATTGAACATGGAATTGCAGGTGCAAAAGGACCCGCGTTCGCTTTTTCCGTGAGTCAGCGACTGATCATCGCGGGCAAAGACCTTTGGTTTTATCCCCTCAAACTTCTCTGGCCGCATCCGTTGCTGGAGATTTATCCACGCTGGGACGTGGATCATATTACGCCGTCGGACTGGCTATTTCCGGCTTCGGCCGGTGCCATCCCCGTCCTTCTCTGGTTATTGCGCAAGAAGATCGGCCGCGGGCCGCTAACCGCGGCGGTTTATTACGGCATCACGATATCACCCGTGTTGGGATTTGAATCATTCTATACAATGATTTACACCTTCGTCGCCGATCATTACCAGTATCTGGCGAGCGTCGGAATAATCGTCTTTGTCGTGGAGGCGGTGGCCAATTGTTTTGCATGGCTTAATACTCACATATCAGCAAAACCAATCGAGGCGTTTAAATCGGAATTTAACCCGCTGCGGCCCGCCCGCTTGCTCGCCGGCACAGCGTCTGTATTGACGCTGGCTACGCTAGGCTGTTTAGCCTATATCCAATCCACACTATATAACCCTCCAGAAAAGTTATGGGGTCATGTTTTAAATTATGAAAAAACATCATGGCAGGCCAGGTTGCAATTGGCGGCCATGGAAGCCGCCAATCAAGATATTATGAATGCATATCAAAACATGTCCAAAGCCATCGTGCAACCGGGCGGGCAAAATCTGTTGTGTCTGGAATTTTTAGGGCTTTTTTATCTGGATACCGCGCACGACTATTCCCGCGCCGCGGAACTATTAGGTGAATCTTTATCTATGGACCCCTACCAGGCGGAAGTCATTTGCGAAATTGCGCTGTGCAGAGAAAAGCTCGGCCAGACAAATCAAGCTCTGGCTGATCTGGAACGTGGTTTGGATTTGCTGCCGGAGAGCGTTTTTCTGCGCCGCACCCTCGGAGAATATTTAGGAAAAACCGGAAACTACCGTGCCGCGGTGGATCAATTCCAGAAGGCTTTGCAAAACCAACCTTTCGATGCGGCGTCCTGTTATGACTTGGCGGTAACCTGGGAAAAATTGGGACAATGGAGCGAGGCGCTGGTTGCATACGAACGCGCGCTGGCCATCCATCCTGATTGGGGCGAGGCGCAATACCTGTATGGTAAATTACTCTTGGCGCACGGCCAGAGAGTTTTAGCATTGGAGCACTTAAAAAAGGCCGTTGAACTGGCTCCCGATCAGATCGACGCCCGCATGGTTTTAGCGCAGGCATTTGAGGAATCAGGCGATATTCAAGATGCCCGGATAGAACGTGGAGTAGCAATGCAAATTGAAAACCAGTATATGAATGCGCCAGCTTCCAGAATAGCGCCCGCAACCACGGGGCCTTGAATTCTAAATCTATCCAAAATCGAAATAAATATGGAGTAGGAGGAGAACGTTTGCGTCCGTTGTCTGATGCTGTTTAGATACCGTTTATGGAATTCACCGATGTTTCCCAACCTCGAGAAAACATACCAAAACAAGCGAAGACGCCATTTAAACAGCGTGAATTAATTGCGGCCGCAGGATTATTGCTATTATGCGCCATCGTCTACTGGCCCTTGCTGCGTGCCGGATACATCTGGGATGACGATGGCTGGCTTACGAATAACCCATTTATACGAGATTGGAGTGGATTATGGTACATCTGGTTTTTTCCGCGAGCATCCATTCAATATTATCCATTGGTTTTCACGGCCTTTTTGCTGCAATTTAAACTCTGGGGGCTTAATTCCGTCGGATATCACCTGGTCAATATTATCCTGCAGGCGATTAATTCCATTCTGCTTTGGCGGGTTTTCCGCTCGCTGGGGCTTAAAAGCGCCTGGGTGGCCGCCGCAATTTGGGCCATTCATCCCATTCAAGTTGAAACAGTTGGTTGGGTAGCGGAACAGAAGAACCTGCTTTCCGCCGCCTTGGGGTTTAGTGCGGCGCTTTTGTGGATTAAGTGGACGGGATTGGGCATGACAGGCAAGATGCCTGTCCCACTTAACATGAGCCAAAACCCCGGCCAAGGACGGGGCTATGTGAAAATTAATCGGCATTGGAAACTTCTATTGCCGGCGACAATTTTATTTGTATTGGCGTTATTGGCCAAGACCGATATCTGCACGCTGCCTGCAGCATTATTGCTTGTCGCCTGGTGGAAACGGGGGCGCGTTACTCTCGTAGAAGTTCTCAGCGTGATTCCCTGGTTTTTGTTCGGGGCACTTTTGGCGTGCATGACCATATATATTGAACATGGAACTGCGGGCGCTCACGGAGAAACTTTCAATTTTTCTTTAAGCCAACGGATCATCATTGCCGGAAAAGACCTATGGTTTTATCCACTTAAGCTTTTATGGCCGCATCCGCTGCTGGCGGTTTATCCGCGCTGGGATGTAGAACATATTGCACCAATCGATTGGTTATTTCCAATTTCCGCCCTGATGGTTTCCATCATTCTATGGCTGCTGCGCAAGAGAATCGGCCGCGGACCATTAACGGCTGTGGCTTATTACAAGATTATGCTTTTTCCGGTGTTGGGATTTGTTTCGTTCTATACGATGGAATACACCTTCGTGGCGGATCATTATCAATATCTGGCATGCATCGGGATCATCGCTTTGCTGGTGGAGTCGGCGACATTATTATTGCCTGAACTGTCAGATCGCATGACGAACACCCTTTTTAAAAATGCCGCTGCGTCTGCTTCAAGAACCTGGAATGCCGGTCCTTTGGCAATAGTTTCTATTGCCGTACTTATGCCGCTGGGAATAATGAATAATGTCCAAAGCCAGCTCTATCATCCACCGGTGAATATTTGGCGTCACGTATTGGATTATGATCCGAACTCATGGGTCGCGCTGGAGCAGCTTGGAGCATGGGAGGCGGCTCATGAACAACCCGATGCAGCGCTGGCGACAATCAGTCGGGCAATCGAGGCCGGCGGCGGAGCCGACGTATATGTAACCAAAAACATGGCAGACCTGCTTATCAGCGTTAAACATGATTATCACGACGCAATTGACTACCTAATAAAATCTTTACGGGCCGATCCATATCAACCTGATGCAATCAGCGAACTGGCCTTCTGCTATGAACAATCAGGAGACATGGAAAAAGCCATCCAGAGCCTGCGGCATGGGATGGATTATCTTCCCAATGACCCGCTTTTGCACCGCAAGCTTGGTGAGGATCTGGAGCAATTGGGCTTTTCCGATGAAGCGCTGGAACAATTTGCCATGGCTCTTCAAACAGAACCTAATGATGCCCAATCCATCCGCGATCAGAATCAATTGCTGGAAAAAATGAAAGACGTGCAAAGCGGCGCCGAATCAAAGCCGGCAAGCAATGGAAACGGGCTCAATTTTTATCGTTGAACGTTAATAAAAGAACCTGTCTATGATAGATACTATTTATCGAATGCCAGAGCGTCTGGAAGAACAACGAGCGAAACGGTTCGGACTGCTGAATCACCTGTTGCCTGCAGCCGGACTGGTTCTGCTCTGTCTTGGAGCATATTGGCCGTTATTTCATGCGGGATACATCTGGGACGATGACGTCTGGCTAACGCAAAATGGCGCCGTACAAAGCTGGAACGGGCTGTGGTATATCTGGTTTGCCCCGCAAACATCCACCCAATATTACCCGCTAGTTTACACCGCCTTTTTGCTGCAGTTTAAACTCTGGGGGCTTAATCCACTCGGATACCATCTGGTCAACATTGGTTTACAGGCGATCAATTCCATTCTGCTCTGGCGGATTCTTCGTCTGTTGGGGCTTAAAAGCGCATGGGTCGCCGCCGCCGTCTGGGCCATTCACCCGGTTCAAGTGGAAACCGTCGGATGGATCACCGAACAGAAGAACCTGCTTTCCGCCGCCTTGGGGTTTAGCGCCGCGCTGTTGTGGATTAAGTGGGCGGGACTGGACGTGACAGGCAAGATGCCTGTTTCAGAGAAAACAGCCTCCGGAGCGAGCGAGCAAAGGCCCCCGGTTTCCACCGGGGGCTGTATGAGTCGTGTTGGGGATTGGAAACTTTTATTGCCGGCGACGATTTTGTTTGTGCTGGCGTTATTGGCCAAGACCGATATCTGCACTCTGCCGGCGGCGTTACTTCTTGTCGCCTGGTGGAAACAGGGACGCATTACACGCGCAGAAATTCTGAGCGTTATTCCCTGGCTGCTGGTCGGGGCACTTTTGGCGTGCATGACTATTTATATTGAACATGGAACCGCGGGTGCTCTGGGACCCGCTTTTGGCTTCTCACTGGAACAACGATTAATCATTGCCGGAAAAGATTTCTGGTTTTATCCGCTGAAGCTTTTCTGGCCACATCCATTACTGGCGGTTTATCCGCGCTGGGACGTGGATCACTTTACGCCGGCAGACTGGGTGTTCCCGGCGGCGGCGCTGGCGGCGCCCGTCGTTCTCTGGCTGCTGCGGAAAAAAATCGGTTGTGGGCCGTTTACGGCGGTTGCTTATTACGCGATTACTATTTCACCGGTTCTGGGATTCACATCGTTTTACACGATGATATACACCTTTGTAGCCGATCATTACCAATATTTAGCGAGCATAGGAATAATCGTTCTGGTGGTGGAATCAGCCGCGGCCGGCTGGGAGCGGCTGCGGGGATATCTAAAGAAAATTGAGGCTGAAAAAAATACAACGGGATTAATTCTTTGGGGCAACCGACCCGGACCCATGATCGCGGCGTCGGCATTATTGCTGGAATTAGGCGTCCTGACCTGGGGACAAAGCCAATTGTACCGAAAACCCACGGATATATGGAATTATGTGCTGAGTTACCATCCGAACTCCTGGCTGGCACTGGAACAGGTGGGGTTGTACAACCTCCAGGCCGGCGACATTAAAGACGCCGAAGAATATGAAGAGCAGGCGATGGCTGTTACCGGAGGAGAAAATTTCTTTGTAGATGCAAATCTCGCATACCTATATGTGCGCGCATACAACGACATCTCCGATGCGATCCCCTTCCTGGAACAATCGGTGAGGCTAAACCCATATCAGGCATATAACATTTATTCACTGGCAACGTTTTATGAACAACTCGGCCAAATGAATAAAGCTTCAGCCTTGCTGAACTACGGTTTGAAGCTTATGCCCAGGGACTCGCAACTGCATCGAGCCATGGGAGAATATTACGCGCGCATTGGACAACCAGACGCGGCGATTACAGAATTTCGCGCCGCATTGGATTACACACCGGACGATGTGCCCGTCATGTATGACCTGGCGATCATCCTGGCGAATACTGGACGGCAAAACGAAGCCTTCAATGAATGCCAACGGATTCTTACCTTTGATCCCGGATTTCCCGACGCACTGCTTTTATGCGGCAAGCTGCTGCTGTTGCAAGGACAACCATCAGACGCTATTGATTATTTGAGGCAAGCCGTTGATGCGTTACCAGACAACATAGATACTCATTTGACCCTGGCGCTAGCGTTAGAAAAAACCGGTGATCCGGAAGAGGCGGCGGTACAACGGGCTATTGCCGTAGAGTTAGAAAAGCAAATCTCGAGTAGTAAGCCCGCGGCGGCGCGGGTTCAAGCCGTTCATTAAGTCCGGTTGCGGCTCTACCGGGTCCTTCCTGAGCGCATTGTGTCTTATCCCAAATACGGGTTAGATATAGCGATGAATGATGCTTCATCCAATACCGACCGGCCATGGCACCGGTGGCGGGCGTTCTTTACGACGCCGTTAAAAATTTTGCTCCACCGTGTTGAAGAAGATCGCCTTAGCCAACAAGCCGCGGCGATGACCTACAACACCCTTTTCAGCCTCCTGCCAACGATCGTCCTGGCCTTGGTTGTGATGTCCATGATTCTTTCATCCGACCAGGTTGAAACCCAGGAAACAGCTTTGATGGAAAAGCTTGGCCTGGGTGAGTTACAAATGCGGCACGTAGAATCACATTCAGAGCCGACGGCGAATGGACCTGATACAGCGGCAACGACATACCCGGCAACCGCTCCAAGGAATCAGTACAACACGCCACTTTTGATGAACACGCTGACCAACACCATTAACGAAATGCGGCGCCTTCTGCAGCAACCGGGCACAGGCATTGTCGGCTTTGCCGTGCTTTTGTGGGGAGCGATCAGCCTGATGATTGTAGTTGAGACCGCCTGCAACAGGATTTATCGTGTCACAGAAAGACGTCCATGGCCGCGTCGCCTGACGCTTTACTGGTGCGTGCTTACCGTTGGGCCTCTGGCAGTGGCGGCATCCTTGTTTTTTTCGGCAAAATTCGTTGCCGCGACCGCCACGGTTTCACCGGCTGAGGGAAGCGGATTGGCCAGCGTTGTAACAATTCTCATCAGCAACGCCGGAGACTGGCTGGTAATTTTTATACTTTACAAACTGATACCCAACACCAATGTAAACTGGAAATCGGCGGCGATTGGCGCGCTTCTGGCCACCGTTCTCTGGGAATTGGGAAAATTCGGCTTTGGACTCTATGTTCATTACCTGGCCGGATATGGCAAATGGTACGGCAACCTGGGGCTGATTCCGCTGTTCATGTTCTGGGTGTATTTGACGTGGATTTTTCTCTTGCTGGGGCTTGAGGCGGCATTTGTGCACCAATATTACTCTGTCCTGAAACGCCGTTTTACGCTCAACCGCGGATTTAACACCCCGTTGGTCGACACAAAATGGATTTTGCCACTATCCGTATTACTCGTTCGACGTTTTGAACAGGGCAAGAAAACAACCATTGATAACGCCGCCGACGAACTTGGCGTTTCACTGGACACAGCGGAACATTTACTTGGGGCATTACAGCAGGCGGGTCTGGTTCATTCGCTGCCGGGCATTCCACGGCAATTTGTGCTGGCGCGGGCGCCAGAAAAAATTTTGGTTGACGAACTGTTTGGCGCACTGGCCAACAGATGCCAGATGGTGATGGAAGCGGCGCACGCCGCCGGAGCAGACAACCCGCTGCTAAACAATCCGGCCATTACGGAATTGCAGAATCTGGAACATAACTGGAGCCACTCGCATACATTGGCTAATCTCGCGGCGATAAAATAGGGGTCTTAGCTCGACTTTTGCCGTGTTTGGTCATTCTTGTTCGTTGGGGATTGACGCAACCCTTTCAGGGTTGATGACGTTCGGATCATCTGTCCCGGCGTAGTCCCGATGAATCGGGACAACGCCGGGCTGAATTATAAAGCCCCTTCGGGGCAGTCCCGAGAATATACTCAAGAGGTCATGGAACACCTCTGAAAGCCATAGGTGAGCTAAAATTCACGTCGAGAACACGATGTTCAATGGATGCAGAGATTTGTACTTCTGAAAATTGGCAAAAGTCGAGCTTAGGCTCTGGACGGAAAAAGTGCCTCGATCGAGACTAATCATCGGACTTATGAGCGGAACAAGCGTAGACGCGATTGACGCGGCATTGGTGCGCATCTCCGGCGTATGGCCGGATTGGCGCGTAAAATTACTGGCGCATCAATCGGCGCCGTGGCCGATTAAACTTCGCCGGCGTTTGCTGGATGCGATGTCTATAGAACGGCGAACCATTTCAGAACTTTGTGAACTCAACGTCCTATCAGCCCAACAGTTTGCCAAAGCCGTACTGAAGCTGATCGCGGCCTATGGCGGGCAGCGGCGGCAAATCATGGCGATCGCCAGCCATGGACAAACCATCCACCATTTGCCGCCCAAGGGACGCCGGAAGACAGGCAAAACGCTGCAGATAGGAGATCCATCGATCATTGCCACGATCACGGGAATCACAACGGTGGGCGACTTCAGGTCGGCAGATATGGCTCTGGGCGGACAAGGGGCTCCACTGGCTCCCATTGCGGACTGGCTGCTTTTTAAAACGCCGGGGAGCAATATTTGTGTACAGAACCTCGGCGGCATCGGCAATGTAACATGGCTCGATAAAGACGGGCGTCTGGAGAGTGTGCGTGCCTTTGATACCGGCCCGGGAAATATGCTTATGGATGCGCTCGTTGGGCTGGCCACTGGCGGCAAACGCCTCTATGATCGCGATGGCATCATGGCGCAAAAGGGGCGAATTTCCGGCCCAATGCTTGAATTTCTTCAAGAGCATCCATTTTTCAGATTGCGGCCACCTAAAAGCACTGGACGAGAAGACTTTGGCGTCCAGTTGGCTGAAGAAATTCTGACCAAATTCCCGCGATGTAAACCAGCGGACGCGATTGCAACGGCCTGTGAGCTCACGGCCTGGAGCATAGCGGATTCTTACCGGCGATTTCTTCCGGGTGCTGTGGCGCAAACCATTCTTTGCGGAGGAGGCGCAGATAATCCGTATCTGTTTAGACGAATAGAGTCGCGTCTGAAAGAAATTGGCTGCCAAACCGTCGTGCATATCGGTCGGACGGGCTTAAAGAACAAGGCTCGTGAGGCCCTGGCGTTTGCCGTATTGGGCGCTTTAACGCTGGACGGGAAGCCGGGAAATCTGCCGGCGGTGACGGGTGCATCCAAACCAACGATTTTGGGCGTCGTGATGCGGCCATAGCGTGGCGGAGCCACGCCGAGAACAGGAGAGCAAATAAAGATATTGGGACAAGAGTTATGTGAAAGCTTTTACGGCTGCGTATGGGCTGGTTGAGTCGTGGGTTGGGTTGATGGGGGCTGTATTATTGGTTGCGTCGCCGCCACTGGTTGCGTGGTTGGGTTGTCGACACTTTTTAGAAGTTGGGCATTTTCCCCGATTATTTTGAGATAATACCACCCCGCCACGGCGCGAAAACCGACGCTGCGATCCACGGCCTGCGTGACAATAGCGGCCAGCTCCGGCAGCGCGAGTTTATCGCCCTGGCGTCCAAGCACCAGAGCGGCGAATTGCGGAATCCGATCATCGGTGTTGGACATAAGATTGTTCCAGTGCGCCAGAACAAGAGAGGAGAAATCGTTATTTTTGCTTTGCAGCATTCCGGCCAGCGCCACTTCAACCACGGCGTTATTAGGTGAATCAAGAAAACCAGAAAGCGCCGCGCGGTCAGCAGACGTATTGGCATCGGCCATAGCCTGAGCGGCCTGAAGACCACGCTGATAATCCTGATCGCGATCGCCATCAGCGATGACGGCGTAATTTACCAAGGCACTGAGCAATTTGACGCGATCGTGCGCCTGCGGAGTAGCGGCATAATCGAGAACCCAATTTAGAAAAATGGGCTGACCCTGCTGGATCAGATCCAAAATCGCCGGCGTTGGATCCTGGTGCGCCGCGACCAGCGACGCGGCGTGGGCGATGCCCTGTAAAAGCGGCGAATCGCTTTGCGCCAGGGGCGCGACGTCGTCGGAAGAGAGCGCGGAACCGAAACGAATGGCGGTCATCCCCAGTTCCACCTGGCTGACAATATCGTTATCTCCGGAAAGAAGGGCTATAAAAATGTCCGGCGCGGCCGAATTATTCATCTCGAAAAGCGTGTTCAGCGCTACAAGCCGCACATCGAATGAATTTTGGGCATCCTCGGCCATGGTGCGTGCCCAGGGAATCGCCTTGGTGATTTTTTGATCGACGATACGGGACAAAAGCGATTCTTTAAGGGCCTCGAGTATATATTCACGGTTCGCCTGAAGCTCTTTGAGCAATCCCAACCCTTGTTTATTTTGATCCGGATCGGGAAGCTGCATCATGGTGAGCGCTGCGTAATAACAAACCTCGGGATCGGGCGCTTTGGACAGGGCAAGGACAAAGGCGTCCGCCGCGCGATAATTGCCGCGATTGACCAATTCCGACGCGGCCATGAGCCGTTGCGCCGGGTCGGTCGCACTATGTTCAATTTGTTCAAGCTGCGCATCGGTGACCGAGCCGAATTGAATCAGCATCGCCAATGACGGCGAAACAAATTCTGTGGCCTTGCTGGTCAAAAATTGTTTTGGATCGATTGTGGAAGGATCATGGCTGATGCTATTGGCGTCCAATAATGCGATCAGTTTAAGCTCCGGATCGGGCTGGCGACTTACCGACAAAAAATAATCCTTGAGTTGCGGATCGTTTGTGGAATGCAAGGCACCAAGCACGAGCGAACCGGTAACAGACGAATTAAAGCCCATCCTGAAGAGGTCGCGCGTGGTGGAGAAGACCTGGTTATCCATGGCGGAAGAGACCGATGACGCCGCATCGGGCTGGGTCTGCGGATCGCCCAAGGCGGGCGACATGGACACAAGCCCGAGCCAAAGCATTATCAGGATGACAGCCTGGCGATCGGCGCGGTTACAGGGCGGTAGCTTTGAACTTCTCATGCAAATCCAACCGGTATTGTATGCGAATTGGCCTTTGATGCGAGGCGAGCCTGCGTGCCGGCGCGGTTCTTAAAGCGCCGGCACGCAGGTGAAAAAGTGGCACATCTATCCAGCCAAGCCAAACGGGCCGGTTACGAACAACCCAGCGAACTGCCGCAATTGAGGCACTTGTAGCACGAGCCGTTGCGAACGGTCAGACTGCCGCAGGTGCAGACAGGGGCGTCGCCCATGAGTGTGGCCATCTGCTGGGAAAGCACTTCGAGAGAGGGCAAAGCCCCATCAGCTTTGAGGCGGACATCCACGGCGGTGTGTTCGACAACAACCGTTGCGACCGGTGTTGTGGTCTGGGGCTTACTGCTTGCGCCATTGCCATTTGAATTCCCATTGCCCTGATGGGCACCCGGCACTTCGCCGGCGGCCATATCTTCCAAACCATGCACGGGGTGGCCCACTTTTTCCTGTTGAGAATGGCCGTTGCCGTTACCGTTTCGATTTCCGTTACCATTGCCATTTCCGTTGCCGTGTCCATTGTTTTGGTCTATATGCGCCGGCTCAGCGAGGCGATTGCGCCGCGGGGCATTGGCGGCGTGATAGCCGGGAATAAATCTCATCGCTATCCAGCGCACAAGGTAATCCATCATGCTCTTGGCAAATGGAATATCCGGATTGGCGGTGATGCCGGAGGGCTCGAAACGCATGTGCTCGAACTTGCGAACGATGGCCTCCATGGGCACGCCATATTGGAGATTCAGAGAAATCAACGTGGCAATGGCGTCCATCAAACCGCCAACGGTGCTGCCCTGTTTGGCCATGGTGATAAATACTTCGCCGGGATTGCCATCATCAAAAAGCCCGCAGGTGATGTAGCCTTCGTGGCCGGCAATATCGAATTTATGGGTGATGCTGGCGCGGGTGTCGGGCAGACGGCGACGCAACGGCCGTTCAACCACCTTTTCGACGATGCGTTCGACCGCGGGACCGCCAACGTGCAATTTTCCGGCGGGAACTGTTTTGTCACCCAGGAGCGCGGGGCTGGGATCTCCGCAAACGGTGCAGGCGGCGGCAGATTCGACTTTCAGGGCTTCGATATCGGCGTCTTCCGCGGCATCGTCATCGGACGTGGTATTGAGCGGCTGGCTGAGTTTGGATCCGTCACGATATAAAGCCACGGCTTTGAGTCCAAGCTTCCAGCTTTCACGGTATGCTTCCTCAATGTCGCCTACGCCGACTTCATTGGGCAAATTGATGGTCTTACTGATTGCCCCGCTGATAAACGGCTGGGCAGCGGCCATCATGTGGATATGCCCCATGTGGTGAATAAATCGTTTGCCTTTGCGTCCGCATTTGTTAGCACAATCGAACACGGGCAAATGTTCCGGCGCCAAGTGCGGTGCGCCTTCCACGGTCTGTGAACCGCAGATTTCGTCGTTGGCCTCCCGAATCTGACGAGCGGTAAAGCCCAGAGCCCGCAGGAGATTAAATGATGGATTTTGCCATTGTTCTTTGGCAAAACCCAGCCGCGTCATAAGCGCTTCCCCCAGAGAATAGGGAGAAAAGGCGAAGGCCAGCTCGAAAACTGTTGGCAGGCATGCCTCAATTTTAGCCAGTTCTTCATCCTTGAAGCCCTTCGCCTTTAACGTTTCATAATTGATGTGCGGCGCAGCCTTGAGCGAGAGTGTACCAAGCACATAAGTAATGATGTCCTTGATTTGTGCCGCCGAATATCCCAATTTTTTCAACGCCGGTTCGATGGATTGATTGGCAATCTTAAAATATCCGCCGCCGGCAAGTTTCTTGAACTTGACCAGGGCAAAATCCGGTTCGACGCCTGTGGTGTCGCAATCCATGAGCAGACCAATGGTTCCGGTTGGCGCGATGACCGTCGTCTGGGCGTTGCGATAGCCGTATTGTTTACCGAGATTGAGCGCCCGATCCCAAGCTTCGCGCGCCGCGGCAAGCAACGAGAGCGACGCGGTTGGATCGTCAGAGGAGAATTTGCCGGGGTTGATAGCGACGGGTTTAGTCGCCAGGCTTTCAAAACGGCCAGAGGCATAAGCAGCAGCGCGATGGTTGCGCATCACGCGGAGCATGTCCGCCCGGTTGCGGTGATAGCCAGGGAACGGCCCAAGCTCGCGGGCCATTTCGGCGGAAGTGGCATAACTTTCCGCGGTCATCAGCGCGGTTACCGCGCCGCAGATGGCCCGGGCTTTATCGCTGTCATAGGGAATGCCGGCCACCATAAGCATCGTACCGATGTTGGCATAACCCAGACCCAATGTACGGTATTCGTGACTGAGGCGGGCAATTTCGCGGCTGGGATAAGACGCCATCAGCACGGAAATTTCCAGCACGATGGTCCAGAGCCGGCAGGCATGACGAAAACCTTCGATGTCGAACTTACTGGTTTGAGCATCGAAAAACTTGATCAGGTTGATGGAGGCCAGATTGCACGCCGTATTGTCCAGGAACATGTACTCGCTGCATGGATTGCTGGCGTTGATTCGGCCGCTAGCCGGGCAAGTATGCCATTGGTTGATGGTATCGTCATATTGAACGCCGGGGTCGGCGCAGCGCCAGGCGGCGTAAGCAATCTGTTCCCAAAGCGCCCTGGCCTTGAGGGTTTTGTGGACTTTGCCGCCTACACGGCGGATGAGGTTCCAGTCGCCATCAGCTTCAACAGCCTGAAGGAAGCTGTCGGGCATGCGGACGGAATTATTGGAGTTTTGCCCGGAGACGGTGGCATAAGCTTCACCGTTGAAATCGTAATCGAGCTTGAGGTTGAGTTTTTCCGCGGCCTGGCGCTGGGCGGGAGACAGTTGTTTCATGCCTTCGACCATAGCGGCGACTTTGAGTTCTTCACGAGCTTTCCAATTGATGAATTCCTCAACATCAGGATGATCCAAATCGAGGCAAACCATTTTGGCAGCACGGCGGGTAGTGCCGCCGGATTTGATGGCTCCAGCAGCCCGATCGCCTATGCGAAGGAAGCTCATCAAGCCTGATGATTTGCCGCCACCGGAAAGGGATTCATCTTCTCCACGCAAGCGTGAAAAATTGGTGCCGGTTCCTGAGCCGTATTTGAAGAGCCGGGCCTCGCGAACCCAAAGGTCCATGATGCCGCCTTCATTGACCAGATCGTCATCAATACTCTGGATAAAGCAGGCGTGAGGTTGTGGGTGCGTGTAGGCGTCTTTAGCCTGCTCAAGCTGATTCGTCCTGGGATTCACGTACCAGTGACCCTGTGACGGACCGGTCATGCCATAGGCGTAATTGAGCCCGGTATTGAACCACTGGGGAGAATTCGGCGCCGCCATTTGATTGAGCAGCATGTGCGCCAGCTCATCGTAAAACGCCTGGGCATCTTCGGAACTATCGAAATAGCCGTATTCGCTGCCCCAGTGCATCCAGCAACCCGCCAAACGGTTAACGACCTGCTTGATCGAGCGTTCGGGACCGGTTTTCGGCTTACCCTTATCATCCAGCACAGGTTTACCAGTGGCATCGGTCAAAGGTACGCCGGCCTTGCGGAAGTACTTGCTTACCATGATATCCGTGGCCAATTGCGACCAAGAGGCGGGGACTTCGGCATCTTTCATTTCAAAGACAACCGAACCATCCACGTTGGTGATACGGCTAGTGCGCGTGGCATAATCAACCGTGGAATACACATCCACGGCTGCTTTGGTAAACCTACGAGAGACTTTCATGACCTGACTCCTGCTTCCATGCACAAACAAACCGGCGACGTCCCTTCCTGGGGCGTCACCGGCCACTCTTCAATAGCCGCGCATCCGTGATTCGCGGCGTTGGTGGCGGTTCGGTTGCCGGGCAACCGTTAGTCCACCCGGGGCAAGGTTAACCCCGGCTGATCCTGATATTTGCCTCGTTTATCCGCATAACTGATACGACACACTCTTTCACCCCGCAGGAAAATGATCTGGGCGATGCCCTCGTTAGCGTAAATCTTCGCGGGCAAAGGCGTGGTGTTAGAAATCTCAATGGTGATGCGCCCCTTCCATTCCGGTTCCAGCGGCGTGACATTAACGATAATCCCGCATCGGGCATAGGTGCTTTTGCCGACGCATATCGCCAGAACGTCGCGTGGTATTTCGAAATACTCAATGGTCTCACAAAGCGCGAAACTATTCGGAGGAATCAGCACATATCCATGACGCCCCGCATCAACATCCACAAAACTGCGGGGAGAAAAATTTTTGGGATCGACAACTTCGGAATTAACGTTAGTGAAAATTTTGAACTTCGAACTAACGCGCACGTCGTAACCGTAGCTGGAAACTCCGTAGCTGACCGAACCCGGACGCTTGACCGACTGTTCGAAAGGTTCAATTTTTACCAATTCTTCAATTTGCGAATCGGCGAGAATACCCATAAGGCTTGCCTGCCATACTATGTGTTCGGTAATTGTTAATGCTTTTGTCCGGCTCGGCTGAAGATCCACGAAATGCGATCTATTTACGTCAGAACCAGCAACCACAACCGTCGGCCCTCTCGATAAACCAGAATTCAAGTACCTTCTTTCGCATGTTAAGGTTTCGATAAGACCAAACATCGAGTACTCTAACGCTATATCTTGTGGTGTCAACGATTTTCTTTACTAAATCTTGACGAACAGGTTCTACACAATCGTAACCTGTTTTCTCCACGAGACTTGTGGTCAAAAAAAATTTTACCACAATCTGTTGTGTTTGTTAAGACGAACCTGTGGATAACTTCCAAATGAGGTAAAATGGATCTAAAGCGGTCTTTAACCGACCGATATTTTGAACATAACCTATTGTAAAATAATGGTTTAAAGTGAAAACACGTCGACGTGACCAACTGACGATAGCACACGATATATCAAGAAAACATTTGAATTACAGATTAATCAAGTGGTTTAAGGTTCATCAGCGCGATTTACCCTGGCGGAAAACACATGATCCGTATGCAATTTGGCTTTCAGAAATGATGCTGCAGCAGACCCAAGTGGTTACGGTAATTCCTTATTATCAGCGATTTCTGAAACACTTTGCCTCCATTGATAAACTTGCGGAGGCGCCGCTCGAAGAAGTACTTAAGCTTTGGGCGGGATTGGGTTATTACCGGCGTGCCAAACACCTGCATCAGGCAGCGAAAATAATTCGGCAACAATTCGGCGACGCTTTTCCGTCAACAGTTGAAGAGCTGGGCAAACTGCCGGGCATCGGACGCTATACCGCCGGAGCCGTGGCCAGTATTGCGTTTGATCGGCAAGCTGCTGTTCTGGACGGCAACGTGATGCGTGTGCTTACACGCCTGGGTGCGATCCGTGGGAACATTGCTTTGCCGGCGGCGCGCGAAGCGCTTTGGACCCTGGCCGAAAGGCTGGTTCCCCGGCGCGGAGCAGGAGTTTGGAATCAGGCGCTTATGGAACTGGGCGCCACGGTGTGTTTGCCGAAAAATCCGCGTTGTGACGCATGTCCGGTTCGCAACCTCTGCCGGGCTCGTGCTTTAGGGCTGGAGGAAAAATTGCCGGTTAAGCACGCAGAGAGAAAAATTCCTACCGTGCATTTAGCCGCGGTGGTTATTGATTCGCCGCGCGGTTTTCTGTTGGCTAAACGCGGCGCAGGCGGTTTGTGGGAGCATTTGTGGGAGTTTCCGACGTTTTCGATTAAGTCCGGGAGCAACGGCGAAGATTCCGCAGTAGCGCGGTTGAGGAAATTGCTGGGGCCAAGAGCAGTTCCGCAGCGCGTGCCCGGCAAACTGGTCCATCGATTAACGCATCGCGTGCTGTATTACAGCCTGTTTTATTCTCGCGTGAACAAGCGTATTTCCGCGGCGCGATTTTCAAAACTTTGCGCGTCAGATGGTAGAAATTACGAAGCTTTTCGCTGGATAAAAAATCTGGATCATCTGCCGGTGGCAAAAATCACCCGCCGCATCGCAGAGGCAGCAAAAATAATCGCACCAGCTTCAGACTGATTTATGAAAGGCTTGTTCCGCATAGACTTGAGCGTGGAGAGAAGCCGCCCCCATGGCGGCGAGCCATGGGTTGGCCAGACGGTGCGGAGGTTGGGTCTGGAACATACAATTTCGTTCTGAAGGACGACCTCCAGAGGTTAAGAATAAGAATACTAGCTGCGTCCCTCAACCTGAACAACAGTAATCTGGCTTATGCATAATGCGGTGGTTAGATACTTGGACAGTTATATGGAAAATAATGATTCTAAAGAAGACGCATTTCAATCTCGATGTATTGGCAATGAACCCCATCATTCAACTGGATGGTCAACTAAATCGAACTCATCAAACCTAGGGTTGCTTTTCATATTGCTTTTGGTCATATCATATTTTGGATACTCAATTTTTTTGAATGTGTTTACACCACCCAGTGTACATCCTTCACCAAATGGATTGGTGGGCGTTTGTATAATTGCTGGTGCATTTGGCGCTCTAATCATGATGGCCGCATTGGCAAAAGGGGTAACTGCCCCTTTACCGCAGACCTCGTCGAACTTAACTGTTGGAAAATTAACAAGAACATTCAAGCTCATATTTTTGCCCCCACAGATAGTATTTATGCCAGCATATGCATGCGATGCATATATGTCATTGGGAGGTCGTGATATATTTGGTTTTATATGCGACGTTGTATTTCTTACAATAACCACCTTTCTGTGCCTGCAAACCGCATGCGGAACAAAAAAGAAGATGTTAATAATATTAATGGGTTTATCTATAGTTATGTTGTTGTTCTGTTTGTCAGAGTTCTTCTTTGCGAAACAGAATCTAAATGCACTTCCTACACCTGATTCAAAGGCATATATTGTTTTAGCATATATTCAAATTGCAATGTTTATTTGTGCATTTATCAGCTTATCTCTCCGTTATTGGGAGATTCGCAACGGACTGCAACAAAGCGTTCCGTGAGAACCTAGATGATTGCGCTATCAGAAAAACACACAAACAATATAGGGAAGTGAAACGGGGACGCGGCTAGTGTTGGCGGATTCTGTCAGTCGGTTTCCGAACTTTCTACCTTGATTAATCTTTTGAGTTTTCGGGCGCCGTGGAGCACGCGGACCAGTTCAATGCCGTCGGGAATGATCCTGTAGAACAACAAATAGTTACCCACGGGAAAACCTCTTAAACCCGGCGCTAATTTCTCGTACTTAGTACCCATCTGCGGTTTGTTTGCGTACAACTCTAACTTGGCATCCATATATCGCAGCAATTGGTCGGCCGCATCGGGATTGTCCCGGGCAATGTAACGCCAAATCTCCCGATAATCCGTTTCCGCCAGGGCCGAGCGATATATCACCGGCATCAGTTTTTTCCGCCTGCCAGTCGTCGCCGTTCTTCGGCGATGATCGCCTCCGCATTCAATGTGCTGCGCTGGCCGTGCTCCAATTGATCGAGGCCTTTTTGTACTTCCCGACGGAGATATATTTCATATTCCGGTGCGAATTCTTCCTGTTCTTTGAGCACCTCGAGTGCTTCATTGACAATGTCGCTGGCATTGGCATATTGGCCCATTTTGACTTTTTCGGCGATGAACCGCTCCAACTCAGGTTTGAGTAAAACGTTCATAAAGTTCACCTCTTCTTATGCATAACCAGTATAATAATCGCCATTCCTGATAACAATTGAATTGCCAAAGAGAAGTGAAACGGAGGAGAGCGAAACGGGGACCCTAGTGCGGGCGCGCTTTATGGTCGCGGAGCAACTTCTCCTGCTCGGCGAGTTCCATATCATAATCGAGCATCATGCGGGCCAGTTCTTTAAAGCCCACTTTCGGCTGCCAGCCTAATACACGCTTCGCTTTGGAGGGATCGCCCAATAAAAGATCCACCTCAGCCGGGCGGAAATAGCGCGGATCGACCTTAACGAATTTGGCCCAATCCAGATCCAGCATTCCAAAACAAAGTTCGATCCATTCTTTAACGCTATGCGTTTCACCCGTGGCGATGACAAAGTCCTCCGGCTGATTTTGCTGGAGCATCAGCCACATAGCTTCGACATAATCACCAGCGAACCCCCAGTCGCGCTTAGCTTCGAGATTGCCCATGTACAAAGCATCCTGCAAGCCGAGCTTGATGCGCGTCGCGGCGCGTGTGACCTTGCGCGTCACGAAAGTTTCACCGCGCCGTGGCGATTCATGATTAAATAAAATGCCGTTACACGCGAACATACCGTAGGCTTCACGGTAGTTGACGACCTGCCAGTAGGAATAAACCTTGGCGCATCCGTAGGGGCTGCGCGGATGAAACGGCGTGGTTTCGGTTTGCGGCGTTTGAAGAACCTTGCCGAACATTTCGCTCGACGATGCCTGGTAAAAACGGATCGGCAACTGCGCGTCGCGAATGGCCTCAAGCAGCATCAGCGTACCCAGTGCGTCGGTCTGGACGGTATATACAGGTTCGTCAAAGCTGACGCGAACATGCGACTGAGCGCCGAGGTTATAGACCTCGTGGGGCTGGGTTTTGGTGAGTATATCCCTCAGACAGGAGGCGTCCGTCAAATCGCCGTAGTGCAGGCTGAGCCGCCGGCCGCGTTCATGCGGATCCTGATAAATGTGATTCAGGCGTTCGGTGTTGAAGCTGCTGGACCGGCGAATCACGCCGTGAACTTCGTATCCCTTGGCGAGCAGAAATTCGGCCAAATATGATCCGTCTTGGCCGGTAACGCCGGTGATTAATGCCCGTTTGGAAGTGGACTGATTCATAATCTCCTCGTTGTTCAGGACGGCCTGAGAGAACCGGCAAAGTATACTCAATTCTTCGCGGGACAGGCATCTTGCCTGTTATCACCAGTTTCGTGGTTTAATTTTGCTGCAAACCCAGCGCCTCCTCCAGGTGCTGGCAAAATCTTGTACAAAGTGCTTTCTGGCTGAAATTTTCACTTAGCAACCGCTGTGCGTCCCGCCCCATTTGAGCAAGCTGTGCCGGAGGCATATCCACGATCGAACGAATCATGACCACGGCGCCTGGCACATCGCCATGAGCGATTCGCCAACCAACGGGATTTTGTTCAAGCAGATCACTGATGTGGCTTGGAGTGGGCCCAAGAAAGAAAATCGGCCGTCCAGCAGCCATGGCGCCATATATTTTGCAGGGATGAATGATCCCCACCATGTTTTGACCCAGTGAAACCATGTGTACATCCGCTGCAGGAAGTGAATACCTGATCATTTCCAGCGGCTGGTAAGGCAAAGAGAGCACATTGGAAAGCTGATGGTCACGGATATATGCGTTCAAATGAGATTTGCCCAGTCCGCCGCCGACAAACACAAATCGAATCCGGGGATCATCGCGAAATTTTTCAGCAGCCTGGAGAATAGTGTCCAAAGGATTGGCCGGACTGTGGTTGCCGCTATACATGAAAACAAATTTGTTCTCCAACCCATGTTCGCGCCGGAATGGATTGGCCGCCGGATCAACCGGTTCCAACACGTGTTCGTGGGGCCAGGGCGGATCTTCATACATTTTCGTTTTAAACTCTCCACGACTCTTGAGGCGCTGGGCCATAAAACGATCGAGCACAAAAACTGCCGCGGTGTTTTTGAGAATAAAACGATTGACGGATTCCAGCAGTCGATGCAGAAAACCGCCCTGTTTGATTTTGCCCATGACGATAAGCTGATCGGGATTTAGATCCATCGCCCAATATGCGATCGGTACTCTGCGCAACAGATGCAGCCACGAAGCGGTAAAGCCGATCATTGGGGGTGACGTACTAAAAAAAATGCCGCCCACACGCCGCGTAAAAAGTCCGATGAAAAAACATTGGATAAGGAAGCTGGCGGTGGCGAAACTTCTGACAATCAAATTCTTTTTTCCAAAGGAAGTCAGCACCAGACGCCTGACGTCCACGCCCTGCATGTTTTCCCGCCGTGCGTATTTCTTTGAGGCATCCTCATAACTGCGGCTTGAGGCATAGACGCGAACTCGGTGCCCGCGCGAAGCCATGGCTATGGCGGCATCGGTCATGTGCTGGCCGACTGCGGCCGGATCGGGCGCGAAGGTCTGGCTGAAAACAAGCAGAAGTTTGCCTTGGGGAGCATTTTCTTTCACGGTTAAGACCAACCCTTTGTAGATACCACTGCAGCGATAACGGACAAGAATATAGCTTGAGATGACATGAATTCCTCCTTTTATGTGTGCTGACGAGTCTGTAACCCTGCTCCTAAAGAGATAGTGGTGCCTGGGAGTCTATCGTAGGAAATTCATCACGGCCCCCGCCGACCTCGCTTTGTTTCTTAACGATAATCATTCAGTGTTAGCAATAAATTTGGTATATCCATTAATATAGTTTATATATTGTTAGGATATACTTTTATTTTTTGCTTTTATAAATATTTTACCATTTTCTGGGCGTGGCGCTATTGAAATCTTAATTTATCGTGCTATTATCCGCCCCTAAGTTACCGGGTTGACAGATAACAGTTCATGTTATCGGTCACCCCATGCCGATGGATGGCTATTAAGCCATGGCGTTTGCCTTTCAAACAGAAAATGGATTTTCCTAACAAATGGCAAATCGGCATGTCATAACATAGCGGATCAGTGCGAATGGATTTGTCCGCTGATTTCCGCAGCATTCTAAATTCTTTTTTGGTTACAACTGCACGGATGTAGGAAGTGCGCCTTGACAAATTACAACGGACAAAATAGAAAGACCAACTGCCCGGTTTATGTTACGTGGTGTTTGTAAAGTTTAGGTCGCCGTTTTTTTAGGCACTAACATGATCTTTGCGGCGACCATGCTGAAAATTGTGCGTGTTTTTTGCAGTGCGGTTTAGAATTGACCACTTAAAAGGCACTGGCACGTAATTTGCGGAGTAGCAGCAGTCGCGGCGTAGAGCGTAATTTACGTTTTCAGACTGTATTTGTAAGGAGAAAGTTATGAAGAAGCACCAAATGGAAGTTTCCCTAGCCGTTGCCGCTCTACTGGCGGTCGCGGGGGTGGTCAGGGCGGATACAACGAACACCGCCGACCAAACAAGTGATGTATCCAATCTCGGTAATGTTTCTCTGGCTCTGACTCCTAGCACCACCAACCAAGCGAATGACCCGTCGAATCTCAGCACCGCTTACATGCAAGCCACGACACAAGATACGCATCCGGCACTTATGTATGGTTTGGACCAAGTCAACGCAGGCAATACAACCGTTGGCGATTGGCTACAAAGTCTTAACATTAACATCACCGGTTATGCTGACGTAGGCTATACGGCGGATTTGAGCGGCAGGAACACCACGACGGCCGGCGGGACTATTCCCGGCCGGGTTTTTGACTCTAATTATGGCAACCATGTCGACCTGAACCAACTTGAGCTGGAAATCTCCCGCAGCATTAATTTCACTGACCCCGGTTTCCGCAATCGCGGTTGGGATATCGGCGGCACGGCTGAATTTCTTTACGGCTACGACCCTGACTTTATCCAAACCAATGGTTGGAATTTCTATCACGCGTGGGTCAACAACATTAACACCTACCCGCTATATCAATTTCAAGTTGAACAACTCTTCGGTCAAATCGCGATTCCCGTCGGGGATAAAGGCGCTTTGCAGGTCGAGGCTGGTAAGTTTGATACTTTGCTGGGCTATGAAGTCATTGATGCAACCGGCAACCTTTTTTATTCACACAGTTTCATATTCAACTACTCGGCACCGTTTACCAACACCGGCGCTTTGATCGAGTATGATCCGGATGCCACAACAAATATGTGGACATTCACGCTCGGCCCAGTTTGGGGCTGGAATCAAACGGCCCAGTTCCTGAACTCAGCGGTGAACTTCATGGGTCAGGTGGCATATACGCCGAACTCTGAATGGAACTTTATAGTAAACGATATTGTCGGCCCACCGTACGGTGGTACAGATGTAGAAGGTGTGAGCCACAGCGATACGGCACACTACTCGAATGTGCTCGATTTCCTCACCCACTATACTCCCGCATGGAACACCAACCTGAGCTTCGGCAACGAAACGGTCTGGGGTTATGGTTATGACGGCGATGCAAACAATCTGGGCGGCGGGTACGCCAACACATGGCCATCACCGACTACCCCATTTGGTACTCCCGGCGGAAGTGTTAACTGGTTTGGCACTGCCTTTTATGAAAGCTATGTCATTAACAGCTACCTCACCTGGAATAACCGTCAAGAGTATTACTATGATGGCTTCAATTTTTCCACGGGTCTTGCGCCCGTCGGCAGCAGTAGTGAGCTTAGCCTTGGCGAGTTTACCACAGGCCTGAAGATTACGCCGATGCCCAACAGCAACCTCGGCCAACACCTGTATTTACGACCTGAATTACGGGCGGACCTGGCTGATCACGGTGTTCTTACCAACGGTAAGCACTATCAGACCACCGCGGCCATGGATGTGATCTACCAATTCTGATTGTGATTGGTGCCAAAGGTTGTTCTGACGGAAAATTTCAAGGGCGGTGAAATAAAAACTCACCGCCCTTTTTTCGCGCCTATCTGTAAAGAGTTTTTCACAACTTATTGAGCAGCAACCCTTGTAGTTGCCGCTGCAAGCTCACTGGCAACCTGATTGGCCTGAGATATTTGCCCGGCATCTTTGAGTTTTTGGGCAAGCATCGATCCAACCTGATACCAGTTGCTTTCTTCCACAAAAATCGCCGCCATTTGCGGGGGTGGTACAATTTTCGCCCAGGCTTGTTCATACAAAGTTACCACCCGGTCCTGGTTGCCCTCTTTGATGAGAATTTGTTCTGCTTTCTGGAGCGCATCGATGACATACGGCCCGGCGTTGGCATATTGATTAACAACGTCCAACAAACATTCTCCGGCATTTTGGTCATTGCCCGCTTTTTCCCACATATCCGCCTGATACATGCGCACACACGCCGCCAGATCGAATCTTTTTTCCGAGAATATAGTGTACATGCGGTTCCATAATTCATTTTGCTGATTCACATCGGAAACGGTCTGAACCATCGGGGTTAGTATGTCCATGGCAAATTCCGGATAACGAGAGCCGCAGAGCTGCATCAAGTTATCCGCCCAATCATATTTTTGCCGGAGGGAAAGCTTTCCCTGTGAAGCCAGGTATCGCACAACATCCCATGCTCCGGCATATCCATTGCACTGCTCCACGGCACTCCACAGGAAGTCCAGTTCAGTTTCAGTGCTCAACTGCCGTGGATTTTGCCTTATGCCGATGATGTTCGCCGGCGGTTGGTCCGGGGTGAAGGAAAGAGCTCCGAAGTCGGTCGCGATCAGTCGAATGGCCGCGTCGGTCAGCGCGACAGCATTCTGACGCTGCCGTTGCGTTGTTCCTATAAGCTGGGCCGAGAGCGATATAAATGAGTCCGGCACCACTTGCCGCGACAGCGGATCAATCACCCTTCCGATGACGCCCTGATACTCGGCATATCGACCAATGGTAAAGTTCCACCATCCTCGCCCCTGGTCAGCTTCCAAAAACCCAACCCATGCGTGGCCCGTAACGCTTGAAATTCCGGTATCGTAAGAGGTGGGAACGCCGATGGCTTTGCCCACCTCCGAGGCAAAAAAGGCCTGATCCGCGCACACGCCGCCATATTGATAGATGTTCGGCAGAGTATAGCCAACCTGATCGACTTTTTTGGTCGCGTCGAAATACAACACATTTTCATCGTACTTAATGCTGAAAAACAATTGCCCCACAAGGGGATTGCCGTGAAAATGATCCAGAGCCCACTGCAGATCCTGAATGCTGGAGTGCGAGTCAACGACGTAAACCAGAAGTTCCGCCGGCATATCACGGATGCCGAAAAACATGCGGTCCTGATTATTCACATAAAATTTAAATAGCGCAACGGGGTCTGCCGACTGGACATGATTTTCATTAATATCCACTCCAAGAGGCTGGTATAGAACCGCGCAGATAGCGGCGGTCAGATCTGGATATTCCGCAGGCTCGGATCCCAATTCATGATGCATCCTGTAAAGCAGGTTATAAATGTCGGGAACATTCTGTTTGTCGGGTTCCACCAGAATCGCCAACGTCGCGGCTAATTCGCGATTAGCCAGAAGGTAATTAAGCAAGTCCATGCGGTGTGATGCGTCCTGGACCTGTCCAAGTCCGCTGATCAGCCGGAAGGTTAGGTCCACTTCGCTGAGTGCATTGATATCGTCGTCGTCAACCCAGGCGATGGCCTGCTGAAATAACTGGTCCAGGGAATTTTCAGCGCCGACAAAATCGCCGGTTTCCTGGAGATTTTTGAGGATCGTTTCAGTTTGTTCGTGGATATAGGTCGAGTAAGGCTCCGACCTTAGCTGCACGGATGGTTGCGGCGTTGTGAGCGTTTGTGCGTCAGCCCCTGCGGATCCGGATAACCCAAAATCCAAGCCAAGGGTTCCCAAACCAACGGCTAAAAACAGCGCGACAAACCGCCATCTCTTCCGCTGCTTCATCTACAACCTCTGCCGTCGTTTGTGATATCGGGCGTCGTTTTGAAACCTTCATCCATTTTATCAACAGAACCTGGGTTTTTCTTCATAGAATCCCATGAAGCCCGACAGCCGCAAAAAAATCCCTGAAAAACTCCGGATACGTTTTTGCCGTACACCCCGGATTTTCAATTTCCACACCGTCCACTCTCAATCCCGCCACGGCGAAGGCCATAGCCATGCGATGATCGTTATATGTGCTGATGCGTGCCGGCACGACTTTGCTCGGAGGAATAATACAGATACCATCGCCAGTCGTAGCGGCCTGGGCGCCGAGTTTTCGCAATTCGGTTTCCAGCGCTGCAAGCCGATCTGTTTCCTTCACACGTAAGTTTCCCACATTGAAAATGCGCGTTGGTCCTTGAGCGAATAGCGCCACAACCGCCAGCGTCTGCACCATATCGGGAACAGCATTCATGTTGATTGACAAACCCGAGAGCTTCGCCGGCCCCTTAAGATGAATCTCATCCGCATGCAACACCAGTTCTGCACCCATCTGGTGAAGTATGTCCGCAAATAAGACGTCTCCCTGCAGTGAATTTCGCCCCAATCCCTTAACAACCACGGTGGCGCCGGGCGTAAGAGCAGTCGCGGCAAGAAAATAACTGGCGTTGCTGGCATCCGGCTCAATGGCATAATTCCGAGCCTTATATGTAGTGGGAGCCGGTATGCGGATTGTACGCAAAGCTTCCGCGGATTTGGGGTCGGCGACTGTTGTGGTACTCACGCCAAACTGTTCCATCATGGCCAGCGTCATTCTTACATAAGGCTCACTGGTCACCGGCCCCTCCAAAATTACGTCCACCGGGCAACGTGCCAGCGGCGCGGCCATAAGCACCGCCGATATAAACTGGCTGCTCTGCACATCCGCAAACCGGCACTTTCCGCCAGTCAAACCCGTACCTCCAGCTTGCAGCGGTGGAAAACCCGGGCTGCCCAGCCATTTCACATTGCCGCCCAAAGCTTGAAGGGCCGAGGCCAGTTCGCCGATTGGCCGCTGCCTCATGCGCTCCACGCCATCGAGTGTGTATGTGCCCGGGCTGCCGGTGCATATCGCCGTCAAAAATCGTATTGTTGTGCCGGAATTGCCGCAGAACAATTCGCATCCTGCCGTGGGAATCCGCCCCGCGTTGCCATGAATCTGTACGCTCTGTGCTGCGGCGTCTACGGCAAGGTCAAAACCGAGCCGCTTTAAGGCATCGACCATCAATTGCGTGTCCTGGGCGAATAAAACGTTGGTCAGAGTGCTTGTTCCGTCGGCCAAGGCGGCCAAGGGCAACGCCCGATTGGTGATGCTTTTACTGCCTGGAATGTGCAAAACAGCATGAAAGGGTTGCCGCAGGGCTGGAATGCGAATCACTGATGGAAGATTTTCAGACATCAATGGGCCGCCGGTTGTATGTTCGCAGCATGCTCATTGGGCTTGTGCGGTCTGGATCCGCGGTGGAACAGGAACTTTGGGATATAATTTCTGCACCTGGCCGCTGATGCCCGGAGCACCGGTAATATCATTTACCTTCATCAGAAGTGCCGCGGCGTCCGCGTTGGCGTTCACAGAAAAGTTGTCGCCGCCGGAAACGGCGTTCATCGCCGCAATAGACGCCGTAATTGTGTCAGGCACCGCCATTTTCTGAGAATGGTCCAGCAGGCCGGCGGCGTTATACTGCGCGGTGAAACTAATCAGATTCGTCAGCTCGGTCATTGCCGTAAGCTGATCATTGGCGTTTAATTTCAGCCCGCTAGAATTTAACAGTTGCGCCAGATCATCGGCGATTTCAGAGGCGCTGGTAAGATCATTGGGTATCTGAGCGTCGTAACCCGCCGTGACTCGCCCTAAAACCGTGAGAACCGATTCAAGAGTATTAGCGTCGGGGGGATTACTCTGAGACAGGGCGTTGGCAATTTCTGAAGCTACAACCGGATCCTGTTCGATAGCGGCAGCCTTTTCGAGTGCATTGACCGCCTGCTGGTAAGACGGGCCGATTGCCGCGAGCGCGGGAAGAATTTCTCCCAATCCTTTTGCGCCCCAATAGCGTACCGCCGCATTGCCGTTGGCCAATGCAGATTCCAAGAGCGGTTGGGTGCTCATATCATTAACCTGAGCGGCAACAACAGCGGCACTCAGCGCGGTCTGGGGGTTATTTAACAGCGGGGCAAACTTATCCGCCACCTGGCTTCCGAAGTTGTATAGGAAAAGCGGGGATGGTTCTTTGTTCAACGGACTGAACATCTGATTTCGCAGATCGACCTGCTGGCTTGCGTTGGCGCCGGCTGTGGAGATTTGATTGGCATAATAACTCACATATCCGGAAATCTCCGACTGTTCCGACTGACTAATATCACTGGCCGTCGGATCAGGAAGAGGCGGCACGTCGCCGCGGCTTTGGGATCCTCCGGCCAACAGGTTTAAAGCCAAAGCCGCTGCAATTAATCCCAGGCAACACCGCCGAATATGCATCCTTGTTGTTCTCCTGTTCTCCATAGCGCTCGCGAGCCGCACCGTAACACGCGCCATAAAGGGTGTCAAGAAAGATTTCGCGGGGATGCCGGTTTGACCATGAGAAGTGCATCAGATAGAGTGAATTCACAGCGGAAATCCACGCAACCAAATGCTGCTTTTCCACGCTGATAAAGGGCGATTTTGCCCCCAATGATATATGCGTCATCCTGGGGGATGGTGTAACGGTAGCACAGCAGATTTTGGTTCTGCTTGTTCTGGTTCGAATCCAGATCCCCCAGCTTTTCCGGTTTCAGCATTCAACTTGTGCGGGAGTGGTATATATATGTCATCCGCCGCAATCATTCTCGCCGCCGGCAAGTCTACCCGTATGAAATCCAAACGGGTAAAGGTTCTTCATGAAATCTGCGGCCGTCCCATGCTGGCTTATGTAATCGACGCCGTGAGAGAAGCCGGCGTGGATCGCATTGTCGTTGTTGTCGGACATGATCGGCAGCAAATTTTGGATACCTTCGCGGACCAGTCCGGC
>Ga0335074_10000543_pt1 | contig 52642 bp, 59 predicted proteins | sample Lox_Sample_23_FD_206715 | JGI IMG/M metagenome (GOLD analysis project Ga0335074, IMG submission 206715) | Soil microbial communities from Loxahatchee National Wildlife Refuge, Florida, United States - Lox_Sample_2.3 | ecosystem: Environmental > Terrestrial > Soil > Wetlands | place: USA...
CCGAGGCCCTTTATGTGGACCGCGACCGCTGAATCGATCCTCGCTAAACTCGAGCGCCTCTGTAAAGTTATCAACGGAACGTCACACTAGGTTCAGCGGGAAAACGCCGCCTTCAGGTCCACGTCCGCCTTCTCAGCGGACTCGAACTGTAGCAGATGAGCCTGCGAAAAATTCCCCATACCGGCGACCAGCGCACCCGGGAAGCTCGCGATGCGGACGTTGTTGGTATTGACCGCATCGTTGTACTGCTCACGCCGGTCGGCGATCGCGGTCTCGAGGCCGCTGATACGCTCCTGCAGATGACGAAACGACTCGCTCGCCTTGAGATCGGGGTAGTTTTCCGCGACGGCATACAGCCGGGAGAGTCCCGCACGCAACTCACCCTCCGCAGGTCCCAAGGAAGCGACGTTCCCGGAGGTGCGGGCGGCATCGACTCCTGAGCGAGCGCGCATGACACGCTCGAGCGTCCCGGGCTCATACTGCATGTACTGCTTGCAGACTTCGACAAGCTTGGGTAACTCGTCGTGTCGCTGGACCAGGAGGACGTCGATGTTGGACCAGGCGAGCTTGACCGCCTCACGCACCTGCACGAGGCCGTTATAGGCCCCGACGAGGTAACCGCCGAAGACGAGCAGGATGAGGAGTACAACCACCAGCGCGACCATGCGATTACCCTTTATGTCAGCCGGCAAACGCCGCGGAGCATAACCCGCGGTCAGCGGGCACCGATGTGAGAGGGTTGGCACGCTCGCCAACGCCCGCGCGCGCCGGGTTTTGAGGGTGAGGGGCGCCGTATCAAGGGCAGTCGTTTTGCGTTTGTGACGCCCGTCGAGAATTCCCACCCTCTGCATTTCCGGGTTCGACCCGCAGCGCACGGCGCGCGCATCCAGCGCCCGGGGTCGCCCGCACCCGAATGCACTCCTTCTTGTCGCGGCGCACCACACATGCGCACGCAATGTGATTGCAGCGGATTGCAGCACAGCCGCCCTGCCGGTCCACCGCGCCCCCGCTTTCGGTGCACGGCTTGGCCGTGCATTCGTGTAGGCTTCCCAGCCTGCTAAAGAGCGGTGGCGCACACCAGAGGAGCACGAGCCATGATCGGATACATCACGCTGGGCACGAATGATCTCGCACGCGGGGCACGGTTCTACGACGCCATCGCGGAGGAGTTGGGCGTCGGGAGAATGGGGGAGACCGAACGCCTCATCATCTGGGGTAAGCCCGGAGGGGCGGCGGCGATCGGTTTGGCGTTACCGTTCGATGGCAAGGCAGCGACTGTGGGGAACGGCGTGATGGCGGCTTTCGAGGCAAAGGACAAAGCCCAAGTCGATCGGATTCACGGGCTCGCGCTGTCGTTGGGCGGCAAGGACGAAGGTGCGCCGGGTCCGCGAGGTGAAGGATTCTACGCTGCCTATTTTCGCGATCTGGACGGCAATAAGCTCAACGCATATGTGATGGGCTGAGATCGAATCTACGAGCCGTTGTAGTGGCGGGAACTCTGCGCCAAGCTCCGCGGCTGCAGGGGCTTAATTTAGAGACTCGGCGCCTGTGCGGACTCGAGGCGGCGGCCCTTGCCGGCCCACGCGTAGTAGCAGGGCAGGCCGGCCAGAATCACCAGCAAGCCGACCGATGAGCGTACCGGTTGCTCGAGCCACAGATTGATCGTGAGAGCGAGCGCGGCAATCAGGAATAGCAGCGGCGTCCAGGGATAGGCCCACGCACGGTAGGGACGCGCAAGGTCAGGCTCCGTCATGCGGAGCCGAATGAGTGCGAGGACTCCGAGCGCGAAGAAGATCCAGACAGCGAATATGTAGAGTGAATAAAGCTCCTCGAATGTCCCCGTGAGCGCGATGAGCGCCCGACCGTTCCCATGAGAAGCAAGGCGCCCTCCGGACTTCGGAAGCGCGGCTGCACGCGGCCAGCAAAACCGAAGAACAGTCCTGCACGAGACATGGCGTACGGCACCCGCGACTCGCTCATGATCACCGCGTGGAGCGAGGCGAGAGCCGAGATCCCCATGGCTACGGTCAGCCAACCGGCGCCTGTGCGACCAAACAGCGACTGGACAGCATCGGAGGCAACGTGCTCCGAGCTCGCAATCCGCGAAAATGGAAGAACATGGAAGTACACCGCATTCACCAGCACGTAGAGCGTGCCGACGATGAACATTCCGCAGATGAGCGCGAGCGGGATGTTTCTCGCCGGGTTGCGGATCTCACCGCCAAGATAGCCCAGGCACTGGAATCCGTTGTACGCCCACATGACCGGTACCATTGCTGCAAGGAGGGCTCTCAGGGTGGCTGCGTGGGGTACGATCGCCGCCGGCTGAGGCGCCTCTGCCGCCCCTCCGGCCCGACAGGCTCCTGCGATGATGATCACCAAGATCGCTCCCACCTTGAGGGAGACGAGGAAGACCTGGACGCTGCCACCAACCCGGATACTCAAATAGTTGAGCGCGGTCAGGCTCAAGACGACCAGCGCCGCGAGCGCCTGCGCCGTACCGATGTTGAAGGCGGAATGTCCGACATACAAAGTCACCCAGGGCGTATCGAGCTGCGGAAGCAGATAGCTGCCAAACCGTACGAAACCAGCGGCAATCGTTGCGACGCCAACCGGGGATGCAAGAACAGCCTGCATCCAGCCAAAGAGGAATCCCCACATCGGACCGAGACCGCGGCTCAGGTATACGTAGAGACCGCCGGCTGCGGGAAGTGCCGCACCGAGCTCGGCGAAGCACAGCGTGCCGCAGAGAGCAATCAGCCCGCCAAGCACCCAGGTGATGAGGACCAGGTCGGCCGAACCGGCCGCGCGGGCCATGGGACCGGCCACCAGGAACACGCCCGTACCGATGATCATGCTGACGATCACGGCCGTCGCCTGCCACGGCCCGAGGCCACGCACCAGTTCCGCGGACGAATCGGAACGGGATGGTCCCGACGCTCCGAGCGCTACGTTCGTCGGAACGCTGCTCACCGCTTCCCCCGCGTTTGGCGCTGACACTCGTTGAACAAATCAGGTCCGCGCTAGCGACGGACCCTTCGGAATCCCGTCCGCGCAGCCATGTTATCAGTGACTATGGTGAAGCGCGATGGACCCCAACAAGCACTTCGACCGTCACCACACCACATGCTCTCACTTGGGGGCTCTGCGGCGTTCTTTGCCCTATGTCCTCGGCCTTGCAGTCACTGGTGCGATCGCTTAGCCCTTGACCATACTCTCTACTTATCCGCATCAATCACGGGAACGGCGGCCTTTCCGGAGACGTACTTCGGCAGGACACCATCCCATCGCGATGCCTCATACCAGCGAATGTAGGCTGGATTCTGCCGCAACGCATCGCTGACAAGCGCAATTGCTTTCGCGTCTCCTTCTGCCGCGGCGACCTTCGCTTTGGCCTGCGCCTCCGCCAGAACCACGGCCTGTTGGCCTTCGTACTGCTTCTGCAGCACCTGATTCTCCGCCTGCACCGCCGCGGCTTTGGCGGTCATCGCCGCTTCCACCGACTGCGTAAACGCGCTCGAATACTGGATGCCCGTCAACTGGACGTTCACCACCTGGACTCCAAATAGCCGCAGCAGGTCACTTGCGATGGCCGCCTGCATGGCGGCTGCGATCTGCGTGCGACTGTCGGAGATCGTCAGCGTGTTATAGCGGGCGAATACGGCTTGGGCGTCGTTGCGCACCACCGGAAGAACGGTCGTATCCACATCTACGTTTCCGGTTCGCCCGACTTCATACAGCAGGTGGTAGACGTCCGCTGCCGGGACCACATAGATCAGGCTCACCGTGATGTCGACGGATTGGTTGTCGTTCGTATAGACCTCCATGGGCGGGAGGGCATACACCGATTGGCTCACCTGCATCTCGTCCACGCTTTCCATGAAGGGCACCTTGAGATGCAACCCGGGGCCGAGTGGCTCACGCTGCATCACAGTGCCGCCGAGCCAGCGCGTGAAAGCCACGTTTGCAGGTGGCACGACGAACCACGAGCTGAAAAGCACGATGACGACAGCGATTCCAAGCACGATTGCCGCAGCGCCCCGAGGAACAAACCCCGACCGAGCCTCACCGTCATGACCTAGCAAACGATTCATGATTTGGCCTCCCTACGGACGCGCATGGAGTCTCTGTGCGGACCAATCAACCAACGATCCGCGCGATTCGTCGTGTTTGATTTTACGCTTCGCGCTTCCGCGCGGTACCCTCCTGGGACGACACTTGAGCTGCAACCCGAGATTGCGTGGCGCTACCGCGGCGTGGCGAGCATTTCCTCACACGCCAGTCACAAATCTCGCGTTGCATCAAACCAGAAGCGGCAACGCAACACTCAGTGCAGTGACGATGTGGACGCAGGCATTGCAATCTGCTAGACCCGCCTTCACTGCGCGGCGCGCGGCCTTGTCGCCTCTCATGCTTTCTCCGGCATTCGAGTCGCCGAGCGAGAGATACCAGTGCCCGGCGGGTGCGGAGGCATGCGGATTGATGTCGGTCAGGACCGGCTTGCCGTCGGTGTGGCCACGCGGGTCCACACCTTCGGGAACGCCGCAAGATCGCGGCGCATCTGCGGTCATCCTGTGGTTCGGCGCCGCCGACGAGCTAGTCACGTTCCGTGCGCGCTCGCTCCGGCTGTATTCGCTCGAGCAGCGTGATCTTGACTCTTTGGCCGGGGACTTTGCCGATCGCCCGGAGCAGCGCCGCCTTCAGCGGCAGCTTGTGCGAGCCATCGCCCAGAGCCATGAAGGAGCTCTTGAAAGGGTAACCATCGACCGTCGCTTTGATCTTGACGAGGCCGCGGGTGCCGAAAAATGCAGCCGACTCCGGCCACACAACGTAGCTCCAGCCTCCTGTCTTGGGACTTTTCCTGATCTCTGCAGTGAAGGACCTTTCAATCATCCACTCGACCTTCGGGCCCCTTGCTCTTGACCCTCACGCAACGTCAGAGTCTACCGTTCAAGCGGACGAGACGACAATCCGGATTACGCCTCGCCAGCCGAGGCCGCCCGGGTCCCACGTGCCATTCGAATCGAGCAGAATCGAATCCTGAGGCAACGTCGCGCGAGACTTGAGGCAGAACGGGAGCGCTATCGGACTCTCATCGAGACCATCGACCGCACGATCGAAGATTTGAAGGGAGAGACGCTCATGCCGAACGCGGATCTTTACCAGGGCTTCAGTCCGGCAGAGGGCTATTGCGCTCTTGCCGACCTCTACCTGTCCCATCCGGACTTCGTCGCTCGATACGAGCGCATTGAGAGAGGGTTCGCGGAATACCTGGCAAGAGCCATGAGGTTGCATGCAAGGAAATGGGGCGATCCGGCCGAGGGGCTGGCTGCAAACCCCTGAGCTTCAAGCCGCCCCGCTTGGCGGTACGTTTGCATTGAGGCGAAACAGGTTTGTCGGGTCGTATTTGTCCTTGAGTTTGACCAGCCGCGGGTAGTTACCGCCGTAGGTCGCGCGGACGCGCCGGTGCGGATCGTCACCGGCCATGGTATTCACGTAGAACCCGTCCGTGAACCTCTCGAGCTTGCGCCACGCTTCGCGCGCCCACTGCATCGCAGTATCCCGGGCGCGCGGATCGTGCGGATCGTCCCAATCCGAATCCACCAGCAGGGAACGGGCGGCATCGCGGTGCCAGATGGCGGTTGCGTCCCGCTTCACGCGAGCGACCGCCCCGCCGTGCTGCCAGTAGACAAGCTCGCCGATCGCGTGCGGCTCGTCCATGATGGCGAGAGAGGCATCGATCAGGCCGGGCTCGATGCCACGGAGGAATCCCGAGCGTTCGTAGTAGCCGCGCCCCGGCGCGCTCCCGGCATCGCCGCTCGATTGCAACGCCACATACGTTGCGGGTCCCAGAGTATTCCGGATCGGCTTACGGAAGCGTCGCAAGGGCTCGAGCACTCCCTCGGCCTTGTGCAAGGGGCCGCTGTAGCAGACGTCGCACACCATGACGCGACCCACGTTCGGCACGACGGCAAGGGCGCCGTCGATGTACAGCTCATCGGGTGCGTCGGAGACGAAACCTGCGAAGAACCTCAGAACATCGGGCGTGTCCGCCGGAGAGAACATCAACCTCCCGCCGTACATCATGGAGGCGACCGGGTGCAGCCGATACTCGAAGGATGTTACGACGCCGAAGTTACCCCCGCCGCCGCGCAGTCCCCACAGCAGATCCGGGTTCTCTCGCTCGCTCGTCCTGACGTAGCGGCCATCCGCCGTGATCACGTCGGCTCCGATCAGGTTGTCGCAGGCCAGGCCGAATCGGCGCGTCAGCCGGCCGTAGCCGCCGCCCAGGGTGAGACCGGCCGCACCTGTGTCGGATACCGTTCCTGCAGGCGTCACCAGGCCGAAGAATTGTGTCTCGCGATCGAGCTCGCCCAACAACACGCCGGGCTCGACGCGAGCTGCGAGGGCGAGCGGATCGACCCGGACGCTCCTCATCCGGGAGAGGTCGATCACCAGTCCGCCATCGCACACCGACTGGCCGGACAGGCTATGTCCGCCACCACGCACCGCGACGAGCAGGTTATGCGCCCGGGCGAACATGACTGCCTGCGTCACATCCGCGGCCCCAGCGCAGCGGGCGATGACCGATGGTCGGCGGTCAAAGGCGCCGTTCCATACCTTGCGCGCCTCGTCGTATCCGGACTCGCCGGGCACGAGCAGATCGCCACGCAGGGTGGCTTTGAGATCCGCCACGTCCGAGGCGCTGAGCGCCGCCTGCTTGCCGTCACCGCGGATCACGGGGATCGCGGTGGATACCGAGGAGCCGGCGAAGATGCGGCGCACGGGCAAGGTGCTCGTGGAGGCCAGCGCAAGCGCAGAGGTGCAGAAGGTTCTTCTTCTCATGACCAGGACCCCTGGGCAGGACGCGGCAGTGTAGCACTACCCGTCTGCGCATCCGATGGGCTAGTCGGCCGCCTTGGGAGCTCCAAAACCCTTGCTATGGAATCCCGATCGATCGAAGCAGCACACGCGCCGCTTCCCAGCGGCGAGCATCTCGCAGGCACTTCGGATCCGGCGCGCACGAGTCTGCGATTGCTTCGCGGAGGTAATCCAGTGGATCCAGTCTCTGCGAGCAATCCGCGTGATGTCTGACCAGACCGCTCGAGCCGCCGGGACGGCCGCAAGAGCCGTGCGCAGATCAGCAGGGACCCTGGGTTCGGGTTGCTCTTCGACCGATTGGATCCCGAGTGCAACCACATCGCCCACCTGCACACCGGCGGCTTCGCGCAGCCTCTTGTCCACTTTGAGCCAATGGCTCTTTCGGCCATCTGGCTCGAGCGTGGCGCGAAAGGGGTGACCATTGATGATGCCTTGCACGGAGGTCACTCCCCGCGTGGGAAGCCTCGCGCTCGCATCCTTCGGCAGCACCAGGAAGGTCCACGTTCCCTTCGAAGGCTCCGAGGGCTGCAAGAGCTTTGACTTGCAGCGGACGATCACGGGTTCATACCTGCATGGCTCATTGGCTGAACTGCGAGCAAGTATAGCGATGAGGCTGTAGGTTCCGAGCCTCCCTGTCGGATGCCGGAGCGAAAGGATAGGATGCGCTCCTGCGCGGACGTACCGGGGAGGAGTGCCACATGACCACACACGGTGAGATTCCTGGACTCGTCAGACTGCCCTCCCAACATTCTGTCGCCGCAACGATCGATCGGCTCGAAGCGAGCCTGAAGCAGCGCGGTATTCTCGTGTTCGCGCGCATCGACTTTAGCGGTGACGCTGCTCGAGCCGGACTGGACATGCAGCCCGAGCAGATGCTGGTCTTCGGCAACCCCAAGGCCGGCACGCCGCTGATGCTGCAAGTCCCCGCCGCCGGGCTCGATCTGCCCCTCAAGGCACTCGCCTGGAACGACGCCGAGGGCAAGGTCTGGCTGGCTTATAACGACCCGCAGTACATCGTGCGACGCTTTGGCATCGCCGCCGCCCTTGCCGCCAATCTCGCCGCGGTCGTTCCGCTCATCGAGGCCGCCGCAGCTTCCTGAGCGATGCATTCTGCCATCGGGTATCCGTTGCGGAGGCCTTGGGCGTAGACTCAAGCCGGTTACGCCAGAGTAGTCAGCGCTTAGCCCATACCCAGCAGACAGTGGGGGACGCAATATGCAAGAACAACAAAGGGCGCCCAGCATCGTCGCAATCGCGACGAAGTACGGGCTCATTCAGGGCGTACTCTCATTCATTGTGTTTCTGATTCAGGCGCTGAGCGGCATCAAGCTGAGCTGGTTTGCTTCCGTAGTCGATGCGGCACTCCTCATCGTACTCACGGCCCTGGCGCACCGCGAGTTCAAGAAAACCCACGGCGGCATGATGACGTACCCGCAAGGCCTCGGGTCCGGCACGCTGCTCGCGACCGCAGCGGCAGTGGTGACGAGCGCTCTCGTCTACGTCTACGTGAAGTACATCAACACGGGATATGTTGCCGCGGCGATTGAGACTCAGCGTAAGGCTCTGGAGCACCGCGGAATCACGGGCGCGCAGGCGCGCCAAGCCATGGCGATCATGTCCGGCATCATGACGCCCGTGGGGATCGTCGTCGTCTCGCTGATCACGGGTGTGATTCTGGGTTTCATCGTCGCGCTCATCGTGTCGATCTTCACTCAAAAAGGCGATCCGCGGGCCGTGATCTAGGAAGGACGCGTGAGCCGCCGTGCTCGAAACGCCCGTGGCTCTTGCGATCGCGACGTCGAGTGAAGGGGGAGTGCTCGCGCTCGAAAGCGTCCAGGATCATCACCGGGTGCATCGCAACGAACTCGAAGCGGAATCGATCCGGCGCCCGATATGCGGTACTGAACGGAACGTCCGAGAGGAGGTTCGTGCCCGCTCGGCTCGGGCATCCTGCATTATGCGCTTGCCGACGACCGGTCACTGCCATCGATGCGATTCGACACTCCCCCGAATCGCGCGCTAGCTCGACGAATGCTCCGAGCGACCGGCCAACCGTCGGGTTGCGGCTCAGCCCTGAGGGGGTACTAGGCTCGCGCGGCCGAGAGCTCCTGGCCCGCTGCGCAGAGGACCTTCGCCCGTCGATCAGGAAGTCTGTTGTGGCGCTGAGAGGGTACGACCAGAACGCGAGCCGAGTGTCCCACCGAGCAGCACAGCGGGACCGGAGCTGAACGCGACGACGAGGTTGTACCACCACGGGAGCGCGTGCCAGACATAGTAGAGGTGCATGAAGCACAGATAGCCCATCACGAGCACGGCGAGAATCCACGCAGCTCCGGTACGTCGAGCGATCGTCACGGCGACCCAGCCTGCGGCGAGCTCCGCGAGTATCCAGAACGCGGCATTCGCCACCGACATCGGCGCCGTGAACGCATAGGTATTGGTTCGCGTCCAAACCCGGGCCGGGACCGCGTAAGCCGGCCAAAGCGCAACGAGGATGCGCGCAAGGGCGAGAAAGCCGACCATCCACACGGCCGCCCCGACCAACACGGCGAGTACGGTGCGTACCCATACGATGAGCCTGGACGTGGCGGATGCGGGTGCCGGTGCGGCCATGAGCGGTTCCTGCGTAAACGCTACGGAAGGTGCTACCGATCTTCCCCCAGACGGGAATCTCTTATGCAACGAGTTGCATAGTCTGCCGGAGTGCGACTCGATATGCAACCATGTGCATAGGTGGGGCATCCGACGGTGCGACGGTGATCAGGACATGGCGCTGAGGCACGTGGTTCTCACGGTGCTCGCTCGCGGGGAGATGAGCGGCTACGAGATTGCGAAGAACTTCGAGACGGTCTATTCGCACTTCTGGCGGGCGTCACACCAGCAGGTCTACAAGGAGCTCGCGCGACTCAACGCCGAAGGACGCGTGAGCGTCAAAGTCGTTGCCCAGCGCAACAGGCCTGACAAGAAGGTCTACACCCTCACCAAGCGGGGAATCGAAGAGCTCAGGGAATGGCTTGTCTCGCCGACCGAGTTTCCGCTGCCACGCTACGATTTCCTCGTGAAGCTGCTGGCGCAACATGTTGCCGACCGAAAATCGTTCCAGCGGGAATGCGATCGGATACTGACGAGCGCGCGCGAATGGCTACGCACTCTTCGGGCGATGCGCCGCGAGTGCCTGCGTGAGCGTGAACGAGGCTGGTCCGATCACGATAGCGTGTTGTACCTTGCGCTGCGTCGGGGCCTTCTGCTTGGCGAGGCTCAAGTGCGCTGGCTGAACGAGATTCAGCGATATCTCGCGAGCGGGAAGCTTCCCGATTAGCCGACCGCCTCGGGAAGTCAGCTCGCAGATTCACGCCGGCTTGTGGCAAACGGCTTCGATGTTGTTGCCGTCCGGGTCCAGAACGAACGCGCCGTAGTAGTGCTCGTGATAGTGAGGTCTCAGACCCGGCGCGCCATTGTCTTTGCCGCCCGCATTCAATGCGGCACGATAGAATTGATCGACCCGCCTCCGGGTCTCTGCGGTGAACGCGATGTGGACGCCCGAGCGGGGTGACCCATGGTCACCGATCCAAAAGAAGGCCTGGTCCGCGACACCGAAGCCCGCGTGCGCGCCCGCGCCCGTCTGCTCCGCCGTGACCTCCATGAGCAGCTTGATTCCAAGCGGCTGCAATGCGGCCACGTAGAAGGCCTTGGATGTGGGCAGATCGGTGACGGCAAAACCGGTGTGGTCGATCATCTTGTTCTCCGTTGCTCTCTGCTTGCATCGAGCGAGCAGCCCCGTGCGATGCGCGCGATATACTGGAGAGGGACCATTGCTTCAGTGTTCCATTCGCGGATAAGGAGTCGATAACCGATGTCGCACCCCGATTGGGACGAGCAATACAAGGCGGGTGAGACGCCGTGGGACACCGGAGAGCCGGACGAGCACCTCGTCGAGTTCCTGCGTAGCCGCTCTGTCGCGCGCGGCCGAGCGCTCGATGTCGGCTGCGGTACCGGCACGAATGCTCTGTGGCTCGCCAGGCAAGGCTTCGCGGTGCTCGGGATCGATATCGCATCGGCCGCGATAGAGACCGCGCGCGCGAAAGCGCGCACCGCTACGCTCGACTGTCATTTCGCGACGGCCGACTTTCTCGGCGCTTCGCGCGCCGACGGACCATTCGATCTCGTGTTCGATCGAGGCTGCTTCCACGTCTTCGACAAGGCCGAGGACCGCGCGCGCTTTGCCGCGCGGGTCGCCCCGCTGCTCAAACGCGACGGCAAATGGCTGAGCCTCATCGGCAGCACCGAAGGCCCCGAGCGGGATTCCGGTCCGCCTCGCCGCTCTGCCCGCGACGTGATCGGTGCGATCGAACCGCAGTTGCAGATCATCGAGCTTCGCGCGATTCAGTTCCGGGCGCTCCTGCCGGCTCCGGTCGCGGCTTGGTGGTGCCTCTCCGGGCCCCGTTTGACTCCTGCCCAGCCCTCGACGCAGCGGCACTAGCATCGCAGCTCAGCCGTGCTCTGCGGCGAGGCGCGCCGCTGCGGATCCATGACCGTGAATCGCGATCCTGTGCCTCTCCGAAACGAGACAGATCGCGATCAGCGAGACCAGGGCAGTCGCAGCAAGATAGGTGGCGACCGACCACGAGCGTCCGCCCGACCAGTCGATGAGCGCTGCCGCGAGGAGGGGTGCGGGCGCACCGGCGAGCATACCGGCCATCTGGTAGCCGAGGGATATCCCCGAATAGCGCACCCGGGCCTCGAAGAGCTCCGCCAGGAAGACTCCGGTGATCGCGTAAAGTGCGCTCCCGGCGAAGGCGAAGGTCCCGATGGCCAGCCAGATCAGGGCCGGATCACGAGTATCGAGCAGCCAGAAAAACGGATAAGAAAGCAGTAACTGGCCGGCGGCGCTCCCGATCGCCACGGGTCGCTTCCCGATCCGATCGGCAACGCGGGCGAAAACGAGGACGCTCGCCGCCTCGCAGCCGCTCGCGACCAGGAGCCCGACCAGGGCCACCGTTCGTGATACCCCCAACCGTTCCGTGAGATACGACAGAGCGAAGGTGGTCGTGACGTAGAACCCCCCGATGCTCACGAAGACCACACCAATGGCGAGGATCGCGGTGGCGGTGTGATTGCGCAGGACCTCGAGCAGGGGAACCCTGCACTCAAGCCCGGGCCCCTTGACCGCCGCGAATGCGGGCGACTCGCTCAGGCGCGTGCGGATGAAGAGCCCGACGAGTATCAGAATCAGGCTCAGCAGGAAGGGCACTCGCCAGCCCCAGGCGAGGAACTCGTTCCGGGGGAGCGTGGCCGAGGCCGCGAAGACCGCCGTGGACAGCAGAAGTCCCGCGGGCACACCCAACTGCGGCCAGCTCGCGTAGAAGTTGCGATCCGCCTCGGGGGCGTGCTCGACCGCCATCAGCGTCGCACCACCCCATTCGCCCCCTACGGCGAAGCCTTGCACGAATCGGAGCACGACGAGCCCGAGCGGTGCGAGGAGCCCTATCTGGTTGAAGGTGGGCAAAACGCCGATGAGGAAGGTCGCCCCGCCCATGAGAAGGAGAGTGAGCACCAGCATGACCTTGCGTCCGACTCGATCGCCGAAGTGTCCGAAGACGACTCCGCCGATCGGTCGAGCGAAGAAGGCCACTCCAAAGGTCGCGAAAGATGCCAGCGTTCCGGAGAGTGCACTGAAGTGGGGAAAGAAGAGCCTGGGAAATACCAGTGCGGCTGCGGTACCGTACACAAAGAAGTCGTACCACTCGACGGCAGTGCCAATGAAGCTTGCAAAGGCTACCCGGCGGATGGATCGGCGCTGCGCCAACGGGTCAGCTCGAAGTCCCCTCATGCGAACTCTCCCGCCTGGCGGCCCGCCGTAATTCTCAGTCGCGCAAGTGTCCGCTGATCGGAGGTCGGAGTCTACCGCTCAACGTGGCTGCGCCTAGATCCCACTCCGATGCGCGGCGAGTGCTACGGATGCGTAGACGAGCGAGACGCTGATCCAAACCCCGAAGGTAAAATAAAGCGACATCCACAGCACCTCGCTCCTCCAATCCTCCCAGCGGTACGACACCGTCCAGCGCCGGTACACATCGACCAAACCGCGGGCAACGCTGAGGTACTGGCGGCCGCTCCTTTGCTCGGCGCGCCACCGAGAGCAGTACATCGGAACGTCGAAGAGGAATATGAACCCGACGTAGGCGGCACCCCCGATGCACCAGGCGATCGTCGGTGGATAGAGCTCCGCAAATCGATGCAGTCCGGTCGTTAGCATCGTCGCGACCACCAGCGCTGCCGTCATTCCCCAGATCGAATTCTCGACGACGTGACCGCGCTGCTCGGTGGTGAGCACGGCATGCCAGGAGAATCCCTCGGCGAGCACGATGAGCGGCACGATCGCCGTGGACACGATGTGCGCGAATGGGCCGTGGCTCAGCTCCGCGATGCGACGGACGATCAAGGCCCACTGCCCCGCGAAGCACAACTCGGCGACGGTCGCGACGGATCGGCCGACGAAGACGCTGGAGAGTCGGGAATCGACGAGAACGAGGCGCGGGATGTCGTACACCGGGAACACAGAACGGAACGCGCAGCCCACCACGTACACAGCGGACAGGAGCAGCTGCCGGTGAAACGCCACGTCGGTCTCGGCGTGGATCGCAGCCTCTGCGTGCGGAACCGCGAACGCGGATAGCGACCAAAGGGCCAAGTTCAGCACGGCCACCGCGCGCAGGAGCGTATGCCACACAGCGACCGAGCGCGACCTCGTGCGGTCGGGCTGCAGGGCACCAGGGCGCGACCTGGCTAGCGAGCGATCAGCCTTCAGGTCCACAAAGGCCGGCAGATGATCTCCACGGCCACTGTGGTATCACGGGCGAGCCCAGCCGCGCCACCTCATGAGCTATGTCGATGCTCGGTGAGTGGCGCTGGCGCGGGTGAGCCATCGGACCAGTACCGCACCGGGACGAAAAGTACGGTCGGCTCGAACGGGGTGCTCTCCCCGCCGCGGACCGGCGAGGCCGGAAGTCCTGCGCCCCAGACGGCCGCCTGACCGTGGGGAACGAAGAACATGATGTGAGGCAACCAGGGTCCGGCCACGGCGTCGCCCAAATAACCCTGCTTCGAGAGCATGAATGACAACGAGCCGGCCTCCGGGGTGATGAAGCGGTGGCTCGCGATGGCCGCGCGAGCCTTCGCGATCATCTGCGCCTTGCTCATCCCGGCGAGCACCCACGCGGTACGACTGAAGTACTGTGGCAGCACGCTACGGACGGCTGGCCGATTGAAGCAGTTGGGGCCGCGAAGCTTGGGATTCCAGAACTCCGCATCGTCGAAACCCGCTGTCCAGGAGCGCTCGACGAGGCAAACGAAGCCGTTCGTACCTTTCACCGCGACTTCGTATCCATGCGTGCCGAGCACGAGCACCTCGGCATCCTTGGAGATGGACGGTGGTGCAGCGCTGCGTGCGAGGGCGATCTCATCCTCGGCGCTCGCGATTAGGTACTGCTCCAGCGGCGCCATCGAGGGGTAAGGCCCCGTCTTGAGCTCCTGAGCTTCAGCCAAGCCGGCAGCACTCAGCACCAAAAGAGCCCACACGAGTCTCGTCTTGTTCATTCGGGTCTCCCGGTCGGCAATAGCTGGGAATTTCCCCTCCCGAGCGTAACGACGAACGCGCACGTCTCAAATCGACAGGATCCGGATCGGCGGATTACCCGGGTCCCTATACCCCCGCACCCGAGGGTCCTGGAAACGCCGCCGCCAGTGTCTCGAGGTCTCGAGGCGTGAGCGCGAGTGAGAGCGCCACGGCATTCTCCCGCGTATGCGCTGGGGAGCCAGACTCGGGGATTGCGATGACGTTTCCGCCGCGGATGACCCAGGCGAGCGCAACCGCGGCTGCCGCGCACCCATGTGCGGCGCCGATCCGGGCGAGGGTGCGGTCGCCGACCAGCAGATTGCGATCGCCGCCGAGCGGGGAGTACGCCATGACCGGCATGTCGTGCTGCTTGCACCAAGGCAGCAGATCACGCTCGATGCGGCGGTTGTGGAGACTGTAGACGACCTGATTGGTCACGCAGCGATGGCCGTCCGGGACACGGACCAGATCCTCCATCTGCCCGGTGTCGAAGTTGGATACACCCCAGGCGCGGATCTTTCCCGCCGCGCGTAGTTGTTCGAATGCCGCCACCACGCCCGAGAATAGACTGCTCGGCACCGGTGAATGCAGCAGATAAAGATCGAGATGGTCGGTGCGAAGACGAGTAAGGCTGGCCTCGCAAGCGCGGCGGATGCCATCTCCAGAGACCTCGTCGGCCTCGACCTTGGAGACGAGAAATATGCGGTCGCGCCAGCCGGCCAGCGCGTGACCGAGGAATTGCTCGGATCGGCCGTCTCCGTAATTTCCCGACGTATCGATCAAGGTCATACCGAGCGAGATGCCCGTGCGCAGCGCCTCCGCTTCAACGGCGGTCGGATGCCTTCCCTGTCCGAGATGCCAGGCGCCCTGACCGACTGCCGTAACGGTGCTGCCATCGGCAAGCATCACGGTACGCGCTGCAGTCTCCCGTCCCGCGCTTGGCTCGGCAAAAGCCCGTGCACTTCCTGGTCCTGCGAGCACTCCGGGCAACGAAAGGCACGTGGCACAACCGGCAGCGAACTGGCGTCGGCTAAGCAGATGCGTGTTCATGGCCGCTTCTCCTCGTAATGGAAGTCTATGAGAAATACGTTTCGTCCGGGGCCGTGTTGCGCGACCTTGAGGAGATCCACGACACCCTTGAATCCGCATTGCCGAGCCAAGGATCCAGTGACATCCGCCAGCTCGATCGGAAGTATCACAGTCACGACGACGCAGCCCGCGCCCATACGATAGCGCCCTCCCACTTTGACATGGCAGCGCTGCCAGATGCGAACGGTGCGCGTGATTTCCCCGCGACGGATTCGCTCGCGAAGCTGCTTGGCGAAAACCATGACTGCTGCCGGGGCCTTCCCGGAAACCGCCACTGCAAGCGATTCCCGTCATCGACTCCAAGGTAGCGTGGAACTCGAGCTGCCCTCACCTCGCAGACTTGCGCGTCTGTCCTGCGAGTGTTTCCGCGACATTTGCAGGGGCGCCGCCACAGATGAGGGCACACCGATCACCGCCGCGCCGTGCTCGATGGGGTGTCTCCGAGGCTGAGGAAGGCGCTCGGATTTTCCGTTCGCTCGAGCCGTACGGTATCGTTCCGCATGTTCGTCCTCATGCTCTCGGCGTCACCCCACAATCGGGGATCCCCATGAACGAGTCCACAGCTGTCAAATCGCTCTGCAGGGGCGGCGCCCTCCTCTCGCTGTGCCTGCTCGCCTCGCCCGTCTCGGTGGTCGCGGGCGTGGGACCGGCGCTTCGCACCGTCTCTGTCCTCGAGGGTCGCGAGCTGGCTTTCGCCATTCGAATCGACGGCGGAAGCCGCATCCTGGTGCGCGTATGCCGCCCTGCGACGGATGCGCCCGCACCCTTGGTTGTGATCAACCACGGCTCTCCTCCCGATGCTGCCGCCCGGCCTCGGATGCAGGTGGGTCGCTGCGATCAGGAGGCGGCACAATGGTTCCTTCGGCGAGGATACGTCGTCGCGTTCCCGCTGCGGCGCGGCTACGGCGCAACGGGGGGCGAGTGGGCTGAGAGCTACGGCGGGTGCCACCGCGCGGACTACTTTCACGCAGGCCTCGAGACGGCGCGCGACATCGACGCTGCGGTCCATGCGCTCGCTACACTGCCCTTCGTGCAAGAGGACGATGCCGTGATCGTCGGCCAGTCGGCCGGGGGCTGGGGCACGATTGCCTACGACAGTATCCCCCATCCCCACGTCTCCGCGTTCATCGTCATGGCAGGCGGGCGAGGCGGTCACCTCCACGAGCGTCCGAACGAGAACTGCCAACCGGAAAGACTGGCTCAAGCCGCCGGCCGCTATGGGGCAACCGCGACCACCCCGATGCTCTGGGTCTATGCGCTCAATGACACGTACTTCGGGCCGGCGATCGCCCGTGCCCTCTACCAGTCGTTCACCGCGGCGGGCGGAAAAGCAGACTTCGAGCAGCCGGAACGCTTCGGCGACGACGGACACCATCTGTTCTTCGGTCGCGGGGGCTCTGCCGTCTGGGGCCCGCTCGTGGAGCGATACCTCGCGCAACTCTCGCTCCCGAGTCCGGTTGCGAGGATGATAGGCCCCAAAGTCAAAGAAGGTAACCGGACGGAGCACTGATCATGGTTGGGTACGTCACGCTGGGAACCACCAGTCCGGCACGCGGGGCAAGGCTCAGGTCGATCGGATTCACCGCAACGAGCTCAACGCCTTCGTGATGGGCTGAGTCGAGCGCATCCGTCGAGGCCTCGCCCCGTGGCGCAAGCGCACGCGCAGTCAGCGACGGTGGGTGTCGCCGAGCACGGTAACTCTGCGGTCCTCGTCACCGTCGCACCGACGGGCGAGCTGCTCGATCGCCGGCGGATCGACCTCACGCACGGCCTGCCGACGCATCCCTACCATCACGAGGGCTCCTGGGCGATCGGCCGCTATCTCAACAGCTCCTGGGCGCGGCCCATCTCGCTCCCCGAGGCCGTCGCGCTCGTCGAACGCGTGCGCCAGGCCGCAACGCGTGGGGCGCGCGCGAGCCTCGAGGCGTTGGCCGGGGCTGTACGACTCCCGATCGCGCGCATCTCGATCCGGGAGTGCCCCGAGCTTCCGCCGACGACCGCAGAGCGCATCGCCGACAGCCGCGCGGCCAGCGTCGCCGACTCCGTCCTGTATCGCGAGGCGCTCGCACATGCGGCCGAGGCGCACGGCTGGTCCGTGCACTGGTACGACCGGGAGCGGGTGTTCCAGGATGCGGCGGTGGCGCTCGGCCGCGAAGACGTGGATAGCTTTCTCCACACGATGGGCCGCGCGATCGGCCCACCGTGGCAGGCCAAGCAAAAGCTCGCGGCCGCCGCGGCTCTTGCCGCCGCAGCGCGACACCAAGCAGCGCACGAACGCCCCTCGCGAACCGTGAAGGAGCCACCCTCATGAAACCGAAAGTCCCGCTCGAGGAGCGCATGGAAGTTCACGATCTGATCGCCCGCTACGCCTGGGCGCTCGACACGGGGGACGTCGAAGGCTACGTCGATTGCTTCTTCGAGGATGGGTGGATCCACCACGATCCCCCGGGCCTGTGCAAAGGACGCGACGCGATCCGCAGGCTGACCGAATTCCTCTGGTACGAGCACTCCTCCAACTACCTCGGCCGCCAGCATCGGATGAGCCAGGTTCTCATGACGCCCGAGGCGAGCTGCGTCCGCGTCCGCGCATTCTGGTCGATCCTGCAACACGATGTATTCACCGACCGGAACTTCGTCTATGGTCTCGGGCTTTGGAATGCTCTTGCGGCCAGGGACCTCGACCGCGAATGGCGGCTGAAGTCACTCGAGGTCGACATCTGGCGTGGCAGGAACGTGCCCTGGGTGGGCGATGAGCGTGCGTGGAGCAAGCGCGGCTAGCGAGCCGTTGCAACTGCGGCGCGCCGCCCGAGAGTCAACCGCAATGAGAAAGCCCTTCAATCCCCTTGTCTGCCTCGTACTCATCGCATCGGTCGCGCTCGTCGCTGCGATGGGCAAGGCGCAGGGTGCAACTCCCCTTCGGATCGTCATCTACGGGGGCACCGGCCACATCGGACAGGCGATCGTTCACGAGGCACTGGCCCGTGGACACCTCGTGACGGTCGTCGTGCGTCATCCGTCCGAAATGAAGGAACGGTCGGTCAGACTGCGCGTGATCGGCGGCGACGTACTCGATTCCGCACAGGTCGCCCATGACGTCGCGGGCGCTGATGTCGTCGTCTGCGCAGTGTCCTTTCGCACGCCGACTCCGGATTTCGCCGGCTATCGCCGTGCGGCCCAATCGCTCGTCACGGCGATGCGAGCCCTGGGGGCGCGCGCGCCGCGACTCATCGTGGTGGGGGGCGCGGGATCCTTGCGAAACGCGCACGGGGTGCTCGTGCTCGATACCCTCCCCCACGCCCGTCGCGGTGGCGAGATACTCGGGCAGAAGGAGGCGCTCGATTACTATCGTACGGTGACCGATGTGCCTTGGACGTACTTCAGTCCCGCCTTGGTCATCGCGCACGGCGCTCGCACCGGGCGGTTTCGCTTGGGCAGCGACCAGCTCGTCACCGATGCCGCTGGACGGAGCCGCATCTCCGTCGAGGATTACGCGGTCGCCCTCATCGATGAGGCCGAGAAGCCCGCGCATGTGCACGAGCGCTTCACGATCGGATACTGAAGCTCCGCGATGCACAACGCGACGAGCGAGCTTGAGAAGTACTACGCCGCGCGCGCCCCTGAATACGACCAGGTCTATGCAAAGCCGGAGCGCCAGAACGACCTGCGCGAAATGGAGCGCTGGCTGCCTCCACAGCTCTCGGGGCGCCGAGTTCTGGAGCTCGCGTGCGGCACCGGCTACTGGACGCAACTCATTGCTGCGGTCGCAAGGCGCATCGTCGCGATCGATGCGGCACCGCAGACGCTCGAGATTGCCCGCAAGCGCATCCACCAAGGGGACGTGAGCTTCCTCGTGGGCGATGCCTACGATGTGTCGCCCGAGGTCGGGGAGTTCGACGCGGCCTTTGCGGGCTTCTGGTTCTCGCATGTGCCGCGCTCACGCCAGCAGGAGTTCCTGCTGAGCCTCGATGAGCGCCTCGAGCCGGGCGCCCACGTCATCCTGCTCGATAACCTCTACACGGACGACAGCAGCACGCTCATCGCCGAACGCGATAGCGAGGGCAACACGTACCAGCGTCGCGCGCTCGGCGATGGGACGGTTCATCGTGTGCTCAAGAATTTCCCGACCGAGCGCGAGCTTCGCTCGCTCGTGGACCCCCTCGGCCGGGACGCGCAATTCATTCGCTGGCAGTACTACTGGGCACTGTCGTATGTCACCGCCCAGCGGTAGAGGGGGAAGATCCGACATGAGAAGCACCTGGGCGACGCTGATGATCGTGGTTGGACTTGCAGCTGCGGCCGCACCGGCTGCGGCGCAGATTGCGCAGGCGGACGTGACCGGCGGTCGCATCGCGGGCACGGTCGCCGACGGTGGCGCCTCGGAGGGTCGCACTGAAGCCTGAGAGAGCCCCAGGACCTTCAACGAGACCTTCAGCCCCTCAAAGCGGCGAGGGTCGCCTGATGCAAATGCCCGTTGGAGGCGAGCACGCTCGTCGTCTCGAGGCCGATGGGGTCGCCCTTGAGATCGGTGAACGTTCCGCCCGCTTCACGCACGATCACCGCGAGCGCTGCGATATCGAGAATGTTCACGTCGGACTCGATGACGATATCGAGCGAGCCGCGCGCGAGCAGGTGGTAGTGAACGAAATCGCCGTAGCCGCGAATGCGGCTGACGCGCTGGATGAGCTCGCCGAATCGCCCCCAACCGGAAGCCGAGCGCGCGAGCGTCTTGAGGTTGCCGGTCGAGACGATCGCCTCCTCGAGACTCGCGATCTCGCTCACGCGGATCGCTTGACCATTGAGGTATGCGCCCGAGCCGGCCTCCGCCCACGCGAGCTCGCCGCAGGCGCAGGCGCTCGAGACTCCGAGCACCAGGCGCCCGCCGCGCACGAGCGCAATCTGCGTCGAGAAGAACGGACAATCGCGGATGAACGACTTCGTGCCATCGAGAGGATCGACCAGCCACACCGCATCGGCATCCGCCCGATGCCGACCGCTTTCCTCTCCGTAAAATCCGTAGCTCGGAAACCGCGCCGCTAGAACGCTGCGGATCGCCTCTTCCGCCTTCACGTCCGCCTCGGTGACCGGTGAGCGGTCGGCCTTGGTCTCGACCCTCACGTTGCGCTGATACAGCGCTCCAATGATCCGGCCTGCCGCCTCTGCGGCATCGAGCGCGGCGCGAAGCTCGGGGGAGTGGGTGGGCACGCGAGTTCGAGCATAATACGTCGATGGGCAATCGTCTGAGCAAGATCTACACGCGCACCGGCGATGACGGCACGACGGGCCTCGGCGACGGCCAGCGGGTCGCGAAGGACGACAGCCGCGTCGAGGCGTACGGCACGGTCGATGAGCTCAACAGCACGCTCGGGGTGCTGCTCGCCGCAGCCGAGCTGCCCGAGCCGATCCGCCGCCACCTCACGACCCTCCAGCACGAGCTGTTCGATCTCGGCGGCGAGCTCTGCATCCCGGGGCACCGCATCATCACCGCGGAGCATGTCGCGCGGCTCGAGCGGGTGCTCGATGAGCTCAACGAGGATCTGCCGCCGCTCAAGGAATTCATTCTCCCGAGCGGCGGACCGGCGACGGCCGCCTGTCACCTCGCCCGCGCCGTCAGTCGCCGGGCGGAGCGGCGCGTGTGGACTCTCGCGCGCCGCGAGACCGTGAACCCCGAGGCTGCGAAGTACCTCAACCGACTCTCGGACCTGCTGTTCGTGATGGCACGCGTACTCGTGCGTCACGAGCGTGGCGCAGAAGTGCTGTGGCGCCACGATCGCGGCAAGCCGGATATCGGCGCTTGACCGTACCGTCGAGCCGCAAAGCCCACCGGCCGCTCACCGTCGTGGGCGTGCTGCTCTCGATGTTCATGGGCGCGATGGAGGCGACGATCGTCGCCACGGCCATGCCGACTGTCGTGGAGAAGCTCGGAGGCATCGAGTACTACGGCTGGGTCGGCGCCGTGTACCTGCTCACCTCGACCGTCGCCATGCCACTCTACGGCAAGGTGTCCGACCTCTACGGCCGCAAGCCCATCATGCTGCTCGCCATGGCGATCTTCCTCGTCGGCTCCATGGCGAGCGGGCTCTCGAGAACCATGACGCAGCTCATCGTATTCCGCGCGCTTCAGGGCGCGGGTGCCGGCGGATTGCAGCCGGTATCGATCACGATCATCGGGGACATCTACGAGCCGGCAGAGCGGGCGCGCATGCAGGGCGTGTTCGGCGCGGTCTGGGGTGTTGCGGCGATGAGCGGACCGCTGCTCGGCGGACTCATCGTCGCGACGCTCTCCTGGCGCTGGATCTTCTTCATCAACGTGCCATTCGGGCTGCTCTCGGCCTTTCTCATCAGCACCTTCTTCCACGAGCATGCGGTGACTCATCAGCATCGGCTCGATCTTGGGGGCGCCGCGCTCCTCACCGGCTCGATCGTCTCATTGCTGCTCGGGGCCGGGCGCTTCGCGCCGGCGGTGACGCTCCCCGCCGCGGCGCTGCTGCTCGCCGGGTTCATCGCCGTCGAGTCGCGCGTCACCGAGCCTGTCCTTTCGCTTGCGCTGCTGCGGCGGCGGGTGATCGGCGTCGCAAGCGCGGCGGGCGCGGCGGTCGGCGCGGTCATGTCCTCGACGGTGATTTACTTACCGCTCTACGTTCAGGCGGTCCTCGCAGGCACGCCCACGCAGGCCGGCGCGACGGTCTCGACGATGCTCATCGGGTGGCCCATCGCGAGCACTCTCGGCGGCCGGCTGCTGCCGCACACCGGCTATCGTCCGCTCGTGCGCTCGGGCTTCGCCACCGTGATGATCATGTCGATCGCGCTGGCGGTGCTGCTACGCGAGGGCGCATCGACCGTGGCGCTCGCCGCGACGATGTTCGTCATGGGAGCCGGCATGGGCATCGCCAACTCGGCGCTCATCATCGCGGTGCAGGAGAGCGCGACCTGGAACGAGCGCGGTGTCGCGACGGCAAGCACGCTCTTCTTTCGCACGATCGGCGGTGCGGTCGCGGTCGGAGCGCTCGGGGCCGTGCTCGCGGCGGGGATCGGACCGAATGTCCCGGCGCCGCTCCTCAACGAGCTGCTCGCGCCCGACCACGGAGGCATCGATCCGCAGCTCGCGCTCCACCTTGCAGGCGCGCTGCGCGCGGGGCTCGAGCACGTGTTCGATCTCGTCGCGCTGCTGTCGGTCGGCGCAGCCGCCGCTGCGCTCCTGTTCCCCGACGTGAGCCTCGCACCGCGCGAGCCGTCGCGCTACGTCATCAGCGAATAGGCGGAGCCATCGACCGCCCCGGTCTCAACCGTGGCCGATGTAATCCGTGCGTCCACCGTCGACTGCGAGCACCTGCGCCGTGATCCAGCCGGACTCGGGGGCGGCAAGGAAGGCCACGGCGTGGGCGATGTCCTCGGGCTCGCCGACCCGCCTCAGCATCGCGCGCTCTGCGAGCCGCCGCTCCCGCTCGGAGCCGCGCTCCTCGAGCGCCTCGCCCGTCATGTCCGTGCGCACGAAGCCCGGTGCGACGGCATTCACCGTGACTCCGTGCGCTCCGAGCTCGAGTGCGAAGCGCCGGGTGAGGATTACCACCTCGGCCTTGGTGGCGGCGTAGAACGTGCTGCCGGGCAGCGCGGTACCGATTCCGGCAATCGAGCTCACGTTCACGATGCGCCCGTAGCGGCGCTCGCGCATGGGGCCCATCACCGCACGCGTCGCGTGAATCACACCGTCCACGTTCACCCTTCGCATGCGCTCGTAGGCGGCGCGATCGAAGGTCTCGAGCGTCGCCTGCGAGATGACGCCGGCGTTGTTCACGAGAATGCTGATCGCGCCGAGCACGGCTGCGGCGCGCTCGACCATGTTCGCGACCTGATCCGCATCGGACACGTCGGCGCGGATCGCGATGGCGCGCCCCCCGGCCTGCTCGATCTCCTTCACGAGCCCTTCGGCAGCGTCGGACCGCACTGCATAGTTGACGCATACCGCTGCGCCGCGGGCCGCGAGGAGCCGCGCCGTGGCGCGGCCAATCCCGCGCGAGGCTCCGGTGACGAGCGCGACCTGATCGCGCCACTCACCCTGGCCAGCCGAAATCGCTTCGCCCCGAGCCATCTCAGGCCCCCTTCCTCATCGCCCCGCTACGCAACGAGCAACCGGCGCAGTCGTTCCCAGTCGAAGGCCGGCCCCGGGTCGGTCTTGCGGCCGGGCGCAACGTCGCTGTGACCGGCGATGCGGTCCCGGCTCAGGGTCGGGTACGCCCGCAGCAGCGCACGGATGAGCCGGGCGAGCTCCTCGTACTGCGCATCCGTGTAGGGAGTCTCGTCCGTCCCCTCGAGCTCGATGCCTACGGAGAAGTCGTTGCAGGCGGCCCTGCCCTGGTAGGACGACACGCCGGCGTGCCAGGCGCGGCGGCTGAACGGCACGTACTGCACGATCTCGCCCGTGCGGCGAATGACCACGTGGGCCGACACCCGGCCGTTCGCGACCGTGCGGAAGTACGGATGTGCATCGAGCGGCAGATCACCCGTGAACAGCCGGTCGATCCAGGGACCCCCGAACTCCCCTGGCGGCAAGCTGATGCCGTGCAAGACGATGAGGTCGAGGGTGGCGCCGTCCGGGCGCTCATCGAGGTGAGGCGAGAAGACCTGCCGCGCCCCTGCGAGAAGACCCGTCGCCGCATCGACGGAAAGCGGTTTTGCTGCAGAATGCTCTGCCATGCCGCGATAGCCTACCCGACCCGCGAACCGCGCGCGCTGGCCTCGAACGGAGAAATTGGATGCCCTCGACCCCGCAGACTAGCTCGCACCCGCCCGCAGCCCCCGAGAACGCCGTGTACATCGCGCGCGACCTCGCCCACATCTGGCATCCCTGCACCCAGATGAAGGACCACGAGCAGCAGCTTCCGCTCATCCCCATCCGCCGGGGACGCGGGGTATGGCTCGAGGACTTCGCGGGCCGGCGCTATCTCGATGCCGTGAGCTCCTGGTGGGTCAACCTCTTCGGGCATGCGAACCCCCGCATCGGAGCGGCGGTGCGCGAGCAGCTCGCAGAGCTCGAGCACGTGATCCTCGCAGGCTTCACGCACGAGCCGATCATCGAGCTCTCCGAGGCGCTCGCGGCGCTCGCCCCCCCGGGCCTCACCCGCTGCTTCTACGCGGATAACGGCTCGGCGGCGGTCGAGGTCGCCGTGAAGATGAGCTTCCACTATTGGCGCAACGTCGGCCGGCCCGCGAAGCGCCGCTTCATCACCCTCTCGAACAGCTACCACGGCGAGACGCTCGGTGCGCTCGCGGTCGGCAACGTCGAGCTCTACAAGTCGATCTATCGGCCGCTCCTCATGGAGGTGATCACGGTGCCCTCGCCCGATTGCTACGAGCGAGAGCCGGGTGAGTCCTGGGCCGCGCACTCGCGCCGGAAGTTTGCCGCGATGCAGTCCGCGCTCGAGCGCCACGCGCACGAGACCGCCGCGGTGATCGTCGAGCCGCTCGTGCAGTGCGCGGGCCACATGCGCATGTACGATCCGGTCTATCTCTCGCTCCTGCGGGAGGCGTGCGACCGGGCCGACGTGCACCTCATTGTCGACGAGATCGCCGTGGGATTCGGGCGCACCGGCACGATGTTCGCGTGCGAGCAGGCCGCGATCCGCCCCGACATGATGTGCCTCTCGAAGGGGCTCACGGGCGGCTATCTGCCGCTCTCGCTCGTCATGACGACCGAGCCCGTCTACGCGGCGTTCTACGACGAGTACACGCGGCTCAACGCCTTCCTGCACTCTCACAGCTACACGGGCAACGCGCTCGCCTGTGCGGCGGCCCGCGCAACGCTCGCGATCTTCCGCGAGGACCGGGTCATCGAGCGCAACCGCGAGCTCGCCGCATACCTCGGCGCCCGCGCGGCTGGACTTGCCGATCATCCGCACGTCGCCGAGGTTCGCCAGCGCGGCATGATCCTCGCGATCGAGATGGTGCGCGACAAGGCCCGGCGTGATCCCTATCCCTGGCAGGAGCGGCGCGGGCTCACCGTCTACCGCCACGGCCTCGAGCGCGGCGTCCTGCTGCGCCCCATCGGCAACGTGATCTACTTCATGCCGCCCTACGTCATCACGCCCGAGGAAGTCGATCTGATGGTCGAGGTGGCGCGCGAGGGCATCGATCAGGCCACGCGCGCTTGAGCATCGTGGGCATCGAGAGGCTCCCATGCGGCTGACGCGCGTGCACGTCGAGGCGCCCCTCGCGCCCGATTCGCGGCTCATGGTCGCCGGAGCGGCCGCCAATCACATCCGGCGCGTGCTGCGGCTCGCCCCCGGCGATCCGCTCACGCTCTTCGATGGGCGCGGGGGTGAGTACGATGCGCGCATCGAGGGGTTGGGCAAGGACACGGTCATCGTCGCCGTGGGATCGCGCCATCCCATCGAGCGGGAATCCCCACTCGCCATCACGCTCGCGCAGGGCGTCTCGCGGGGTGAGCGCATGGACCTCGTCGTGCAGAAGGCGACCGAGCTCGGCGTGCGGCGCATCGTCCCGGTATTGACCGAGCGCACGGTGGTGCGGCTCGGCGCGCAGCCATCCGACCCGAAGGTGCGGCACTGGCGCGCGATTGCGGTAGCGGCGTGCGAGCAGTGCGGCCGCAATGCCGTGCCCGAGATCGCCTCGCCCGTGAGCCTCGAGACCTTCCTCTCCGGGAAGCTCCTCTCGAGGGGGGAAACAACCGCCGCCGAAGACTCCGGGGCGACCCGCGTCGTCCTCTCTCCGGAAAGCACCCTCAGGGTGCGGGATGTCCCTCCCGTGTCGAGTCTCATCATGCTCGTGGGCCCCGAAGGCGGCCTCGCGCACGCCGAGCTCGAGGCGGCGCAGGCCGCGGGGTATCTCGCGGTGCGGCTCGGACCACGCATCCTGCGCACCGAGACCGCGGCGCTCGCCGCGCTCGCCGCCATTCAGGAGCGGCTCGGCGATCTCTGATCAGCGAAGCCGGAACGCTCGCCCAGTACCCGGGGGCTCAGCGCCGTGCCGCGGTTCGGGAGGCATGCTTCGGCCCGCATCAGGCCGCGCGCGTCTCGTCCGCGATCATATCCTCCAGGCGCTCGAGGTCCGGCACGAGCGGCGTCTCGTTCACCATGCGCACCTGGCAGATGACGGGAGCGCGCTCGGAGAAGGCGCGTGAGTGGTCGGGCCGCACCACATCCGAGCTCACGCGCACGAGCTGCGGAAAGCCCTGCGAGACGAGCCCGAAATAGCCGGCATCGACACGCGTACCGATGCAATGAAAGATGACGACCCGAGTGCGTCCGGAGGCGGGCGGGATCGCCTGTCCGCAGGCCCCCTCGAACGAGACGAGCGGCACCTGGCGCCCGTTCCAGGAGAGGGTCCCGATGTACCAGGGCGGCGCGCCCGTCATCTCCGAGGGCGCCTGAAACCCGATCACCTCGGCAACGCACGAGCGTGGAATGATGAGCCGCCCGTCCACGAGCGGGATCAGCAGGCTGTAGATCTCGGCGACACGCTCCGCCATCAGATTCTCTCGGCGCTTTCGCGGCTTGGGACTCGCGCGCGCACCTTCAGCCTCCCGAGGCCGCCCCAGCGGCGGCACGCGCACCCCGGTGGCGCTCCACGAGCGGCGCGATGGCATCGAGGAGCTGCGCCTCCTGGTAGGGCTTGCCGAGGTAGTCGTCCACCCCGAGCTCGATCGCGCGCGCGCGGTGCTTCTCGCCGACGCGCGAGGTGATCATGATGATCGGCACGTGCTTCAGGCGCGGATCGTTGCGCACGTGCGCGGCCACCTCGTAGCCGTCCATGCGTGGCATCTCGATGTCGAGCAGGATGATGTCGGGCACGTTCTCCTGGAGGATCGCGATGGCATCGAGGCCGTCGCGAGCGGTGAGCACGCGCATGCCGTTGCGCTCGAGCAGGCGCTGCGTCACGCGGCGTACGGTGATCGAGTCGTCCACCACGAGCGCGAAGATGCGCCGATCGCCACGCTCCCGCAGCGCTGTCTGTCCCTGCCAGCGCCCGCGCCACTCGCTGCGCACGAGCGCCCCGATGTCGAGAATGATGACGATGCGGCCGTCGCCCAGGATCGTCGCACCTGCGATGCCGCGGATCGAGGAGATCTGCGGTCCGACCGACTTCACGACGATCTCGCGGCTCCCGATGAGCTCATCGGCAATGAGACCCGTCGAGTGCTCGCCGGCCCGCACGAGCACCACGGGTACCGTCACATCGCCTTCCGGTAGCGGCGAGGGCTCGAGCCCGACGAACACCGCGAGATGCTGGAAGCGATACTTCTGGCCGTTGTGCTCGAAGGTGGCGCCGTCGCGCCCGAGGTGGGCCGTGAGCTCGCCCTTCGAGAGTCGCAGCACGCCCTCGATGGTCGGCAACGGCAGGGCGTAGAACTCATCGCCCGCGCGCACGACGAGCGCGTGGCTGATCGCGAGCGTGAAGGGCAAGCGGATCGTGAACTGCGTCCCCTCGCCGGCGTGGGTCTCCATGTTGAGCGAGCCGCCGAGACGCTTGATCTCCGTTGCCACGACGTCCATGCCGATGCCGCGGCCCGCCTGCTGTGTCACGGTGCCCGCGGTGGAGAAGCCCGGCTCGAGGATGAGCTGCATCGCATCGTCGTCGGAGAGCGATTGGCCGGGCTGAATGAGACCGAGCGTGAGCGCCTTGGCGCGGATCGCCTCGAGATCCATGCCCCGGCCGTCATCGCTCACCTTCACGATGACCTCGGCGCCCTCGCGGTGCAGCGCGAGCAGGATGCGGCCCGTATCGGGCTTGCCGCGCGCAACGCGCTCCTCGGGCGACTCGATGCCGTGGACCACCGCGTTGCGCAGGATGTGCTCGAAGGGGGGCATCATCCGCTCGAGCACCTGGCGGTCGAGCTCGCCGGCGGCTCCCTCCACGACGAGCTCCACGCGCTTACCGGTGTCCGCCGCGGCCTGCCGGATGATGCGCGCGAGGCGCTGCGCGTGGCGCTGGAACGGCACCATGCGCGTGCGCATGAGGCCGTTCTGCAGCTCCGTGACGGTGCGCGCCTGCTGCTGAAGCAGATTCTGGGTGTCCTGCGTCATCGTCTCGAGCAGCTGCTGGATGCTCGCGACGTCGCTCGCCGTCTCGGCGAGCCCGCGCGAGAACTGCTGCAGCGCCGAGTACCGGTCGAGCTCGAGCGGATCGAAGTCCCGGCGGTGACCTTCCTCGTCCTCGTGACGGTGCAGGATCTGCTTCTCCGTCTCGATCTCGAGCTTGCGCAACTGCTCCTTCAGGCGCGTGACCGTGCGCGAGAGCTCCCCCAGGTTGAAGTCGATCGACCCGAGCTGCTGCTCGAGACGTGCGCGCGAGATGCTGACCTCGCCTGCAATATTGAGGAGTTGATCGAGGAGCTCGGCATCGACGCGTGCCATCTCCTGCCGATCCGCCGGCGCAACCGGCTCCCGGCCGGGCGGCACCGGCAGTGGCGCGACCAGGCCCTCCTCGTTGGCAGCGGCCGACTCCGCTGAGGCGGCAGCTTCGGAGGCGGTCGCGGCGGCCATCGGGATGCGGGGCTCGGTGGCGACCGGGCGCGGAGGGACGACCCCCGGTGATCGGTGCGGCTCGACCCCGACCGCGCGCTGCGGCTCAACCACACGCATCGGCTCGACGCGCTGCGGCTCGACCGTCGCGGGCGCGCGTGGCGCCTGCGGTGCGGCGGGCGCAGGCCTTCGCGCCTCCGCAGGAGGCGCAGTGGAGGGCGGCAGTGGCGCCGCTGCGATCCGCGGTGTGTCCGCCACCGCCGTCTCGGTGGACGTGATGCGGGAAAGCGCGCGGACGCGCGCCGTGATCTCGCGCGCCGCTGCGACTCCTCGTCCGGCGGCGACGCCATCGCGCATGCGCGCGAGCTCATCGAGGCTTGCCTGCAGTGCGTCGAACGCCGAATCCTCAGCAGGCACGGTTCCGCTGTCGATCTGGTTGACGAGGGTCTCGAGCTCGTGGCTCAAGTCGCCCATCGCGGCGATGCCCGCCATGCGGGCACCGCCCTTGAGCGTGTGAAGCGGACGCTTCAGGGCGGCCAGCCGCTCCGCGGACTGAGGCTCGCGGCGCCAGTCCGCAAGCGCAGCCTCCGCGGCCTCGATCAGCTCCGTCGCCTCCTCGGTGAATATGCTCGCGACTTCCGGATCGAAATCGACCGCCGGCTCGGCGGTGGCGAGCGCCTCGACCGGTGTGCCTGCCGGCGCACCGACGAACGCCTGCGCGCCGGAGAGCGACGCGGCCACTTGCGCGGGCATCGCGCCGCCCGCACGAATCGGGTGCTCTCCCGTCGCCTCCACGTGCTCGGCGATGCGCCGATCGAGATCCTGTTCGGCATCGGCAATGCGGCCGACGAGAACGGCATGAGACACGAAGTAGCCCGTGGACTCATCGAGATGCGAGGCGACCGATTCCATTGCGGCCATGCAATCGGCGAGCAGCGCGAGGTCGCAGTTGAGGAGCCCGAGCCCGCAGTCGAAGGCCTTGCGCAGCCAGTGATCGAGGGGCTGCGCGAGGCGGACGCCGTGACGTGCCTCGGCCATCTTCGAGCTGCCGGCGAGGGTGTGACAGGCGCGGTAGACCTCCTCCGGAAGCTCGTGCGGCTCGGGCTTCCCGGAGGCACGCTCAAGATAGGCACGCACGGTGCCGACATGCGCTGCGGTCTCGCGCGTGTAGATGTCGCGCAGCGCATCATCGCTCCCGAGCGGCGTCGAGGCGCGTGCCGCCGCGGGTGCGGGTATGGGCGCGGGACGCGCGGGCTGCGGAGGCGGCGCGGCGGCGCCGGACCTCGGCGGCGGCGCCCCTTGCTCTGCCTCCGCGGGAGCCGGTGCCGGCGGCGCCGCTTCGCGCGCCGCGGCGATCGAATGCGCGCGCCGGATGATCGCCGCGACGTCGCTGCGGGGTGCGGCGCCCGTCTCGAGCTGCTGGATGAGCTCCGGCAACACACTTACCGCATCGCGCAGCACGTCCGTGATCGCGGGGGTGCGCGTGAGCGTGTAGTCGAGCAGCCGATTGAGCAGATTCTCGACCGCCCAGGCGAACTCGCTCAGGTCGCGGGCACCCACCATGCGACCGCTGCCCTTGAGGGTATGGAACGAGCGGCGAACCGTCGTGAGAGCACCCTGCTCGAGAGGATTCTGCTCCCAGGTCGGATAGTGCCGCGCGATCTTGTCGAGCTCCTCGCGAGCCTCCTCGATGAACAGCTTGAGGAGCTCCGGGTCGACCTCCTCGACGGGCCCCGGGGGCGGCCGCCGTGCCGCAAGCGTCGGAGGCGCAACCGCCGCCGCAGCCCGAGCTGCGGTGCTCGGCACGCCCCGGGACTGCCCCGGCACGGGAAGCGCACTCGGACTCAACTTCACCGTCTGGGCGAATGAGCTCGCATCGAGCGGCGCGACCGTGGGGACCGCCGGCGTCGGTTGGGCGTCGAGCGCCTCGAGACACGCCTGGGCGTTGTCGAGCATGTACCACGGATCGCTGCGCCCGGCCTGCAGCGTCTCCATGTAGTACTCGAGGCTCACGATCGCATCCGCCAGCCGATCCAGGCCGCCCGCGGAGAGTGCTCCCCCGCCCGGCTGCATGACGGGCTTGAGCCGCACGTGGACCGCCTCGACGAGCTCGACTGCGCGTGTCTTGCCGAGCAGCAGGAGACCCGCCTTCAGGCCCCGCAGCAGGTCGTGCCAGCCATCGAGGCCCGCGGCATCGAGCGTGCCGCCGACGTTCTGGCTGATCGACTCCTTGAGGCGCGCGAGATTGAGAATGCACTCGCGCAGGACCGCCGCCTGCACCTCGCGAAAGTCGGCATCCGGATCCTCGCGAGCGGCGGCGCTCTCGCGCGGCAGGATCATGCCGACCAGCCGATCGTCGAGCCGATCCTCGACGCCGATGAGCGTCGCTGCGACCTCGACGAGGGTCGCCTCATCGGGCTTGAGCTTGCCTGCGAGGATGGCCTCGAGCCGTTCGGTCTCGTGCCGCACGCTCGCGCGCAGCTCGCCGAGTCCGAGCACCCCGAGCGTATCGCCGATCTTGCGCAACAGCTGCACCTGCGGAGCGAGCTCCTGCACCTGACCCGCGCCACGGCGCACGAAGATGTCGAGCACATCCTTCACCTTCGCCAGATCCTCGCGGATGGCGGCGGCGACGGTTTGCATGAGCTTCACGCTCGGAGCGGAGAGATTCTCGCGCTCCTGCTCGACCGACTCATCGACCGGCAGGAGCTCCGAGAGGCGGAAAGAGGCACGGACGGCGGTGACGCGCGGACCCGACGCCGAGGAGCGCGCGACGTAGTAGAGGAGGTTGTTGAGCAGCTCGACCGGCGGGGACTCTCCGTAGCGCGCCTCCCCCTCCTCGTAGAGCCGCTTGATCTCGCGATCGGCCAGGCCGAGCAGGCGCTTGACGGATACGCCGCCCTCGAGCCCGTTGTCGCGCAGTGCCTCGAGCACCGCGCCGACCACCCACCAGAGCTGAAACACGGGCTGGCGGGTTGCGATCTGCTCGAGCTTCTGCGCAACGCCCGAGAGAATCTCGAGATTCTGCTCGAGCCGCTCGCCGCGGATCCAGCCGATGAGACCGACCTGAAAACGCGCGCGCAGCCGCCGCGCCCACTGCTCGACGGAGAGCTCCGGCTCCCCGGGCGCCGCCGCGGAGGGCTGGGCCTGGCGGTCTGACTTGAGGTTGAGCAGCAGGAGTGTACCTTCCGAGAGCAGCGCGCTGCCGCGCACCGCGCGCAGATCGTTGAGCAGCGGGAGCAGCACGAGCGCCAGGTCGCGGCCGCCCGCGAGCACTCGCTCGAGGTAGCTCGGCAGCTGCACCATGGCGCGCATCAGTGCATCGAGAACCTCCGCCTGGTTCTTGCGATCGACCGCGGTCGCGGACAGATAGCGCGCGACCTGCTCCATCTCCTCGGCGAGCAGGGCGGCCCCGTAGATCTCGAGCACGCGCAGCACGCCGTGCACCTGGTGCAGCTCGCGCGTGCAGCGCTCGAGGAGCGGGAGATTCTGCGGCTGCTCGACGTACGCCTCGAGCGCCGCGCGCGCCTCGCCCATGGCGAGGTTCAGCTCGCGGCCGACGAACTCGAGGGTCTGGGATGCAATCTCTGCCATGGGCCAGTGGGTCTTACACGCCTCACGGGCCGCCGAGCACCGAGACCGGGCGCGCAGCGCCCCGGCCATCGGCTGCGTGCGCCTGACCGCCCGCGTGCCCACCGCCCGCAGGATGCGTCCCGGCTGCCGGATCCTCGAGCCGCTTGAACGCGCCTGTCGCGCCGGCGGCATCCGGAGCACCCGGCAGGCGGAAGCCGGCCGCCGCCTTGCGCATGCCCGCCGAGAGTTCGGCGAGCTTGGCGATGGCGGCCGATGTGGCGCTCGTCGAATCGGCCGTCTGCGCGCTGATCTCCTTCAGCACCTGCATGTTGCGCGCGATGTTCTGGACCGCCGAGGACTGCTGGCGCGAGCTCGCCGAGATGTTCTGCACGAGGCTCGCGATCTGGTTCGAGACCTGCTCGATCTCCTCGAGCGCGGCTCCCGCGTTCTCGGCGAGGAGCGCTCCGCCGACCACATCGGTGGTGCTGCGCTCCATCGACACGACCGCCTCGTTGGTGTCCGTTTGAATCGTGCGCACCAGCACCTCGATCTGCTTGGTCGCATTGGCGGCGCGCTCGGCGAGGCGCTGCACCTCGTCGGCGACGACGGCGAAGCCCCGCCCGGCCTCGCCCGCCATGGAGGCCTGGATCGAGGCATTGAGCGCGAGGATATTGGTCTGCTCGGCGATGTCGTTGATGAGCTCGACGATGTTGCCGATCTCCTGGGAGCTCTCCCCGAGGCGCTTGATGCGCTTGGAGGTATCCTGAATCGTCTCCCGAATGGCATTCATTCCGTCGATCGTGCGGCGCACCGCATCGCCGCCTTTGTGCGCGACATCGACCGAGTGGCGCGCCACGTCCGCAGCGCGTTCGGCATTGCCCGAGACCTCCTCCGTCGCGGCGGCCACCGCCCCCGCGGTCTCGGTGGCTGCGGCGATCTGCTTCGACTGCGCGCCGCTCGATTTGGCGAGGTGCTGCGCGAGCGCCTGCGTCTGGCGGGCCGCGCCGTCGAGCTGGATGGCGGACTGATTGATCGTCGTGACGAGCCCTCGCAGCGCGTCCACGGCGTAGTTGATCGAGTCGGCGATCGCGCCGGTGATGTCCTCCGTCACCGTCGCTTGCACCGTGAGATCCCCGTCGGCGAGGCTCGAGAGCTCATCGAGCAGGCGCAGGATCGCCTGCTGGTTGCGATCGCTTTCGGTGCGCTGCGCCTCGACGGCGAGCCGCTGGCGCTCGGTCGTGCGCCGCAACCCCCGCAGTCCGACCCACAGGAGCGCGAGAGCGACGAGCGTCGCGGCCGCGAACGCAACGAGCAGCCACGCATCCGCAAGTCCCGACCGGCTCACCTCGAGCACGACGCCCGCCACGACGAGGAGCGCGGCGACCCCGACGAGCATATCGAGGCGCCGGCCCGGAGCCGAATCGCTCACCGGAGCACCTGGCCGGCCCGGCGGCATGGGGAGAGCGCCCGCCATCACGCGGCCGCCTCGGCGAAGGCGGAACTCTCGAGGATGGTGCGCAGGCTCAGCACCGGCCACTGCTCCTCCCCGCGGCGGAAGGAGCCTGCGAGGTAGCGCTCGCAGTGCGTGACGGTCGGCAGCACATCCCCCGTGAACTCGGCCTCCGCGAAGCGGCGGAAGCCGAGCACCTCATCGACCAGAAGGCCCGCGGGAATCTCGCGGTGGTTCGCGACGATCACGCGCGTGTTGCGGGTGACGGGAGCGACGCCGCCGCCGAGGAACTGCCGCAGGTCGATGACCGGGAGCAGCTGACCGCGCACGTTCGCAAGCCCGCGGATCCAGCCCTTCGCGCCCGGCACGCGGGTGAGCGTCGTGGGCAGGCTCAGCACCTCGCGGGTCTCCTCGCGGGCGGCGAGGAACAGTTCGCCCGCCATGCGCAGCGCGACTCCGACCCACTCGCGGCCGCCGGGGCTCTCCTGCCCCACCTGGGCGGAGACGGCGCGGCCGCGCCTCTCCAGCTCCTGGAGAAGCTCGAATGGCCGATCACGCAGCGACTTGAGCGAAACCCCCTCCATGCGCTGGTCAACCCGTCAGCGTGGCTTGAGCCTTTGCCACGAGCTGGTCGGGAGAAACGGGCTTCACCATGTAATCGACCGCGCCCTGGCGCAGTCCCCAGATCTTGTCGGTCTCCTGCCCCTTCGAGGTCACCATGATGATGGGAATCGTGCGCGTCTTCGGGTCGCTCACGAGCGTGCGCGTCGCCTGGTAGCCGTTCATCCCGGGCATCACCACATCCATGAAGATCAGGTCGGGACTCATCTCGCGCGCGAGGCGGATGCCCTCGGCACCGTCGCCCGCGGCGGCGGTCTGGTAGCCGTGGCGCTCGAGCGCCTTCTGCATCACGTGCAGCTCGGTCGGGGAGTCATCGACGATGAGGATGAGAGGCATGGCCATCATCTCCCGATATGGGTCTCGATAGCGCTCAAGAGCTCGTCCTTGGTGAAGGGCTTGGTGAGGTAGTGCTCGGAGCCGACGATGCGCCCGCGCGCGCGGTCGAACAGGCCGTCCTTGGACGACAGCATGATGACGGGGATCGAACGGAATACCTTGTTGTGCTTGATGAGCGAGCACGTCTGGTACCCGTCCAGGCGGGGCATCATGATATCGACGAACACGATGTCGGGCTGGTGATCGGCGATCTTGGCGAGTGCATCGAAGCCATCGATCGCCGTGTAGACCTCGCAGCCTTCCTTCGCAAGGAGGGTCTCGGCCGTGCGCCGGATCGTCTTGCTGTCGTCGATGACCAGTACCTTCAGGCCCTGGAGCTTCGGGTTGCCGGTCACAGTAGCAGAACTCCTTCCACAGCAAACCGTTATGGTGGCCCGTCCGAGCGGCCGTTGCCCGCGGTTTTTAACATATCGGCATAGCCCCTGCTATGCCATGCACGTCACGTTTTCGTGAGTTCGCGGGTGAGACCGCCCGCTCGCGAGGCATCCGACTGTCATAAGATCCGTCCGTGGCCACGGGTAAGCGATTTCGCCTCGGCGTCGTGATGGACCCCATCGCCGAGATCCACTATGCGAAGGACTCGACGCTCGCGCTCCTGCTCGCCGCGCAGGCGCACGGCTTCGAGCTCCATTATCTCGAGCAGGGGGATCTGTCGCTGCGCGACGGCCGAGCCTTCGGCCAGACGCGCCCGCTCACGGTGCGGGCCGATCCGGCCTCGTGGTACACGCTCGGCGAGCCGCGCCGGATGCCCCTCGGCGAGCTCGACTGTCTGCTGATGCGCAAGGACCCGCCGTTCGACACCGAGTACATCTACACGACCTACATTCTCGAGCGCGCCGCCGAGGAGGGCACGCTCGTCGTCAACCGGCCGCAGGGCTTGAGGGACATGAACGAGAAGGTCTACACGGCCTGGTTCCCGCAATGCTGCGCGCCGACCCTCGTGACGCGCGATCGAGCCGACATGCACGCCTTCCTGCGCGAGCACGGCAAGATCGTCTGCAAGCCCCTCCACGGCATGGGCGGACGGTCGATCTTCGTGGTCGAGCGCGGCGACAAGAATGCGAACGTCGTGTTCGAGACACTGACGGAATACGGACAGCACTTCGCGATCGTGCAGCGCTACATCCCGGACATCGTCGACACCGGCGATTCACGGGTGCTGCTCATCGATGGCGAGCCCGTCCCCTACGCGCTCGCGCGCATCCCGCTCGCAGACGACCATCGCGGAAACCTTGCAGCCGGCGCGCGCGGCGTCGGACGCCCGCTCAACGAGCGCGACCGCTGGCTCGCGGGCCAGATCGGCCCCGCGCTCGCCGCCCGTGGAATGCTCCTGGTGGGGCTCGACGTGATCGGCGGCTACGTCACCGAGATCAACGTGACGAGCCCGACCGGCATTCGCGAGCTCGACAAGCAGTTCCACACCGATATCGGTGAGCTCTTCATCGCGGCCATCGAGAAGCGCCTCGCGGGCACCCGCGGGCCTCAGAGCCGCCCCTAGCTGGCGCTTTCGGGACCGCGACCCGCGACACGCGCACATCCGGGGTGTGCCGCTTATACTGCGGGGCGACATGGCCCCTCGCGCCCTGACATTGCGGGAAGGGTCGGCGCCCGTGCGCGACCGGCTCCTCATGACGCTGTTCCTCGCCGCCGTGCTGCACGGGATCGTCATCCTCGGCATCACGTTCGGCGCCGGCGAGACGAACAGGGAGGCCGCCCCCGGACTCGAGGTGCTGCTCGTCTCGGACGAAGTGCCGACCGCGGCGCGCAACGACTCCGCGACTTATCTCGCCCAGCGCACGCAGCTCGGCTCCGGCAACACCGACCGTCCCGTCGCGCCGCGCAATCGCTCCGTCGCGCAGGCGCCCGCCTCCGCGGGGCTCGACGGCGCCTTCGGCCCCGACACCCGCGACACCCGGCAGAGCCCGAGCTCCGAGGACGAGCGCGTCGTCGCAACGACGGCTCCGCGACCCGACATCCGTTACTTCACCGACGTGGAGCTCGGCTCGCTCGGTGCCGAGAGCGCCGCGGCGGCGCCCGCGACTCGGCCCACGGCCGAGCCAGGGCCCGAGGACGATCCCGGTCCGGTCGAGCTGCGGGGCCCGCGCCGCGATGACCTGTGGGTCACCCCGGATTCCCGCGAGGCGACGCTCGCTCCCTACCTCGACAACTGGCGCCATCGTGTCGAGCGCATCGGGACGCTCAACTATCCGGTGGCGGCGCGCCGCGCCGGAGTCAACGCCAATCCCGTGCTCGAGGTGGCGATCAGCGCCGACGGACGGCTCGAGAGCGTACGTATCCGCCGCTCGAGCGGCTTTCCAGATCTCGATCACGCCGCGCTCGAGATCCTCAAGCTCGCGAGTCCCTTCAACCCCTTCCCCCCCGAGCTCGCCGCGAAGTACCACACGCTGCGTTTCGCGTACGAATGGCAGTTCGTCGGAGGCAGGATCACGCGCGGCGCCGTCTCGACCCTTCCTTGAGCCGACAGGCGCGTGGGCCCATACTGGCTCGGCATGAGCCCGACTCTGACGAACCATCTGCTGATCGCGATGCCCGCGCTCTCGGACCCGAACTTTTCCCACACCGTGACGCTCGTCTGCGAGCACACGGCCGATAAGGGCGCGCTCGGGATCGTGCTCAACAAGCCCCTGCCGATGCGCCTCTCGGAGGTGCTCTTGCAGATGAAGCTCGAGCCGCGCGATGAGCAGATCGCTGCCCAGCCGGTGCTGCGCGGCGGCCCGCTGCACACCGATCGTGGATTCGTCCTGCACCGCCCCGGCGGCCAGTGGGACTCGACCGTGCAGGTCTCGGAGTCCATCCAGGTCACCACCTCGCGCGATGTGCTCGCAGCCATGGCGCGCGGGGACGGCCCCCTCGATGCCTTCGTCGCGCTCGGCTACGCGCAGTGGGAGCCAGGGCAGCTCGAGCGCGAGATCCACGAGAACGCCTGGATGCTGATTCCCGCGGACGAGCGCGTCGTTTTCGAGCTGCCCTTCGACCAGCGCTGGGAGGGCTGCTGGGCGCTGATCGGCATCGACACCGAGAAGATCAAGCAGGTGAGCATCGTCGCGGGCAATGCGTGAGACCGAGCGGCACGTGGCTCTCGCCCGGGCGCCCCATCCCGTTCTCGCATTCGATTTCGGCACTCGGCGGATCGGCATCGCGGTCGGCGATACGCTCACCTCCACGGCCGCCCCGCGTCCCCCCGCCCACGTGCACGCGAGCGGCCCCGACTGGAGCGCGATAGAGCGGGAGGTGCGTGCGGCGCAGCCCCGGCTGCTGATCGTCGGCGTCCCCTATAATGCGGACGGCAGCCCCGGGGCGCTCACGCGCGCCGCGCGCAGGTTCGCCCGCGCCCTCGGCGAGAGATTCGGGCTCGCGGTGGAGCACGTCGATGAGCACGGCTCCTCGCTCGAGGCGAGCGCCGCACTCAAGGAGAGCCGCGCGGGAGGCGAGCGCAGCCGGCGCGTGCGACGCGGGGAGCTCGACAGCGTCGCCGCTGCGGTCATCCTCGAGCGCTGGCTCACCGGCGAGCGCGCGCGCGAGCCATCCGGTTCAGGGAGCGGCGCGAGTCGCACCCGGGAGCACGACTCCAGTGAGTGACATCCAGCTGCGGGCGAACGGCACGCTGCGGCACCTTCTCACGCTCGAGACCCTGAGCCGGGCGCAGATCGAGCACTTGCTCGATCGCGCGCAGAGCTTCGTGCGCCCGCTCGGAGAACCGCCTCCCGAGAGCTCCGCGCTCGCCGGCATCACCGTCGCGAACCTCTTCACCGAGCCCTCGACCCGCACCCGCGTCTCCTTCGAGCTCGCGGCCAAGCGTCTCGGCGCGCAGGTCGTGAATCTCGAGGTGCAGCTCTCCTCGCGGGTGAAGGGCGAGAGCATGCTCGACACGATCTACACGCTCGAGTCGCTCTATGTCGATGTGTTCGTCATCCGCGACGCCGAGGCCGGCGTTCCCGGCCTCGTCGCCGAGAGCGTGCACCCGCACGTGAGCGTGCTCTCCGCGGGGGAGGCGCACATCGCGCACCCCACCCAGGGCCTCCTCGATGCGCTCACCGTTCGTCAGCGCAAGCCGCGCTTCGGCGAGCTCGTCCTCGCGATCGTCGGGGACGTGCGGCACTCGCGCGTCGCGCGCTCCGCCTATCACGCCTTTCACACGCTCGGGGTCGCGGAGATGCGCATCGTCGCCCCGCCGGCCTATATGCCGGAAGCCGCGGAATTCCCGGGCTGCACGCGCCACAGCTCGCTCGCCAAGGGCCTGAAGGACGCGGATGTCGTGATGATGCTACGCATCCAGAAGGAGCGGATGACTCAGGCCTCGCTCCCGGATGCCGACCGCTACTTCGCGAAGTTCGGCCTCACCCCCGAGCGGCTCGCGCTCGCGAGGCCCGATGCGATCGTGATGCATCCCCAACCGATGAACCGCGGCATCGAGATTGCATCCGACGTGGCGGACGGGCCACAGTCGGTGATCCGCGACCAGGTGCGCAACGGCGTGGCCGTGCGCATGGCCGTGCTCGCCGAGGTGTGCGCGGGGCGCGCTAGCCGAAGTTGATCTTCGCTTCGAGGTTCGCGCGCGAGTCGGCGTTCGCGAGCGCCTCCTCGAGCTCGATGCGATTCTCGGTGTAGAGCGCATGCAGCGCGGCATCGAAGCTCTGTACCCCGCGCTCGCCGCTCGCCGCGATCGCCTCCTTCACCGACACCACGTCACCCTTCTTGATGAGCTCCGAGATGTGCGGGGTGTTGAGCATGACTTCGATGGCCGCACAGCGCTTGCCGTTCTTGCCGAGGATGAGACGCTGCGCGAGGATCGCGCGCAGGTACTGCGAGAGGTCGAGGTAGATCTGGATCTGCTGCTCGCGCGGGAAGAGGTTGATGATGCGGTCGAGTGTCTCCGCAGCGTTGTTCGCGTGCAGCGTCGCGAGCACGAGGTGTCCGGTCCCCGCGAGCTGGATCGCGGCCTCCATGCTGTCGCGGTCGCGGATCTCACCGATGAGGATCACGTCGGGAGCCGCGCGCATGATGCCGCGCAGGGCGTGCGTGAACGATTTGGTATCGAGTCCCACCTCGCGCTGGTTGACCATCGAGCGCTTGTTCGTGTGCAGGAACTCGATCGGGTCCTCGATGGTGATGATGTGATCGGAGGAGGTCTCGTTGCGGTGGTTGATCATCGCCGCGATCGAGGTGGACTTGCCCGAGCCGGTCGCTCCGACCATGAGGATGAGGCCGCGCCGGAGCATGACGAGGTCGCGCATGATCTCGGGGAGGCCCAGATTCTCGAATCTCGGCATGTGGGCGGAGATGTAGCGCAGGACCATCGCCGGAAAGCCGCGCTGCATGAACACGTTGACGCGAAAGCGCCCGAGACCGGGCTCCGAGATGGCGAAGTCGATCTCCTGCTCGCGCAGGAAGTGCTCGCGCTGCTCGGGCTTCATCAGCGCGAGGCAGGTCTGGCGCACCATCTCGGGCGTCAGCACGTTGCGGTTGACCGGATGGATCTGCCCCTCGATCTTGATCTTCACGGGGGCGTTCGCGGTGAAGAACAGGTCCGAGGCCTCCTTCTCCACCATGAGCTTGAAGAGCGGCTTGGTATTGAGGTTCGACTGCGGTCCGCTCGCCTCGAGCGCACCGTGCAACCCCGTCGCGCTCAGCTTCGGCTCGGCGCTTTCGCTCGTCGCGGCCATCACTGCCCTCGCTTATGCCCGACGCATCGGCATCCCACTAGATGCTGTGCCCCGGCTGCTCTTCTTCGACGATGCGCAGCACGCCTCCATCGTCCACCGATTTCATCTCGCGCTTGCTCTCGAGCTTGATGCGCAGGCGCAGCTCGTTCTTCGAATCGGCGTTGCGCAGGGCGTCCTCGTAGGAGATGAAGCCCGTCTCGTACATATCGTAGAGCGACTGATCGAAAGTCTTCATGCCTAAGCGGTTCGAGCGGGACATGACCTCCTTGATCTTGGCCACGTCGCCCTTGAACACGAGGTCCTGCACGAGCGGGGAGTTGAGCATGATCTCCATCGCCGCGATGCGCCCCGCGCCGGACTCGCGCGGAATGAGCCGCTGGGAGACGAACGCGCGCAGATTGAGCGACAGGTCCATGAGCAGCTGCTCGCGGCGCTCGTCGGGGAAGAAGTTGATGATGCGATCGAGCGCCTGGTTGGCGCTGTTCGCATGCAGGGTCGCGAGCACGAGGTGTCCGGTCTCGGAGAACTGGATGCCGTACTCCATCGTGTCACGATCGCGGATCTCGCCGATCAGGATCACATCGGGGGCCTGACGCAGAGTGTTCTTGAGCGCGGCCTGCCACGACTCCGTATCGACGCCCACCTCGCGGTGCGTGATGACGCAGCCCTTGTGCTGGTGCACATACTCGACCGGGTCCTCGATCGTGACGATGTGGCCGCGCGTGCGCTCGTTGCGATAGCCAACCATTGCCGCGAGCGAAGTCGACTTGCCGGAGCCCGTGCCCCCGACGACGATCACGAGGCCGCGCTTCGAGAGCACGATCTCCTTGAGGATCGGCGGCAGATCGAGCTCCTCGATCGTCGGGATCTTTGCGTTGATCAGCCGGATGACGCAGCCCGTGCAGCCCTGCTGCACGAACGCGCTCACGCGGAAGCGCCCGATCCCGGGCGGTGCAATCGCGAAGTTGCACTCCTTGGAGGCGTCGAACTCCTTCGACTGCCGGTCGTTCATGATCGCGCGCACGAGGGCCGAGGACTGCTCTGCGGTCAGGGCCCGCTCGCTCTGGGGGCGAACCTCGCCGTCCACCTTGATGGCGGGGGGAAACCCGGCCGTGATGAACAGGTCCGACGCCTTCTTCTCGGTGACGCGGCGCAGCAAATCCTGCATCAGCTTGATGGCCTGGTCCCGGTCCATATGCCCTCCGCGCTACACCGCGTCCTTGCTCTGTGCCTTGAAGCGTGCCTCTTCGCGGCTCACGAGGCCCCTCGTCACGAGATCAGCGAGGCACTGATCGAGGGTCTGCATGCCGCTCGCCTGGCCCGTCTGGATCGAGGAGTACATCTGGGCGATCTTGCCCTCGCGGATGAGGTTACGGATCGCCGGGGTCCCGATCATGATCTCGTGCGCCGCGACGCGGCCGCCGCCGATGCGCTTCAGGAGCGACTGGGAGATGACCGCCCGCAGGCTCTCCGAGAGCATCGAGCGCACCATCTCCTTCTCGGCGGCGGGAAACACATCGACGATGCGGTCGATGGTCTTCGCGGCCGAGCTCGTGTGCAGGGTCGCGAAGACGAGATGGCCGGTCTCGGCGGCGGTCAGGGCGAGGCGGATCGTCTCGAGGTCGCGCATCTCACCGACGAGCACCACGTCCGGATCCTCGCGTAGCGCCGAGCGCAGCGCCTCGGAGAATCCTAGGGTGTCGCGATGCACCTCGCGCTGATTGATGAGGCAGCGCTTCGACTCGTGCACGAACTCGATCGGATCCTCGATCGTGATGATGTGATCCGGGCGGTTGTCGTTGCAGTGGTTGATCATCGCCGCGAGCGTCGTGGACTTGCCCGAGCCCGTGGGGCCGGTCACGAGCACGAGCCCGCGCGGCAGCATGCACAGGTCGCGGAAGGTCTTGGGCGCCTGCAGATCATCGAGACTCAGGATCGCCGAGGGAATGTTGCGGAATACCGCGCCCGCGCCACGGTTCTGGTTGAACGCGTTGACGCGAAAGCGCGCAAGCTTCGGAATCTCGAACGAGAAGTCGGTCTCGAAGAACTCCTCGTAAGCCTTCCGCTGCTTGTCGTTCATGATGTCGTAGACCATGCTGTGCACTTCCTTGTGCGACAGCGGCGGCATGTTGAGCCGCTTCATGTCACCGTCCACCCGGATCATGGGCGGCACGCCCGCCGAGAGATGCAGGTCGGATGCATTGTTCTTGACGGCGAAAGCGAGGAGTTGCGCGATGTCGACAGCCATTGTGCCCGGATCCCGTCGCCCTGCGGTCGCGGAGCGGACGAGTATAACGGAGGCCTTCCCCGGACCGCATGATAATGAGTCCGCAGAATTTGGCTGACAACGTGCGCGCCGTGCGTGCCCGCATCGCCCGAGCCGCCGCGCAGTGCGGACGGAATGCGGACTCGATCACAATCGTCGCGGCGAGCAAGTCCCAACCCTTGACAGCGATCGAGGCGGCTGCTCGAGCGGGGCTCACGCATTTCGGGGAGAGCTACCTCAAGGAGGCGCTCGCGAAGCTCGCAGCGCCTGCCGCGGCGAGCCTCACCTGGCACTTCATCGGACGCATCCAGGCGAACAAGACCCGCCCGATCGCCGAGCACTTCTCCTGGGTGCACGGCCTCGACCGCCTCGACCTCGCGCAGCGTCTCTCCGCCCAGCGCCCCTACCATGCGCCCGCCCTCGAGGTGTGCATCCAGGTGAACCTGGCCGGCGAGCCCGGCAAGGGCGGGGTTGCGCCTGCCGAGGTGCACGCGCTCGCCGCGGCGGTTGCCGAGCTCCCGCGCCTGAGGCTGCGTGGCCTCATGTGCCTGCCCCCCGAGGAGCACGCGCTCGAGGGGCAGCGTCACTGGTTCGCCGCGCTGCGAGCGATGTTTGAAGAGCTCAACGCGGCGGGCGCCGCGCTCGATACGCTCTCGATGGGCATGAGCGCCGACCTCGAGGCGGCCGTGCTCGAGGGAGCGACCTGCGTGCGCATCGGCACCGCTTTGTTCGGCCCCCGCCCGCGACGACACCTCGAGGGGGGACCGGATACAATTCCACCGTGAGCGCCCATACCATCGCGATCGTCGGGGGCGGCAACATGGGCCGCGCGCTCGCCGGAGGACTCATCCGGCGCGGAACGCCCGCGGGAGCTGTCCGGGTGGGTGAGCCCGATGCGGCCGCCCGCGATACCCTCCAGCGCGATCTCGGGTGCCTCGTCGTTGCGGACAACGCCGCCTGCGTGCGCGGCGCCGATGCAGTGGTGCTCGCCGTCAAGCCGCAACTCGCAGCGGCTGTCCTCGCGGCGCTCGCGCCGCGGCTGCGCGCCGCGCGTGCGCTCGTCATCTCCATCATGGCCGGCATTCGGATCCGCTCGCTCGAGTCCTGGTGCGGAACGGAGGTCGTCTTCGTGCGCGCCATGCCGAATCGTCCCGCGCTGGTCGGCGCCGGGGCGACCGGACTCTATGCAGGCGAGCACGTGGACGCTGGCAGCCGCGCGCTCGCCGAGCAGGTCATGCGCTCCGTCGGCGCGGTCGCGTGGCTCAGATCCGAGGAAGACCTCGATGTGGTCACGGCGCTCTCGGGGAGCGGGCCCGCCTACTGCTTCCTGCTCGCGGAGCTCATGATGCAAGCGGCCGTGAATCTCGGGCTCGACTCGGAGGCGGCGCGCCTGCTCGCCGTCGAGACGCTCCACGGTGCCGGTGTGCTCGCCCACGCGAGCGGCGGCGATCTCGCCCGGCTGCGCGCCGAGGTCACCTCGAAGGGCGGCACGACCGAGGCGGCGCTGAAGGTATTGCGGGGCGAGCCCGGCCTCGAGGCGCTCGTTCAGCGCGCGCTCGATGCGGCAGCGCAGCGCAGTCGCGAGCTCGCGCGCGAATTCGGCGCGGGCGCATGAGCTGCGCCTGCGAATCTCCATGAGCGCGATCATCTTCATCGTCGATACGCTCCTGAGTCTCGCGCTCTTCGTCGCGCTGCTGCGACTGTTCCTGCAGTGGTCGCGCGCCGACTTTCGCAACCCGATCAGTCAGGCGGTGGTGCGGCTCACGAACCCGCTCGTCATGCCGCTGCGGCGCATCCTGCCTCCAATTGCCAAGCTCGATACGGCCTCGGTCGTGACCGTCGCGATCGTCGCGCTCGCGGACGTGGCGATCGTCTCCTATCTGCACGGCGCCGAGATGCCCTCCGCAATCGTGTGGCTGCGCGATGCGGCGATCGAGATCGTGCGGATCTCGCTGTGGACGTACTTCTACGCGATCTTCCTCTACGCCCTGCTCTCGCTCATCGCGCCGGGCGGCTACTCCCCGGTGCAGTCGCTGCTCACGAGTCTCTGCGAGCCCGTCCTGCGTCCGTTTCGCCGGGTGATCAAACCGATCGGTGGGCTCGACCTCTCGCCGCTCTGGGCCGGCATCGTGATTCAGGCGTTGCTCATCCTGCTCGCCGACGCGTGGCGGTGAGCGAAAACAACCTAGAAACAGGCACTTTCGCGCTCACGCGAAACGTGGCCGCATGTATTGCACCCCGCGCCGCCTGCCATTGCGCCCGCCGCCGCACGCGTTGCACCGCCCGCCGCCGCGCGAGCGCTCGCGCTCAAAGCCTGTAATTCCAGGCATTTCAGACGACACCGCGGGCGAGAAATCGCTTGCTAATGCGCGCCCATGTGCTATTTTCCGCGGCGATTCGTTCTGCGCGGTGCGTTCCGCGCTCGACGCTCGACCGAACTCAAGACAAAACATTCGAGGAGTATTGAACTATGGCGAAAAAGGGTGGCGCACCGACCAAGTCGGAAATCCTGACCCAGCTCTCCAAGGACACGGGGCTGTCCCGCAAGCAAATCGGAGGGGTTTTCGATTCGCTGGGCGGCGTGATCAAGAAGAGCCTGCGCAGCAACGGTCTGTTCACGATGCCGGGCCTGCTCAAGATGAAGGTCGTGAAGAAGCCCGCGACGAAGGCGCGTGAGGGCATCAATCCGTTCACCGGGGAAAAAATGATGTTCAAGGCCAAGCCGGCCAGCAAGAAGGTCCGCGTGATGCCGCTCAAGAGCCTCAAAGGGATGGTCAATCAGTAAGCGCACGGCGCGCGCTCCGCAAGGAGCGCCAGGCTTCGCGGTTCCGCTTCTGCCGGGGTCCGCGCCGAGCGCGGACCCCCCTTATAGTCCTCCCCCGCCGAGTCGCGCCTCCCTCACGAACGCCACGATCGTCTCGCGCAGCTCGACGAGCCGGCCGTGAAAGAAGTGTCCCGCCCCCGCGAGCACCCGTACCGTGGGCTGCGGGTCGTGTGTCGCCGCCCACGCGAGCACCCGCGCGGCATCGACGATCTCGTCCGCATCTCCCTGCACGATGAGCCACGGCGCGCGCGGCACGGCGCTCTCCCGCGCCATCTGCTCGATACCCGGCGAGCGCTCGATCGGCGGGGCGCCCGCTGCGCGCGCAACGGGCGGAGCGACCGTGACGAGGAGGCGTGCCCCTGCAGCCCGGGCCGTGCCGAGCGCCACGATCGCCCCGAAGGAGAAGCCGAGCAGGAAGGGTTCCGCGCCGGGCCAGCGCGCTTTACCCCACTCGACTGCGGCCAGAGCGTCCTGCGCCTCGCCCGTTCCGCCGGCGAACCGTCCCTCGCTGGCTCCCACGCCGCGAAAATTGAAGCGCAACGTCGGCACGCCGAGCTCGTGCAGGGCGCGCGCGAGCGTCGTCACGACCTTGTTCGCGAGCGTTCCGCCATGCAGAGGATGCGGATGACAAACCACGCCGAATGCTGACCCGCCGCCGCTCGCCGCGACGCCACGCGAGGGCTCCTCGACCAGCGCCTCGAGCGCGCCTTGCGGACCTGCGATGCGCAGGCTCTCGGGCCGGGGTGCCGGATGCATGAGGCTGCCCCTTGCCGCCGCTCAAGCGGCCGCGGTGGGGCCGGCGAGCTTCATCAGCAGCCGATTGAGCCGCTGCACGTACTCGGTCGGGTTGCCGAGCTGGCCGCCCTCGGCGAGCGCCGCCTGCTCGAAGAGCAGAACCGCAAGCTCCTGGAATTCGGTCGCATCCTGCCGTGCATCGAGGTACCTCACGAGCGGATGCGCGACATTGAGCTCGAGCACCGGCTTCACGGGCAGGGCGTTCTGCCCGGAGGCCGAGAGGATACGCCGCATGTTCGCGCCGAGATCGTGCTCTGCGAGCACCAGGCAGGCCGGCGAATCCTTGAGCCGCGAGCTGACCTTCACCTCGAGGACGCGCTCGCCGAGCGCATCCTTCACGCGCTTGAGCAGGGCCTTGCTCTCCTTGAGCTCCTCGTCGGCGCTCTTGCGCTCGGCGTCGCTCTCGAGCGCGCCGAGCTCGAGACTGCCGCGCGCCACGTCCTTGAAGCGCTTGCCCTCGAACGCCTCCACCTGCCGCATCACCCACTCATCGATGCGGTCGGCGAGCAGCAGCACCTCGATGCCCCGCTCCTTCAGGCGCTCGATGTACGGACTGCCGCGCGCCGCCGCGATGCTGTCGGCGATGTGGTAATAGATGCGCTCCTGACCCGGCTGCATGCGCCCGATGTACTGCTGCAAGCTCACCTTCGGCTCGTTTTCGCCCTCGTGAGTGCTCGCAAAACGCAGCAGCGGCAGAATCCGGTCCCGATTGGCGACGTCCTCCGCGAGACCTTCCTTCAGCACGGCCCCGAACTCGCGCCAGAACTTCGCGTAGCCCTCCGGCTTCTCGCTCGCAAGCCGGGCGAGCATGTCGAGAACCCGCCGGGTGAGGCCGCTGCGGATTGCCTCCACCTCCGGATCCTGCTGCAGCAGCTCGCGGGAGATGTTGAGGGGCAGATCGCTCGAGTCGATCACCCCCTTCACGAAGCGCAGGTAGAGCGGCAGGAACTGCTCGGCATCGTCCATGATGAAGACGCGCTTCACGTAGAGCTTGAGCCCGCGCGCGGCATCGCGTTGCCACAGGTCGAAGGGCGCCCGGCTCGGGACGTAGATGAGGCTCGTGTACTCGCGCTTGCCCTCCACGCGGTTGTGGCTGTAGGTGAGCGGCCCCTCGAAGTCGTGCGCGATGTGCCGGTAGAGCTCCTCGTACTCCTCCTCGGTGATCTGCGTCCGCGGCCGCATCCAGAGCGCCTTCGCCTGGTTCACCGCCTCGTACTCGGAGGGCTCCGCCGAGCTCGCCTGCTTGCCGTGGCCCTCCTCCTTGCGCATCAGCACCGGGAAGCTCAAGTGATCGGAATAGCGCCGGATCAGCTCGCGCAGGCGCGCCGGATCGGCGAATTCGGCGGCATCCGGCTTGAGATGCAGCACGACGCTCGTGCCGCGCTCCTCGCGCAGCGTGCTCTCGACCGTGAACTCCCCCTCCGCGCTCGACTCCCAGCGCACGGCCTCCCCGGCCGGCACGCCAGCCTTGCGCGAGAGCACCTCGACGCGATCGGCCACGATGAAGGCGGAATAGAATCCGACCCCGAACTGTCCGATGAGCTGCGAGTCCTTCTGCTGGTCCCCCGAGAGGGCGTTGAAGAACTCCGCCGTCCCCGACTTCGCGATCGTCCCGAGGTGAGCGATCGCCTCCTCGCGCGTCATGCCGATGCCGTTGTCGCGGATGCTCACCGTGCGCGCGTCCCGATCGCAGTCCACCCAGATCTTCAGAACCGGCTCCGCAGCGAGCAGCTGCGGCTCGGCGATCGCCTGGAAGCGCAGCCGATCGTTCGCGTCGGAGGCGTTCGAGATGAGCTCGCGAAGGAAGATCTCCCTGTGGCTGTACAGGGAATGGATCATCAGCTTGAGCAGCTGGCGAACCTCGGCCTGGAAGCCGAGCGTCTGCTTGGTGGAATCCGGCATGCTTGCTCCTCGACACAGGGCGCCGCGCGAGCCATGTGGGGAGCGCCGGCCCTTTTTCAAGTGGCCGGGCGCGTCGTCAGCCGGGTGGGAGAGGACTCAGCCGATCCAGGGAACGGACTGCGGGCTCGCGAGGGCGATGTGAGCCTGCAAGTGCAGAGCGAGGAGCCCGCCGGCGAGTGCGCAGGCCGCGGCGGCGAGCGGCGCAGCGACGCCTGCGAGCTCGTCCGCGGCGGCGAGCGCCAGGTGACGGCAGGCGCCCGCGAGGTCGTCCAGCTCGTCCCACAGCAGCAGCAGGCGTTCCATGTGCGCGACTCTACGGGGCGATCCCGGCCCTCGGTGTGCTCGATCTCTCAATCAGCCCACGAGCCGGTATCACGGCTCGCGGCCCCAGTGTTCGCGAGTTGACAATGCTGCGCCCGCCTTGCGGCCCCAGCGCCGGCTGCGTAGTCTTCGAGCGGGACCGCGCACCCGGGACGTGTTCATGCAGCGCATAGTCGTCCTGAATCCCAAGGGGGGGTCAGGCAAGACGACCATCGCGGTCAACCTCGCGAGCTACTTTGCCTCGCGTCAGCAAATGCCGGTCCTGATGGACTACGATCCGCAGGGCTCCTCGCTGCGTTGGGTGAAGAAGCGTCACCCCACTCAGCCGTGGGTGTACGCGGTCGCAGCCTTCGAGACCGGCGGTCGCACGACCCGCAGCTTCCAGCTGCGCGCGCCCGAGGGCACGACCCACGTGATCGTGGACACCCCCGCAGCGGTGGACGCGCGCGAGATGCCCGAGCTCACGCGCACGGCGGACAAGATCCTCGTGCCGGTGCTGCCGTCGGATATCGATATTCATGCGTGCTCGCGCTGCATTCGCGATCTGTTGCTGATTGCCAAGATCCGGCGCGAGGACAACCGGCTCGGCGTCGTCGCCAATCGCGTGCGGCGCAACACTCTGACCTTCCAGTCGCTCATCCGGTTCCTCCACACGCTCGGCGTGCCGATCGTCGCGACCATCCGCGACTCGCAGAACTACGTGCGCTCGACCGAGCTCGGCCTCGGCGTGCACGAGATGAAGAGCTATCTGGTGCGGGAGGACGTTCCGCAGTGGGAGCCGCTCATTGCCTGGCTCGGGCAGTCGGTCGGGGCGCCCGCTCCGCTCGTTCCTGATAGCGCAGCGGTAGGAACGGACGTTTCCTGAGGCGCTCCTGGGCGCAGTGAGGGATCTTCGCCCGCGGCAGGGGTGCGGGGGGATGCCCGGCGCGAAGCCGCGTTACTTTTTCTTTTCCTCGTCGTCCCAGGAATCCTTCACCTGCTCGGCCCAGCTCTTGTAGTTGGACCAGGTGTGAAGGTTCTTGGTGATGGCCGCGTGGCGAGCCCGGGCCCGCTGCATCCGATCGACCCACTTTCCGTAAGGGTCCTGGGCATTGGCTGGCGCCGGTGCGGCCGGCTCGGGCCGCGCCGCCGTCGGAGTGCCTCGCGTCCTGTCGGATGAGCTCATGACGACTCCTGAATCACTGCGGGCAGGGTACGAATTTGCATGCAGTGCACGACAGGAACTGGTTCACAGGCGTGGCCGCGCCGCATGAGCAGGCGCTTGCAACTCTCACGGGCGCGCGGCGCGCGAGGCGCTTATGTCACGCGACCAGGCGATAGCAGGGCCGATAAACCGTGCCGGGCAGGCGCATGCGCCGCTCTTCGACGAACGCGGTGAGCAGCTCATCGAGCAGGTGCATGATCTGCGGGTCGCCCGAGAGCTCGTACGGACCGTAGCGCTCGATCGCCTGAATGCCGGACTCCTTGACGTTGCCCGTGACGACCCCGGAGAACGCGCGGCGCAGATTGGCCGCGAGCCGATGGATCGGCTGGGAGCGCTTGAGCTCGAGTGCGCCCATCGACTCGTGGGTCACCTCGAAATGCCGCTGCAGCTCGAGGTCGATCGAGAGCAGCCAGTTGAAGTTGTAGGAGTCGCTGCGCTGCTTGCGGAACTCGCGCACGGCCTCGAGGCTGCGCACCATGTGGCGGGCGACCCCTGGCGGATCGTCGATGATCACGGTGAAACGCTCGAGCGCCTGGGCGCCGAGGGTACTGCCGATGAAGCGGCTCATGTGCTCGAAGTAGCCGGCACTCGAGCGCGGCCCGGTCAGCACGACGGGTAGCGGCTGCTCGCGGTTCGCGGGATCGAGCAGGATACCGGCGAGGTAGAGAATCTCCTCGGCGGTGCCGGCCCCTCCGGGGAACAGGACGATGCCGTGGGCGAGCCGCACGAACGCCTCGAGGCGCTTCTCGATGTCCGGCATGATCACGAGCTGGTTGACGATGGGGTTCGGCGGCTCGGCAGCGATGATTCCGGGCTCGGTGAGCCCGATGTAGCGGCCCTCGGAGATGCGCTGCTTCGCATGACCGATCGTCGCGCCCTTCATTGGACCCTTCATGGCGCCCGGGCCGCAGCCCGTGCACACATCGAGGCCGCGCAGCCCCAGCTCGTATCCGACTTTCTTCGTGTACTGGTACTCGCCCTCCCCGATCGAGTGCCCGCCCCAGCACACGACGAGATTCGGACGCGCCTTGTAATCGAGCACGCGGGCGTTGCGCAGGATGTGGAAGACGGCGTTCGTGACCGAGGCCGGATCGGCGAGATCGAAGCGGCCGCTCTCGGTGATCTCGTTCGCAATGTAGATCACGTCGCGCAGCACCGCGAACAGATGCTCCTTGATGCCGCGAATCATCTCCCCGTCGACGAACGCCGAGGCGGGCGCGTTGCGCATCTCGAGCTTGACCCCCCACGCCTGCCTCAGGATCTCGATCTGAAAATCCCGGTGGCGATCGAAGATCTCCTTCGCATTGTCGGTATCGGCGCCCGTGTTGAGCACGGCGAGCGCGCACTTGCGAAACAGGCTGTAGAGCCCCCGCTGGCTCGAGTCGAGGAGCTTGCCGATCTCCGCCTGGGACAGGTTCTCGAGGCTGCCGCGCGGACCGACGCGCGCGTCCACGAGCTCGGGCATGACGATGCTGCTTTCCACGAATCTCGAATGGTAGCGAAGGACGGCGCGCGCGGCCTTCAGGGCAGGATGTCGATCGGCGTGCGCTCTGGGGTCATGAGCCAGATCTCGAGCATGTCCGAGTCGGAGACGGCGATGCACCCGTCGGTCCAATCGTACCTCTCGTAGTATCCGGGCGGCCGGCGCAGGATGTTCGGCAGGCCGTGGATCATGATCGCGCCGCCCGCATCCCAGTGATGACGCCGCGCGCGCGCGAGATCGGTACCGTTCGGATAGGACACCTGGATCGAGAGGAAGTACTCGCTGTGAGGATTGCGGCGCGTGAGGAAGTACCGGCCCTCCGGCGTGCGGTAGTCCCCCGAGCGCTCCTTCTGCCCGACCGGATTGAGTCCCAGGGCCACCTTGTAGGAGCGCAGAACGAGGTCGCCGCGCATGAGATACATGCGGCGCAGGGACTTGCGCACCACGATGTGGTCGGCGAGCGGCAGTGCGTCGGCCGAGCCGAGAGGCGCGGTGGGTGTCTCGGTGGCGAGCGGCACGTTCGTGCGGATGGAGACCCGCTCCGCCTGCTGCTCCGGATCGTGCGCGAAGCTCGCCGAGCCTCCCGCGGCCGCGATGGCGACGAGCGCCACCGTGGCGAGGCTTCGCACTCGCCATCCCGGCTCAGTCTCAGTTCGATCCGTGTGGATCATAGCATCTGAGATATTGTCAGATTCCGATCACGCGGCATTATAGGGTCCAGCTGCGGATCGGGCGATGCGCACTCCGTCACAGCCCCGGTTCGGCCGAGCTGCTCATCAGGAGCCGGCACTCAGGTCCTCGACCCGCGGCACGACGATCTGCGTCCCGGGTCGCATGGCGCTGAAATCCACATCGGGGTTGTACTGCTGCAGCAGCCAGATCGGCAGATGCTCGTAGCGCAGCGTCAGATTCCACAGCGAGTCGCCGCGCCGGGCGAGATAGGTCTCCGTGCCCGCGATACGGTGCGCGGCGAAGTAGCTCGCCTCGAGGGTGCGATGGTACTCGCGCCGCTTGGCTGCGAATTCCTCCTGCGACACCTTGCGGAAGTCGAGCTTCACGCGA
>Ga0335074_10000544_pt1 | contig 52635 bp, 37 predicted proteins | sample Lox_Sample_23_FD_206715 | JGI IMG/M metagenome (GOLD analysis project Ga0335074, IMG submission 206715) | Soil microbial communities from Loxahatchee National Wildlife Refuge, Florida, United States - Lox_Sample_2.3 | ecosystem: Environmental > Terrestrial > Soil > Wetlands | place: USA...
GCATCATTTTGCGAAGTTGGGTCACAGGGACCTCCTTGTGACCCACACACTATCGCCAGCTACGGCGAAACCTTCAGGCCACGCTCACGCGTAGCGTCTGCCGCATGGGCGGCTTCGTTCAAACGGCCTCCCAATCTGCTCGATCGCGACCGCGATAGAAATGGCAGGATGCGAAATAATAAGCGGCGACCTCCACCATTGAAGGTGACGGCCGGCTGCAACCACAATCGAGAACGGAATCAGAAATTTTAAGGACGAGATCAGCCAAAGCGCATATCGGATACGCGCGGAATTCCTGCGAAGAGAAAACGCCAGCAGCCCCGCCACGGCGGCAAACAGCGTGGACTGCCACAGATGACTGGACAACTCGGTGGGAATGATGGCCGTTAGATTCATTGCGATTCGTCCTTTTCTCGAAGTTTCCGTAGCGCATCTTCGGCTTCCCTGACGTCCTCAAGTGTGAGTCTGCCCGATTCAATCAGATGCGCCATCACAGGCTGCGGTCGGCCCCCGAAAAGTGCAAGAAGGTCGTCGATCAAAGTGCGCTGGGCTGCCTCGCGGGAGACGGCCGATTCGAAAATGTGAAAATTGCCGACTTTTCGGACACGGCGCACCGCTCCTTTTTCTTCTAAACGGTAAATTGTGGTCTGGACAGTCGTGTAGGCGGGGCGGTGTTTCTCGGGGAAATTCTCCAGAATCTCCCGGACAGAGGCGGCCCCTCGGGTCCACAGCACGTCCATTATCCGGAATTCAAGCTTCGACAGCTTAGAGTGTGGCATCTACTACCGCTGTTTGTTACCCTACTATATCGGTTGGTGCTGTCAAGCGCCAGGTGTCGGGTGCTTGACTCCGCGTGCCGGCGCTGGCGACAGATGGAACAACAGTTAGGCGGTCTTGAGTGGCCGACCATGCCAAAATTGCCAATGATGCCGTAGACCATTGCACGCTATTGCACGCTGACGGCGCATCACATGCGATCCGCTGATTACGAAACCCATGCGTGTCAAGTCCATCGATAATGGCGAAGAAACACGCGAAAACCCTGGTGCTGACAAAATGGCTGGACAAAAGTTTCTCCGCAGCCCGGCCCGACGGGAATGACGCACACGGTGGGAAACGCGCCAAGCGAGGTGTTCAGTGCTAAGACGTTCTGTTTTCATGCGCACGCGCGAGCCAGTGCACGCTCGGCTTCCGTCGGTGGAATCCGTTCTTGTTCCAGCATCCAAGGACCGGCCTGGATGGCTCGGAGAGCCGCCCGTTCAGTGGCGGTCAGGTGATTGTGGCGAGCCGCAGTATCCCGCTTGCCGGGTACGGCGAGATGCTTCCATTGACACCAAGCGGCTTCGTCCATCAGCAGACTTCTTGCGTGCGAAAAGTTGGAACGCAGATTTGACAGAATGCCATAGCCAGCTTCGTCGCAATCACCCCAATATGCAATTTCAGCAGCAGTCATCCAGTGGCAATTCATCAACAGTGACGCTGCCTTGCCGGAACCAAATATCGCAAGAGTGCCCCGAAGATTGGGCAGGCATAAGAACACGTTACGGTTTTCGACGATGAGCACGCGGGGAATATTCCAGGAGAAGGAAGCAAAAGCTGGTACAGCGATAGAGCAGTCGGCGACCGGCCAACCGATACGTTCGACGAGATCGGAATCAAGAAACCGGAATCGTATCTGGGGTGGCTCGACCAAGAGATGAAATCGCTCGGCGAAAGTGACCGCAGCGGGATTAACGCAATCTCCCAATACCGCATCGAGCAGCTCTCGCAATATTCCTTCATGCTCTTCAATAAATTTCGTTCCCACCGGCATAGGCACTTGTCTCGGGTAGCAGTTCGGCTTCGGATGAGCACGGAAATAGGCGCATACATTGACGAGACTATGCCAGTCATCGAGATAATCGACAATGCGGTCTGCTCTGGCACATAACCATGGCTCAAGCGCTGAGCATTTCTCGCGCGCTTCCTGAACCGCTGCACGAAAACGGTTCAGCTCGCCGGATCGTCCGAGAGTTATCGCAAGATCGTCGATTGAGTCGAAGCCAATTCTCATCGGCCATCGCTGACGGCCCCACTTGCGTGTCTCGATCTCCTCCCAATCGATCCGCCATTTAAAGGTCGCCGCCGCAAGCGCCTCGATCTCATGCCGCAGCAGAGCGAAATCCTGCGTTGGGCGCGGTCGTCCAAACGGAATCCGGAGCGGAAATAGACTCTCGCCTGATACCTCGGCGCGCAGTGCGTTGCGCCACTTCCGCGAGGCGAGGTCCAATATCTCGGGTGGCCTTAGCATCCAACGAATCTCAAAGCCGATATGGTCATCCAGCTGGTGCGATATTCACCGCATCAGCAATCGGCTGTCCCGCTTCCTCGGGCGCTGCTTCAATTTGCTCACGTGTCAGCGCGACCAGCCGCGAGCTGTTTCCGGCAGGGTTCGACGCGAGATGGATCGTCCGAACAAACGGCACGGCGAGTTTCGCTTTCGCGTCGAACGGACCGACGATCAGAACCTGAAATCCGAGCCGCGAAAAGAGCTGCATCGCACGTGTTGAATTGGATTCATCAGTGCGTGAAAACGCTTCGTCGATCACCACAAGACGAAAGCTGGGCGAGTCGCCCGATGCGTTCGACAATCCATATTGGGCCGACAAAGCGGAAGCGAGTATCGTAAATGCGAGCTTTGCTTTCTGACCGCCGGACTTTCCGGTGCTCGCGGCGTAGTAATTGACTTCCCCGTCGTCAGCGCGCCGTAACTCGCGCACACCGGATACGAACCAATTCCGCACATCAGTTACATGCTGCGTGCGGTCAGGATCTCGTTGAAAGTCTTCCAGTAGCAGACGAACACGCTTGAAGATTTCCAGACGCTCTTCAGCGGCGGGAGCGATGCCATGCTCAAAACAGCCCCGCAATGCGCGACGGAAATCCATCACGTCCTGCCCCTGCCGTGGGATAAGATGCAACTGAACGTACGTGCCGTCTCCATAGTCAATTTCGCGCAGGGCTTGGTTGGTTTCTTCGATGCGCTCTTTGATCGCCTCCTCATGTTGCTCGAGTCGGCCGTTCAGCATCGAGAGATCACCGACAAGATTTTCATTAAGGTAATGCTCAAATTGCTCGCGATGACGTGGTAGATCTTCTTCTTCAACGCGGCGAAGCACGGCGACGAAGCTGTCGGCATAAGCACGGCCGACTTCCAACGTTTGGCGGAACTCGGGATATTGCCCGAGGAATACGCTCTGGGCTGCGACTATTTCTTCGCTTGCTGCATTAACCTTCCGCTGCTCGTTGCTGATGCGGCCTTGCAGGCTCTGCTGCGTGTTTCCCACAAGCTGATCAGCATTGCCGAGAGTGAGTGGCGGCAGGCCGACGACAATGTCAGCGAAATCCTTTTCCGCCGCTGCATGGTCGTAGTCGGAAAAAGCTGCGAGTTGCTGCTCTCGGGCTTGTGCACGTGCTTTGCAATCGTCCAGACGGTCGCTTAGGCGTCCCAGTTCCGTGTTGCGCTGGGTTAACTCATCTTCGCCGGCACGGATGGCACTCTCGACTTCCCGAAGCCGCTCCTGCAGCGCGCTTAATTCTCCGGACTTCTGCTCTAGCAGATCACGCTCGGAACGGAGCCGCATAACTTCAGTGCTCCAGTGATTCACGTCGATTTCAGAGAAGTCCGCGATTGCCAATAACTCGCGGGCGGCACTCTGGCGGGTGCGCGCGGCTTTGGCGGCTTGGTCCGCCTCAAAGGCCGCTTTTCCTTCGATCGCGGCTTGCCGTTCGGCTTCACCAATCTGGCGGCGCAGTGCGGCAATCTTGCGTTGAATCGACCATCCCAAGATCCGCGCACTCGGGTCATCTATGGGTCTGGCGTCATCCTTGATGTGACGCATTCCATCCCGGACTAGACCCTCGCGAGTGATGCCCCATTGCACGCTTTCCAACTCGGCAATGGAGCCGCAGCAGAGATGATTAAAACGGCGCACTAGCTCGTTCGCGACCCACAGGTGGAGAGGATGTTCCGTACGAAATGAAAGACGTCCAGGAACGCGGTCGTTCGACAAAGTGGGCGACGGGCTCGCGTGCGTGGACACGCGATGAAAGACCAGCCTCAATCCTACTCTTGTAGCGTTGATGAATCCCGCAGCCGGCCGGTACAAATCCTCCGGAACGAGCATCGATAGCCCAAATCCGCGAAGCAGACGCTCGATTGCTCCGGTCCAGTCGCCGTAGGCGTCCCTTACTTCGATAAGCTCGCCGGCAAACGGCAACACATCCGGCGAAACACCTACCGCTTCCGATACGCGTGTACGAATCCCGAGGTATTCGCGAGGGATGTTGACGCGATGCCGTTCTACGCTTTCGAGTTCCGCGAGCTTTTCCGAACGTTCCCTGAGGGCGAGTTCTTGTTGATACCGCCGAGCTGCGCGTAATTCTTCTGCCTCGCTCGCGGCGGTGCTGTCCAGGCGCTCGCGCTCTTCCCAGCTGTGCTTCGCGGCTGCAAATGCTGCGGCGCCGGCCAGACTTGCCGCCATTCCGAGCAGCGCGGCCGCCGGCTCGAGGCGCGTTCGGCGCTGCTGGGCGCGTGTTCGTGCTTGCTCGGCCTGCTCCAACTCGCGCGCAATCGCCTGGAGACGAAGACCAATATCCGTCGCGGCGATCGCTGCATTCAGATCGTCACGCTCGCGCCGCAAGCCCGCCAGCCGGAACGCTGTTTGGTTACGCGCAGCTTCCGTTGAGGCTAGCGCTGTTGCGAGTTCCACTTCGTGCGCCCGCAGTAACGCCAGATGGCGCGTAGCGAAGTAGGGTCCAGCAAGCTCCTGCAAGCATCTCCAGCTCGCAACCCTGGCGTCCCCCTCGCTGATGCGATTCGCCTTCTCAGCGATAGGGCGTAGTAGCGCAATCTGCTGCTCTGCTTTGTTGATGGCCGACCAACAATCAAGCAGTGTTCGGTAGTGCGGCTGCAACGTATCACGGATGAACGCAAAGGTATCGGCTGAGGGGAGCATGAATTGCCGTACGAACGCATCAACATCACTGACCTCCTTCATACCGATGGCGCGATTGAACACCTCAAGTGCTTTGTCACCGGGGATATGTAGAAGCCCTCGCATTCGCTCTGCATAGGCGGCAAAGCTGTCGTCGATCTGCCAGCCATTGCGGCGGGCGGCACGCTTGATCTCATTTGTATTGGCATGGCCGTCGATGAGATCCCGCAAGCCGCGATGGCCAGGCATGACAGCATAGAGTTCGCGCACTTGCTCTTCGTGTTCCCACAGCACCTGGGCCAATGTCGTCGAAGTCTGCCGGCTCGCATCAACGAAGACAGCGGCGATCGCGCTCAGGACACCCGCCTCGCGCAGATATTGAGTGGTCGGCGTGGTTGAATCGATTGTGCTTGAGCTCGCCCAGGCTCCGCGGACGTACGAGCGACGCGTGCGGTCGCGGCTGGGACGTCGCCCATCGCCCGATGTATCGTTGTAGTTCAGGATGCGAGGCGGGACGAGAAGCGTGCGAAGCGCATCGATGGCGGTCGACTTTCCGGAACCGTTGTCGCCGACCAGTAACGCCCACCCGCCACGTGTTTCCAGGATTTGCGCCTCATCATGAAATGTGCCCCAATTCCACAATTCCAGACGGTCAAGCCGGTGACCAGCCAAGACGGTCGGCGCGGAATCAGGCTTCCCGTTCAGCATGACGCGCGAGCCGGTCCTTCACTTCCTGGAGTTCTCCAGGCCCAAATCGTGCCTTTAGAATGCGCATAACCTCAAACGTCTCCGCTTCCGGAGGGCCGAAAGCGCGTAGAAAACCCAGTTCCTCCACTCTGTGGATCGCAGCGTCAATCTTCCGGATATCCTGAATCTGGTTGTTTGTCTCCCGCAAAAATTGACCGACCATCTCTCGCAACTGCTGTCGCGCCCGCACGAGCCTTGTCGAATCCTCCGGCGCGGCGTCAAAGCGGGCAAGCTCTTCGCGCAAGCATACCAGCAACAGAGTTGCGGCGTAGCCGAGCGACTGGCGACGGCCCACACGGGGAACTCGTTCTCCGCCGCCCGGCTCGATCTGGCGCACGAAAGCATAGCCCTCTGCGTCATCAATTACGACCTCTTGTCCAATCTGGCGAAAATAGTGGGCGATGACATCGCGCTCCGCTCGCAACGTTTCCCACAATAATCCATCCTCTCGATAAATTGGCTCGAGCAAAAGGCGAGCGAGCACGAAGGATTTCTCAGGAACGATCGGGTCTGATTCCATCTTCACTCCTTGAACGCTTGCTCCTGCCCCCGAGTAAACAGTACCTCTGGGATGCGCCATGACTCGCGACCACCGTCCGCGGTAGCGATTCGGATATCGGCTAGCTGGTCGGGCGCGACATAGTGTTGCGCGTCCTGCAGTGCAATGACAAGATAACCAACAACCTCGAGGACTCCTTCGCGCGGTGGAAATCGCCGCAGAACCCCCGACAACAGCACCGAGTCGTCCGCCACCAGGCATGCGCGTAGCTGCTCCCGCAGCCTGGCGAGATTCAAGTCCGCCAGCGCGCGAAAACGTTCCACGCTTTGCCAATCGACCACTTGATTGCCGAATGCCAACCTGCCGGCGATGTAACCGGCTACATCAGGCTGCCAGAGCGTGCGGCTGAAACTTGCGAATACTTCTGGCGGTCCCGCCAGATCGTAGAAGTTATCGTCGGATGGCGGCGAGCAACGTCGCGCCAAAGCAATTTGCTGGATCTCGCGTATAAGCTCTCGAAGCCGCCGATCTTCGCCGGTTGCGGCGCTTTCCAGTGCGCGGCGTAGTGTCGCAGCCATGCGTTCATTCGACCGCACTACGCGTTCGCCTTCCACCAATAGCCGGCTAGACAGCCGTTCAAGCAAACGATTTGCGCGCAGTCTGGAGTTGATGCCGTCTATTCGGTATACCTGCCGAACCATCTCCCGCCAGCGCTGTTGTCGTTCCGGAGATAAGAGCAGATTCCAGAATGCGTAGAAGCTCTGCCCCTGTGCAGAATTTTTCAACGCCCCATGCGTGTCCAGAAGTTGACCTACGATACGGCCCTTCGTTGCGCCCGGCTTCGTCTGCGCTTCGGCAAGTGCGCGAGCAACGTCTTTGAAGTTTTCCTCGAGCTGCCGGAAATCACCCGTCAGCCCCCGAGCTAGATCGAGCGCGTTGGCGAAGCGCTCGGTGAGCTGCACCGACGTGTACGCTTCCGCCGTATTTGTCGCCTCGATCGCATCAATCTGCGCCTGCAATGCAGCCTGCTGAGACCGCAAAGCCGCTAGCCTGTTCTCCACGTCAGACGTGGAGAACAGCACAATTTCTTCGAGCTGGCGAAAAATCAGCTCAAGTCGCGATTCCGCGCCGACGAATGGCCGGGCCTGCAAGTCCTCTAGCCACTGCATGGCGCGTTCTGCTGCCGTGGTCAGCTCGAACACGGGCTCGTTCGCTTCCTCACTATAGAGCTTCTTAAGAAGCAATTGCTCAGGCCCACACCAGGCAGCCAAATACTCAGCCGCTGTCCGCGTGTACGCTCCCGGACGAACAGCACGTGCTTCGTCGAGAAAATTTTCCAGGCGTGCCCTCAGGTGCGATTCAGATACAGCGACCGAGTAGTGTTCCTTGAATGCGCGGTGAAGAAACGTAAGGGTGAGGCCAGCATTCTGGCTTCGAAGCAGTCTTACTGCAGGATGATCAATCAGGCGCTCTGTTTCAGAGAAATCCCAAGTCGCAACTGTTTCTTTCGTCTTCATCTGCTGAGCGCTCAGTTTATCGCTTTCAGTCTGTGAATTCTCCTGTCGTTCGAATTCACAGTGGGCGGCCACGATACGGCGGTTGGCGCCCTCTTCTGTTTTGCTTCCGATCAGGCGAAGAATCCGTATCTGATGTCTTTTTGTTCTTCGTCAATAAGCTTTCAGGAGAGGCTCGAAAAATAGCTGTCAGTCATCACGCGATGTAGCCTGCATATCGGGCACGAATCGTGCCTGCGGACAGGTGGGGTGAAATGATTATCGGACGCTAACGTTGAACTCCGGCCTTCGGCTGATCGGACTACCAAGTCAAAAACTTTAGTCGCGGTCGCATCTCGTCTGCCGAAAGGGTCTCATGAGGCGAAGCAATCGCCGCACCTGCTCACGAACGGGGAATCACTTCTGAGGTGCGGGCACGATGGCCTCCATGCACCTCTTCCCTTTCCACGAATGTTTGATGAAGTTGGGCGTAGTCGGCGATATTGAAGCTATACAATACTCGACTATTCGCTGTTGCCCAACGAATGATGCGCTTCGTCGCTCTTATTGATCATTGCGGCTTCGGTCGCCGTGACAACGTTGACGTGGCGCGCCCGCAGTGCAATGAAGAGGCCATCCCCCCATTGCGTCTTCATCGATGTACAGGCGTTGGCCTGATCATCGACCGGAATTTCGTGTAACTTCCGCGTCGACCTTCGCCCAAAGAACATCCTCGGCTGCAAAGTCAGCTTCGATCTGCAGCACGTGAGTAAAGAACCCTCGTGCCACCTCCTGGTTCAGCAACCGCTCGCGATTCTTGCTGAACACCGCATGATTCGTTCTTCAGCACCGTCAGCCAATGGCCGATATACGCGGCGTGGTCTTCGCGAATCTCCGGCGTGATGGCGGGGTTGGCACAGAGGAAAGCGGCTCCCATCTCAGCCACCAACTCCTCGCACGCATAGCCTTCGTCTCCCCCATCGCTTGCGGCCTAGGTCACGGTTCAAACGGCTCTCAATGCTTGGTCCAGTGGGTGAGTTCATGCGGCAAGTGTGGCGGCATGGCTCTCCGCATCGGTGAAGGCTTCAAACGGCGGCATCTGGATATGGTCCGTTCGCCGCACAGCATGCGTCGCTCAATGTCATGCCGCCGAACCCGCGAATTGCGGCCGTTTAGCCTATGCCCCCGAATGTTCGAACCGGCCGGCGTGGGAGTGAGCCCAAGCGGCCCTCGCCCATTCGTGTTCGTGCGACCATCTGGAAAGACGCACTGTCGGAGTCGCCGCATTATGTGCAAATGTCTGCCAAAAGCGACCAGACCTCCTCACCAGTGAGGATTCCCGATGCAGCAGCTTCAGAAATGGAGCGTTACGACTTCAGCGATGCGTTCACGAGCTATTTGGTATGAGTGTTCATAAATTCGGAATCTGTGCAGCCAGTTCGGGCGAAAGAAAATCGCGAGTCGAAAATGTTACGGCGAAAGAACCTTTCCGCAACTTCACGTGCGAGTCGATTGCAACCTTCAGGTTTACAAATGTCCTACTTCTTTGGGTAGGTAGTAGAAAAACTATCTCGCCGATTCCGATCTCGGTAACCATGTCGATAAGATCCCTAGAGTCGAATCATTTTACCCTGGAGCACCCAAGCCGCGATCCCGACGAAAAGAATTAGCCAGAATAGGACCAGCACGAAACTTATAAGCTGAACTCGGAGCGAATTCACGCGTCGCCTCGACCACTTCCTGCGCGCAAGGCGCGCACGCCGCCTCGAGCGGGTAGAGTTTGCGGCAAGCCGCTTGATGCAGAGAACTCTGTTCTTATGATCGGTGCAGTTCAGGTCGCAGACCTCGCAGGTGACGGCCACATCCGGGTTACTAGTTTCACATTTTGGGCAGATCCACATTGAACAGCCGGGCAGTGCGCCGAAAAAGGAGACGGTCGCGCTAAGTTATGAAACCGCTCCATTCCAGGTCCAGGATTCACGACTTTCTTTTGATTAATGAGCCAGACAGCTGTGGCGCAGTCACGGTCCGTGATGCGCGCGTGATCAGTGTGCCGCCGAGGCGACCGGCAGCGGCCGGCGCTGCCGTGGCCTCTGATTTGATGATTTCGAATACTTCACCGATGGGCGGGCGGCGGGTATAATCGCCGTCTAACATGCGGGCGAGTAAGTGGGAAAGCATCTCACCGATCTCAGAAACTTCCAGCCTGTGGCCGTCAAGAACCGCCTCAGCAGGATATTGATATCTGCCAGTGTCAAATTGAGGCAGGCGGCCGGTGAGGTACTCGGCATAGATGAGACCCAGCGCGAAGATGTCGGACGAGAGTTGCAGTTTTCGCGGATCGGCGCGGGGGCTTTGCGTAATGTACAGGAGCGCCTCAGGCGAACAATAGACCTGATCGCCTACCATTTCCGATTCGTTTACCGGCTGGCCACTTACGTAACTGTTGTCGAAGTCAATCAGCTTGGCGACGAACCCGCCCCTGCTTTCCTTGATCAGAATATTGCCGGGCTTCAGATCGCCGTGGACGACGTCTTCACGATGGAGGATCTGAAGACTGTGCGCCACCGTGAGCAAAATGAGTTTCTTCTTTTCCCACGAGAGGGCAGCAATCTGTGTGGCGGTCAATGTAGACACATCCACTTTGTCGGTGACCTTGTAGTATTTCGCTCCGTTGCGAAAGAAATCGGTGGTCACGATCAGATTGCCGCCACCGGATGACCGGTGTGACAATTTTTGGATCAGCAAGCGATGATGTGCTTCGAACAGTTCGCACTCGCGGCGCTTCGCGATCTTGGTTTTTTCACTGCCTGGACTGTCCGCTGCGGGATAAGTTGGCGCGAGGAATTCCTTGATGAAGTGCTCTTTGCCAGCCTTCTCGGCGAAAGTCCACTTCGACAAACCACCCCCTACAGTCTGGAAGTCTTGGAGCACGCGATAGCCGCCGATGATATCTCCCTTATTCATCGCAGCCCCTTAGCGGCGGTCTTGCGAAAGATCTCGTAGTTCTTCCGGTATCCTTCCCATAACTCGCCTCGTAGCTGGTTCCTTCGGGAGACGAGCTGTTTATGTTTCGCGGCTGTTTCGTTAATCTCAGATTCAAGGTTGTCGAGCGGCTCTATAAATTCCCGGGACAGATTAGCCAGACGCTTTGGAAAGGCATCGCGCATCTCTAGAAACGTACTCCACCCGGCTGCGATCAAGGCCATCGAGAAATCGTCGCCCGCGAGTTGTTCGAGAGATTCTTTTAGGGCCGCCTTCCAGGCTACGATGCTGGAAGCGCTTCTCAAGGTTGCGAGAAGCGAGTGCTCAAAGTGAGCAGGCGAGAGGCAGAAGTTGAAACAACCGTCCGTTGCGGCGAGGAAAATGCAGGGGCCGTTAGAACGACCGGTGGCGGCATTGAGCTTGAACGCGCTGTCCGCGTTGACGAAGTTCGACATTGGCGAGTCGTCGAGCAGATTGCCGAGCGCATCCGCACCTGAACGTAGATCGTCTTCGGTAATTTGCTGCAAGCCATTGGTTGGACCCAGCAGATAGCAACGGGAATCGCCGGCCCAGAAAGCTTCAAAGGCGAATCCCTCCGCATCGCGCCGATACGAAAGACACGCCAAAGTGGTTGGCAGGCGGCGCATTAATTTCCCTCCAAGGCGCGCGCCCGAAGCGGCCGGCTCCAATTCCGCGATCCTTTGACGAAGTTCCTCGAACAGTGATCTGGCGAGGACACCGGCTTTTTGTTCCGCGGGCGCAAGCTCGGCTCCGGTGCGAGATTCGTGCAAACCGGTAAAGAACTTGGACGCACTCTCACGCACCAAACGCGATGCTATGTATGCACCGGTCCGGTTCTTGCCGGCTTGTAGATACTGTGTGCTGCCCGAGCCCCCCATTCCATCGAATACACCGATAACTGCGCAGTCTTCGGAGTCAAATCGTTTCAATAATGGCTCGGCGTCTTCTCCTTCCTCTGGCTTTTGGGGAACCCACATAACAAAGTCGAGAATTTCCGCGCGCTTTTCCGGGTCCGGATCAGATTGAGGCGGCACAGAAGAGGCCGAGGCGGTTTCAGAGCCGAGTTGTGTTTCGCACATTCTCTTATTCCTTTTCGAGGTGAGCCAGGCCGCCGACTGCTTGAAGACCAGCGTTATCTGCCTGAGCGTCAAGTTCAGCCGGCTAGGCCACGCTATTTGCAATTGCATTGAGGATTTCGTTGTAGGTTACTTCGGCCATGCCTTGTCCTGCTCTCGATGCGTAGTGAACGGTGTTCTCCCAATGGTTGGCGATGGGGGTCCATGGATCGGCATCGGGCGAGTGAAGGATTAAGCGTTTTCCGGTTTTGGAAACGTAAGACTGGCCTTCCCACATATCAGTCAGTTCGTCCAGGTTTGCCGGAAGCCCGGATGGATAGCCCGTGGGTTTGCCGGGCTTCTCAAGTGGATGCGCCGGAGCGTCGGTCCATACCACGACCAACTGCCGACGCTTGTCTCCGGCACGGGACCAGTCGGAGCGGATGGCCAAAGCGAGCGCTTCCAAGCCGTTTTCAGGCTCGTCGCCGCCGCCTTCGGCATGAACACTCTTCACGAAGGTCGAGAAGCGGTCCTTTTCGTCGGGCAACGTGAAGAAAGCAGACTCGACTAAGGCGCCGGAGCCATCGGCCCAGTAATCGCGAAAACAGATTACCTTGACGCGCAGGCTATCGATCACCTTGTTTTTCTCGCTCATCACCCCCGCCAGATCGTGGTGAAACCGGAGCGCGCCGGCTTTCACAGTGTCGATAATCGGCCCCATGCTCCCCGTCGAATCGATGCAGAAAACGATATCTACTGCGTATTTCAACCCTTGACTCATGGTTCATCTCCAAAGAACAAAGATCAAACGGTTCCAATCCGTTCAACGTGATAACGCTACGGGCGCAGGGAATGCCTTTTGCGATTAAAAGTTTCCAGCCTGGACTTCTCAGGCGGATTCACGTTTATATCGGCAGCTGTGGCGAAGGGTTCGTGCCTTGTTTTTTCGTTAATCCTAGGTTGGATGATGGCCATGCCGGGTATAGAAGAACCAAAACATGAGGCGCCGGAAACAGGATCGTCCAGCCCAAGCGCGCCGCCGGCTTTTTGTGCGGTGATCGGTCCGAGCGGCGCCGGCAAGACGAATCTGATTCTGTCGTTTGTGCGGGCCTGTATTCTGCCGCCGACGGACGCGTTCCAATTGCGTCTGCGCCACATTGCCAAGGCCGAGGCGCTGTTCCGCCGCGCCGCTGCGTTCTCGCCGTACGCCGCACCGCCGCCGGCCACAGACGATGTTGTGCCATACGAGTTCGAGGTCGATGTATTGACAGAGGATTCTTGGGGCACCAGCGTCAAGCGGAGATTAACGGACTGGAGACCGGGATGGTTTCGAAGGCTGTACGTTTCTCCACGAGAGGCCACCGCGTTTTTTCGTGTGATCGACGGGCCCGGCGGGGACCTGTTTCCTAATCCTGGAGCTGCACCCCGCGATGCCGGCGCACGGACACGCCTGCTGCGAGAGGCGGAAAGGGCTCAGTCGCTGCTGGTCTGCATCAATGCTGCGGACGCACAGTCTCAGACCGTCAAAGCCGAGCTTCCGCTGATCTTGAGCGAACTCACCGGCGCCGGAGGATCACTCCGGTTCACGCGGATTCTACTGCTGCTCACGCAGATTGATCGGGTGGCCGAGCGCTTTCTCGATTCAGTTCGGCGGCGGGGTCCGGGGCTGAACGGATCCGCCACCTGGGCGAACCGATACTTTTGTGAACACCCGCACGTCACCGCTCAGCACATCTGCGAATTCATCGATCCAGTCAGCCTCGCTTGCGACGTGCTGGACGATACCGTCTTGCACAACTTGTGGCTGATGACCGGACCTGGCCGTAAACTCGGGATCGGCACTTGCAGCGCCTGGGGTTTTCATGCCCTCACCGGGGCGCCGTTCGCGGGCGGGTATCCCGCCTCGACCACAAGACATTGGCTACCCTTCGGCGTGCGCGAGGCGCTGTATTTTCTCCTGAATGGCGAAAGGTCCCGCGACCGCAGCATCGGACCGATTCGCGAATTCGTTAAAGACGAGCGCAGCACCCTGCCCATGTCAAGCCAGTTCGAAATTCACTTGGAAATGGACCATCCATGAGCACAGCCGCCAGACAGGCGCCTCGACCAGAGCCGCCACGCTTATTTTTCATTCCTCGCCGCGCAGGAGGTTATTCGTCCTTTTTAGAGAGGCTGGCAGAGCTATACCACTTGTATCCGTACGGCCGGTCCGGTTTGAGCGGAATCGTCCGAACCGAGTCGGAACGGGCGGCCTTTGTTCTAACGATCGTGTTTTGCTTCGACCTGCTGGCGTGGAGCATGATCTGGAACGCTGTGCTGGAGCGCGGCCAACTTGTGTTTGGCCCGTCCACGGTATTTGCAGTCCTGATCGGTTTGCTGTTCGCGTTGGTGGTTTTCAACTTTGAGCAAGGTTTTATCGCCTCGGACTGGAATGTGAAAGGTTTGCGGCCGCGGATGAAGCTGGCGGCGGCGACGGTTCTGCGCATCGCAGTCATTGCGGCAAGCGCCTACGCCACATCCCAGCCACTGGAATTGCTGGTGTTCGCGAACGACATCCATGACCGGGTGCATCAGGAGCGCGTGTGGGAAGAAATTGTCGCGCAAGCACTGGAATTCCAACACATCAAAGAAGAACTGGCGGGAGGCGGTTCAATGAAGCTGCCGGTAGATCAGGAGCAGGCGAGCGAGAAGGCTCTTGAGGCGGACAGAGAAGCCAAAGCTGTGAACGACGCACAGCTAAGCGCGGCGCGATCAGCAAGAGACGCCGCGGAAAAGTCGCTGACTCGCCTACATACGCAAGTGACCACGAAGCAGCGCGAGTACGATGCCGCTGTCAGCGGCGGAAATACGGAAACCGTGAAAGAGGCCCGATCCGATCTGAAGAAGGCGGAAGACGCGCTCGCGGGGGCCAACGGGCGCATTAAACGGTTAACGGAACAGGTGAACCAGAAAGAGACGGCGAGCGCCCAGTTGGGGGCCAAGGTTGACGGCGCGGAAAAAGACGTCGGCCAGAAGAGGCAGGACGTAAAGGAGGGTATGACCGACCTGAGAACTCAATCAAAGAACCTGCGGGAGTGGGTCAGGACGCTCAGCCTTTCGCGCCCGGACCAACATGACATTCCATCGCCGTACAAGGATATCCAGCCGTTTGCCGAGCGGCCCTACTCGTTTGCCGAACAGCGGCGGGTGCTCGATGACCTTCGATATGCGCGTCCGGTGGAGCGGCACAATCTGACGCTCGTCCACTCGGACGTGCTCCAAGACGAACTGAAGTTGGAGGATCCCAAGACCGAGGACGAACATACGAACGGTGACCGAGAGGCATTCGCCGCGGTAGCCAATCAATTGTACTGGGCTTTATTTGTGGTGGCGATCTTCATTCCTGCGATGGGCCTGTTGTTCAAGTTGATCATCCATCATCGGCTCGCCGATTACTATTCCGAGGAATACCAAGCGGCCAGCGGTCACCCTGAAGCGATGCACGCGATTCAGACGGACGAGTTCCTCGAACGCAGGCGCAAGGAATCAGGACGCGATGATGACGAAGACAAGTACCGCGGTGGCCACATCCTATGAGTCGACCTGTTTCCCTCATGAGACCGGAAACTCCCGTTCAAGTGCTGTTGGAACGGCTGGAATATGGCAAGTTCTGTGCCCGGAAGAACGGACCGATTGAGCCTTACGCAGAACATGGCGTCCTCGGGTTCACCTCCGGCTTCCCACCGGAACTGCGAAACCTTTGCACGCCGCGCCAGCTTGGGTTAGGCGATCAGTATGAGCAGTCGACATTAACTGCCGCTGCGAATCATGGAATTGTGCTGCGGCCGGTGAAGACGAAGCAACTCCGGACGGTTTGCTATCGCATCGGAACACGGCCGGAGGGAGGCGACGAGCAGCCGCACTCCCGTCATTACATAACAGCGCAGTATTTGACGGGCTGCGCGGGGGAGGTGTCGCCGTTGGAGTTCCTCCAGAGCATCCAGACGCCGCACGGGATAACACGCGAAATGGCGGGGAGGCTGGAGCCGGCCGCGATCAGACGGGAAGATCCTTGGGATGGGGATGTGGCAACAGACCTGTTTCTCCGGGAGGCGATCGTTTATGTGCTGTCGGGTATCGGCGTGGATATGGAGGCGGACGAGACGGAGTTTTTCAGGTTGGCCGATCGTTTGTGGCATCGGTTGCCTGACTCGGCTCGAGTTCTGTTCAGCGCTGGGTGGAACGCGGGGCGTTCGCTGTCGCGCGTGTTGATGATTGGAAGCGCGACGGGAGCGTCTCGTGAACGCCCGGTGTACCATGCCACAGCGGGGAAGTGGAGCACGGCGGGAAAATTCACCGCCAGGGATCTATTTCCCGGCCGCATGTACGTTTTTCGCGAGTTCGGGGCCAGCGAGCTGCCGGATACCTGCGACGCGCCAAGCGCCGCGGATGGAGATATGCCACAGCTTCCCGATCTCAGTGATCCTGCGACTTGGTCCGCAGTCCGGCGGGAAGGTTTGCTCCTGCGGGATGATTATCTTCTCGATCGAGTCCGAACGTGGTTTGAGTCAGGCAACGTTTATGGGATTTCAGCGGACAATCTCGCGAAGATAGCGTCCACGCTGCTGGCCGGTTCCACAAAAACCCGATTCGTGGAGTGGTGCTGTCGTGCCATTGACGACGAGAGCGACGATCGAGCGAAGCAACGCCGGCTGATTTGGGCGGTTCTCACGAACGATTCGAAAGTGGTTCTGCGGTGCCAGACGGCGGTGGGGCAGTCAACGATCGCGTGGCTGAAGAGAGTGCGCGCGAACGATGCGCCAGGCGCATTGGAGGTGTTTTGCGAGGCTTCCGGGCTGGATCCGTTGCCGGACGAAGAGGCCGCGCCGGTATGGGAGCAATTGCTGAACGCGTCTTTAGATACGGCGGAGTGCTGGGGGTCTCACATTGCATTGATCAATTCGCGACGGGGCGGCGAATACCGCCGGTGGGCTGCACAAAATGCGATGAGATTGGCAATCAATCTGGGCGATGGTTCGGTAATCGCCGCGTTGTCGGAACGATACGAACTCGATGCCGGGAGCGCGTCTGCCCTGCGGCGTCTACTCGCGGGGGCAGCGCCGACGGATGACGATGTAAGTTGGCTGTCGACTCTCTCTGAGACCGATACGCAGCGCCTGGCAAGACTGCTGGAACGTTTATGGAAGAAGCGAAGGCCTGTCGTGCTTGCCTGGGCCGAGCAGCTGGCGGCGGAATTTTTCGAGGATGATTTTCTGAAGATAGCGGCGGGTGGTCAGGTTGGATTCGCGCGACTGGCTGCATGCGTTCAGCAGGCTGCAGGCTTGAACCTGGAGTCTTGGTTCATGGGACGCCTGGCGGCCGAGGCACTCCGCGAAGTGGAGCGCTTGCGTGACGATATCGAGAGCCAGCCGGCGGCGTGGCGGGAGGTGATAGAACTCTGGCCCGCACAAGCCAGACTGATCGTCGTAGACATGTCCCCCGCGATGCCGCCGAAAGAGCAAGAGGTCAGTTGGTCACCCACGCGCGAGGAGTTACAGGAGCGAATCGAATTCTGGTTTTCCGAGGGTCGGCAGTATGCTTCCAATCGCGTCCGGGCCGCGGGCATTCTGGAAGCGGCTGGAAGAATGAACGCGGACCAATCGAAACCGTTGTCCGCGGTCGATATCTGTGGTGGATTCGCACGCGGAGAATTCATCGAGGGTACGCCGACGGACGACAGTCAGGCAATCCTGGCTGCGCAAGTAGTAAAGGCAGCGGGGATGCGTTTGCCGGTAGGGGTCGCAAAGGAGGCGTGGGCGCACGCGGATAAAGGATGGCAGCTTCGATTACTAATAGATACCTGTGGGTTCTTAGATGAATTCGAGCCAACACCCGTACAACTGACGGCGCTTATCGCCCATCGGCGCTGGTTGGTAGCACTTCTCGATGGCGATGTCGCCCCGAAGTTCGGTCATTGGTTCGGGGTTCTAAAGTATGACTTTCAGGAAGCCGATCCGAGCGCCTGGCAAGAGAAGTACGCTGGTTCGCCATTGTGGGCGGCATTCCGCGGATTGCCACGACATTGCCGCGGGCCGCTGAAAGATGCACTCAGAGCGTATGCCGACTCGACAGAGGAGGTTGTGAACCGCTGCCTTTTGCATCTGGAGTGTTATCACGACGAACTGGCCTGCCAGGAAGTGCTGGAGGCGTACGTGCTCCCTCGCGTTCGGAAAGAACTGACCCGGGACGCCGCGAGGCTTACTGACATTTTGATGGCGATGGCAAGAGGCGTGGGAAACCGGAAAGCGTATCCGAAGTTTTCATTTCGAAAACAGCGGGAGATACAACTCGAGCCGGCTTGCGAACTCGACGGAGTCCTTTTCCAAAAGGGCAAGGAACGCGGTAAGATTCGGGTCGCAGCACTGGCATTCGCGTTGATTTGGAAGATTCTGCGGAATCCGCAACTGCCGCGGATACTTGCACAGGTCACGGAAAGCGGGAAGCATGGCTGAGAAACACGCGCTACTGGTGGCGATCGACAAATATCGAGTTGCCCCGCTCCGATTTTGCGAGAAGGATGCCTTATCCTTGCGTTACGCGTTACGCCAGTTTGGTTTTGTTTCGCCGGATGTGTTAGCCAATGCTTCGACCGGCCAAGTAAAGGCCAAGCTGGCCGAATGTGCGGACCGCGTCCAGCCCGGCGACACCTTCTTGTTCTACTTTGCGGGGCACGGCATCTACCAAGGGTCGAATTCGTATCTGGTCTGTGCCGACGGAAGCCTGGAGGCGCCGCGCGGGTTGACCCTTTCAGAAGTCACGGAACTGATGGATCGCATGCGGGCAACGCAAAAGATCCTAATTTGTGACGCCTGCCGCCAGGACGTGGACCTCGCTCGTGGCGCTGGACAGCCCGGCATGACGGGCCAGATGTTCGGCGAATTCCAGAGAATTGTGGACCGTCGGCTGGTCCCAGCCGATGAGCCGGCGGCAGCCGAAGTGCAGGAGCCGGCGCGCTGGTATGTGCTTCTTTCGTGCAGCCCGGGTCAGTGCTCGTGGGAAGCCGACGAACTCCAACATGGCGTGTTCACTCACCAGCTCTTTACCGCTCTCGACGGGTTGGCTGCCAGCAGACGCGGAGGGATTTCACTGGCTGATGTCGCGACGCGTGTTATCGCCGGAGTTGATGAATGGAGTAAAACACATCGCGGCCACACGATGAGCCCGTACCTGGTCGGCTCCGGGGCTGTAAACATATGGGAGCGTGATAACGGGAGTCCTCGAGCGCCACGCACAGGCGTCAACTACATACCGGTCCCAGCCGGCGTCGTGACCTTAGCGGGGCGAAGTCACGCGGTTCAGGAGTTCCTGGTCGCCAGCCATCCCGTTACCGTTGAAACATACAGGACCATCGCGGAATTGCCACAAAGTCCACCTGCTAACAATCCAAACTATGCTCGGGGCGATCTCCCGATCACTTGTGTCAGTTGGACCGATGCGATGAACTGGTGCACCAAGCACGATGCCTCTCTGCCCACTGAAGCTCAATGGGAACACCTTCGCACGCTGAATTTGCCGGGAGCTGTGTTGGGTCCCCTCCTCGAATGGTGCTTGGATGGCGCCGGGTCGCCGGATTCGGTTCGCCGCGTCGTGCGCAGCGCAAGTCTGCGTACAACTCGCGCTCTGGATGACACGGAAGAGAATCTCGGATTTCGGTGTGTGCGCAATTAATCTATTGATCGGCGTTCGCGGGGAGCGCTTTTTGCTCTTCCGAAGGCGGCGGCGGCAAGAGACGGGTGCAATCCACTCCGACGGCTTCGAGGTCGTCGAAAGGCACAGGCGTGCTACGAGCAACTAATAGTCGCGCGATTTGAGAGATTTGCTTTTTCATGTCCTCGCGGTCCATTGGATCGGTAGCGACTGCTAATCGATGTATCAGCTCATACAGAATGTCAAGCAGCGTCGGGCCGTCCTCTTTGGCGGTCGTCGTCGTTATCCAGTTGAGAATCTCTACCCGAAGGCGGTGGCGGGCCTCCATCTCTTTGGGAAGACGTTCTCGGGCAAGCTTCTGAAGTGCATCCTTTTTCTCTTTTGTCTGGATCAACATTTGCGGGGGCAGATCGTCCAGAAGCTGTCGAATGGCGGTTTCCAGCGCAAGGCTAACCGCGCTGATGTCTTTAGGGAATACCGGAAAACCTACGCTGCTTGCATAAGCTAGAACGCGATAGTGCACCTCATAGACGACGGTTGACAAGGTGGGATGCGGGACCCGCAGCATAGGCGCATGCTGGACGAAGTCCACCATGTTCTGAGCAGCAAGATTGTCCTTGCGTTGAAACCGGAGACCGGTCGCGCGCAGTCCGAATTTGTTGAGCAGAACGCCCGAAATTTCCTTCTCCAGTCCCTCCCGGAACTGCGCCTCTAATGCGTAGTATGTGCTCAATTCGCTGGCTTGCAGAAGGTGCTTTGCCGTATGCTCCACGGTTTCGCCGATTGCGGCAAGAAGGTCGTCTCGGCCCGATGGCTGATCGCGCAGCCCTGACGAGTTGACCAGTTGCACGTGCATCGCGACAAGGAGTTTGCACTGGACCCGTTCCTCTCCGACTTCGCATTCCACGATCCGGCTAATGGACTCTCCCGCAAGCAACCATTGAAACGGCCATGCCGCTCGCCAGTTCAGAGAAACACGAACGCCAAGTCTGCTGCCTTCACTCTGAAGTGCTCTGGCAATTTCCTCCCACACGGATTTCGTGTTGGTATGAAACTCTATGTACGAATATTTTCCGATAATTTCCCGTGCATGTGCTTGCAAGATGACCGACAGCTTGGTTTGCAGCTCTTCACGCTTTTTCCAGTCCGTACGCGCCACGGTTCGCGCCACATCAGTAATCCATAGAGATCCAATGGCTTCGACGGATAAATCCGTGCTGTCGGCGAGACCGCACTCGAACTTACTGTCGAGCGAGACGACTTGGTCGGCTGGCAAATCAAGCGCAATGACTATCCGGCTTACCGCACGTCCCTCGAGTTCGGCGCTGGGCTTCAACTCGGCTTTCAGCTCCTGGCTGACCTCTTCGGACTGCCGGTGAACCCGGTGCAAGGGAATCTTGCGAAAGAATGCCTTGATGAAATCGTGCGTGTTCTTCTCAAATGCCGAGAGCCGGCCGGCACGCTGCAACGCCCTTCCCCGCGCGGATGGACTGGCCATGTCGACCTCGAAGTCGACCTGAACAATCAGCGGCACGCCCAGGCAATTATCGGCGAGATCGAAGGGCTCGGAGTTGAAGTGGATCGATACATTCGGCGACACCTCCGCCTTCACACGAACGTCCAGTTCGTCGAGAGTGATGCTTCCACGCCCCGCTACGCAGCCCGGAAGCGAGAGGCGGAGGCCGGCCTGATGGCGCGAATAGAAGTCGTCGAAAAAGCGCTGCTCGCCCACGCTGTGGACGTAATTCAAGGCGCATTCGTTGATAATACGGTCGAGTACTTGCTTAGGCTCATCACGGTGGTGATATAGCGCTTTCGCCAAGGCTTCTTCACCTGAATGCGGGCATTGTGCCGTATATACGATCTCCACCCGGATGCTGTCCCAGTCCCGGTCGGGAAGCCGGAGCTCGGTTGTGCAATGCACTTTGACTCGGTTATCGACGAGCAGGGTCCGGTGCGCGCGCTTGAAAAACCCGAGGGCGGTTATGCGACCGTTCAAATCGAAATCGAAGCGCTTCCGATCCGCCGCGAGCTTCTCGGAGCTGTTATCAATCTTCACTAATGGGTCAAGGCAACTCATCGTTATTACCTCTTTCTGAGTTACTAACTGTGCTTACTAAGCTGATACCGCTTCGGCGTCGGCCTTTGACGGAAAAACCCAATCCGACATCAACTGGCGGAAGATCTTCCTACCTTGCTGTAAAGTGGGAGCAACCTTGCGCCAGAGGGCAGCGTCTTTCGGGTCCCCGGTATCGATCAATTTCCCGGCCGATGCTTCATCCATAGCGCGCCAAGCGACGAACAGTTGGCGCCGCACGTCCTCAGGCGTTTCCTTCGCCAGCACCTCCATCAGCAGCTTCCTACAGGCCCCGCCGGCTTGGGGTTCGCCGTCGGGCAGACCAGCCAGCCACTCGGCAATTACGGTGGCCTGATATTCGAGAACAACGGGCGGATGGCAGATCCCAATTGGCTTCGCGGCGCTCAATTCAAGCCGCGATAAAGCATCCGTAAAGCGCATGTATAAAACCGTTTGCAGGTTCATGAGTTTGCGGACTTCCTCACGCGTACCGACTCGAAGATGAGCGGCCAGCAGCCACAGTCCGAAAAACGCAACCTCTGCCTCCGTGTTTCGCGCCCGCTCGAGGGCGGGATGGAACAGCCACTTGGTCAACATCGCCAGGCCCTCCCCAGGCTGAGTACCGAGAAACTCGAGTAGCTTATGCCGATCCGGCCCCGGCCCCTCAAACCAACTTTTCATAACGTCCATCACCGCGTCGGCGACTTCGATGGATTGCCCGCTCGGTTCGGACCCGGGAGGAGTCATGGATTCCGTGATCCATTTGATTGTTTCTACCGAATCGGCTCCGGGCGCCAGCCACGATTTCAGCACTGCGCTCGCGTCTTTCCAATACTTCGCCTCGCTCTCATGAAGAATTCTGCCCACTAGTTTCAAGCGCTTTGCGATGGGCATGCCCGGAAGTCCACGTAGCAGTTGGGCGGCAATGTCGGGGACTCGCCAAACGATCAACTGCTCAATCGAATGTGCGACCACGTCCCTCGAATCGATATCGAGAATCGCGCGGAGCAAAGCGCGGACGCTCTCGAGAACGAATCTGAAGCGCTGTTCTTCCTTGAATCGGCCGAACAGCTCTTCAAAAGACGATACCTCGGTTGGCTCGAAGCCAAGCGCTTCCCGGGACCAGAAAACGTCCAACAAGAAGTCCTGTCCAAAGCGGTCGGGATCTTTGGACACGCGATCGACGATGAGTTTCTGGAAGGCCCGGGCCACTGCATTGCTTTGGTCAAACAGAAAACCGCCATCGAGCATCCGCTGCCACAGTTCCATGTAGGTGAACGGATAGGTCCTCGCAAATTCGCGCCGAATGTCCTGTGCATCCAGGGCCGTGACGCAATAGCGGCCTTCCAGATCCAGAACCTTAAGTCCCCATTGACCGACGAGCGAATTCCGCGTATCTCCCCAGCAATGTGAAAGGGGCACATCCTGGAATTCGGAGATGATGGTCTCCCGTCCGGACCGCTTCAGTGTGCGCACCGGGACGGCGATCCTGCGATTGTTGTTTCCGACCAAACGGCTCACGATGCGGTTATAGTCCTCGATGGGCAACTTGTCGAAAAAAGCAGCCACAAAGAGCAGGACCTGATCGAAGAATTGATCCGCAGGGGGCCAACTGCCTTTACGGGCGAAGGACTTGTCCAGTTTTTGCTGGCGCTGCCGCTCGTACGCTTCTTTGGCTTTCTCGTGCGCGTCTCTGTCGTTTATCTCCGAGAGTTTATGCAGCTCGTCTATGTTCCATTCGAGCTGGCCATTTTCAAGGAAGACGAGAAACTCTTGCAGGAAACTGTCGTCCAACGCCGGGTCGTTAGCGCTCTTGGCCCAGAGGCCTGCGTCATACTGGACCTGCAGCCGCTCCTTCAGGATTTGGGCGTTTTCAAAGCCACTCAGCCGCGGCTGTATGAAATCGGCAGTGCCCTTGAAGGAGCGCTTCTCGCTTTGCAGAATATTTTTGAGCGGAAAATCCAACGGCCTGGTCAGGATCAGCAAATAGCGATCATTCCGGCCAAGACGATTACAAAGCGAATCCAGGCCGGCTCGGTCCTCCGGCAAAGAAGCTAGTAGTGGTTCATCAAGAGCTGTGTTGTAAGCAGCAGCGGTGACTAACATTGGGCCTTTTGGGAGGTCCGGCCAGTCTTTAGACAGTGAGTCGACGGTGCACGTTGCTTCGTCGGAAGCGTTAGAGGAAAACTGGCGCGCGCGCGCGTTTGTCATTGCGCTACGACGTACGAGCCGTCGGCAAGCCGGCGCCTCCAGCCTGAACCTCTCCAGGAATGCCTCGACGATGGCATGTTCCGCTGCGTGAAGAACATCTGTGTCGACGCCACGGATGACAAGCAAACGCTCGACTAGGACCGTCTCCAGCCACTTGTTCACTGTCTGAGCATCGATGGGCAGGGGAGGCTTGGACGGCTTCTCGTATTCACTCGTCCACTGCTCGTGTATTCTTGCGCTGCCTGAAGGGAGCTCAGAATTTGGTGGCTTGCTGCCCGAACTGGGCTCAGATTTTGGCGGCTCGCTGCCTGAAGTGGGTTCAGATTTTGGTGGCTCGCTGGCGACCGGTTTCTCAGTGTCTGGCATTTCTATTCCGCTCTGCTGTCGTGCTCTGGATGATTAACGCGGCAGAATAGAAAACCCCTTTTGCGGATGGTACGACCCGGTCGCTTTATGCTCCAGGCCTGCGCCGCACTCGAACAAGGTGTTGCTCGGTGCTCCACTCTCGTACGGCGGATCGAAAGTTCAGGGTTCGGCTCCCCAATGCGGCCTCTTCGAATAGTTCTTCTAGCGGGTCCCTGGTTCCACGGGCGCGATGCATCGTAAACAGGTGAAAATTGGAAGGCCGGAGGGTTGCAAAGAGCTTCAAGAAGTTCAGTTCCTGAGCCTTCCCGTGCGGCAACTCAATGTTCAGGACGCCGCCGTGCCGGCCTCCGCACGGGAGCGCTCGCGATGGCCCTTCATGGGAGGGATAAACCACGCTGACGCTTCCGTCATCAGCGAGTGAAAGCAGCGAGACAAACACGTCCTGTCCGGACTCGTTCTCGATGACGTATTGGACTTGCTCGTTGTCGTAATACTCACCTTGGGTGTGCTCCAAACCGCAGGCTGCGGGCGCTGGCCGGAGTTTGAGCCGCACACCTTGCAGAGGCTGAGCGTTGTCCAGCCGAAGAAGGATTAGCCACTTTGCCCAATGCAAGACGCGCTCTTCGCATAACTGCAGCAGCGATGCACGGTCCGATGCCGCATTTATCTGTAGCGGCGCGACCGTGACCCAGCCGTCCGGGTTACGCGTGACTCCGGTAATGTGGCAGGCGATAGCGCCGTGCTCTTGCGTCACCCGGATATCGACCGGCGCTGCATCCTCCGTGTTTTCAATCTGGAGATGAGGCCGGCTGCGCAACATTCGCTCGAGATCGGGCATTCCGGTTATGCTGACCACAACCTTGGGTGCAGGCAGTGAAGTCGTAGTGAGGCCATGCAGTTGTCCGTCTTCGAAGATTAGGTCGTTATCAGGCCGGACACGTTCCTGCGCACCAAAGACGAACTGGTCCGCCTGACCACCCTCCAGTTGCGGATTCTGCAGCGCGAAATAAGAATTCACCATTCCGCGAACGTGATCCATGACTTCCCGATAGGTCGCCGAACCGCGAACGCTTCGCAGACGCTGCGTCAGAAAATGCGTGAATACGCCGCAATAACGGCCATCGAAGATTCGCTCCCACGCAAGCTCGTCGGGCGCGGCCGCGGTCAGCAGAGCGAAACGCGCGCTGCTAAGGGCGGCGGTCAGGCCACGGTGGGCTGGTGCGAGAAGCGGCGCCCCGACGCCCTCGACGGCATCCGGAGGAATGCCCCGAACCAAGCCGCCGCCGCGCTCCGAGATCAATTGCCCGGAGTGGCAGCAATCGAGTACGGCCGTGAAACCCCGGGCCGCAATGCGTTTGAAACAAGAAGCCAGTTCAGATCCCCCAAGGTCCGGCACGTAGCCGCTTGGAGGCCGTGCATCGTGAGGGACGAGCGTACTTTCGCGCGCGCGGTCCGCGCCATAAATCCTGTATGAGCCATGCCCGCTGAAGTAGAACAAGGCGTTGTCGCCCGGTTCGGCGTGTTCGACAAGATGCGACTCAATCGCATCGAGAATTCCTTGCCGGGTAGCTTCGTCATTTGTGAGCATGAGGATATCGGAACGATCTAATTCGAAATTGATCTCCAGCAGCGCACGGACGCGCTTGACGTCTTCGACGCTGCCCCGCAGATTAGAAATCGCTGAACCCGGATGACCAGACTGGTGAGAATGCCGATACCGCTCGATGCCAATCAGTAGGGCCAGTTTGCGCGATCTCACGATTGCGACTATCCCCGACCATGGCGTGAGAACCTGGCCCGCACGCGCAAGCTCGGTCTATGATCGGTGTTGTGTTTGAGCGATTTTCGCTGGCAGCCCGGAACGCGGTGCAAAACGCCGCGGAGTTTGCTCGCGGTGAGAAAAGCCCGGAAGTGCTTCCAAAACACTTCCTCTGGGCTTTGCTTGTTTGCGGAACGGAACCGGCCAAGCGCCTTCCCCCCTCGCGTACGGAAGAGGTGCTCAGATTGTTGGGAGCGCAGCCCGAGCGCAATGGCGACGCCTCTGTCATGGTTACGCTCAGCAGCGGCAGCGAAGCGCTTCTGGCGCAAGCCTGCAACATCTCCGAGGCACATGCGAAGGAGTTGACCGATGAGTGGGACCTTCTGGAGTCCGCCACTCGCGAAACGGGCGGCCGCCTTTGGATTGCTCTTCAACACTTGATCTATGCGCAGCATGAGTAACGCGCACCCATGACCGTAAATAAACCCCAGGAATCCGGCGACTTGAACTCGGTTTGGGTGGCCCGCATGGCGTCGCGCATGGCTCCCGCAACATCTCCTCGTCTATCGTTCAAATAGCGTTCGTGGAACAGCTCCATCAGACGGGCGGTCGAGTCATCTCTCACCTTGGACACCGCGATGACCACCGTTCGAGCGCCCGAGGCGAGCAGCATGCGTGATAGGCCAATCACGCCGTCATTGGTCATCCGGCCCTTACCGGTGTCACAGGCGCTCAGCACGACCAGGTCGCAATGTAAAGACAGCCCTGCCAGTTCCTCGCATGTCAAAAGGCCGCTATCGCCGCTGACGGCCGTTAGAACTATGGCGCCGGGCTGCTCGACGAGAGGCGAAGAATCGAGTAACCCATGAGTCGCGATGTGCACAACTCTTGCGTCGGGCATCTGCTTCAGGATCTGCGCCTTGACGGCTTGTACGCCGGTTAGAGCCGCGACACCATACAACTTTGCAACGGACAGAGCCTCGGTTTCGGCATATAGCAACTGCCTTAGATCGATTCGCGAGCCATCCGGCAGAGTCGTGGGCATCACCGGATTGCCTGCCACCAGCGCAGCGTAGCTGTGGCGATAGCCAGATTCCTGTTTCCGCTGATGAAAACGGATGTGAGTTTGGATGGAAGGCGCCGTAAGCAGCGTGTGGCGGTCGATCAAACTGACTCCCGACGCGCTGGGCAATGCGGGGAACGGGACCGAATAAATGTCTCCCTGAGGAATCAGAACCACGGTTTCATCCGGATTTGCTGGAAGCAAGCCGGCGATCGGCTCAATCAGACTTTCATGAATGAGCCGCAGCCACGCGTGGTTCCGCTCTTCGCTGGATTGGCCCTTCCATCCCAAGCTACGGGCGTCCGGCTTCGCGGACGCAATTGTAGATGTTCCTGGAACGCCGAGCAGTTTGGCTACGTGTTTGTAGAACTCTTTTGGCTTGCTGCACAGTGCTACTGCGCTCCCGTCGGGCGGTACGACGTAAATCAGCAATTCATTCCTGAACGAGATTTCGCCAGTCTCGCTCTGTATCGCTTCTTCATCGAGAACCGGAATCAGGGAGTATTCGACGAAGGTAGTCCTAGTGCTGGCGGCAAACTCGGCGACCTGCTCACGGAAAGGACGGTTCTCACTCGGTTCGGAGCCCTGGCCTGGCATCGCAACCAGGTCCATCAAAGCGCGTGCCCGGGCGCGCTCCGAGAATCCCAGTGCGCCGTAAGCGTCGCCGCGCGATTGAAGAATGAGCTGCAGGTATCCGTACTCGGCTCCAAACCTGTCTCCCAAAGCGATGCGGAATGGATCGTCATTGCGGCTCTGCTCACGTAATTGCTCGCTCAAGTCAGCGGAGCGGCGCAGAAGCACCTCGGCTCGATCGAAAGTTCCCGCGAAGAAATATAATCCTCCAAGCGCCGTGCATGCCTCGGCCGTGGCCCACGGCTCCCCGGCTTGCCGCGCGACTGCGAGAGATTCTTCGAATGCGGTTTGAGCCGCCCCAAAATGGCCAGCCGTTTGTTCAATCATTCCCAAAAACAGCAACGCGCTGGAAAGGCCTCGCGGTCCGCGCTGGCTACTCTTCAGTACCTCCACGGCAATTTGCATCGCTCGCCGCGCTTCATCCAGCCGTCCCTCGAAAAAGAGTATGGAGCCCATACCGCCGAGGCACTGGGCGTACGTCCGGCGGCGCTGATGGCGGCTGGCGATCTCGGCGCCGTGCTCGAATGCATGGAGAGCTTCCTCAGGATTTCCAGTCACGAGGAGCGCTTGCCCGAAAGATGCATAACCAGCCGCAAGCAGACCTGCAGTGCGATCGTTCGTTTCTCGCAGAACGGGCAGCGAAGACGAAAACAAAGATATCGCCGGAATGAAGCGCCCGAGTTGAGCGCAGATCTGTCCGAATTCGAGAGCGCGCGCTGCCTCAACTTCGGGACCCAGTGTCTTCGCGATTTCCCACGCTTCCTCCGCCGCGATGAGAGCGGCTTGTGAATCGCCAAGGCTCATCTTTGAGAAGGCCAGTGTTCCGAGGCTGAACATAGCCATTTCGCGATCGTTCGCTGCACGGGCGACTTCCAGGGCGCGTTCGGCCGGGCCCACGCTTTCGGGGAATCGGCCGAGCATCTGAAGGCCTCTCGCAGCAAGCCGCAGTGCAGCTGCTTGACCGGTCGCCTCGCCATTCTTACCAAGAACAGCGGCTCCTTCCAGAGCCGACTCGACTGCCCGACCGATCTCCTCCGGCGGCATGTCGTCTCGCAGCAGGTGGTCCGCAAGCAGCGTGTGGCCGAGCCCCTTGAACTCATGCGAGATCCAATCCCAGTTCTCGGCGAACGATTTTGCAATATCGAGAATGCCCATCGGGGGTTCTGCGCCTGAATTACGCTTTGGCCGAAACTGCGGGTTTCTCGAAGAAGCGCCGTATCTCTGCCGTCCTGGCGGCGTCGATACCCATCCGCTTGAGCAGGTCCTCCACTAAATCGAGCCCTGCGGGCACCGCGTCGAACGTCCTTCCGGGAACGAAATAACGGGAAAGCAGGCGCGTTGGCGATCCCGACGTTTCTGGTGAATCGAGATCCTCCTGCTCGTTTGGGGCAGCACTTGCAGCAGCCACCAACTCTGCAAGCTCCTCCGGTTTCCAATCGGCCTTCAATAGCGCATTGAGCGCCAGCGCTTGCAATATGGGCGCCCATTCGCGCCACTTCGCCGCTGCTCTTGGGATGGGAACAGGATCAAATGCTTGAAACAGAATGTGGATGACTGGGTTTTGCAGCATGCCTGGTATTCGCGGCAGCCGTTCGATGTAGATAGTCGCCGTTCCATCCGTCGCCTCCAAACGGCCCAACGGAATATGATACCGGCCATCGAAGGCGAATGGAAGAATATAGCTGGCAGGACTGATGGAAGCGGGGAGAGAGAGTCGAATGGGAGTGCCGGGCGTGACAAAGTCGGAACCTGAAAATTTGCTCAACTCGAGTGTCCCGAGTCCCGGATCGGCACCGCACGGTTCGAGGAATCGAAACGGCCAGTTGGTCTGCTCATCGCTGGTCAATATGGCGGGCGCGAGATGAAGGTGTAAAGCCGCTGCGTCGCTGTTCAGGCGGGCGCGGGTAAAAAACCCGGAAGGGCAGGCCAGACGCGTGCCACGGGGAAGAGTGATCTCGGCCGGCCCCGCGGACATCCAAGCGGGAGGACGAACGATTGTGATCCGGATATTCGCGGCGATCCAGTCTTCGATTGAGGATGACGCCTCCGGTGTCAAATTCCGGTGCTGCATCCGATTGAGAAGCAGGTTCAGGTTGGTTGGCGCGAATACAGGGTTCGGAGCGCTGGAACGCGATCGCGCCTGATCTAAAGGTGGCTGCCGAAGCAGACGTCCATCGAAGAGTGAGGTGGAGACCAAGATCTTCAGAGTGTCGACGGTCTCCGTCCCACCGCGCGACAGCAACCAGTTGGGAAGGGTGGCCTCCATGGGCTCGCCATTATAAACGTAAAGTGTCTCGCCCGGATCGAGAAGAACCGACTGTTCTCGCAGCAGGGGAGCGATCTCGAATGACTCGGTTAAAGCGAGCAGCGCAAAAAAGAGCCGCCGACTGCTCGAGTTTTGTAGTTGAACGGTTAAGCCCGGGGGTTGCAACTCGCCATTCTTTTCCCGGTAGTCAAGGCGCAGATTCTCCCCTTCGAGCAGCTTGCCGTTTTCGAACAGCGATATTTTGAACTCCTCCGGGCGAATTGAGCTGTTTGGATTTGAGACCCCGTCCTGAACCTGCTGCCAACAGGCGATGTGTTCAAGCTGCTCGAGTGCAAGTCTCGCGGCCGCGGGCCACTTGCGCTCGATCGAGGCAAATGGAATCTTTTCGCGATTTCTATAAAACTCGTACGCGTCCACTTTGGCGCGTACGACAAGCTGTGCGCCTGCCTCGCTTTCGCCGACGAAAGGAGATGACCCGGCGTTCGGACCGGCTGTTTGGAGCGCAGCGCGCATTTCAAGGACGCCTTCGGCATCGCCCCTCAGGGCCACCAGCGTAAGCGGCGCCGGGGTGGACTCGATCAATGCTTCGAATCCAGTAATTCGCTGCTCGGGCGTGAAATCGAGCCGTAGTTGGCTGGACGCCGCGAAAACGCGCGACACAATGGCTCTTCCCGCAGCGTTTTCCGGGGCTTTCATGCGGTCCGGGGTTGTGCCGCGTGGGAACAGCAGAAGCCGTATCTCGCCGCTGTCTGGCATTCCGTGAACCGCGCCTAGGTTCAGCATCCACTTGTCATTCGGATACCGATCCGCCGAAAATTGCCGTGGACGAGTTGCGATCGATCCTCCCATAAAGGGCAGATCCAGATCCGCCGGCCGACCGGCCTCAAACTGCGGATTCTGCCTTGTCGCACGGATTCTTACGGCGGCGGCGGTGCTCTGATACAAACTCTGATACGAGATGCTTCCGGGACAAGCCTTCAATGTTTCCAATAAACACGCCGAGAATACGCCTCGCTTGCGGCCCCCAGCGAAAAACTCCTTTGCTGTTTCGTGACTTCCGCAAGCGGCTAGCAAAACGTGACCGCTTCCAGCCGGAACGGTCCATCCGCTGGTTCCCTTTTTGCAATTTGACACGTTGGACGGGTAACCCGCCGGTCCCACATCAGACCGCGCTGGAGCGTAGCGCACATCCAAATCCACATCTCGCGTGCCCGATCCGGAGTGGCACGAATCGAGCACGACGACTACGTGCGCACCGGCGGCAGAGAGATCGTCCAAGAGTTGAGAGATCACCTTGTCGGCGAGGTCGGATCCACCTATCCGGCTTTCATAGCAGACGAGTGTTTCGTCCTGGTGGTCCGGCTCGATCTTCCAGTTGCGTTTATCCGAAGGCTGCTGGCTTCCGTGGCCGCAGAACACAAACAGCGCCGTGTCGCCGGGCCCAGCGTGAGAGAGATGCTGGTGAAAGCCATCGAGGATCGCGGCTCGCGTCGCCTCGGCGTCAATCAGTTTTTGCAGATGGAGTTCGTGTGTCTTGCGGTCTACGCGCCCGGACAGGAACTCCTCGTACTCCTCGATGTCGGCAACGCAGCCGGAGAGCGGCGCGGGCACAAGATAATTGTCGATTCCAACCAACAAGGCATAGAGATGTTTCATACGGTGTTCACTTTCGTGGTCAATAGCGCTCGCCGATCAAGATAAATGCTCCCCAGGAGGCCGGGTCCGGATCAACGGTTCTGGCAGCCAGCATTCCCAGGCGTAAGGCCTGGGCTTTGTCGCCGGTTTTCAAATACTCTCGATAAAAGGCGTTCATCAGGACGCGCGTGGGATAGTCCGGCACGGGCCAAAGGGACACCAGCACCGTTTGAGCGCCTGCGCCTAGCAAAGTTCGCGAGAGCCCGATGATGCCATCCGCTGTCTCTTTGCCGCGCGCCGTGGAACAGGCGCTTAGAACGACGAGATCGGCGTTAAGGCCGAGATTCATAATTTCGTCAGATCTCAGCCAGACTGGGCCGTTCTGCGGCGAGGTGAGTTGGATCGCGCCCGGCAATCCGTTCCGATTTATATCGCCTAGGCCGCCGTGCGTGGCGAAATGAAGGATCCGATGACGCGGCATTTCTTCGAGCACTCGCGCTTTATCGGCCGAAGCTCCAATCAGCGGAGACGTTCCGAGCATTTCGGCAATCTCTATGGCCTCTTGTTCGGCATGGAGCAACGATCCGTCAGGATTGCCTACGACCAACGCGCCGGCCGATGAGCGCGGTCTTAATTGACTTCTCTTTCGAATCTTCGCCAGCACCTGAATCGATGGGGCGACGATAACAGGATGATGGTCGACGACAGTTCCACCAAGCGGATGCGGCAGAGCGGCGAAAGGCACGGAGAGTAAGAGCCTGTCCGGCACGAAAATCAGGCTTTCGGCGGGGCTGCCCGGCAGAAGATCCACTACAGGTTGAATCAGATCACTCGATAAAGATGCGAGGTATTCATTGAAATCTCCACGGTCACTCGGGAAAGTAAGATTTCGAAAATCGGTAGACGAAGCGCCGGAGGGTAATGGCGGCGTCCAGTTGTTATCTTGGGCCAGATCCCTTGATCCGATCAGCACCCGGCGCAACTCAATCGGGAAACCGGATCCGACGACAGATAAGAAAATCTCGATGTCAACCGTGGAGAGGGACAGCATGCCTTGAAAATTGACGATCTCGGAAAATTCAATGATCGTGGCGCGGGCCGCCGCGGCATATTGAGACAGTTCCTCCGCCGAGATCGCCGGCTCGCTCGGTTGCCGGGTTCCCAGCCGCTGCTCGATTAAATCCGCAAATGCCCGGGCCCTGCCCCTCTCGGCGATTTCGATAACTTCGTCTGGCTTGTTCTGGGCTGCAAGCGCCTCCTGCAACAGGCCGTACTCATACAAGCCTTCAGTAAGCGCGCGTTTGACATCATCCGCGCCACCTGGCATTTCTCGGATCCGATCATTGATGTCAATCGCTTCTCGCAATGTATTTTCGACGGCTGCATAGCGCTTTCTACACCGCTGCACTTCCGCTAGAGTTATCAATGCAACTCGGAGAAGGGGCTGCGCTTGCAATTCCCGCGCTCGCGCGATCGCAACATCCAACTGGCTTTCCGCTGTTTCGAGCTGCCCATCGATCGCCAATGCTCGCGCCTTCTGAGTCAACAAGAAGACAAGTTCGGTGGCACTTGGCGCGTCCTGCATTAACACATCCCATACCTCCGGCCCGTGAGTACCGTCAGGTGTTCGGCCCAAAAGAATGCTCCACGTCGCCGCCCCTTGCAAGAACGCCTCACGCTGTGGCCCGGAGAAATTTTGGCCAATTTTCATCGCTTCCTCGTAAGCTACCGATGCGTTCTCCTTATCACCCGATACAAGGTAGGCACCGGCCTGCGTCATCAGACTTACCGCCAACCCGGACATGTTCGAGAACGCTCTGGAGAGTTCTACACAAAGCGCCGCGCAGCTCACCAGTCGATCGTGTTGGCGAAGCGGGATGTAACACTGGCACAATCCCAGGTAGGCACTGATAAGTTCGAATTCCGCGCGCTTTTCTCGCGCGGATCGGGCAGCTCTCTCGAAGTAATTTACTGCGTTCACGTAGTCACCTCGAGCGAAGGAAATCTTGCCGAGCGCAAGGAGGAGTTCCGGCCTTGCGGATCGGCCCGCCGTCTCTAGCAGGGTGAGCGCTTTTGTCGCCGCTTCGGCTGCCCGATTTAGCTCGCCAAGTTCCAGCGACGCGAGGCTAACGATCGTATATGCATCAGCGCCTTGGCGGTTGCTTCCCGATTCCGCGAGCGCCCTGACCACCCGCTCCGCGTATTGCAGCGCGCGGTTGTAGGAGCGGGTCTTCATGCGATGGCGAGCCATCGCAAGCCACAACCAGGCGCGCAATCTTTGACCATATCGCCCCAACTGCGACTTCAGTCGCGGTTGTCTATAAGAGCGTTCAGGCAATTGGTCACCTCGGCGCCTCGTTCGCCGCTCAAAGGCATCAAACCGCCGAACATGAGCCGAGAACGCTCCCGCAACGTCGCCTGCTCCCAAACTTCCATTCCAGGGACCTGCACCGAGCCGTCCATGGGCGCTCCGGTCGAATAGAGGAGTTGCAAATCGAGATCGGGAAACAAGCTTGTGAGTTGCTCGAATCCGCGCATAGGATGGTCGCGATCGTCCTCTGTGAACACCGAATCCGATTCTCCCCAGACATGAAGGTTGGCGATGCCCTGTGGACCGGGAGTCGGAGTCCACAGCGGGAGGGGGTTGAAGCGCAGCTTCGCGAAATCCCCTACCTGATAAGTGAACACTTGTATGAGTGGCAGAGTGGTGATGGAAACCGATTTGCTCGCAGCTCCGCCGAATAGCGAACGGGCGGGTTCCAGTTTCACGTGCCGCAGACCCGTCATGCTCTCCGGCAACGGAAAAGTGAACGAACAGAAAAGGATCCGGGGATCACGGTTGATGTTGGTCAAACGCGATAGAACCAGGTTCTTGGTTGGATCGAGCCGAATCGGCGTTTTGCTTGGCGTTACGCCATCGAGCGCGTACACGCCGCCTTCGCGGAGTCGCCGTTCGCGTCCCCAGCTGCCGGCCCTATACATATGGTCGTCTTCCTCCGGAGCGAGCACTTCGATGTGATCGTTCCAAAAGATGAAAGCAAACATTCCGTGGAATACTACATTCAGTTTTTGCGCGGCGTTAGTCATTGATTTGTCCTTCCGTTTCTGGGGAACGATTGCGAGGGGTCAATTCCCTTTTGGGGAGTTGACGAGAAGCCATGGGGACGCGGTTTTGTAGGTCTCGAAGGCGGCCCAAAACGAGGGATGTGCCGTTTCCGGGTTCTCGCGCAGTTCGCTCGCGGCGTGATAGGCCGCCTCATCCAACCCCGCGCCGTCTAACAACAGACGGTACAAGACTTCCATATACTTTGCGGCCGCCGAGGAGTCCACGACCCATCGAGTGGCGACCACTTGATGCGCACCAGCACGCAGGAATGCGCCGGCTAATCCTTCGGCGTGCGCGGCTCCGTCGCCGACGGCCGTAGTACATGCGGACAGGACGGCAAGACGGCATCGGTGAAGGTGTAAAGTTTCGATCTCACTCGCGCCGAGCGAAGCGGCGCCCGATTGATCCGCAAGCAGCAGAGCACCTCCAGACCCGTCGGAGATGGCATGACCGGCAAAGTGAAAGATTTCGGCCTCGGGCAGGTTCTTGCGAACGGCGCTGTAGCTGGCTGCAGAGGCCAGCAACAGGTTTGGCTTGACGAATAGGCCTGCCAGCGTGGTCGCCTCACGGGTGGCATCGGGCAATGGCGGGAAGTTGCGGGCCCAAACCGCCCCAAGAGAGCTGGACCCGACAATGACGGCGCGGCTTTGTTTGGTTACGCCGGAGCCGTTATCCGAGCCGGGGCCAAGAGAAATAGCGATGAAGTGCTCGTCTCCGAGATATTGGCTGGATCGGCCGGGCAGCGCGGCGAACGGCAGTTGCGCGAGCGCGCCATCCGGCTCCAGAAGAATTGGTTGATTCGTTCGAAACGCGGATTCTATCGGGCGAACGAGCCGGTCATAGAGCCATTGCCCATCGTGCCGAATGGCGGCGATCGAGGAAGCGGGATTGGCGCACTCCCCAGCAAAGCGTGCGGCGCTGACGCGCAGCTCGGACTGCGGCACATCGACCCATCGCGAAGTAAGTCCTTGGCCATCGAACACCCAGATACCGACACCGTCGTTGAACACCGTATATGTGACTACGCCGTAAGGCCGAGATCCGGTTGCCCGGGTGACCTCAGGCACGGGAATTCGCAATTTCACGCCTGGTCGAAGGATGTTCGAGCGGTATTCCTCCCACACCCGAAGTGCTTCGTCCGGTTGATTGCGGCGGCGCAGCAAGAGTTCGGTCAGGCCTCGATATACTCTGGCCGTTTCCTCGTTCCAGGATGCTCGTTGAGAAGGCGTCTCGTGCGCGGAATAGCCGTCGCGCGAGATGGCGACGGCGCGTTGGAATGCGGCTTCGGCGTGGTCGACCTCACCGCGTTGGAGGAGCACAATACCGAGCGTCTGATAATAACGCAGAAGTACGGTAATGTCGTTGATGCCGGGAATCCAGGCTTCGGCCTTGCGAAGAAGTTGCCAAGCCTCATTCACGTGGCCAAGATTTGATTCCATTGCGGCCCGACTCACATCTCCATCCGTTTCGTAGATGGCCGTGGCATTGCCTGAAGAGGGGAGTTCGGAAAAGAGCTTAGAACCTCGCGCGAAGGCATCCGTCGCTTCGGCTTGCAAGCCGGCCGCCTGAGCGAGCGTGCCGTGCCGGTAGACGGCCATCGCGATCATGGAGCGGTTGGTGGTCGTACCGATCAAGTCTTCGGCTTCTCGAGAGAAAAGCGTGGCGAGATACCACCGTTCCCATCGCTGGGCGACAAAGCTCAGATCAGAGTAGAACTGATATCCGCGTTGTGGCGCGTAGCTTGCTTTGAAATAGCGCGCCAGGCCCGCACGATCCATAGACCAGGCGACGGCTGTGTTTCCGCTAACGGTTTCCAGCGCGGCTTCGAGGCCAATGGCGCGAAGGTTGAGATTCTCGTATCCGCTTGAAGCAAGTTCGTTCGCGCGTTGGAGAGGTGGACGAGCAGCTGCGAAGTCCCCCAGCATGGTTGCGCAGACCGAGGCTTCTAACGCGGTTTGCAATTCCATCCAAGCATAGCCCCGATGGCCAATCTCGCGTTGCAGGGCGGTACTTTGGGCAAGGCAGGAACGGCCATCGATTAGGCGTTGCAGGCTATAGATCTCCTCGAGCTTCGCCCGCATTCGTGCCGGCCGGTTGGGAATGCGGGCAAACAGCGCCTCCGCTTGCCTCGCGAGCTTTAGGGCGTCGCCAGGGCGGCCCGCCGCATTCTGTGCGACAGCCAGCTTCAGCTCTGCGAAAGGCCTCCGTAAAAGTTCGTCCGCTGAAGACGCTGCGAGCACATCGGCGAGCCAGCGGTCTGAGTGTTCTTCGGACAGCATACGTGCCAATGCTTGCAACGCAGAACGGGTAAAATGTTCCGGTCCGGCGGCCAGATTCGGCAGCCATCGCTGGATTGCGATGTCGAGGTAGGCTTCGCCATCGACCGGCTGTGAAGGCGCCCTGGAGCGCCAATTCAGAAATTCACGCGGGTTTTCTTCAGGCGCAGCGTTCAGGTGCGGCTGGCTTTTTTTTTTGCTTCGGCAAGCCGGGCGCGCGCTTCGTTCGCCCATCCTCCAGCAGGCTCAACCTTGAGAAGCTCTTCCCAATCGGCGGCAGCGCGGCTATATAGGTACATGCGCTCTTCGGCCAAGCCCCGATTGAAAAGAGCCACCGGGTCGTGCGGCTGCTTCTGAAGCGCAGTGCTGAGCAGTTCAATGGCTGTTCCGTAGTCGGAATCGCGGCCTGTGGCATCCGCGCGCTCAAAATATGCTCCTGCCAAATCGGTCAGGGCTGATGCCGAATCCGGGCGGAGATCCAAAGCGCGCTTGAAGTCTTGGAGAGCTGTGTCATACTTCCAAAGCAGAAGGTTCAGACGGCCGTTCAGCATAATCCAATACGGGTCGTTCGGATGCGCGGCCGATTGCTCGGCAATTCGCGCTTCGAGCCGCAGCAATTCCGGAGATGGCAATTCAGAGTCGCTCCCGAGTCTTCCTCGAGTTATGCGGACAGGAGCTTCTGCCGCGCCTGGAAAGCGCCATTCCATCGTTCGATGAGCCGAGTACGATTGCGCCAGTTGAAGTTCCTCATTGTCCATCTGTCGCTCGCGTAACCAAAAGACAACGCCGAGCGCAATGACGAGAGCCGCTGCTGCTCCCGCCAGCCACCGGTAATGCAGCAGCCATGGCCGCGCACGGGAATGCGGCCGATTCTTCGTCGCCAATCCAGCGGCCAGTTCTTGCACCATCATTCGAGGCATCCCGGGTTGTGAGCTTCGCAACTTCGATAGCGCTCGCATTTCTTCCGGAGTTGCATCGGAGCTAATGTCGGCGACGGCCTGGCGCAGCAGAGATCCGCAATAGGCACATCCCGCCGCGTGCTCAGCTGGACTGTCCGGGGGGATGATACCGGCGGCGACTGAAGGCCAAATCTCTCTTGACGGACAATCCGGCCCGGGATTGCGTTCCGCTTCGGCACACAGATACTTCATTGCGGCCATTTCCTCCTCACGCATTTCCACCTTGTGCCGGCAATCCCGGCAGTTGGCCGCGTGACGGCGTAATCGTTCAACGTCGACCAAGCCCAGTTCAGGCTGTGGGCCATCCCGTTTCAACCAGGCGAGCAAGTCGATTTCATCTTCTTCAAAATGCCCGTCGTGCGAATCTGCTGCGTTCCTATCCATTTATAACGATTGAGCGGCCGATTTACCTGTGCCCGGCATATCTGAACTCTGTGCGCCTTCGAGACGCGACTGAGCCAGCTTGTGCCGGACGAGCTTCGTTACTCGAAACAGAGTACTTTCGACGCCCTTGACGGTCAACCCCACCCATGGCAGCTTCGAAATCTCCCTCGGGCTCATCCCCTCTCGGTAATGAAACCAGAAAATCTGCCGATCCCGTCCCGCCGTCGCGGCTTCGGAGTCCGCCAGCGCCGAATTCACTTGTTCGAGAAGAATGCCGCGCTCGATGGAGGATGGTGAGCCGCCCGCCTGAGAGGGTGCAGGCAGGCGATCGTGGCTTTCCTCATCGGAGCTGAATGCGACGTGGCTGGTCTCGCGCCGTCCGGCACGGAGATGATCATAGACGAGATTCATCGTCACGACGCGCAAAAACGCGCGGGCCGATGCCGGATGCCGGGGCTTGAAACGGCTCAGCGGATTGCGGTCAGGATCGTAAAGCTTCATATACGTGTCCTGTAACAGATCATCCAATATCGCGTCAGATGTGGCAACGCTGCGGTTGCAAAGCGCCCGGCGAGCCGCAATCGCGATGTCATCACGGAATCGCGTGATGAACTCCTCCCACAGGCTGGTGTCCCTTGAGGCCGCGCACTTCCGCACAAGATCTTCGTCGGAGAGTGTTGAGTGCGGCACGGGCAAATGCTTGAACAAAGTTATATGAAGAGTTTACCCGTTTGTGCCGGCGCTTCCGTTTCGTGGCGGGTCCCGAAAGGGTTTTTTCACTCCAATTCGTTTCCTTCTCATCGGGCACGAAAATAAAGCGTGCCCCTGGAGGAGCAACATGACAACCAGTATGCCCATATCGAAGGCGAAAGTGGCAGCGGCTTTCATAACCGCAATTGCCGCTGATATTCTTCAAATTCCCGTGGTGCTCGCCATGTTTGCGGCAACGGCTACCGTTGTGGGAGCTATAGCCGATGTACCGCTCGAAACGCTCGATACAGCCATTGATGTCGTGACGGCGTGTGTTGTGAACAGTCTGCTCGGCTTTCACTGGACACTTTTACCGAGTTTCGTGTTGGAGTTGGTTCCGGGCTTGGACGCCGCGCCAATATGGACGCTCTGCGTAGCTAACGTTTACCGGCTGCGCAAGAACGAAGGCAGAATCGAAGGCACTTCTCTAGCGAGGATCCAGTGAGCCGCATTTCACTCTCTGGAGCATGGCTAAACCACGGCGTTTGATCAGTTCAGTGGCCCAGTGTCACCTTCACAGATGAACGCAGCCCAACAATAAGGTTCGGGGTGTCTGGCTCGAACCGCCGCTTGTGCCGTACGTAGTGCTTGTATTTTGGACTTCAGCGCGCGTCCCCTCGGTGTGTCCGAACCGAATTCCGCTGCAGCTTACAGCGCGTGTGGCAGTCGCATTCTCCGATTCGGTGGCGGCCCTTTGGCCAGTCGATCCGGATCTCAGATCAAAATCGGGATCGGCACGATGACAGGCGATCCGGATAGCACAGTTATCGGGCCCCGTATCAGATCCCGCCCCGAACTGACATAGGAAATCGCGTACCTGTCGAAAGCACGCTCACCATTGGCCAAGGGAAGCGCGTCAAACGGCAGCCACGAAGTGTTGCTCTCAGGAGCAATGATCCAGCGCGTAGTTTCTGGTGAACAGGCGGTGAGAGGGTCCAATATCATTGCGCGGAGCTGCGATCCGGCATTCGGGCTCGATTGGACAGGTTCGCGCGGGCGGAAGTCGCGGCCCCGCGCTGCCTCAGGTATGAGCGACGACCGGAAGCTGGCAATACTCGCGTCAATGATTTCCGCTTCTCCCAGGTCCAACAGCTGGACTTGGTGGGGAGCTCCGGGTGGCAGTGTCAGGGCAGCGTACCGATCCTGTCTCGGCCTGCGCTGGCCCTGGGCGATGGCTTTGAAATGGAGCTGCGGGAATCGCACGAACTCCGCCAGGACCGCGCCTTCCGGGATTGCGGCCGCACTTAGATCCAGGTCGAACTGCTCGGAATCTGTGACGGTGATGCCCGGAGCGCGTTTGGCGATCTTGTCCTCGACTCTCTCTTTATCCGCAACCCATTCCGCCAGCATTTTACGATGGACTGCATTGATCCCCCGAGGCCCATCCAAGAGGCTGCGGGTGATTCGGGCGTCGAGCGTAATCTCCCGATGGAGCAGGTCGCGCAGTACTGCATCGTCTGATGTGCGCGCAAGCGCCCGTTGTGCGGCGGTTTCCGAAAGCCTCAGACCCTTTCGGCGAAGTACGCATTGAAGGGCTGCTCGCAAGGCGTGGGGCGAATCTTGAAGATGAGCGAGCACAAGGGCCAGCAAGCGATGCAGATGCCGTCGAAGTGTATCGAGGAACGCGATTCGCTGTTGTTCCGTGCCGAACGACAACGCATCGTCGAGCGTTGAGTCTTCACGGGAAATGGCGTCGAGCATTCGTGCCAGGCTGCCATTCAAATCGCCCATTGCCGCGTCAATAACTCCCAGCCGGTGGAGCACATTCACGACCCGGGGATGATTGGCGCCCAGCAACCGGCTCAAAACGGCGTGTGCCTCGTCGAAATGTTTGCGCGCCGTCTCATAATCGCCGGTCTCGTAAGCTAGAGCGCCCAGCTTAACCAAAGCCGCGGCTGTCTCCGTATGATTCGCGCCAAAAATACGGCGACGGATTTCCAGTGCCCGCGTCAATAGCGGCGCCGCCTGCTCATAGTGAAAATGATTCACAAGTACGGCGGCCAGGCTGCTCTGCCATAGTTGTCCTCGACCCCTGCCAGTTGCAGCGCGGCGCTCGCCCCTTCGTTGAACCGAAGCAGGTCCATCGCCTCTTGGAAGAAACGCTCGGCGGAAGCATAATCTCCTAACTTCCCTTGCAGAACGGCTAGGTTATTGAGGCTCGTTGCTTTGGACAGCTCGTCAATACCGGAAGAAGAAGCCTTGGGCCGGGACGCCCTTTCGAACATTGTTTCGAGCCTGCGTGTACTTTCCAGTTCTGAGGAACAGGTCGCCAAGATTGTTCAGCGAGTTAGCAACCTTAGGATGGGTAGCCCCGAGTATGCGGCTGCGAACTCGTAATGCGAGACGGAATCGTCGCTCCGCCCTGCGATAGCGTCCAGTTGCCGCATGCAGTAACCCGAGATTGTCTTGAGCCGTGGCGAACGCCCGGTCGAACGTGTGCCGTTTGGCAATCTTGCTGTCTCCGAAAACAGGAGGGGCGGCCGCTGATGAAAAGCCTCCGCGCCTACGGCGCTCCGGCTTCCATCCGCAAATTTGGAAGAGCAATCTTACTATCTAAGAAAGGAACAAAACCGGAGAACAGCAACTTACACGAAATTCGGGATGCTACCGACTTCGCAACACTTCCGCTTTTTTCATTGTTCTTGGGATAATCCAATTGACACTGCACTCCGCTGCCCTGTTCGGCCGCTCCTGGTCTACGGGTGACTAGCATTGAAGAGTCACAGGGATGTCAGCGTCACAGGATGTCTAGGATATCGTCAAACGAGGAGAGGACTGACGTGTCAACCACAGCAACACAGACAATCACCGAAGAACAGACGCTGGAAGAAATTTGCATCAATACGATTCGTTTCCTTTCGGCAGACGCCGTACAGAACGCGAATTCGGGGCATCCCGGGCTGCCCATGGGTGCGGCGGCGATGGCGTATACCTTGTGGACGAAGTTCCTCAAGTTCAATCCGAAAGATCCGAATTGGTTCGACCGCGACCGTTTCGTATTGTCGGCCGGCCACGGATCCATGCTGTTGTACAGTCTTCTCTATTTGACCGGTTACGATCTGCCGCTAGACGAACTGAAACGATTCCGGAAATGGGGCAGCAAGACTCCCGGACACCCGGAGCGCGGTCACACAGTGGGCGTGGAAGTTGCGACGGGGCCGCTTGGCCAGGGATTTGGGAACGCGGTAGGTCTGGCGATTGCCGAAGCGTGGTTTGCGGCGCGATTTAATAAGCCGGGCCACAAGATTATCGATCACTATACGTTTGGAATCTGCGGCGACGGCGATCTGATGGAGGGCGTGAGCCAGGAAGCGGCGTCGCTGGCGGGACACCTGCGGTTGGGCAAGCTGATCTTTCTTTACGATCAGAATCACATCTCACTAGCCGGCGGGACGAACCTGACGTTCACGGAGGACGTCGGGAAACGGTTCGAGGCGTACGACTGGCACACCAGGCACGTGGAGGACGGCAACGATACCGAAGAGATTGCAAAAGCCATCGAAGAAGCGCGCGCCGAGGAGCGGCGGCCTTCGCTGATTCTGGTTCACACGCATATCGGCTACGGCAGTCCGAAGAAGCAAGATACGTTCGAAGCGCATGGCAATCCACTCGGGGAGGAAGAATTGCAGGCGGCCAAGAAGGCGCTGGGCTGGCCCTCGATGGACAAGTTTTATTTGCCCGAAGACGCCGTGAAGTACTTTCGCCGGGCGATTGATAAGGGCAGGGAAGTACAACAAGAGTGGCAACAGCGCTTCGATTCATACAAGAAAGCATTCCCGAAGGAAGCGGCCGAGCTAGAGCAGATGCTAAGCGGCAAGCTGCCTGAACAGTGGGGCGCGGATCTGCCGAAGTGGAAACCGGAAGACAAGCCGCTTGCTACCCGTGCTGCCGGGGGAGAGGCGATGAATGCGCTGGCAAAACATATTCCGAACATGATCGGAGGTTCGGCAGACTTGAACCCGTCGACGAACACAGCGCTGAAGGGCATGGGCGATTTTCAGCCATCGGAATTCGGCGGTCCGCATACGCAGGGCGCGGTAGGAGGAGTGTGGGGCTACGCGGGAAACAATGTAGCCTTCGGGGTGCGCGAACACGCGATGGGCGCAGCCGTAAACGGCATGGCGGCGCATGGCGGCGTTTTTCCGTTTAGTGCGACGTTCCTGGTCTTCTCGGATTACATGAAGCCGGCCATTCGCCTGGGCGCGCTCAGCCAACTGAAGGTCTTCTATGTATTCACGCACGATAGCGTGGGCGTGGGAGAAGACGGACCCACGCACGAGCCGGTTGAGCAGCTCGCCGGCCTGCGGGCAATTCCCGGACTGAACGTGATGCGTCCGGCCGATGCGACAGAAACTTCGGAAGCGTGGGGGGTCGCGATGCAACACAACGGCCCGAGTTTGTTCGCGTTGACGCGTCAGCACGTACCGCACCTGGATCGAAGCAGAGCGAAAAATGCCGATGTTGCGAAGGGAGCTTACATCATTTCGGAGGCGGAAGGCGGCTCGCCCGATGTGATTCTCATCGGCAGCGGGTCTGAGGTGTCGTTATGCGTGAAGGCGCAGGAGAAGCTGCAAGGTTACTCGGTGAAGGCGCGCGTGGTCAGCATGCCGAGTTGGTACCTGTTCCAGAAACAAGACAGCGGGTATCAGGAGAGCGTCTTGCCGAAAAACCTGAAGAAGCGCGTGACGGTGGAAGCCGCGGCGACGTATGGCTGGGAGCGATGGGCCGGCGAGGAAGGAACGATGATCGGCGTGGATCATTATGGGGCGTCGGCGCCGGGCGACGAAATCATGAAACACTTCGGCTTTACGGCCGAGCATGTTACTTCAGCGGCGCTGCGGTTGTTAGGGCGCAACGAAGAGGCGGATAAGGAATACGGAGGCGACACGACGAATGTCGCGCCGACATCACCGCAGGAAGGGCATTCATAGCGGCGCCTTTTGGTTTATTTGCCGAGTACGCGTTTCGCAGCCTGTGCAACTGACTCCGAGAGGAAGCCGAACTTCTTTTGGAGATCTTTGAGCGGAGCGGAGGAGCCGAACGTTCCCATGCCGATGATGTGACCCGCGGGTCCAACCCAGCGCTCCCAGCCGAGAGTGGAAGCCTGTTCTACAGCCACACGCGCGGTCACGTTGGGAGGTAGAACAGAGTCACGATATTCCTGGCTTTGACGCGCAAACAATTCCCACGAAGGGAGGCTGACCACGCGCGCCTTGATGCCTTCGGAGGTGAGTTGCTCAAACGCCTGCACGCAGAGCGAGACTTCGCTGCCGGTGGCGATCAGAATGACCTCAGGTTCGACGTCAGGCGCGCCGGCCAGAACGTAGCCGCCTTTTTCGATGGCAGCCGCGGAGGCGTATTTTGTTCGATCAAGAGTCGGCAGAGCCTGCCGCGTGAGCACCAGCGCCACCGGATCATGGCGCAGCTTCATGATGACCTTCCATGCCTCGACCACTTCGTTGGCATCGGCAGGGCGGATGGTAGTCAGGCCAGGCACGGCGCGCAGCGAGGCCAATTGCTCAATGGGTTGATGCGTGGGCCCGTCTTCGCCGACGCCGATGGAATCGTGCGTGAAGATGTAGATGGTCGGGAGCTCCATGATGGCGCTCAGCCGGATAGCGGGCTTGCAGTAGTCGCTGAAGATCAGGAAGGTCGCGCCGAAGGGCCGAATTTTAGAGAGCGAAAGCCCGTTCAATACAGCGCCCATGGCGTGCTCGCGGATGCCGAAATGCATATTGCGGCCGCGGCGATTGTCGAGCTCGAAATCGCCGAAAGTATCTTGCGTGAGGCGCGTTTTGGTAGAGGGGGATAGATCGGCTGCGCCGCCCATCAGCCAGGGGACATTTTTTGCGAGCACGTTTAGAACTTTGCCTGACGAGTCGCGCGTGGCGATGCCTTTAGCGTCGGCAGGGAACGCGGGCAAATCGTCGTCCCATCCATCGGGAAGCTGCCGATGCTGCATTTTGTAAAGCTCATCGGCGAGCTTCGGGAAGACCTTGCCGTAGGCATCGAACTTCTCCATCCATGCTTCGCGCAGTTCATGACCGCGCTTGCCGATGCCGGCTGCGAAATGCTCGCGTACGCCATCCGGCACCAGAAATTTCGCATCTTCGGGCCAGCCATAATTGCGTTTTGCCAATCGGATTTCGGCTTCGCCCAGTGGCTCGCCGTGTGCGCCGCTGGTGTCCTGCTTGTTCGGGGCGCCGTATGCAATGTGGCTATCAACGATGATGAGCGTGGGACGGTCGGTGGTGTTGTGAAACACCGTGAGCGCGCGCTCGAGCATTTGCAGATCGTTCGCGTCGCCTACGCGGGTGACATTCCAGCCGAGGCCGATGAAGCGCGTCGCTACGTCGTCGCTGAAGGCCAGCGCGGTATTGCCCTCAATCGTGATGTGATTGTTGTCGTAAATCCAGCAAAGGTTGTGAAGCTTCAGATGGCCGGCCAGCGAAGCGGCTTCGTTGGAAATACCTTCCATCAGATCGCCGTCACCGCAGATGACATAGACGTTGTAATCGAACAAATCAAAACTTGGACGGTTGAAGCGGCTGGCCATCCAGAGGCCGGCCATCGCCATGCCTACGCTGGTGGCGACGCCTTGGCCCAGCGGGCCGGTGGTGGTCTCCACACCCGAGGTCCAGCGATATTCGGGATGGCCGGGACACTTGCTATCGAGCTGCCGGAAGCGCTTGATGTCATCGAGCGTGACGGAGAGCTGTCCGAGCGCTTCGTATTGCGGATTGACGGCTTTGACGCCGGCGAGATGCAGTAGGGAATAGAGCAGCATGGACGCGTGACCGTTTGAGAGAACGAACCGATCACGGTTGGGCCAGATAGGATCCTGCGGATCGAAGCGTAGAAAATCTTGCCACAGTGCATATGCGACGGGCGCTAGCGCCATCGGCGTGCCGGGATGTCCGGAATTTGCCTGCTGGACCGCATCCATCGAGAGCGTGCGAATGGTGTTGATGCACAGTTGGTCGATTCCGGTCGCGCTTGCGACTTCAGTATTCATGACGACTTGGGTACTCATGAGCAGGTCCTCCTCAGGGCTGAGAATGATGCCGGAACTCCGGCTTCGGCCGCATCTCAACGGATAGTTTCCCGGCTGTTTGAGATGTTATCAGCCTCGGGTTTCGCGGAGTTGACGCTTCAGCAAGATTTGGCCGGAGGTGAAATGAACAACGGTGAACGGAATTATGCGGCGCCGCGGGCGGACGGCCGACTTCCAGCTTGCCTTTGTTCGCACTTCTAAGGTAAGATGAAGATTCCGTATGTTATTCGCAACCCCAGTCCATTTCGCGGCACTGGCCAATCAACAGGCCGGTCAGGATACGCGTGTCATGGCATCGGGGTAAGTGAAACTACAGAACGACTAAGTTTCCAAGCCCCGGCCTGAAAAGGTTCGGGGCTTTTTGCTTTTTCCGAGATAGCTAAGAGGAAAAGCGCTCGCCTGTTAAGCGAGAGACCGCAGGTTCGAATCCTGCTCTCGGAGCCAGCTCTTTGACAACTTACTGCCCGATGGTCTAGCGGGTATGACGGCGGTCTCTGAAACCGCAAGCTCACGTTCGAATCGTGATTGGGCAGCCATATTTCTTGGTAAGTGGGCGAATGGGCAAGCCGTCTCGCTTTGAACGAGAAGATTCCAGGTTCGAGTCCTGGCTTACCAGCCAAGTTATCGCGGGTGTAGCTCAATGGTAGAGCACGACGTCGCCGGCGTCGATACGACGGATCGTTACCGTTCACCCGCTCCAAGTGTGCCTGTTGAGCTAGTGCGGTTCATAGCGTTCGGTTGAAGCCCGAATCGTGAGCGCACAGGGCGGTTGGTGCCCGTTGTGCGCGACTCAAAAGAACTCCGTTCGACTCGGAGAACAGGCGCCAGGTTTCGGCGCAGTGGACAGGAGTTCGAATCTCCTACCCGGCTCCAGTATTGTTATGGCGATCATGGCCGAGTGGCTTAGGCGGCAGACTGTGAATCTGTCCACGAAGGTTCAATTCCTTCTGATCGCCCCAGTGGGGATGTCGTTCAACGGCAGGACCGTGCCCTTGCAAGGCACTGATCTCGGTTCAAATCCGAGCATCTCCACCAATTTCAAAAATAGTTGCACTAACTGGTGACACCTTGTTATGCTGGTCTTTCAAGTGAGACACCAGAGGATACAGATCGCCGTCGTCATGCGCGGGAAACGCGGATGGGAAGACGTGCGCGTATCCGGGGTCTCTGCTTCACCGTAACTTTTCACTTATTAACAAGAAAAGATACCGCCCCGGAGCCGAAAGGTTTCCGGGGCTTTTGCTTTTTGTAGGTCTTTGACAATCGAATACATCGGAGTCGTTCAGCGGCTAGGACGTCGGTCTCCAAAACCGAAAACCTGAGTTCGAGTCTCAGCTCCGGTGCCAGAAATTGCGCGGCGGGGGTAGGTTGGATATGCACCCGGCTGTCTACCGGGACGAAGCGGGATCGTAACCCGTCCGCCGCGCCAAAAATTACTGCGGAGTATCTGGATTGGCCCCAGGGTAGGCTCATAACCTACAGAAGCGCGTTCGATTCGCGCCTCCGCAACCAGTTCTTAGGCCGCGAGATGTATGGTGCATGGGTGGGCTTATAACTCGCGAATCCCTGGATCGGGGTACTGGCTGAGTTCGAATCCCAGCGCGGCCACTAATGTAAGGGCCGCAAGCTTTAACGGTGAAGCACCCGGCTTTTAACCGGAAGAACACGGATCGTTACCGTGGCGGCCCACCAATCTGCGCCAGTCCTGGCGTTTCACGGGGTATTCGTCTAGCGGCCAAGATGCAGGATTTTCAATCCTGAGACCGGAGTTCAACTCTCCGATACCCTGCCATTTTAGGCCCCGTAGTTCAGTGGAACAGAACGCGAGTCTTCTAAACTCGATGCCGCAAGTTCGAATCTTGCCGGGGCCACCAGTTTTCATTTGTCCCCCTCGTCCAATTGGAAAGGGCATCGGGCTACGAACCCGAAAATAGGCGTTCGAATCGTCTGGGGGATACCAGTTTGCGAGCCATCGTCCAAAGGACAGGGCGCAACCCTCCGAAGGTTGAAATTTCGGTTCAAGTCCGAATGGCTCGACCACGCCCGGTTAATTCAGTGGCAGAATGCTTGCCTTACAAGCAAGACGGCGGAGGTTCGATTCCATCCACCGGGCACCAAGTTACTGACCCTTCGTCTAGCGGCTAAGACGCACGCCCGATTAGCGTGATACCAGAGTTCGAGTCTCTGAGGGTCAACCAACTTATTGACCCTCGGCTATCAGTACTCCATAAGGAGCGACTCTGAAGCTCTGAGATATTGGTGCATCCGCCAGTGGACTGGCTAACAAGATTTTGCCGAAACTGGGCCAACCAGCCGGCATTCCGGTGATTTCGACCTGTTGTTCTTTTGCGCTTGTATTTAGCACCACTAACACTAAGTCCTTCGCTCCGGCCTTCCGTCCGAAGGCGAAAACGTCTCGATTACCTGATTCAAGCGGCACGTAGACACCATCACGCAGAGCTGCATTTTCGTGCCGAAGCCTGATCAGATTTGAGTACCAGGAGTATATGGAGTTGGAATCTCCCTTCTCCTTCTGGACGTTGTAGCGTTTGTAAGCGGACTCGACGGGTAGCCACGGCAATCCCTTGCTGAATCCGGCGTTGACTCCCGAATCCCACTGCATTGGCGTTCGTTCGCCATCGCGTTCATCTGCACGGGGCCGCTTCGGCCCGGTTGGCACCAGCTTCAGCTCGCCTGCCGGCATGGTTTCCATTCCGATCTCCTCGCCGTAATACAGCAGCACGCACCCACGCTGCATCAGCGTGAGCGCCGCAGTCAGCTTCGCAATCTGATCGTTGTGTTTGCCATCACCGAACGTGCTCCACTGCCGTGGGTGATCGTGACTGCTGAAAAAGAACACCGGGGTTTGGCCGCCAAGTTGCGTCTGTGCCGCATCTACCTGCTTCTTGAATAACTGCGCGTCCAGCACGGTCAAATTGCCAAACAAGAAATCCATTGGAAGCTGAATCTCGTCCCGATTCTGACCATAGACTTTCGCCAGATCCTCAATAGTCGCGGTGGAGGACTCGCCCAGCAACACGGGATCATTCGAATATCCGTCCAGAATCTTCCGCATCTCCCGCAACACCTGATGATTTTCTGGACGCCCCGAGTTGTACGGCTCGAGCGCCGCGGGCGCGCCCGCTTGTGGCGGATGCGGATCGTCCGGGTACCGGGATCTTCAAATAGGTACGGGGTGGCATCCAGCCTGAACCCGCTTGCACCGTGATCCAGCCAGAACCGTACCACGTCGAACATCGCCTTCTTTAAATTCGGATTTCTCCAGTTCACGTCCGGTTGTTGCGGCGCAAAGATGTGGTAGTACCACTGCCCGGTTTTCTCATCCCATGTCCACGTGTACCCGCCGAAAATAGACGTCCAATGCGTCGGCGGTTGGGCCGGCCGCGGACCGCTCCGCCACACGTACCAATCGCGCTTCGGATTGTCGCGCGATGATCGTGATTCTTTGAACCAAGGATGCTGGTCGGATGTGTGATTCAAGACGAAATCGACGAGAATCCGTATGCCGCGCTTCTTGGCCTCTGCGACCAGCCGATCCCAATCCTGCAGCGTTCCGTATTCAGGGGCGACGTTTGTGTAATCCGCAACATCGTAGCCGAAATCCACATTTGGCGATGGGAAAAATGGCGTGATCCAGATCGCGTCCACACCCAACTGCTTGATGTAGTCCAGTCTAGACGTAATTCCATTCAGATCGCCGATCCCATCTGAATCGGAATCCTGAAAACTCCGTGGATAGATCTCGTATATGACAGCGTGGTCGTACCAGTGGCTGCGGTCCTGGGCTGATAAAAACGCAGCACACGTGTTGACCGCCAGAATCAGGAGTACCGATCTCATATATGACAGATGCTACTGCAGTGACAACTCCGCTTCGCTTCGGGCGGCCGCTTGAACCTACGCAAAGCTGATGTTCCGTCCCGAGCTGTTCGGGCGGTCAGTCTGGCAGACGGATGCTTCCGTCCTCCGCGATGGGAAACGATGGATTCCAGGCAACCCCCAGGAAATCGTCGGGATCCGTCACGAGGCTGATGCGCCGTTCCATGTATTCCTTCCGCCTTGAATTCGGCTACATTGTACGCCGCTTGTCAGGGCTTTGAGATGCTGGGGCACAGGTAATTGATGGGGCAAAGCTTGATCGGCCTGGAGTATCTCTCTGCGGCGCCCACATTACCCTTACGTACTGCCAGTACGCGCGCCTCTTGAGTAAAGGCGGTATTGTGCTGGAAAATCTTCACAAGGCTTTCTCTCGCAACTGCAACTAACTTTTCGGAGGAATATTGTGAACTTTAAACTCAAGATTTTCGGACTGGCACTGGCAACATGCTTTGCAATCACCGCTTCGGCCTCAACGATTCAACTCGGAATCAACGGTGACGCACAGGTCGGCTCAAACTACATCGATTTCGGGCAGTATCCCAACGGCGCTCCCTATACACCTGCCCCGGGATACGGGACCTTTGAGGTTTCACTGGTCAACGCCGGTCCCTTAGCGAGCGCCGGTGTGACAACCGGTGAATTCGGCAATATCCAGAGCTTGAACGAGCCGCCCGGCCCGGTCACCCTTCCGAGCGCGTTTATGACGTTTGATACGGGCGGGTCTAATCTGCAGCTCTGGGCGACCAACATCCCCCCGGGTGCCGTTGGTCCGTTCACGTTCACGGACACAGCGGATGGCGCCGTTGCTTCCTTTGACATCGACGGCTATATCTGGGACACGAATACGAATTCGAAAGAGGACACCTTCACCGGTACGTTCTCCGCTACTTTCGATGGAGAGACGGTGGCAGATCTCTTCGCCAACCTGCCGATCGACACGCCGTTCTCCGCGACGTTTACAGCGACCGTGATTCCGGTCACGACTCCTGAGCCGGCTTCCCTGCTGCTGATGGGCGCCGGACTGTTGGGCGTTGGCGTAATTAAGCGGCGCAACGGCCGCCGTTCGTAACGAACAACCGTTCATTTCGAGTCCCGCGGGGTTTAGGGCCATCACTTCATTGATTGGGTGATGGCCCCAAATACTTTGTGGGACGCGAAGCTGGACTTTGTTGAACTGCGTCCACGCAGTCAGTAGCCTCATTCACTCCACGACAACATACAGGCTTGCTCGCTCGGCATCTTCCGAGGGCGTGCAACAGCTTGATTGATTTTCATATTAGATATAATCTAAACGGTTTGGTTATCGACCCCGACGCGATCAAACGTTCCCTGGCGGACAGCGGTCTGCGGAGCACGCCGCAGCGCTATGCTGTCATGGCGTTCCTGATGGAGCAAGCAGGGCATCCCACAGCGGCCGAGATCTTCAAAGCGGTGAACCGCGCCGATCCGCGCTCTTCCAGAGCCACGATATATAACAATCTGCGGGACCTGGTGGAGGCTGGTTTGGTGCGTGAAGTGGCCATGGAGGGCCGTGCGGCGCGATTCGATGCGAAAGGCATGCGGCATTACCACTTCATTTGCGACCGCTGCGGCAATGTCGAGGATGTGGACTGGTACAACGTGCGCCTGCCTGTCGCAGCGTCGCTCGGCAAGCGGGTGCTTCGCGAATGCGAACTCATTTTTCGGGGACTGTGCGCCAGGTGCGCGTCCCGGCGCGTTTCCCGCTCAGGATTTCTAATTCGAAGAAAGGATTAACAGATGGAAAAAGAAGTAATAGGGTCAGCGGCGACTGCCGCGCACAATGGTCAACCTCTAAGCGGCGCCGCGAAGTGCCCGGTAGCGCACGGCGCGCACGGGCGCAGAAACCGCGACTGGTGGCCCGACGCCCTGGACATTTCGGTTCTTCACCGGAACTCCACCTTGTCCGACCCCATGGGCGACGGGTTCGACTATGCCAAGGCGTTTGAAAGCCTAGATCTCGATGCGGTGATCAAGGACCTGCATGTCCTGATGACAGACTCCCAGGATTGGTGGCCGGCCGATTTCGGTCATTATGGCGGGTTGATGATCCGCATGGCATGGCACAGCGCAGGGACTTATCGGACTACCGACGGGCGAGGCGGTGCCGGCGCAGGGCAGCAGCGCTTTGCGCCGCTGAATAGCTGGCCGGACAACGCGAACCTGGATAAGGCACGCCGCCTGCTGTGGCCGATCAAGCAAAAATATGGCGAGAAGATCTCGTGGGCCGACCTGATGGTTCTCGCCGGCAACGTCGCCTTGGAATCGATGGGCTTCAAGACCTTCGGTTTTGCCGGGGGACGCGCCGACGTGTGGGAGGCCGAGGAGCTCTATTGGGGTCCTGAAGGGACGTGGCTGGGCGATGAACGTTATAGCGGCGAGCGGCAACTGGCGGAGCCTCTCGGAGCCGTTCAGATGGGACTGATTTACGTCAACCCGGAAGGTCCGAACGGCAACCCGGATCCGGTCGCGGCGGCGAAAGATATCCGCGAGACGTTCTTCCGCATGGCCATGAACGACGAGGAGACCGTCGCGCTGATCGCCGGCGGTCACACTTTTGGCAAGACCCACGGCGCCGGTGACCCATCACTGGTGGGACCGGAGCCGGAAAGCGGCGCGCTGGAAGACCAGGGCCTCGGGTGGAAAAGCAAGCACGGCACCGGATTCGGAGCCGATGCCATCACCGGCGGTCCGGAAGTCATCTGGTCGCAGACGC
>Ga0335074_10000546_pt1 | contig 52454 bp, 42 predicted proteins | sample Lox_Sample_23_FD_206715 | JGI IMG/M metagenome (GOLD analysis project Ga0335074, IMG submission 206715) | Soil microbial communities from Loxahatchee National Wildlife Refuge, Florida, United States - Lox_Sample_2.3 | ecosystem: Environmental > Terrestrial > Soil > Wetlands | place: USA...
GTGCCGAAGGCCGACGTGGCCAAGGCGGCGCAGCTTGCGTTCGCGCTGTGGGCCTGGCAGGACGCCGCGCAGGAGCCGCCGGGGCCGGTGCGGACCTGTTTCCGGCTCGTCGAGCCGGAACCGGCGGGCAACGGCGCCGCGACAGAGGCCAGCGCCGCGACAGAGGCCAGCGCCGCGACGGAGGCCAGCGCCGCGACGGAGACCAGCGCCGCCGCGGACGCCGGTACCTGGCGGGTGGAGTTCGCCTTGCAGGCGACTGACGACCCCAGCCTGCTTCTCCCGGCCGCCGACATCTGGTTTGGCGGGACCGCTACTGGCTGGGCTGCCGCAGGCATCAGCTACCCCGAGGAAGACCTGCTCGCCGGACTCGGCCGGGCGTCGCGGCTCTTCCCGGAACTGGACCAGGTCCTGCAGGACGCCGCGCCCGATGCGGTCGAGCTCGACACCCGCAGCGCGCTGCGGTTCCTCAAGGAGACCGGTCCGCTCCTGGCTGCCGCAGGCTTTGGCGTGCTGCTGCCAGACTGGGTACGCCGGTCCCGGCTGGGCCTGAAGCTGACCACCCGTTCGCGAACGGCGGCGGCGCCGGGCTCTGCGGCGTCCGCGAGATTCGGCCTGCAGGATCTCGTCGACTTCCGCTATGACCTGGCCATCGGAGACGAGACTCTGAAACCAGAGGAGCTCGCCGAGCTGGCCCGGCTCAAGGTTCCCCTCGTGCGGCTTCGCGGCCAGTGGGTGGAGCTGGACGAACAGCATCTCAGCGCTGCTCTGCGCTTCCTCGAGAAGCGGGGCTCCGGTGTCATGACGGCGAGCGATGCACTGCAGGCCGGGCTCGGCGAGGCGGGCGGAGAGCTCCCGCTCGTGCAAGTCGACGCGGACGGCTGGCTCGGTGACCTGCTCTCCGGACAGGCCGACCGGTGCCTCGAGCCGATGACAACGCCGGAGTCGTTCTGCGGAACGCTGCGGCCGTACCAGGAGCGCGGCCTGGCGTGGCTGTCGTTTCTTGGCACGCTGGGTCTTGGTGCGGTTCTTGCGGACGACATGGGCCTCGGCAAGTCGCCGCAGACGCTCGCGCTGCTGCAGGCGGAGCGCGACGCCGGCACCGCCACCGGGCCGACGCTGCTGATCTGCCCCATGTCGCTGGTCGGGAACTGGCAGCGCGAGGCCGCGCGGTTCACGCCCGAGCTCTCCGTGCACGTGCACCACGGCTCCGGCCGTCTTAATGGCGCTGAGCTAGCGGCGACGCTGGCGTCGGCTGACCTTGTCATCAGCACCTACGGGGTGGCGACGCGCGACCGGGACGCGCTGGCGCAGATCCAGTGGTCGCGGGTCGTCTGCGACGAGGCCCAGAACATCAAGAATTCGGCGACCCGGCAGGCTCAGGCTGTGCGGTCGATTCCGGCGCCCGCGCGGATTGCGCTGACGGGCACGCCGGTGGAGAACAGGCTGAGCGAGCTGTGGTCGATCCTGGAGTTCACCAGTCCGGGGCTGCTGGGCGCGGCGGAGAAGTTCCGGCGGCGGTTCGCGATCCCCATCGAGCGCAACTCCGACGAGGAGGCGACGCAGCAGCTCAAGCGGCTCACCGGGCCGTTCATCCTTCGCCGGCTAAAGACCGACCGGACGGTGATCGCCGACCTGCCGGACAAACTGGAGATGAAGGTCTGGTGCAACCTGACGCCCGAGCAGGCGTCGCTGTACCAGGCGACCGTCGACGACATGATGGCGAGAATCGAGGCCGCCGAACCGGGGATCGAGCGGCGTGGCCTGGTGCTCGCCACGATGGCGAAACTCAAGCAGGTCTGCAATCACCCGGCGCACCTGCTCGCTGACGGTTCGCGACTGCCCGGCCGGTCGGGCAAGCTGGCGAGGCTTGAGGAGATCTGCGACGAGATCGTCTCCGCCGGAGACAAGGCGCTGTGCTTCACGCAGTACGCCGAGTTTGGGCGCATGCTGCAGCCGTACCTGGCCGCGCGGCTCGGCTGCCCGGTCTCCTTCCTGCACGGCGGCACGGCCAAGAAGCGACGCGACGAGCTGGTGAGCGAGTTCCAGGCGGACGGAACCGGGCCCGCGGTGTTCCTGCTGTCCCTGAAGGCGGGCGGCACAGGACTTAACCTCACTGCGGCCAACCACGTGATCCACGTCGACCGGTGGTGGAATCCGGCGGTCGAGGATCAGGCGACGGACCGGGCGTTCCGGATCGGCCAGCGACGGGATGTCCAGGTACGCAAGTTCGTCTGCGTCGGAACTGTCGAGGAGCGCATTGACCAGATGATCGAGGAGAAGAAGGCGCTGGCCGAGGCAATCGTGGGTACCGGCGAGGGCTGGCTGACCGAGCTGTCGGTCGCCGATCTGCGCCGGGTGATCGAGTTGACGCCGGAAGCGGTGTCTGCGTGATCATGCGGCGAGCCGGGAGGCAAGGTGGGTGACTGGCGGGAGTTCCGTCCGGCGCCGCGCCCGCTCAAGGCGGAGGGCGGGATCAAGGCGCGCAGCAAGCGCGGCTCGATCGGCGAGCAGTGGTGGTCCCGGCGTTTCATCGACGTGCTCGAGTCATTCGGTCTGCAGAGCCGGCTGACCCGCGGTCGCAACTATGCGCGGTCCGGTCAGGTGCTCAGCTTGGACGTCGGCACCGGGCACGTGACCGCCCGGGTGCAGGGCTCGCGAGTCAAGCCGTACAACGTGAAGCTGACCGTCGATCCGCTAACGACCCGGCAGTGGCGGCGCGTCGAGGAAGCCCTGGCCGCCCGGGCGCTCTTCCGTGCCCGGCTGCTGGCCGGCGAGATGCCGGCCGAGATCGAGGAAGTCTTCGCTGCCTGCGGCACTCCGCTCTTCCCGCGGACGGCTAGCGATCTGGAGATGACGTGCTCCTGCCCGGACTGGCAGGTTCCGTGCAAGCATCTCGCTGCGGTTTGCTACGTCCTGGCGGAGGCATTCGACGACGATCCGTTTGCCATGCTGGCCTGGCGCGGCAAAGGCAGGGCTGACGTGCTCACTGCGCTGCGTCAGCGCGCGACCGGGGAAGCCGCCAGCTCCGGGAGCGCCGATCATGACAGGGCTCGCGCTGACGGTGCCAGAGCCGTGATCGACGTGACGGACAGCCCGCTGGCCGACTGCACCGATGGATTCTGGTCAACGCCGCTGAGCGCAGCCCGGCTGCGGGCACTGCCGCCGGCTGCGCCAGCCCCGGCTGACTTGCTGTTGCGGAGCTTCGAGCCGCCGTTCATCACCGCTGGCGGCCAGGACCTCGTGACGCTCCTTCGCCCCGCCTACCTGCTGCTCGCCGGAAGCGACACCGCCGACGAAGCGAGCGATGCCGCGCCGGATGCGGGACCGAACCGGACGTCCGTAACGTAATGACAGCGAAACATGCCGTGATTACGCTCACGGCATGGCGGACATCTTCGACAGTTACCAGCCCGCCGATGCCTGGGACGAGATGTTCGAGCGGCCGGGTCTGCCGCGTGGCCCGTATCAGGGACTCGTAGCCGCGCTGCAGCCGCTGGACCCCGCCGACCTCCGCTACCGTGCGGACCAGCTCGCCCGGATCTTTACCGACCGCGGTGTGACGTTCGATTACGCGGGCGAGGAGCGGCCGTTCCCGCTTGACCTGATTCCACGCATTATCGATGCGGTCGAATGGGACCTGATCGCGCGCGGGGTACGACAGCGCGTACTGGCGCTCGAGGCGTTCCTGGCGGATGTCTACGGTCCGTGCCGCGCGGTGGCGGACGGCGTCGTTCCGTGGAAGCTCCTGGCCACATCGCGGCAATTTCACCGCGCCGCCTATGGCCTGACGGCGCCGAACGGCGTCCGGATTCACATTGCCGGCATCGACCTGGTCCGGGACGAGCAGGGCAAGTTCTGCGTGCTGGAGGACAACGTCCGGATCCCGTCCGGTGTCAGCTACGTGCTGGAGAACCGGCTCGCGATGACCAGGACCTTCCCGGCGCTGTTCGCCGAACAGCACGTACGGCAGGTCGACAGCTATCCCGCCCGGCTGCTTGCGGCCCTGCGCGCGGCGGCGCCAGGCCCGCACGCCGACCCCGTGGTCGTGGTGCTGAGCCCTGGCGTCGGCAACGCTGCCTATTTCGAGCACACGCTGCTGGCGCGGCTGATGGGTGTCGAGCTAGTCGAAGGCAGGGATCTGGTCGCCGAGGGCAATCAGGTGTTCGTGCACACGACCGCCGGTAGGCGGCCCGTCGATGTGATCTATCGGCGTGTGGACGACGAGTTCCTCGACCCGCTGCATTTCCGGCCCGACTCGGTGATCGGCTGTCCCGGCCTGCTGAACGCGGCGCGGGCTGGTCACCTCACGATCGCCAACGCCGTCGGGAACGGCGTGGCAGACGACAAGCTCACCTATACGTACGTTCCGGACCTGATCCGCTACTACCTGTCCGAGGAACCGCTACTGGACAACATCGAGACCCACCGCCTCGAGGATCCGGACGTGCTGGACTGGACGCTCGGGAAGCTCGATCAGCTTGTTCTCAAGCCGGTAGACGGCGCCGGCGGCAGCGGGATCGTTATCGGCCCGCAGGCCACCGAGCCGACGCTGCGTCGGCTGCGCGAGCAGGTGCAGGCGAGTCCGCGGAACTGGATAGCGCAGCGACCAGTGGCGCTGTCCACCTCACCGGTTCTTACCGGTGAGCAGATGGCACCGCGCCACATCGACCTGCGGCCGTTCGCCGTGCATGACGGCTCCGACGTCTGGCTGCTGCCCGGCGGGCTCACCCGAGTCGCGCTGGCGCAGGGCGCCCTGGTGGTCAACTCCAGTCAGGGTGGCGGCTCGAAGGACACCTGGGTCCTGGCCGCCGCCGGTGCCGGGCCGGCCGTCGGGTACCTGCCGCTGGTGGATGCACCGCGGTCTGCCGACGCTGCCGGCATCGCCCGGCAGTCCGGCCCCGGAGGTGATCAGCAGTGAATACCGGGCTGCTCAGCCGGATCGCCGAGACGCTGTTCTGGACCGGCCGGTACGTCGAGCGGGCCGACGACACCGCCCGCATGGTGGACGTCTACGTACATCGGCTGCTGGAGGCACCGCGAGCTGACGAGGACGCGGACTGCCGCGCGCTGCTGTCGGTCCTCGGCATTCCCGTCCCGGCAGCTTCGCCGCTGGACATCGGCGCAACGGTATATCAGCTCGCCTACGACACCAAGAGCGTGAGCGCCATCGCGGGGGCAGTGCTGGCGGCGCGATCCGGCGCGCGCAGCGTCCGGGACGTGATCTCCAGCGAGATGTGGGAGTGCCTGAACGTCTCCGGCCTCGGGCTGGCGGCGCAGCGACGCGCGGCGGAGCGGCTCGGGCCGCACGTCTACCTGCGGTTCATCCGAGAGCGCGCGGCGCTCTTCTTCGGCCTCAGCGACTCGACGATGTCGCATGATGACGCCTGGCGCTTTCTCGTGCTCGGCCGCAGCCTCGAGCGCGTCGACATGACCGCCCGGCTGCTGCTCGCCCGCATGCCGGACACTCCCTACGAGGTTGGCTGGCCCATGCTGCTGCGCGCGTGCGGTGCGTACGAGTCCTTCATCCGCAGTCACGGCTGGACAAGCGGTGAGAACGACGCAACCGAGTTCCTGATCCTCGACCGGCTGTTTCCGCGCTCGGTGCTGCACTCGCTCGGGACGGCAGAAGACTGCCTGGCCGCCCTGGACCCGGAAGCCGGCCGGGCAGGCATGTCCGACCCGGCCCGGCGCCCGATCGGCGTACTGCGGACTCGGCTGGAGTACTCCCGTACCGGCCTGCCGGAGGAGCAGCTGGCCGAGCTGCTCGGCGCGCTTCAGCAGACATGCCGGCAGGCGAGCGAGGCCATCGCGGAGCGCTACTTCAGCTATGCCGAGCCCGTGGCCTGGGCGAGCGGAGGCTAGGCAGTGTCACGTCCGGGCTGGCGCCTGCTCATTACGCACGAGACCGTCGTCGGATACGACGGCCCGGCCCGCGCTTCATACAACGAAGCGCGGATGACTCCGCTAGCGCTGCCCGGCCAGCTGGTGCTCGAGAGCGGCCTGCGGACCGATGCTCAGGTGCCGGTCTGGAGCTACCGCGACTACTGGGGCACCTGTGTCAGCACGTTTGACGTCCAGGCTCCGCATGATCAGCTGCGGATCACTGCCCGCGCGACCGTCGAGACCAGCGAGCCGCGTGCCGCCGTCAGTCCGCTGAGCTGGCCGGAGCTGACCAGGCAGGCGACCGCGGGACCGCTGCTCGAGTTCCTGCTGCCGACACCCCGGACAACCGTCGCCGGGGAGCTCGCGGGCCTCGCCCGCGAGCGATGTCGCGGCCTCGACCCGCGTGCCGCGGCCGCCGAGATCTCCTCCTGGGTACACGAGCACGTCACCTACATGCCGGGCAGCACTGGCGTGCAGACCGGCGCGCAGGAGGCGTGGGATCAGTGCGAGGGCGTCTGCCAGGACATCGCGCACCTGACGGTGGCGCTGCTGCGCGAGGCCGGTCTTCCGGCCAGGTACGTCTCTGGCTATCTTTTCGGCAAGCCCGATGCCGAGCCCGGTGAAGAGGTCACCGGCCAGTCCCACGCCTGGGTCGAGTACTGGACCGGTGGGTGGGCAGCCTGCGACCCCACCAACGACAGCGAAGTCGGGCCGGGGCATGTCGTCGTGGCGGCCGGCCGGGATTACTCTGATGTGCCGCCGCTCAAGGGGATCTATCACGGAGCCCCGAGCCGCACGATGGAAGTGGTGGTCAGACTGACACGCCTGGCCTGAGCCCCGTACGGGCAGGCACGGTCGCCTGGTTAGATGGCGGAATGGTCATTAGAGACGCACATCAGGACGAATTCGGCGAGATCGGGGATATCAGGGTCGGCGCCTACCTGGCAGACGGCTACCTGTCGCCGGACTCCGGCTACGCGGCCCGGCTGCGCGAGCTCGGCGCCGACGGATCCGGTCCGGTTCTCGTCGCAGTCGACGAGGACGGCGGCCTGGCCGGCACCGTCATGCTTCAGGTCTGGCCCGAGACCGGTGAAGTTGTCCGCAGCCCTGCGGAGGCCGAGATCCGTGCGCTTGCCGTCCGGCCGGGCGCGCGTGGTGGCGGAATCGGCCGTGCGCTCCTCGGGGCCGTGATCGACCGCGCGGCGGCGCTCAATGTCCGGCATCTGGTCCTGCTGACGCAGCGGGAGATGAAGACCGCGCACCATCTGTACGAGCAGGCCGGCTTCCGCCGCCTGCCAGACCGGGACTGGGAGCCGGAGCCTGACGTTCAGCTGCTGGCCTACGGATTGATCATGGCCGGAAACGCGGACAACGCCACAGCAGCCGCGGCAAGCTAGCCGCGCTCGCTGCGACCGGGTCGACCTGGTCGCCGCGCGGTCAGCCTGCTGCGCAGTTAGGGTGGTCACGGGACCAGGTGCTGGCCCTGCTGGGGACAGCCTGATACGAGGAGCGGTGGTTGTCGTGGCGGAAGCACTGCCCGAGGTTCCGGCGGGCGGAGTGCCGGACGGGGCCTGGTTGCTTGACGTGCGCGAGGACGACGAGTGGGCGGCAGGCCACGCGCCGCACGCAACTCACATTCCGCTGGGACAGCTCGGCGCTCGCACGGCCGAGATCCCGCAGGATTCGCAGGTCTACGTGATCTGCCGGTCCGGCGGCCGGTCGGCGCGCGCGGCCCAGGCACTCAACGGCGCTGGCTGGGAGGCGATCAACGTGGCCGGGGGCATGCAGGACTGGGCTGCTGCAGGCCGCCCGATGATCGCCGAGTCGGGCTCCGACCCGTTCGTGGCCTGACGAGCCCGTGCAGTTCCGGTCAGCGCGGTCCGGTCAGTGCCGCTGTGACAGCGGATACTCCAGCCCGATCATGGGCGCCATATCGGCGAGCATCAGCTCGAACATCGGCGACGGGTCGTCGAGCGCGAACCGCAGGTGGCCGAAGACCTCGAGGCTCACCGTGCCGTACAGCAGCACCCAGCAGCGCAGGAAAGTCTGCAGGGCGCCGATCGGCAGGTCAGAGCTCGTCAGCTCGCGGTAGCGAGCCAGCTGCTCGCGCAGGGCCGGGTCGACGTCGCTGTCGGCCGGGACCGGGAACGGGCGGCGCCGGTACAGGTCACCGAACAGCTCGAGGAACAGCTGCCCGAACTTGTGGCCGCAGTCCACAGTCGGATCGCGGCGGATTCCGGCGAGCACTTCCTCCAGTCCCGGCAGCGGGCTGCCGAAGATCATGCTGAACTCGGGCACGTGCTCGAGTGTCCAGGCGCGGAACTCGCGGCAGCCGGCCATCAGCTTCACTGCCATGACCTCCGCCTCGGTCAGGTCACCCGGGCTGGCGTCCGCGGCTGCGTGGATGGCAGCCCGCACGTGACTGGCCAGTTCGGTGAAGATGTCGGCCACGACGTGCCGCAGCAGTTCTTCATGGCTGTCGAAATAGCGGTAGAGCGCAGGTGCTGTCATGCCCATCTCGCGGGCAATCGCGCGCAACGACACTGCGTCTGGGCCTTCCTCCACGAGGAGCCGCCGCGCGGTCTGGATGATCTCCTGGGTCGTCGCAGCCCGGAGGCGATCGCGCCTGCTTGGCGCGTGAACCGTCATGGCGGCGTTCCTCCTCCGTGTCGGTCTTGACAGCGTCCCCGGCTCACCGGTGCTTTCAGCTTGACAGTGTTAACTGTGTATGCCAAGTTTACAGCGTAAAGACTTTACGGCGTTAACCGTAGCAATGATTGCTAACGAGTCTAACCGCGGAGCGTGCCATGTTCGAGGCCTCCCGACGTTTCAGCTGGGCTACGTCGGGGTGGCCACCATCGCAGTTGGCATGACCGCCGCCCTGATCGGGCCGCGCGGATCCGGCCCGGATGGAATCCCTCCGCGGCGCTCCCGGTTGTCAGCGGTCGTGCCCCCCACTCGACAGAAGGAGAGCTGACGTGAAGTACGTCAATCTCGGCGGTACCGGCCTGCGCGTTTCCCGGGTCTGCCTCGGCATGATGAGTTACGGCAACGACAGCGAACGGGCGTGGGTGATCGACGAAGATGCTGCCGAGCCACTGGTGAAGACAGCAGTCGAGGGCGGCATCACGTTCTTCGACACTGCCGACACCTACTCCAGCGGCGCGAGCGAAGTGGCGACGGGCCGGCTCCTGCCGAAATTCCTCAGCCGGGACGAGTTCGTGCTGGCGACCAAGGTGTTCATGCCCATGGGTCCGGGCCAGAACGACCGCGGGCTGTCCCGCAAGCACATCATGTCGGGTATCGACGCCTCGCTGCGGCGCCTCGGCACCGACTACGTCGACCTGTACCAGATCCACCGGTGGGACTACCGGACGCCGATCGAGGAAACGATGTCGGCGCTGAACGACGTGGTCCAGGCGGGCAAGGCGCGGTACATCGGCGCGAGCAGCATGTTCGCCTGGCAGTTCGCCAAAGCGCAGTACACGGCCGACGCGCATGGCTGGACGCGGTTCGTGTCGATGCAGAACCACTACAACCTCGTCTATCGGGAGGAGGAGCGGGAGATGATCCCGCAGTGCGTCGACCAGGGCGTCGGCGTCATACCGTGGAGCCCGCTCGCGCGTGGGTTGCTGGCGGGCACCCGCACGAGGGACGGCGAGCGGCACACCGTGCGGTCGGGCAGCGACCCGTTCGGCGACTCGCTCTACCAGGCGCCGTCGGACTTCGACGTGGTCGAGCGCTGCGTCGAGGTCGCGAGCGAGCGCGGCGTTCCGTCGGCCCAGGTCGCGCTGTCCTGGCTGCTGCACCGGCCCGGCGTGACGGCACCGATCGTCGGAGCGACGAAACCCGGTCATCTCGAGGACGCGCTTGCTGCCGAGGAACTGGAGCTCACCGAAGACGAGATGCGCCGCCTGGAGGAGCCCTATCAGCCGCATCCAGTGCTCGGGCATATCTGAATAAGCCAATGCCAGGACACGCTTCGGAAAACTCGCCTAATCTGCTGTACAGATTGGGTCAGTGAATTAACAACAAGCCGGATTGCTCGGTAGCAGTGCCACTCGGGGGTCGAATAGCGCGGGTTCCGGAATTCTCCGGAGCCTGGGCACGGGGTTCTATGTCGGGTCCATCAGACGCGTCGCGAATGTGCCGGGAAGGCCGGCGCGGCGTGCTGATGACCCGTGCCGCTGACCGGCCGGCGCTTTCTCCCGGGAGGTCGTATGAAGTATCGGCGGTGGGTGGCCTGGTTGCTCGGCTCGATCGTTCTTGCCGTGCCGGGAGGCACGCTCCTCGCGCAGGCGCCTGCCTCAGCTGTGACAGCTGCGGCCGGGATCCGGGTGGCGGGGGAAAGCGCACGAGCCGCGGAACCGGCCGCCGCCGTCCGCACGGCGCCGCTGGTCACTGACATCACACCGGCCGCAGGCTCGAAGCGTGGCCTGGCGGCCCCGCCGATGACGCCCGCCATGACCCGCACCGCTGGTGCAAAACAGGACGCCGCGCAGCGCCTGCTCAGGAGGTTAGAGCGCCGCCGCCAGGATGGCGCGATCGCGACGGACGCCGGGTGCACGACGGCGGCCTGCCGGGCAGGACTGCCCGCGGCCCGGAACCTCGCCGGATCTCAGCAGGCGCAGCAGCGCAGCTACTTCTGCGGCCCGGCCACGGCGTCGGAGATGCTTACCCAGCTCGGCGTCAGGCTCAGTCAGACAGCCGCCGCGCGGCAGCTGGGCACGAACGCCAGCGGTACCGACTGGTCAGACTCCACGGGCTACCCCATGCCCCGAGTGCTGAACGTGCATCAGACTCGGAACGAGTACGTCGCCGTCGGGCTGCCCTGGGCGCCGACAGCACATCAGACGAGGACTTTCGAGACGGATCTGGTCACGGATATCAACCACAATGGCGGAGTTCCGCTGGCCGGGAATGCCTACGAAGTGGCGGGCGGACCGCATCTGGTGGGCAATCCGGTGAATCAGACGATCATGCACTGGATTGATATTCGCGGATATCAGAACTACGGCGCGGTAACCGACTACGAGGACTCGGTGCACAATGCCACCAGCATTGGCTGGGGTCTTGATGTGCCCGCGTACTCAGCGCTGCCGACCGGCACCATGGTCGACATCCTCGGCGCTCGCGGTTACGACTGGTAACCGTGACCAGGACCTTCAGGCGGCGCCGCATTGCGGCCGGCCTGGCCGTTGCGGGCCTGGTCGCCACCAGCGTCGTTCTGGCCGGCTGCGGTCGGGGCGGGCCGCTGGCGAGCGGGGCCGGCCGCACGTCGCCGGCCGCTGGCCGGACGAGACCGGCAGCAAGCAGTAGCGCTCCGCGTAACGGCCAGCCCGGCGCGCTTCCGTTCTGCCAGGCGCATCAGTCCAGCGTCGCGAGTGTCGTCGGCGGGCTCGTGCCCGAGTCGCAGCAGTCGGAGTTTGTGCCGCTTGGCGCTGCCAGCAGACGAGAGGCCTACGTCTCCGCGTGGACGCCGGACTTCGCCGGCGTCGGCGAGCTGAATCTGACGTCGGGCCGGCTCCGGCCCATCCGGCGCTTCGCCCGGCCCGCGTCTGATCAGGCAGACGGTGCGGCCTCCGGCCCCTGGCTGGTCTGGGCGCAGACGTACTCGCTGACTAGTCTCGACCGCTTCATCATGTACGACTACGACGCGTCGACGGGGCGGGTCAGCCAGATCGGCCGTTCGCTGTCGAAGCCGGACGGCGTCGCCTGGCCGAGCCCGTGGCATGCGCCCGCGGTCAGCGGCAGCTACGCCGCCTGGGCCCAGGGTTACGCGGCCGGTCTGACCGAGATCCAGCTGGCCAGTCTCGTGACCGGCGACGTGACCACCATCGCGCGCGGGCATCTGCAGCCGCCGTTCTTCGATGGCGATCTGGTCGTCTGGCCACAGTCGGATAGTCCGGACACGCCGACCGCGCTGCACGCCTACAGCCTGGCAACGCACGCGGCGGCATCCCTGCCGCCGGTACTGGCCGGTGTGCGCGGCACCGACGAGGTGGTGACGGACGGAACGCGGACCGCGTACCTCAGCCCGGACTTCACCCGGCTCTATTACTCCCCTGATCCCGACGTCGCGGCCCGGCCGGCGGTCCGGCTGCCGGCTGGCTCCGACTTCACCGATCTGGCACTCGCACCGGGCGCCCTGGCATGGACCACCTCGTCGGCGACCTACCTCGCGAGCACCCGGACGGGCGCGTTCATCCAGGTCACTCCCCAGTACGGATACGCGACCGGGTCGAGCTCGGTCATGCTGATCACCGATGCGCCGAGCGGCAAGGCGGTACATCCCGCGCTGCCGACGTATGTCGTGGATCCGGCGCGCTTCAGCTGGCCGGCCTGTCCCGGCGCCTGACGGCCGAGCAGGATGCGATCGCCCCGGCAGCAGTGGGATGCTCGGGACGACAGGAGGACCGCGATGGGATTTGACGGCTGGCCCGAGGAAGCGCTCGACTTCTACGATGGCCTGGAGTCCGACAACAGCCGGACGTACTGGCTGGCGCACAAGGACATCTACGAGACGTGCGTGCTGCAGCCGATGACCGAGCTGCTCGCCGAGCTCGAGCCGGAGCATGGCGAGACGAAGGTCTACCGGCCGTACCGGGATCTCCGCTTCAGCAAGGACAAGACGCCGTACAAGACCGCCATTGGCGCGCACGTCGGTGACGGTTATGTTCAGCTGTCGGCCGCAGGGCTCGCGGCCGGCCGTGGCATGTACGGCATGGCGCCTGATCAGCTCCAGCGCTATCGCGCGGCGGTGGCAGACGACCTGGGCGGGCCGGCGCTCGAGGAGATCGTCAGACGCCTGCGCAAGGCCGATATCGAGCTCCACGGACGGGACCAGCTCAAGACTGCGCCGCGCGGATACCCGGCCGATCACCCGCGGATCGAGCTGCTGCGGTACAAGGGCGTCATCGCCTGGAAGCAGTGGCCGGTCGAGCAGTGGCTCACGACGGCGGCCGCGCGCGAGGTAGTCGGCACGTTCCTGGTCGCCAGCCGTCCGGTCTCGGACTGGCTCGGGCAACACGTGGGGCCGTCGCACGAGCCAGCACGCTAAGTCCGGACTGCTGCGGCCGCGCGCCTGGCCGGGACTGCCCGCGACCGAGAAAGCCGCTGCGGCCTGGCGTTCTGCCTGGGCCGCAGCGGCCTTATCCGTGTAGGGGCTGCCCTGTTCCTGGCGGGAGGTCAGGGGGCCCGCCGGCTTCTCTTCCCCGGCGAGCACCTGTTACTCGCGGACCTTATTCAGGGACCTCTTCCATCAGATCCCCGGACGTCTCCATCCCGGCGCGCCAGACCGAACGGGCGACGATCTTGCTTGGGTCCACCCGGTGCCGGTACTTCGCCGCTACCTGGGTGATCTCATCGAGCAGGCCGCCCGACAAGGTCGTCGGCTGCAGGCCGAGGGCGAGGAACTGGTCATTGCGGACGATAAGTTCGTTCTCGTCGGCCTCGATGCGCGGGTTCGGCAAGTAGGCGATCTCCGTGCCGGTGATGTCACCGATCATCTTGGCCAGGTCCAGCACCCGGTGGGTCTCGGTGATCTGATTGCGCACCAGAACCTTGTCGCCGGCTTCCGGCGGGTTGTTGATCGCAATCTCGATGCACCGGACGGTGTCGCGGATGTGAATGAAGGCCCGAGTCTGACCACCCGTGCCGTGAACCGTCAGCGGGTGACCAATCGCGGCCTGCATGAGGAACCTGTTCAGCACAGTGCCGTAGTCACCGTCGTAGTCGAACCGGTTGATCAGCCGCTCGTCGCGAATAGTCTGGTCGGTCTGCGTGCCCCACACGATTCCCTGGTGCAGGTCGGTGATCCGCAGCCGGTCGTTCTTCGCGTAGAAGGAGAACAGCAGCTGGTCCAGCGTCTTGGTCAGGTGGTACACCGAGCCGGGGTTAGCCGGGTGCAGGATCTCGCGCTCGAGCTCGCCGTCCGGCGTCGGTACCTTGACCGTCAGGTAGCCCTCGGGAATGGGGGCGCTGCCGGACCAGCCGTAGCCGTACACGCCCATGGTGCCCAGGTGCACGAGCGAGACATCCAGGCCCGTGGTGACCAGCGCGGTCAGCAGGTTGTGCGTGCCGCGGACGTTGTTGTCGACGGTGTAGCGCTTGGCCTTCTCGGTGCGCATGGAGTACGGCGCGGCGCGCTGCTCGGCGAAGTGGACGATGGCGTCCGGCTGGACCTCCCTGAGCAGGTCCACGAGCTTGTCGTACTCGGTGGCCAGGTCCAGGTTCACGTAGCCGATGTCGCGACCGGAGACTTCCTTCCATGCGCTGACGCGCTGGCTGATCGGCCGGATCGGGGTGAGGGAGTCCACCTCGAGCTCGATGTCGATCTTCCGCCGGCTCAGGTTGTCCACCACTGTGATGTCGTGACCACGATCGGACAGGTACAGCGACGTCGGCCAGCCACAGAAGCCGTCGCCGCCGAGGACCAGAACGCGCATGAGGTGCTCCAATTTCTGCTCTACTGCTCGAACCGCGCCCTGTGGTATCTACCCGCGGCTGTCAGTCGAAGCCTGAGAGCGGCGCTCCCAGGGCATGGCATCCGTGGAAGTGTACCGGGCGATTTCCACCGCGATAGTCACTTCATGACCGTTTGATGGGCGACCGGCACCTGGCTGACTGACACCTCTTCTCTGGCCCGGCAGCCGGCGCGCACGACCATGACTTCCCCTTCAGCATGAACTGCATGCATCCGGCAGGCCAGTGCGAACAGCGAATTGTCAGCTAGCACTCAGCCTGAGCGCAGCGATTCTCGTGCGGCCCGCGCCCTGGCGGACGGCTGTTACCTGCCCGAAGGGCTAAACGGCAGCCACCAAGCTACACCGGCCACCTGTCCCGCGGTGCCGCACGGACAGATCGGCCGAGGCAGGATGGGTGCATGGCAGAACGGCTGCGTGACGCGACCAGCCCGTACCTCCTCCAGCACGCGGACAACCCGGTGGACTGGTGGCCGTGGGGTGATGCGGCGTTCGCCGCTGCCGCCGAGCGTGACGTCCCCGTCTTGCTGTCCGTCGGCTACTCGGCCTGCCACTGGTGCCACGTCATGGCTCACGAGTCCTTCGAGGACCCGGAGACTGCCGCGCTGCTGAACGAGCAGGTGATCTCGATCAAGGTCGACCGCGAGGAACGCCCCGACGTCGACGCTGTCTACATGATGGCGACGCAGCTCATGACCGGACAGGGCGGCTGGCCGATGACGGTCTTCATGACGCCGGACCGGGAGCCGTTCTTCTGCGGCACGTATGTCCCGCGCGCTCAGCTGCGTCAGCTCGTGCTCCGCGTCGCGCAGGTCTGGCGCGAGGACAGGCCGGCGGTGGCGGGCCAGGCGCGGCAGATTGCCGCTGCGCTGGCTGAGCGGGCAGCCCCGTCGCCGGCCTCGTTCGCGGCCGACAGCGACGGCGAAGTGAGCACCGCCGGAGCGGGTCCGGCGGAGGCCGGACGAGATGCCAGCGGAGCCGATCTGGCCGGCCGCGATGTCATCGGCGGGGACCTGGCCGACCTGGCTGAGACCGCTAGCAGAGGAACCGGCACCGCACCGCGCAGCGTGTTGGCGGCTGCCTGTGAAGTCGCGGTCCGCGAGCTTGCCCGCGAATTCGACGCGGACCGGGGCGGCTTCGGCGGCGCTCCGAAGTTCCCGCCATCCATGGTGCTGGAGTTCCTTCTCCGGCACTCCGAGCGGAACACCGGACCCGGGGGCCTGCAGGCACTGGCGATGGCCGAGGCTACGGCGGCGGCGATGGCCCGCGGTGGCATGTATGACCAGCTAGCAGGCGGCTTCGCCCGGTACAGCGTCGATGCCGGCTGGGTCGTGCCGCACTTCGAGAAGATGCTCTACGACAACGCCCTGCTCGCGCGGGTCTACGCGCACCTGTGGCGGTGGACCGGCAGCGAGCTCGCCCGCCGGATCGCCACGCAGACGTGTGACTGGCTCATTTCGGAGCTCAGGACAGCCGGCGGCGGGTTCGCGGCAGCTCTCGACGCGGACAGCGACGGCGCGGAGGGCGCGTTCTACGTCTGGACGCCGGACCAGCTCACCGAGGTGCTTGGCGCTGCCGACGGCGGCTATGCGGCAGCCGTGTTCGGCGTGACGCAAACCGGGACGTTCGAGCACGGGGCGTCCGTGCTGCAGCTTCGCGCCGACCCGGCCGACGATGACCGCTTCACTCGCATCCGGCGTGAGTTGCTGGCGGCCCGAGCGCTCCGCCCGCGCCCCGCTCGTGACGACAAGGTCGTCGCTGCCTGGAACGGCCTCGCGATCGCGGCTCTCGCCGACGCCGGGCCGCTGCTGCGCCGGCCGGACTTCACGGCCGCGGCCATCGCCGCCGCCGAGTTCCTCGAGCGGGTGCATTTGTCCGGCGGCCGGCTAGCCCGCACCTCGCTGGCCGGACGGGCCTCGGGCACTGCGGGCGTCCTCGACGACTACGGCTGCGTCGCCAGTGGCCTCCTGGTCCTGGCAAGCGCCGCCGGACCCGACGATGCCAGCGTTGGCGGCTCAGCGGCGGCCAGCGGCCGGTGGCTGGCCATCGTCGGCGATCTGCTGGAAACCGTGCTGGCCCGGTTCGGCACCGGATCCGGCGGTTTCTATGACACCGCCGACGACTGCGAGCAGCTCATCTACCGGCCGTCCGAGGTTGCCGACGGGCCGAGCCCGTCCGGGACGTTCGCGGCCGCGGACGCTCTGCTCAGCTTCTCGGCGCTGACCGGCTCGCTCCGCCATCGTGATGCCGCGGTCGCCGCCCTGGCCAGCGTGCCCGCGCTGGCCGGCCGATTCCCGCGGGCAGTTGGCGCCGGGCTGTCTGTCGCCGAGGCCGCTGTGTCCGGGCCAGCGGAGATCGCGATCGTCGGCCCGGCCGGACCAGCGCGAGACGAACTGCACGCGGCCGCGCTGACGGCCGCATCGCCCGGCGCGGTCATCGCGGTCGGCGACGGCCGAAATGCCCCGGTGCCTCTGCTCGAGGGTAAGGAGCCCGTCGCCGGCCAGCCTGCTGCCTACGTCTGCCGCAATTTCAGCTGCCGGGCTCCCGTCACCACCGCCGAGGACCTTCGCGCCGCTCTCCGCGCCTGACTCGCGCCCGGCCCGGGGCTTCCACGTCGTCACGCCCGCCCGCAGCATGATCGTTGTGAATCCAGCGGGGCTATAACGCTATAAATCCAACATCGATCATGGCCGGAGCGTGCAACGGCACGCCAGAGTGTGAAGATCATGATTTGCGGGGTATAGACGCATGCGGCGTCCCGGTGCATGGTGGAACGAGGCATGGCGGGTACGGCTTCACGAAGGGAGTGGCTGGTGCGCGACGGAACTCGCCGCCTGCGAGTCGCTCTGTGGGCTGCTGTCGGCGCTGGCGCCGTGGCTGGCCTGTCGTCAGGCGCGGTAATCCCCGCCGCTGCGGCTGTGACGACGCCGACGGGTTCGACACCAGGTGGCACGACGCCGGGCGTCTACCTGCCGGGGAAGTCGTCGCCAGGGCCCACCGTCCCGGTCGTGAAGATCGCCGGCTCGGTCACGGCACCGCCGGTGCGCCCGCTCGGCAAGCTGCAGCCCGCTGACCTCCTGGTGGTCGCGCCCTCCACGCTCCCGGCTGACGTGCTCGGCAGGATCCGAGCGATGACCGGCGTTAGCTCGGCCGAGTTGCTCGACGCGGCCCGGATCAAGGTCAACGGCGGTTACGTCGCCACTCTGGGCGTGGATCCGTCGACGTTCCGCGAGTACGCCGAGAAGCCGACCGCCACCTCGACCCAGCTCTGGCAGAACGTGGCCGAAGGCGGCATCGCGGTCTCTTACCTCATGGGCAGGCAGGAGAAGCTTCCGCTCGGCGGCAGCATCGAGGTCGACGGGGTCAGGGCCGAGAAACTGCCGGTTGCCGGTTTCGGGACGGTCGGCATTTCCGGCGTCGACGCGGTCGTGTCCGACTCGGTCGCGCGTTCGCTGGGCATTCCGGCGGCCAACGCCATCGTGATCAGCGCGCCCCGCGCACGGCTCAGCAGCCTGATTAGCAAGATCAGCAAGATCCTGCCGAAGAAGGCCTCCGTTGCACCGCTCGTCAGCCAGGCCGCTGAGCGGGGCCTGCCGGTGACTGCGGGCTCGGCCGGCGCGGTCGGCATCACCGCGAGCGACGGTCCGGGCCTGACGGCGGCGCAGACCAGCGCCTTCCTGTCAGCTGCGCTCAGCAGGGTCGGCCTGCCCTACGTATGGGGCGGCGACGGGCCCAGCGTGTTCGACTGCTCGGGCCTGGTGCAGTGGTCCCTGCGGCAGGCCGGGATCGTGATGCCGAGGGTTGCGGTCGACCAGGCGATGACCGGGCCGAGGATCTCGCTGGCAGATCTCGAGCCGGGCGACTTGCTCTTCTACCACACTGACCCGACGGCGCCCGAGTACATCTCGCACGTGGCCATTTACCTCGGCGACGGCAAGATGGAGCAGGCCCCGGAGCCCGGTGAGGACGTCCAGGTCGTCCCGGTCATCCTCACGGGCGGGTTCGCCGGCGCCATCGAGATCTACCCGCGGGTCGCGGCAGCGGTCGCTGCCGATCCGGCTGGCTGAGCCGTGCGCGGGGTCGCTGACGTCGCGGCCGATCCGGCTGGCTAGCACCTGGATCCGGCCGCTGTGGTCGCTGCCGATCCTGCTGCTGACGAGCCCCCAGTACCGAATCCGGCCCCGTACCTTCGCCGCTTCTGATGTCTTGCGAGTCTGGTGCAACGGTGTAATCATAATTACATGACCACTGACGAGAACTCGGGTTCAGCCGAGGAGATGCTGCGCGGCTGGTTTACCGGCCGGCTGCCGGCGGGCTGGTTCACAGCGCCGCCGGAGATCAAGGTCGACCGCGAGGAGATCACCGTCGTCGGCACGCTGGCCGACACCGAAGGCGACGGGTCTGAGGCAGAGGTCGCCGCCGCGGCCGAGGGCCGCAGCCGCCGCTTCCGCGAGGAAACCCGCGACCACCGCATCGAGATTGCGCGCGAGGCGGAGCACAAATTCGGCCGCAAGGTTTCCTGGGGCGTGCAGTGCAATGGCCGGAGGGTGATGTTCACCACGTTCTCCGTGCCGGTGATGACCCGCCTCCGGCAGGCCGAGCGGCAGGTCCTCGACACCCTCGTGGATGGCGGCGTCGCGCGCAGCCGCAGCGACGCTCTTGCCTGGTGTGTGCGCCTCGTCGGGGAGCACCAGGACACCTGGCTGGCCGACCTGCGGTCCGCGCTGCGAAAGGTCGAGCAGGTCAGGGAAGAAGGCCCAGGTCAGTAGCTGGTTTCCGGTGTCCGTTCCGTCGGGCGCCCGGGCGCCTGCCAGCCCGCGAGATGAAACGCGGCCCGCGCCCTCTCAGCCGTCGCGCGGTGCGCCGCGACGGCAGGTAACCACGTTTCTTGAGGTATAGGTTTTTCGATCGCTCAGCGCGCGTACGAGAGTTCTTGCGGAAAGCGTCCCCGGACCGGCCCGAATTGATCCGGTGTAGCCGGGGTACACTCCCGAAATCCCGGCTCGCAGGGTTTCCCCGCCCCGCGCCTCGCCGGGGACCCCCGTAGCGGAGCGAACCGCAAAGCCCTTGAGGAGCGACCAGTCGTGGTGGACGAGACGGATCTGGGTGGCCTTGAGACAACCCTCGACGAAGCTGGGCTGAAGAACCCGTCCGTGCGTGAATTCGTCCGGCGCTGGGCCGAGCACACCGGAGCCGCCCGCGTTGAGGTCGTGGGTGCCGCGGATGACGCGCGGCTGATCGCCGAGTCGCTCGCGGCGGGGGAGATATTTCCGGCCGGGGAGGGGCGCTACTACTCCCGCAGCTATGTCAAGGACACTGCGCGGTCCGAGGAGCGGACAATTGTCGCCACCGCGAACCCGGCCGACAAGGGCGTCTACAACAACTGGCGTCCGTCCGGCGAGATGCGCCCGCTGGTCGACGGGCTGATGCGCGGCGCGTCGGCGGGCAAGACGATGTACGTGATCCCCTACCTGATGGCCCCGCCGGGCTCGCCGCTCGAGCCGTACGCCGTCGGCGTCGAGCTCACCGACCACCGCACGGTCGCGCTGCACATGATCCGGATGGCGCGCTGCGGGGTCGAGTACGTGAACAACCTCGCCGACCCGGACAAGTTCGTCCGCGGCGTGCACGTTACCGGTGACCTGGAGAATCTCGGCCAGGGCACGCCGCAAGACAAGCGATACTTCGTGACCATCGCGGACGAGCGCACGATCCTGCACTTCGGCTCGTCGTACGGGGGCAACGCGCTCCTGGGCAAGATCGCGCACGGGCTGCGGCAAGCCTCCTACGACGGCTGGGCGTCCGGCGAGTTCCTGTCCGAGCAGTTCATGCTCATCGGCATCACCGACAAGCAGACCGGCCAGACCTGGCACATCTGCGGCGGCTTCCCGTCCGCGTCGGGCAAGACCAACCTGGCGATGATGCTGGCGCCGGATTCGCTCGGCGACCGGTATCACGTCGCGTTCTATGGCGACGACATCGCGTGGCTGCGCGTCGACCCTGAGGACGGCAGGATCTACGCGATCAACCCCGAGTTCGGCGTCTTCGGCGTGGCCAAGGACACCAACGAGGTCACGAACCCGACGGCGCTCGGATCGGTCGCACCGGGGACTGGCGTCCTGTTCACGAACGTCGCCTACAACGAGAGCACCGGCGAGGTGTGGTGGGAAGGCCGGACGCCGCAGCCGCCGGCCGACCTGGCGGGCTGGCGGGACTGGACCGGGCAGCTGGTGTCGGAGCGCGACGCGGCCGACGCCCTCAAGCCCTGGGCTCACCCGAACAGCCGGTTCACCACCACACTGGCGAACGTGCCGAACATCGCGTCCGACTTCGAGTCCCCCCGGGGCGTGCCGATCGACGCGATCATTTTCGGCGGACGCACTCGCGACCGGGAGCCGCTGATCCGCGCGATCACTGACCTGGCCGAGGGCGTGTACGACGGGCTGACGCTCGGCGCCGAAGCGACCTTCGCGGCCGAGGGCGTCGACGGGCAGCTGCGCTACGACCCGATGTCCATGCGGCCTTTCATGTCGTATCCCGAGGGCGCGTACGCGGCGCACTGGCTGAAGGTCATCGGCTCGGCCGCGGTCCAGCCGATCTTCGCGCACGTGAACTGGTTCCAGCGCGATAGCGGCGACGGTCACTTCCTGTGGCCGGGCTACCGCGACAACCTGCGGCCGCTGCTGTGGCTGCTCCAGCTCAAGGCGGGCGAGGTGACCGGCAGGCAGACCGCGGTCGGAATCGTGCCAACCGAGGAGGAGCTGGATCTGGTCGGCGTGGATGTGCGGCCCGAGGACCTGCAGAAGATCCTGACGATTGACGTGCCTCGCTGGCGGCAGGAGATGGCCCACCGCGAAGAGCATCTGGCTCAGTTCGAGGGCCTCCCCGAGGAGATCTGGGCGGCTCACCGCCGGGTCGCCGCCGCGCTGGAGGAATAAGGCGCTCGTTTCATGATCACGTAGAGTTTGCGCGTGTATAGCGCGCAAACTCTACGTGCTAATGCGCATGGCCGCTGCGCAGCTTTCAGCACGGCCGATGTTAACGTTCCGTTATGGGGGCACTACGTTGCGTTGATAGCTCCGTCGTTTGCGTGGATGGCTCTGTGCTGTCGGTGGCAGCTGTTGCCTGCCGGGACAAGGCCGGGGAGCCGTACGAGATCACGCTGACGCTGACAAGAGACTCGGCGCCGTTCGCGACCGTCGGCCAGCGCTGTGGCTACCAGTTGTGCGAGCTTGTGCAGCGCGTTCGTGCTGCCCGCGCCGATCCCGAGCAGGAGGCCATGTGGCCAGATCCTGACGACCGGTTCCCGGTAGCTGCAGGGGCGCGGGCGGATGCCGCCGCCGGTGATCACGAGTACTTCACACTGCGCTCACGGGACCGGGCCGACCTGCCCGGCACAGGCGAACTGCGGTGCGTGCTGCGCTCCCGCGCGGAGTGGCTGGGCGAGTGCCTGGGGACAGGCCGTCTCAGCTCCGCCGCAGGGGACTCGCTGCTGGGTCCGTCGCTGCTGGGTCCGTCGCGGGCGGGTCCGTCGGTGGCAGCTCAGTCGGGAGCGAGGCCGATGGGCGCGCGGCCGCCCGCTAGCGGCCGCGGCTCCTGGCGGCTGTCCCGCCGGGCGGTCATCGAGGCGTGGGGAACGGAGGGGCTGGGGGTACGGGCTGTCCTGACCTCGGCCGAACTGGTGGCATTCTTGGATACGGTTCTGAGTGAGCCGGATGAGGCGGCAGAGACTGAGCTGGTCGAGGCTGGCGTCTCCTCCGGTCCGGCCTCGGTGCGGGGCGTTCGCAGGGCGGGCATGCCGGTCGGCCAGTCAGCCGGGAAACGATCAGGTCGCGTGTCCGCGCCGCTACGGCGGCAGCGAGGAAGGGTGCCGGATGGGATTGCGAGGTCTCGTTTACCGGCTCTACGAACGGAGGATCGAGGCGGGGCTAGCGCCTCAGGCAGTACCCCGGCACGTCGGGGTGATGTGCGACGGTAACCGCAGGTGGGCCCGGTCAGCAGGGCTCACGGACGTCAGCAGCGGCCATCAGGCTGGCGCCGACAAGATCTTCGAGCTGCTCCAGTGGTGCGACGAGGCCGGAGTCGAGGTCGTCACCCTCTGGCTGCTGTCCACGGACAACCTGACCCGGCAGCCCGCTGAGCTCGAGCCGCTGCTCCGCATCATCGAGGACACGGTCCGTGAGCTGGTCGCTCAGGACTGGCACGTCAAGCCAGTCGGGGCGCTGGACCTGCTGCCGGCCGATACTGCCCATGCCCTCAAGGAAGCCGCCGACGAGACAAGCGGGCGGGACGGGCTGCTGGTGAATGTCGCTGTCGGTTACGGCGGGCGGCGGGAGATCGCCGACGCCGTGCGGTCGCTACTGCACGACCACGCCACGCGCGGGACCACCATCGAGGAGCTGGCCGAGATCCTCGACGTGGAGCACATCGCCGAGCACTTGTACACCGCCGGGCAACCTGACCCGGACCTGGTGATCCGCACCTCGGGTGAGCAGCGGCTCGGCGGGTTCCTGCTGTGGCAGAGCGCCCACTCGGAGTTCTACTTCTGCGATGCTTTCTGGCCAGCGTTCCGCCGGGTCGACTTCCTCCGGGCGCTGCGGTCCTACGGCGAGCGGCACCGGCGGTTCGGCGCCTGACACTTCCCGCGCTTGATGTGAACGGCTGGTTACGCCGCTGCTGAGCGCCGTGAACACCGCGTTACGGTACTTCCGCCTGCTGGTGATGTTATGTACGGTCAGAACTGACGGGCGGTACCTAGCCGCCCGCCGGGAAGGCCCTTGAGATCCTCGAGCTTCGCGTCCTGGTGCGCAGGCGAGATGAGCGGAGGGCCGGGTACCTGTCCTTCGCTGGCCGGACCCGGTCACGCCGACACGTCTGTGTCCGACCGCGGCGCCAGCACGGCGCCCAGGGGAGAGCGAGTGGCCAGTTCCTCCGCACGCCGATCAGCGTCCACCCCTCAGTCCGCTGCGAGTGCAGCTGCTGCCCAGCCAAGTCCCGCCGCAAAGGAGCCTGCTGAAGCGGGCCCCGTCAGAAGGCGGGCGGAGTTCGTCAGTTCCCGTGAGCCGCGCCGTACCTACGTGCTGGACACGAGCGTGCTGCTCGCCGATCCGGCCGCCGTCGGCAGATTCGCCGAGCACCGCGTCGTCCTTCCGATCGTGGTGATCACCGAGCTCGAGGCCAAGCGCCATCATCCCGAGCTCGGTTACTTCGCCCGGCAGGCTCTCAGGTACCTCGACGATCTCCGAGTAAGCTGCGGCAGGCTCGACGCTGACATTCCGGTGGGCGAGGACGGCGGCAGCGTACGGGTCGAGCTGAACCACTCCGATCCCTCGGTGCTCCCGGATGGCTTCCGCCTGGGCGACAACGACACGCGGATCCTGTCGGTGGCCTGCAGCCTGGCGGCCGAGGGCGAGAGCGTGATCCTGGTCAGCAAGGACCTGCCGCTGCGGGTCAAGGCGGCCGCCGTGGGGCTGACGGCGCAGGAGTACCGGGCTGAGCTCCCGCCTGACTCCGGCTGGACCGGTATGGCCGAGCTGGACGTCAGCTCTGCCGAGATCGACGAACTGTACGAGAACGGCTCCGTGGACCTGCCGGCGGCGCGGGATCTGCCGTGCCACACCGGCCTCGTCCTCATGTCCGGAGTTACCGGCGCGGGCAGCGCGCTCGGCAGGGTCCAGCCGGACAAGTCGGTCCGGCTCGTTCGCGGCGACCGGGAGGCGTTCGGCCTGCGTGGCCGCAGTGCCGAGCAGCGGATCGCGCTAGACATCCTGCTCGATCCCGAAGTCGGCATCGTCTCGCTCGGCGGGCGGGCCGGGACTGGCAAGTCGGCCCTCGCGCTGTGTGCCGGGCTCGAGGCGGTGATGGAGCGGCGCCAGCACCGCAAGCTGGTGGTGTTCCGGCCGCTGTACGCGGTGGGCGGCCAGGAGCTCGGGTACTTGCCGGGGTCGGAGTCCGAGAAGATGAACCCGTGGGCGCAGGCGGTCTTCGACACTCTCTCGGCCGTCACCTCGCAGGCTGTCATCGACGAGGTGATCGACCGGGACATGCTGGAGGTCCTGCCGCTGACCCACATCCGGGGCCGGTCGCTGCACGACTCGTTCGTGGTCGTGGACGAGGCCCAGTCCCTGGAGCGCGGAGTCCTGCTCACCGTGCTTTCCCGGATCGGGGCCGGCTCCCGCGTGGTTCTCACCCACGACATCGCCCAGCGGGACAATCTGCGGGTCGGGCGGCATGACGGAGTCGTCGCGGTGATCGAGAAGCTGAAGGGTCATCCGCTGTTCTCTCACGTGACGCTGGTGCGCTCAGAACGGTCGCCGATCGCTGCTCTGGTGACCGAGATGCTGGAGGACTCGGCCCTGTAATCCGCCCCCAGACAGGCGAAGCGCGGCCGGCGGCAGAGTGTGCGCCGGCCGCGTTTCCGCTCGCGGTAAACTCCGGCTGACGGTACGGTGACACGCAACCATGAGCCAGAAGTCGACGGCGGAAAGCCGCATTCCTCCAGATGCTGACCGGGTCCTGATCAGCCAGGCCGAGCCGGTCTCTGTCGTTATGCCCGTTCGCAACGAGGAACGTTACATCGCCGAGTCGGTCGGCCGCGTTCTCGGCCAGGACTACCCAGGCCAGATCGAGCTCGTGATCGCGCTCGGGCCGTCCCGGGACCGGACGGCGGAGGTGCTCGCCGGGCTCGCGGCCGCAGACCCGCGGATCACGATCATCGACAATCCGACCGGCCAGATCGCAACCGCGGTCAACCTTGCGCTGGCCGCCTCCCGGCACGCGGTAGTCGTCCGCGTCGACGGCCACTCGATGCTGCCAGACGGCTACATCCGGACCGCGGTCGAGACGCTGCGGTCGACCGGCGCGGCCAACGTCGGCGGAATGATGGCCGCCGAAGGCGTCACCCCATTCCAGCAGGCAGTGGCCTGGGCGATGACCTCGCCGTTCGGGGTGGGCGCGGCGAGGAATCACACCGGCGGCGAGGCCGGGCCGGCGGAGACTGCTTACATGGGCGCTTTCCTGCGTTCGGCTGTCGAGAAGGCAGGCGGCTACAACGAGGACATCCTCATCGCCGAGGACTGGGAACTCAACCACCGCATCCGTCAGTCTGGCGGCCTGATCTGGTTCCAGCCGGCCATGAGGGTCACCTACCGGCCGCGGGCAAGCATGGCCGAGCTCGCGATTCAGTACTTCCGGTACGGCCGCTGGCGCCGGGTCATAGCGCGGCAGCATCCGGGAACGATCAACATGCGGTATCTGGCGCCCCCGCTCGCAGCAGCCGTCGTGACGGCCGGAACGCTGACCGGGCTGGTGGGTGCGATAAGCCTGGCGAGCGGGGCCAGGGGCGTGTGGCCGGCCGTGCTGACGGCCGGCTTCGCTGTCCCGGCGGGCTATCTCGCGTTCGCGGGCGTTGTCGCTGTCCGGGCTAGCCGCTCGGTGCCGCCGCACGTCGCCGCCCGGGTGCCGGCTGCGCTCGCGACCATGCACATGGCCTGGGGCAGCGGCTTCCTGACCAGCCCACGCCGTCTCGTCCCCGGCGCCACCCGCCGTTAGGGGCAGTGATCGGTGCCGTGCGCCCCGTCACCCGGCTCGAGCAGTGCTTCGGCGACCGCCAGGTCACCCGGATAAGTGACCTTGATGTTCCGCTCGCTGCCCGTGACGAGGCCAACTGGCACATCCGGCAGGTAGCGCAGCACGACGCCGCAGTCGTCGGTAGCGGGCAGGGCAGCAAACCCCCGGTCCGCGCCCGCGAGTTCATAGGCCCGTGCGATGACGGGCAGCCGGAAGCCCTGCGGCGTCTGACAGCGCGCCAGCGTGTCTCGAGGCAGTACCCGCTGAACGACGCCGTCGGCAATCTCGACAATCGTGTCGGAGGATGGCACGACCACGCCGGCCGCGGCCCACTGGTCAAGCGCGGTAATAGTGTCAGCAATAGTTCGCTGATCTACGAGTGGGCGGGCTGCGTCGTGGAAGAGCACCTTCCAGTCCGGTGAGCCCGGCTCGGCTGTTTCCTGGGTGGCGACCAGCCAGTCGATCGCCCGGCGGGTCGAGTCAGTCCGCGTCTCGCCACCGGGGATCACAGCCGCTAGCTTGGCGTACTCGGCGCAGGTGTGCCGCACCTCAGCCTCGATCTCAGGAGCCGCCACGACTATGACCGCATCGACGCCCGGCGCCTGGTCGAAGGCGCTGACACAGTGCTCCACCAGCGTTCGGCCAGCCAGGAGTCCCAGCTGCTTGGGGCGGGCAGAACCGAACCGCCGTCCCGAGCCAGCCGCAAGTACGACCGCCACTGTGCGCATGGCCGGACCTTATCCGGTCACCGGGACACGCCGGGACTCGTGGCACCAGGCGCTAGCTGACCGACGATCTGTACGCTAGGTAGCACTCTGGCTACTTGATGTTCGCAAGGACGATAAGACGGAGGATCAGGCCACCCCTGGCGTGAACAAGCCGGCGGGTGAAACGAGCCAAGGTCCGGCTGCGACGCCGCCGGCAGCCGGCGCTCGAGTGCGCCCGCGGCTGCGCGGCCGACCCCGCCGCCGCACGTCGGCGACTGCCGATACGAGCCGGCCGCCGGGCGCGCCGCTTAAAGCCGGACCGCTCGCGCAGCCCGACCGGGCCCCTTCCGGGACGAAGTCAGGCAACGGAGCAGACGCAGCCGCGGATGCTGCGGCCGAGGTCGCGCAGGCTGACGCGCTGCTGACCGGGGACAGTTCCGCGGAGACGCTGGCAGAGGGGGAACCGGCGGCCGGGGCAGATGCGGCCGGGGCGGAGGTGGCGGCGGAGGGGCTGCTGACGGAGGACAGTTCCGCGGAGACGCTGGCAGAGGCGGAACCGGCGGCCGGAGCCGCATCGGCGACAGCTGCATCGGCGAGAGCTGCGTCGGCGACAGCGGCCGGGGCGGAGCTGGACGTGGCGGCCGAGGGGCTGCTGACCGGGGACGGATCCGCAGATCTGGCGGCCGGAGGCCGGCTGGCGTCCGAAGGCGGGCTCGCAGAGATTTTCGCGACTGCGGCGGTTGAGCTCGGGCCCGGAGAGCTTGACGCCAGCGAGCGCGAGACCACGGTGCTTCACGTGAGAGGTGTCGCGACCGGCGAGCCGGACACCGACGAGATTGACGCGACTGAGCTGCGCGCAGCCGCGCTTGCTGACGACGAGCCGGAGACCGGAGAGCTGGACGGCCAGCTCGACGCCGACTCGGACGGGATCGTCGCCGGCACGGTTCTTCCGCCGCGGCTACTGCCCGGCAGCCAGATCGTGCTGGCGAGTACTGCAGCGGACCTGCCCGAAGCGGACGTGCCTGACTGGCTCGCCGACGTCAGCCGGGCTGTCCAGGCCTGGGCGCGCCGACGTCGTCTTGGGCTGACCTCAGCCTGCGGCATCTTCGTCGCCCTGGCGGCATGCTCGGCCACCTGGTTCTCGGCCGGATCGCGCGCCGACATGTTCCGCGGCGTGGCCGCGCTCTGGATCGGGTACCTCGTCCTGGCGGCCGGGCGGCAACTCGCTGCGCCGCTTGAGTCGCGGCTCACCGGCGGCGCGCTGGGAGCTGCGGCCACGGGCGCGGCCAGGGGACCGGCTGCGGCCCGCGCGGCACCCGCGGCCCGTGCCCGGGCGACAGCACTTGTGCGGTCGACCAGACTCGCAGGCTGGCTCGGCGCTCTTGGCAGCAGCGTGGGCGAGTACGTTGTCTACGCCGGCCTGGCTGCGGGGACGCTCGCCGAGCACTGGACCGGTGTCTGGCAGCTCGCGATCGCCGTGCTCGCGCTGGTCTCTGTCCGGAACCTCATGAGCGAGTGCTCGACTCTGCCCGGGTTCGGCGCGCATCCCCAGGGCACGATCCGCCAGATCTCCGCCGCAGTCCTGACCATGCCCCTGGGCGGCCGGATCCTGCTCGTCGGCATCGTTGCCCCGATCTGGGGCGCGCGAGCGGCGCTGCTGGCGCTGGTCGACTGGGCGATTGTCTCCATCGGTTACGGGATCGCCGGCCGAGCCGCGGAGCGGGCACTTGCCGGGGCCGGCACGCGCCGGTCACGCTCGGGTGGACGGGTCTCGCTTCTCGTGCAGCTGCGGGACGACGGCGCAATCGCTCGCGGGCTGGGCGGGCTGGTCCGCGGCAATCTGCTGCCACTTCCGCCGGCTGTGCTCGGCCTGGTCGCAGTCTCGGCGCTCGGCCTCGTCGGCTTGCACGACCTGCCGATCCTGCTGACGCTCGGGCCTGTCGTCGTGATGCTCCTGGTCGCGCCTGGCTCTAGCCATCCGCACGACGGCCGGCTCGACTGGCTGGTCCCGCCGCTCCTGCTCGGCTCGCAGTTCCTCTATTTCGATGCGATCGGCCACGGCGCGGGCGTTCCGGGGCCTGTCATCTTTGCGCTCACTGCCGCCCTGGCGCTTCGCTACACCGACCTTGCCTCGCCGGGCCGTCCGGTCCTGCTGGCCCGGCCGCGCCGGCCCGGCGAGATCCGCGGTGAGCGGGGCACCGGGCTGGGCTGGGAGGGCCGGCTGCTGATCGCCGGGCTGGCTGCCGCGTTCGGCGTCGCGACGTTCGCTTACGTGGCGCTAACGGCATATCTTGGGTTGCTCATCGTTGCGAGAGTTCTGACAAGCTCGCTTGCGCTCGGAGAGGAAGACCGCCTGTGATCGGCCTCGTGATGGCGGCAGGCGCAAGCCGCCGGCTGCGTCCTGATACCGACCACCTGCCCAAGACCTTGCTGCCCGTCGACGGTGACAGGACGATCCTGGACATCACGCTCAGGAACCTCGCTGCTGTGGGGCTGACCGACGTCGTGGTGGTCGTGGGCTACGCCGCTGAGGCGATTGCCAGCCGAGTACCTGAGCTGCAGAAGCGGCATGGGGTCGCGATTGAGCTCGTGGATAACCCGCGGGCCGAGGAGTGGAACAACGCATACTCCCTCTGGCTCGCGCGCGAGCACTTCGATCGAGGCGTGCTGCTCGTCAACGGCGACACCCTCCATCCGGTGAGCGTGGAAAAGACGCTTCTAGCCGCGCGTGAGGCGAGCGCCGGCATGGACCTGATCCTGGCCCTCGACAACGTTAAGAGGCTGGCCGACGAAGAGATGAAGGTCGTCCTGGACGACCGGGGCCTGATGACCAGGATCACCAAGCTGATGGATCCGGCCGACGCAGATGGCGAGTACATCGGCGCGACGCTGATCGAACCGCATGCCTCCACCGCCCTCGCCGACGCTCTGGAGACGACGTGGCGACGGGACCCCGGTCTGTTCTACGAGGACGGATACCAGGAGCTCGCGGATCGCGGCGGGGCCGTCGCGGCTGCCCCGATCGGCGTCGTCGAGTGGGTCGAGGTTGACGACCACCGTGACCTGCGGCGGGCCATTCAGATCGCCGGGCGCTGCTAGGGTCGCGGATGATCATTTCCCGTCGGCCGAAGGAGAGACATGCCGCTGCTGGCCAGGATGCTTCCGTCGCCGCTGGTGATCGACGTGAGGCCAGGCGCGGTCGCTAGTCTCGGCGACCTGCTGGCCGACCATCGGATCGCTGCCGAGGGGCGTGTCGCCGTCGCGGTCGGCCCCGGCCAGGGCGACAGCATCGCTTCCGAGCTCAGCATGCCGGACGCGGAGGTCTTCCGCGTCCCGGACGGGACCCATGCCGCAGCCGTCGAACTGGGCCAGCGCCTGCGGGCGGCCTCGTACGAAGCGGTCGCCGGAATCGGCGGCGGTCAGACGATAGACGCCACCAAGTTCGCCGCCCACATGGCCGGGATTCCGATGGTGGCCGTGACGACAAGCCTGTCCCACGATGGCATCTGCTCGCCAGTCAGCACGCTCCGGCACGAGGCCGGGACGGGCTCCTACGGAGTCGCCATGCCCGTCGCCGTTGTCGTCGACCTGGACCGCGTGCGTGCGGCGCCAGGGTCACTGGCCACTGCGGGGATCGGTGACGTTGTCGCCGACCTGTGCGCAGTCGCGGACTGGGAACTCGCGGCGGCGGACCTGGGCGAGCGAGTGGACGGGCTTGCGGTCGCCATGGCGCGGACGGCGGCCAACGCAGTGCTGTATCAGCCTGGCCAGTGCCGGTCGGACGAGTTTCTGACCGTCCTCGCCGAGTCGCTGATTCTTTCCGGCATGGCGATGGCCGTGGCTGGCTCAAGCCGGCCGGGCAGCGGCAGCGAGCACGAGATTATGCACGCGGTTAATCAGCTGTTCCCCGGCACAGGCAGCCACGGAGAGCTCGCGGGCGTCGGAACTGTGTTCGCCACCTACCTGCGCGGGGATCTTGAACAAGCCGGGATCATCGCAGCGTGCCTTGAGCGGCACGAGCTGCCGAGCACGCCGGCCGAGCTTGGCCTGTCCGACGCTCAGTTCGCGGCTGCGGTCAGCTTCGCGCCGCAAACGCGGCCCGGCCGGTACACGATCCTGGAGCGCCTCGAACTCACCGACGTCGAGGTGGCGAGCCGGATCGCCGACTTTACCAAGGCTCTGGCGGGCTGACCGCCAGGACCTGTCAGCCAGGTGCCGACCAACCGGCCGGGAGGCGCCAGCCGAGCACCCGCTGGTGCCTCGTCGTCGGCTGGCCGAAGATGCTGATGAGGAATTTGCCCAGCCGGCTGTATGGCGAGGTCACCGCGACGACGGCGTTCGGCTGCATCGAGGTGAGGTCGGTCTTGATCTGGCTCGGCGACGGCTGCGGCGGGTTGGGGTCGTGCGCGTAGAGCTCATCGATGTAGTACGACGTGGGCGTCATGCCGGCCCGGCCTGCCCGGCCCGCGTGGCCAGTCTCGCCGGCCGCGATGAAGTCGCCGCCGATCATGGTCGCCGGGTACCGCGAGGCTGCCGCCCAGCGCAACACCTGTGCGGTGTCGGAGTAGGGGAACGGCGCGATCAGCACGCGGGCGCTCGACGGCAGGTCAAGCGTCCGGAAGGTTGCCGTCCAGCCGGCTGGGACGCGGCTGACCGGCTGTACCGCATACGGCGCGGGGATAACGGGCAGCAGCGCGATAACTGCGATCCCGGTCGCGATCAGGCTGCCATGGCGCCAGCGGGAGAACGGAGCGACCTTGCCGCTGCGGCACAGATCGAGCGAGAAGGCCAGGACCGCGGCCGCCCCGGCGTCGGCAAGGATGCAGAGTCTGTCGGGAACCATTCCGCTGAGGATCGGCAGGTGCTGCACGTACTGCCAGGGCAGTAGGAAGCCCGGCAGCGTGAAGGTGCCCGGAACGAGGGGCTTGGCGCCCAGGCCGATCCACTCGAGCAGCACGCAGGTCAGGCCAGCCACCCTGATCGGAAGGTTCTTCCAGAAATAGACGATCGCCGCGATCAGCACGATGATCAGCAGGACGCCCAGGTAGGCGAGGTACTCCGGCAGCGGCTGCGGATAGTTGTTCGCGATGACCCCGGTGGCATGGGTGTGCAGCAGCTGCCCAGTGGACGGATTGACGAAGGCGTACGGCAGCGTGCCCAGGTTCGTCGTGTGGCCGTTATAGGTGATGATCACAGCCGATCCGGACGAAGTCGCCGCTACTCCGTGGAACTGCACCCAGAGGGCGCGGGCACACAGAACCACCGCGATGACGCCGCCGGTCGCGAGCCCGACCGCCAGCGGCCGGATCCGGCTGAGCACCTCGTGCGGACGGGACAAGCCCAGGAGCACGAGCACGATCACGACGGCGATGACGGTGTCGACCAGCGCTTCCTCGCTGATGAACAGCTGCGCGGAGACAAACAGGCCCAGCCAGACGCCGTTCCGGATGGACCTCCCGCGGTCGATCACCAGGCGCAGGACGCGGTCGGCGATCAGTGGCGGCAGAATCGCAATGACCAGGGAGTAGTGACCGATACCGGAGTTCACGAGGGCTGGCGAGAAGCCGTAGAGCGCACCCCCGAGCGCAGCTGCCAGGATGCTCGCGTGCCACCGCCGCAGGACGTAGAACATCGCCATTGCCGACCCGGCGAAGCCGATGACGAGCAGCGCGTCCAGGCTGACCTGCGGGCCGAACAGCAGCGTGATCGGCGTCACGACGATGCCCGGCAGGAGCAGCGAGGTGTTCCACATCATGTTGACGCCGTGCGGGGCGTTCATCGCCACGGTGGTCAGGGCCGGGAGCCGGAGATGCTCGGTCGCCGTCGCCGTGTAGCGGACGAACCAGGTCGCCTGGCTGACGTCCTCGACGTCACCAGCCTGGTAGACGGCCCCGCCGTGAATCCAGAGCCGGGCCGTGACGAGGAACCCGCCCAGCACGTACAAGGCCATCGTGAGGGTGGCCGGGTGCTTGACCCACGCCATCCTGCCCGGCTGCGGGGGCTGCGATGACTCGGCCACCTCCGTGGCAAGTCTCGTCACCGCTGCCTCCTTCGGGCTCCAAGGATCTGTGTCTCAGCCGTGCCTGCTCGCGGCCGACAGCACTTCGCATCTTGCGTGTGCCGCCTCGTGGCAAAGCCAGTGCAATCCGAGAGTATTGCTCGCCTCAGCCGTCACTGCGTTGTCACGCTTTACCGAAATTTTCCGCATGCTCCTAAGGCGAACCTGCGAAAATGTAGTCGCCAGTTTACGGTACGGTCTACAGCGACTGGGGCGTTTAGCCCTGTCTGATACTTGACCCTGCTTCGAAGGTCCCAAACAGCCCCGACGCGGTTAGGGAGCAACTCTGGTAGGTAGGCTCTTAGCGCTGCCGTAGCCCTCATAGGGGAGTCTTTCCGTGCATGACCTGAAGGTGAGCAGCCCGCAGTCACCCGTAACCGGAGTGCCGCGTCGCCGCCCGCTTGGCCGGGACAGCGTGTTCTGGCTTTTTCTCGTGTCGCTGGCCTTCCTGGCAGCGGAGCTGACGCCGGCTCTGCTCCACATGCCGCTTGGTGCGGATGAGATTACCTATATCGCCCGGACTAGCATCCGTGCTTCGCAGGTGTCGCTGCCGCCCGTGCACGGCCAGGGCGCCGGGCTGCTGGCTGCTCCCGTCACGCTCTTCACTCAGTCCCTGACGATCATCCGGGCGTGGATGTCGGTTCTGTCGGCGATCGGACTCTTCCTCAGCGTGCTGTGCTGGCGCGGGCTGCGGCCTCTGTGGGTCCTCGCCCTCGGCGAGCTGATCCTGGCCAGTCTGGCCATCGCCCAGAACAGTGGCGTTCAGGTCTACCCCGACTGGTGGGGCGCGCTCGGCACTCTTGCTCTTACCGGGCTCTTCCTCCAGGCCGTCCACGGCCGGATGCGCAACCGGCTTGTGCTGCCGCTGATCGCGGTTGCCAGCATGCTGATCGTCTTGATGCGGCCGCAGAACATCGTGTTCCTGATGGGCCCGGTGATCCTGGCGGCCCTGCTGATCCCGCGCTGGCGCCAGCTGCGGGTACTCGCTGCCATGGCTATCGGCATCGCGATCGGCTGCCTGGAGTGGGTCGCCGGAGCTTACATCTGGTACGGCGGCCTGCTGGAGCGCATCCACCTTGCCGGGCAGGAGCCACCGCCGCTCGGCTTCTACTTCGCGCTGGGCACTCAGATCAGGGTGCTCAACGGCCCGTGGTATTGCACGCCGCCCGATTGCACCACCTTCGCTGCGCCAGGCGAGCTGGCGTGGTGGATTGCCTTCCTGGCAATCGGGATCCTCGGGTTCTGGGTCGGCTGGAAGCGCGGCGGACTGATGCGGGCGTCCGCCGTCCTGGCCGGAGTCACAGCCCTCTGGGTGTTCCTGCTGTACTCCTTCCTCGTTCCGTTCGGGGCACCGCGGTACATCGTGCCCTCGCTTGCCTTGCTCGCCATCCTGGCGGCCGACGGGATCGGGTGGGCCGTCAGTGAGCAGCGATGGCGCAAGATCGCCGTTGTGTGCTCCTGCCTGTTCCTGGTCAGTGGCATGGTGAGTCAGCGAATACTGCTGAATGGCCAGATCAAGGCGCAGGACCAGACGCGGGATTATCGGAGCCAGGCCAGATATCTGAGAAAGCTCGGCGTGCACCCGCCCTGTGTCACGGAAGCGACCTCGGCGGCGTACTACCTAGGCTGCGCGGCGCCGTGGACCGGCATGCTCATGCCGGCGTTTCTGGCCCGCACCCCGGAGGGCATCAAGGGCTGGCGGCTGCTCGAGCTTCCCGGCCTCACGACAATCGTCTACGTGCCGGTGAACAGCCCGCTGCTCAAGCAGCAAACCTCAGAGCAGTTCCGTGAGCTGCTTCCGGGCGCCGCCCTGCAGATGCAGGTTTCCGGCTGACGCATGCGCGCGCCGTAGTCCGCGGCGGAATCCAGCTGGACAGCTGGCCGCACGGAACCCAACCCGATAACCCGGGGCACACAGGCGCCCGCCGGAAGTGAACCGAGCACTTCCTGGCGGCTTACCGAAGTATCAGGAACCGTCCGGCCCGGCGAAAGCGGAACTGTCGTTGCAGATATTTTGACTGCCCGTGATACCGCCGTAAGTCTCGGCCAGATTCGAAATTCCGGAGTTGCCGCTCGGCGCTTTCAGCGAGGTGAAGGTCGAGCCGATAATCAGGTGCAGGGTCGCGTTCTTCAGATGCGGATCGACCGTCAGCGTGACCTTGCTGAACAGCTCCGCGAGCGTCTCTGCCGCCGGAAGCTCCGCCGCCCCGGCGTACTCGATGACCGTGGTGGTGTAGGTGTCGGTCGGGGCGTTCGCCGCCTGGCCGACCACGTCGAAACCGCGGGTCTGCAGGTTCGTGGCAGTCGTGGCGCCAAGTCCGTACGTGGATGTCCCGTTCAGGACCTTGACAGCGACCGTGGCCGGCTTGACGGTCTTGATTTTGGTCTTCTTCGCACTCGGCAGCTTCGTGTCGTGCGAGATCGCGCTGAACAGGTCATTGGCCTGCGGCTGCACCCACTGGACCCAGTCCGGATCTCCGGTCGACGGGATCTGAGAGGAGTCGACCCACTGGGCGGTGCCCGCGTCGTTGGTCCAGGGCACGGTCACGAACTGGACCGACTTTGTCGAGATACCGCGGAGGTCCTCGGCGAGCTTCAGCATCGTCTCGGTCGTGAGGCCGCTGTCCGTGGTGACGTAACGATTACTGGTCAGCGTGTCGATGACCCTCAGCATTGTGCCGGGGCTCTTGAGCACGCCACTGTGCTCGATGCCCTGCAGCAGCGAGGCCATGAGGAGCTGGTCACGCTGGATACGCTGCGGGTCGTCCCCCTCGCCTAGGTCTTCTCTGGTCCGCCAGAACGCCAGCGCTTCCTTGCCGTAGACGCGGTGCTTTCCGGCTTTCAGATTGAGCCCGGACATCGGATCGTCGACAGCTTCGGGCAGGCAGATCTCGACTCCGCCCAGCGTATTGATGACCTTCTCGAAGCCGGCGAACGTCAGCTCCACGAAGTCGTTGATGTGGATCCCGGTGGTCTGCTCGACCGTCTTCCACAGGCAGCCAGGGCCGCCGTAGGCGAACGTGGCGTTGATCTGCTCGACATTCGACAGAGGCTGGGCAGTCTGGCCGCTCGTGCCGTCTTCGGCAGCGCAGCTGAGGATGGGCACTACCGAGTCGCGCGGGATGCTCATCGCCACAACCTGGTGCGCGCCCGGAGCGATGTGCAAGACGATGACCGTGTCCGACCGCGCGCCGTCGATGGCGTCGGCGCCGCCAGTGCCGCCGATGGCGCCGTTCTTGCCTGATCGGGAGTCAGAGCCGATCAGCAGGATATTCATCGCATTGGGGTCGTCTGGCGGCCGCTTGCCGGTGAGGTCACCAGAGACGTTCACGCGGTTGATGCCGTCCCAGACTGACCGGTACTTCATGTACGCCACAAGGGAGCCGCCCGCGACCACGACCGCGACGAGGACAGCAAGGCTGCCGAGGACAACCGTGCCGACGGAACGACGCTTAACGGGCCGCGAGTCCCGCCTCCCGGAGGAACGGGCCGAGGCCTCCGGCCAGCCCGGGTCGCCGGAGTCGTCGTTACGGCGCATAGCTCCTCGGGGGTCCAGAAGCGGAATGCCTGGTTAGCTCGTCGGCAGGCCCAGGTTTTCGTCCATCGTACGTGCTCTCAATCGCGGGATCACAATTAGCAAGTAAAGGTACAACAAGCTGAAAGTAGGCTGACGGTACGCGCAGCGTGGCAGCTGGGTTCGTTCTGGTCCGGAACGTCCCCGCCCGCCCGATGCCAGCGGCAGACGAGCCTCGGTCAGCAGTTCCGGCCCGACCCTCATCGGAATCCGGCTCGCGCGCCTCTACAGTTGAGCCGTGCACACTCCCGACAGCGCGCACACCGGCCAGGGACTTCCGGCGCCTGGCGGCGCGCCAGGGAAGGCCGCTGAAGCCGCGGGGCGCGCGCAGGACGCGACCGGCGCCGGGGGCCGCGCGGATTCACCGGCAGGAAACGTGGCCGCCGCACAGAGCAGCCTGCACCGCAACGCGCTGTTCGGGGGAGCCGCCTTCCGGGGAGCTGCCCCCGTGGCAGCGACGCTGCGCAGGCTGCGAGTGCAGCTGGGTTCTCGCCCCGATGCTGCCGAGCCAGCTCGAGGGCGCAGCGCGGACGCGGCAGGCGCACTGCTTGCCCGAATCACTGTGCTGCCGGCCGTGCTCATCGTCGCCTGGCTGATACCCGGAGTGCCGCTGCTGCTCGGCGGGGTCTTCCGGCCGGTGCCGATGCTGCTGATCTCGGTGCCGGTCGCCGTCGTCCTGATCGTCGGCGGCTTGCGCGTCGTCCCGGCCACCTGGCCCACGCTGAGGCCCGCGAGTCGCACCCGGCCGCGCGGATGGACCACCTGGTTCGGCCTGCTGGCAACAGTCGCGGTCGTGGCCGGGCTCACCGCGTGGCAGCTCACCGAGAGCTCGGCCGCTCTTATCGTGGTCCGCGACCCCGGCACGTATCTGCAGGCGGGTTACTGGATCGCGCAGCATGGCTCGCTGCCGGTGCCGGAGACAGCGAAGGCTTTCGGCGGACTGCATTCCGGCTTCAGTTTCGCCAGTACTGGATTCCTGGCCCGCGGCGGCGGGCTCTACCCGGCTGTCCTGCCCGGTCTGCCGATCCTGCTGGCCGGCGGATTCTGGGCGCACGGCGTGGCCGGCGCCGTGGCGACTGGCCCGGTTCTGGGCGGGCTCGCCGTTCTGGCTTTCGCCGGGCTGGTGGCCCGGCTGGCCGGCCCGCAGTGGGCACCGGCAGGCGCGCTCGTTCTCGGGCTGAGCCTGCCGCAGCAGTACACGGGCAGAACGTCCCTGCCGGAGACGGCGCTGGAGATCCTCCTGTTCGGCGGTCTCTGCCTGCTGGCCGATTCACTGGCCCTGCGCGGCTGGCGCCAGTCCGCAGCCGGGCGACAAGTGGCAGCTGGCGGAGCTGCAGCCGTCGGGTCTGCAGGGGACAGGTCCGCAGCCGTCGGGTCCGCTGCCGAGGGAGCCTCGACTCACACGGCTGGCGCCGCCGCCGGGGCGGCCGCAGCCAATGCCGGTGCCGGGGCGGCCGCAGCCAATGCCGCCGACGACGCCGCCGCGGCGAGTGCCGCCGCGGAAGAGAGTGCGGCCGACGCGACCACGTTGCTCAGCAGGCCGCAAGGCCCGGCAGTCTGGCGCGGCCGCGTGGCTGCCGCGCGGCAGCGGGTGCTCACAAGCGGCTGGCTCACTCCGCCTCAGCTCCTCGCCGTGCTCGCCGGCCTTGCCGTCGGGTTCAGCCTGGCCGTGAGTGTCAGTGCGGTGCTGTACTTGCTGGCTGTTATCCCGGTCGGCTGCGCGCTTGCGATGGGCCGCCGGCCACAGGCGACCGCGTTTCTGGTTTCCGTTGCGGTCGGTGTCCTATACGGCCTCCTCGGCTGCTTCCTGCTCGACCGGCCGGGGTTCGACCTGGTCGGTCACACTGCCGCGATGGGCGGCGTCGCTGCTGTGTGGCTGGCCGCCGTCGCGATCGTGGCCGGGCAGCTCGCGCGACTGGGACGGGTGCGGAGGTTCGTGCCGCGGATTCTGGCCCGGCGTCCGCTGCGCTGGCTGCCGGAGGCTGGCGCGCTGCTCACCGTCGCCGTGCTTGTCGGGTTCGCGATCCGGCCGTATGTGCAGACTGTCCGCGGGCACCCGGACGGCGCTCAGTACCGGTTCATCGCCTCGCTGCAGCGGCTGCAGGGACTGCCGGTTGATCCGACCCGTTCGTACGCTGAGCAGACCTTGTACTGGGTCATCTGGTACATCGGGCTGCCGACCGTGCTGCTCGGCGGCCTCGGCCTCGCCCTGCTCGTCCGGCGCTGCCTGCGGGCACTGCTGACCTGGCGTGACCCCGACGCCATCTGCCGTGCCTGGGCGCTGCCGCTGACGATGATCTGCGCTGGATCGCTCCTCGTTCTGTGGGCCCCCGACATCTCGCCGGATCAGCCATGGGCGAGCCAGCGACTGGTTGTCCTGGCGATCCCTGGCCTGATCCTCGGCGCGATCTGGGCTGCGTCCTGGCTGGTCTGGCGGGCTCGCGACCGCGGCGCACGGTCCGTGACAGCGGCGCTGGCGGGGCTGTTCTGCGCGGCGGCCATGCTCGTGCCGACGGTGTTTACGACGTTCGGCATCGGCTTCAGCCATAGCGGGAAGTCCGGCGGGCTGAAGCCGATCGCGCAGGGCCTGGCCACGTCCAGGACGGGTGCGGGCGAGATCTCCGCGGTCGCTAATCTGTGCGCGCGGATACCCGGCAACGCCGCGGTGCTCATCGTGGACGCGCCGACGGCGGCCGAGTTCGCTCAGACGATCCGCGGAATGTGCGGAGTGCCGGTGGCGTCGATGGCGGGCCAGCCGGCGTCGGCGGTCGACGGCGTGCTCGCGTCGATCTCCTCAGCGGGACGGCGGCCGCTGTTGCTGGCCGGCTCGGCAGCCGCGCTGTCGCCATACGGCGTTTCGGCGTTGCGGGTGCTGGACCTGAGAACGGCCGGGGATGCCCACGAGCTGACCCAGCCGCCTACGGCCATGGTCCCGGTGCGGTATCAGTTGTGGCTGGCAGCACCTGGCACGAGCAGAGTCGGAACCTGACCTCAGACATCGCCTGGGCCTTCCAGGACGGGGAGGCGTTGCGGCGGCGCGATTTGCCAGTGACCCGCTGATGCCCGTAAAATTTGGGTACGCGACGCGGGGTGGAGCAGTTCGGTAGCTCGCTGGGCTCATAACCCAGAGGTCGCAGGTTCAAATCCTGCCCCCGCTACCAAGGTCAGAGCGCCCCTTCCGGGAACGGGAGGGGCCTCTGCTTTGCCGGATGCTAACGGATTTGCTAACGCGATCTTTAATCCGGCCGCCCGGTCACGCCGTATCGTGGCCGCCCTCGCCGGGAATTTCGAGGGATGCGAGTGATCCGCCGATGATCAGCGTGGCGAGCGTGTTCGCGACCTGGCGGTCGGCCTCCAGGTCGGTCTGCACGTACTGACGCATCGTGAACGCCACGTCTGAGTGGCCGATGCGTGCGCTGAGTGCCTTCCAATCGATCTTGGCGTCGCGGCCCGCCGTGGCGTAGCTGTGGCGAACATCGTGAAGGTTGATCCGGGGTAGTCCGGCCGAGCCGGCGAGCCGGTGAAACCGCTTGGTGATCGTGTCGGGGTGCGGGGGCTTGCCAGTCTCCCAGCAGAACAGCAGCCCGTGATCGGAGTAGTCAGGCCCGAGGTCGGCGCGCTCCTGGTCGAGCATCTCGATATGGACCTTGAGGGCGGCGAGCGTGAACGGGTCAAGGGCCAGCGTTCGCTGGGCGTTCTCGGTTTTGCCGTCTGACTCGATGACGCGGCCGTCCACGACGACGCGAGTCGTCTCGATCGTGAGCGTGCCCGCAGCCAGGTCGAGCCGGTCACGGTCTGCCCCGGCCAGTTCGCAGCGCCGCATGCCCGAGGTGGCTTCGAGGACCCACATCGCGAAGAAACGATCGGATCGCGCCCGTTGCAGGAACGTCTGGAGCTGAGCGACGGTCCAGACCTTCCGGCCCTTGCGCACGAGCTTGGGCGGGTGGGCGTCGTTGACGACATTTCGCTTGGCCCAGCCCCAGGCCACGAAGTCTTCCCAGGCCCGGTGCAGCATGCGGTGCGTGTTGACGACGGTCTTTGGTTCGAGGCTGAGCCGAGGTTGTTTCGGTTCCGCCTTATCAGTGCTTCGAGCTGCGCGCGGACGCGGCTTCTTGGCCTCGATTGGCTGCCCGATCGCGGGGTCATTCTCGGAATGCTGCCGGTAGCACCGCACAGCGTCGTATCGGTAAGGGCGGCAGGGCAACGTTCGGCCGTCGGGAGTGACCCGGTGTGTATGTACCGGCTGCTCGGCGGAGTGCTTCTTGGGCTGTGCTTTGACTCGCCCTTCGGCCAGCAGCTTGGCGTACAGGGCGTCGCAGACCGCGCCGTCGATGTCCTGCACGGCCCGCGGCCCGATGTGTGGGATCACGTAATAGGTGGCATAGTTCCGCCAGTTCTGGGCCATCGACGGCTTGACCGAGTGCTCAATGCGTGTCAACCACTCCGTCAGCGCATCGCCTACTTTGCGGCGAGACGCTCGTACGAGACGGCCCTTCTCGTACTCCGTCATGGCCACCCGGCATTCCGCCCAGGCGGCCTTTTCTGACGGAAAGCCGCTCTTGGTCTGCTGACGGCGCTTACCCGACAGGGGGTCCGGGTCGATGTCGAACCAGTAAGCGAATCTCTTTCCTCGCTTCGCGACGTGGCCTTTCATGCTGCGCTGACCTCCGCATCGATGAATTCACGCAGCCGAGCCGTGATGACGTACAGTCGTCGGCCCAGGCGTTTGCACGGCAGGTCACCAGAACTGGCGTGGCGGTAAGCCGCCGCGCGGCTGATGCCGAGCAAGTCGGCCGCCTTCGGCACTGGGATGAGCAAGGGGAGACCAGCGAGCGGATCGGCGGCGAGCGCCTCATGTGGTGTGCCGGTCATGCCGCCCTCCCGGTTGCCGAAAGACCGGGCGGCGCTTCGCCGCTGGCTCTGGCTCTGGCGAGAGTGAGCGCGGCGTGCCATGTCCTGCGGTCGGCGAGGACGTGCAAGAGCCGCTGGGCGGGCGGCATGTGGTCGGGGTCGCCGGGCATGACGGGTGCCCACTGGTAGCGGGCGGGGTCGGGTTCGGTGATGCCGAGGGTTTCGAGGAGCCAGGTTTTGCGGTCGGCGCGGTGGTCGGCGAGGGTCTTGCCGGACCATTTCCTGGAGACGAGGACGCGGCGTCCGGCGTAGCCGAGGTACTCGCGGCGGTGGGCTTTGCCGGTGCACCGGCCGGGGCGCAGGCCCTCGCGCGGGTTGCGGGGCTGGACGCCGTAGCGCAGCCAGTTCGCGCACACCGGGGAGCACGGCTCATACCGCAGCGCGTCGGCTAGGCGCTCGGCGTGTGCGTGCTCGGCGCTGGTCTGCGCCTGGTGGCAGTCGGCTATCTGCTTGGTGAGGTACTTGGTCAGGTACCCGATGCAGCGGGCCGAGTCGCGCGATCCGGCGAGGACGCCCTGGGCGTCGAACTTGGGGCCGAACCGGGCGACGTGCAGCGGTTCGTCAGCCGGGCCGATCGCATCCAGCGCGTCGTCCCAGGTCGGCAGGAACTCGCCGGTCGTCGGGTCCAGGTACCGGCCGGACGCCTCGTGCCAGACGGGCAGGTGCGCGTCATCGTGCCGGACGACATCTGTCGATGGCCACCACACCTGGTGGTAGGTCGCGGCGAGTACCTGCCGCAGCGCGGCGCGCGACACGGTGCCGCGGATCGCCACGTGGACGTGCGGGGCGAGGCGTTTCTGGGGCTCCACCGCGGCGAAGTACTGCAGGTCGTAGCCAAGGAACCGGCGCAGGTTCTGGATCAGCCGGTCGAACAGAGCGGCGAAGTGCAGCGCGTCGCGGGCGGCCCGCTGGTAGTCGTAGCCGTCAGGGTCGGCCGGGGTGCCGTCTGCGGTGACCTTGCCGTAGCTGTCGCAGGTCAGGGTGAGGAACATCGACGGCCGGAACGTCTTACCGTCAGGGGCTGTGTAGGTCTTGCCGATCGTGGCCGGGGCGACCGGCCGCCGGGGCAGGTCCGGGGCGTCCTGCCGGCGCCGGGTCGTGCGGTGCCGCCGCTCCGGCCGGGAGGGCAGGACATGGCCGCGTAGCCCGGACCGGGTGATGTCCTCGTCCAGCCCGGCCGCCAGCTCGTCCAGCCCGGCCGTGTCGGACCCGGCCGCCTGTGCGTGGTCGCGCTGCTGCTGGGTCTCGGCGCGGCGCTCCACTAGCGTCCGCTGCTGGCCGGTGGCGGGTTCGGGCGTGATGACGGGCTCGGTATCCAGGTGCCAGCCTTCGCGGCACTGCGCCGCCCGCAGCGTCTGTGCCCGCTCGGCGCACGCGGGGCAGACGGTGGCGAGGGTGTGCCCGCAGGGGATCAGTACCTGCTCCGCCTGCCCGCTGTGCAGGTCGGTGCGGCGGAGCTGGACGGGCCGGATGCAGCCGCCGTGCTGCGCGGCGAGGTCGCGGACAACATGGCTGGCCAGCGGCATCGAGAGCCGCTGTGCCCTGGTGGTGCGTGGAGTCATTCGGCCTCCGTCTCGCCGGGGTTGGCCAGGGGCGGGTCGGTGGCGTGCCAGGTGGCGGTGTAGCCGCAGCCGGGGCAGGCCAGGGTCAGCAGGTCCGGGCCGGTGCTGGTGTCCAGCAGCGGGCCGCCGCAGTCGGGGCAGTCGTCGGGTGACAGCCAGCCGGTGATCATGCGGCCTCCCCGGCGGTCAGCGCGGGCACGGTGGCCGGGGTGTCAGCGGCGTAAACAGCGGTCATGGCGCGGATGTCGGTGTCGGAGACGAACGCGGCCCGGACCCGTACCGGGTCGGGTGCTGCTTCCAGCCGCATGTAGGCGACGCCCGCTCCGGTGGCCGGGTCGCTGGAGATCTCGTCGCAGAACGCGCCCCGGTCCCGTGCGCCGTCGCCGAGCACCATGTCGACCTGGGCGGGCTCGTCCAGGCGCAGGGCGAGCTTGTCGGGGAACAGGTTGCGGATGTTCAGAACCTCTTTCCTCGGGTCCTGCAGCGCGGCGATGACGCAGTAGCCGACCGCCCGGCCCTGGGTGGTGAGGGTGGCCAGGGCAGCCAGGGTGCGCTCGCGGAGCTTCCGGTCGGCCTGGTAGGCGGTCAGGAACGCGACCTCATCGACCAGGATCACCACGAACGGGAACTCCGGGGTCGGGGTATGGTCGCGCTGTCTCCCGGCGAACCGCTCAGCGCGTGCCTGCATCTGCGCGACGGCGTCCTCCAGGAGGTCAGCGATGCCGGCGGGATCGGCGGCGTACCGGCCGTAAGCGTCGAACAGGGCACGGCCGAACGCCAGCTCCATCAGCTTCGGGTCACAGGCCCAGACCCGCACCTGCCCGGCGGTCATCGCGGGCAGCATCGCCCGGACCAGCCCCCACAGGTACGAGCCCTTGCCCGAGCCGGTCGCGCCCGCGATCAGCAGGTGAGTTCCCTGGAGCCGCACCGCGAATGGCGTCCCGTCCTCCCGCCGCCCCACCGGCAGTGCCCGCAGGTCTGTCACTTCCGGGATGGGCAGGGCGGGCATCGGGGCGGCGAGCGCGTCCCGCCGAACCAGCTCCAGCACGACCGCGCCCGGCTTCGCTGAGCGGACCCGGCACAGGTGCGCCCGGAAGCCGTGCGCGATGCCGTCGGCGCGGGCGGCGAAGTCGGCCGGGGACTGCCCGGAGACGAGAGCGACGTGCACCAGATCGGTGCAGCCGGTGACCCGGACTGTGCCGAGGACGGGTACCACGATCCGGCCCCGGTAGGACGGGGCGAGCCGGGCAATGGTCATGACGGCGTGCCAGCGCCTGCGGTAGAACCACCACCGCCACCGGTCACGTGCCGGATCAGACACGAGCCGGGCGAACCAGGCCGGGCGGGCCAGCCGCAGCACCAGCAAGCCAGCGCTGACCACGATGGCCAGGACCACCACGCCGGGCCAGTCCCAGCGCAGCCAGGCGACCACCATCAGCCCCGCGGCCCCCGTAGCTATCGGATGCCGGACCGCGAACCAGACCACCCGTGCAACCAGGCGGACAAGCTGGATGAGCCAGATCACGAACTCTGGCGTCCGGTAGACGGGAGACCGCCAGACCGGCGAGGCGAACGGGTCGGGATTGCCGACCTGGGCGAGCTGCTCGCCCGTGACGTTACGCACTAGCATCAAGACCTCTCCGTGTTGTGACAGACCTGGGGAGACACCAGGGGCGGCAGGAATTGGCGTTCCTGCCGCCCCGCCCTGCTGGTCAGGCCGCCGTGGCACCGGAACGGTTGCCTGCGGCCAGCCGCTCGATCTCAGCGGCGTAGATGGCGGCGTGCTCGGCGAGCTTCCGCGCCATCCGCGCGTCCTGCCCGGTCACCTGGCCGGGGGAAGCCGGGCTGATGGAGACCGACACGTCGCCGTGCGAGACGGTCAGGTGCGGCGTGGCGGACCCGGCACCCGCGACCGCGATCCAGGTGTGCTCATCGAGGTAGAACGACACTCCGACTCGCACGGGCTCGCCGGGCCGGGAACTGAGCGTCGTATAGCTGTAGCCCGCGCTCATGCCGCCGCCTCCTGCCCGCCCCGGCTGCCCCGGCCCGGCACCCGGACCCCGGCCGCCCGCAGCGAGTAGCCCAGCCGCCCGGCCTGGTTCACGTACGGCGTCACCGTCAGCCCGGCGAACTCCACCGCCACGAACGGCAGCCCGCCCGACGCGGCGGGCAGCACCGGCTGGTCGGCTGCTGCAACCTTTACCCGCACCGTCTTGTCCCGCGCCGCCGGGTCGGCGTCGATCGCGTCGACCTGCCACAGCGGCAGCCCGGACTGCTTGTCCTTCGACTGGACGAACCGCCCGCCCGCCTTCGATGCGTCGAAGTCCCGGACCGGCTCGAACGCCCCTGCCGCGAACAGCCCGCGCGGGAACACCTGCGCGAACTCGACGGGTATCGGACCCTGCACTGCCATCTGCCTCTCCCTTGCTCTGCAAAGTCGTCCTGACGACAACTCGACTTGTTAAGTCAAGCGTACAGCAGATTAGCGAACTTGACAAGACGAGTTACCGAGACAGGCCTACCCTGCGAACGGGTACAGATCCTCTAGCTCATGAAGATCACCGGGAAGGACAGCATCCACGACCTGCACAGGCCGGTCGTCCGCGTCGTAGACGGCCAGGAGCAGATTCAGCACGGCGGTACGCTTGCCGATCTTGAGTTGCCGGGACTCATCGGCCGTCGCGAGCCGGGACCGTATCCGCTCGGCTACGTGATCGAAGCGGATCCGCTTCACGGCGTGCAGGTGCTGGTGGATCCCGCCCGGAACTGGCTCAGCCCTTGCGAGGTCGGTGCCCTCGGCGACATCCAGCGGGAACCATGACGACACGAGCTCGGACGGCTCGCCGTCGCGCTCGATGAGCTGGCGGCGCAGCAGGGCGGGGGTTTCCGGCGGGGTGCGCAGCATGGCGGCGATGGCAGCGGGCGCGGGCGCCCGCCCGACTTCGAGCAGGATGCCCTGCCCGGCGGCCCCGGCCTCCTCAAGGAGCATCTGTCCCGGCCGGGTGTGGTCAGCGAGCACGGCGCGGTTGCGTGCGAAGGAACCGCGCCCGTGCTCGCGGTCGATCCACCCCTGGCTCCGTAGCACTTCAAGCGCGCGGACCACGGTCGGGCGGGAGACGCCGAACTCGCGCACGAGCTGCGTCTCCGAGGGCAGCTGCGCGCCTGCGGGGTACGTCCCGTCGCCGATGCGCCGCTGGATCGCGCTGACGATCTGCGCATACTTGGGCGGGGAGAATTCCGTTTCCGCCATGACGACCGCCTAACAACTCGTCGGCTCGACTTGTCGAGAAGTCTAGCGGTTGCTGTCATGCGATGTCACGGGGTCCGGCGCAACGGCGGCAGCCGTGAGCAAGGCACAGGCTCGTTCCCGTGTCACAGGTCCGGCCAGTTGAATCGCGCCCACACGGTCCGGCCATCGTGGCCGCCCTCGACACCCCAGGCGTCCGCCAGGGCGCTGATGATGCCGAGCCCGTGGCCCCGTTCAGGGCCGGGCGAGGCTGGTGTCCACGGGCCGCCGTTGTCCTCGACCTCGATCCGCGCGTAGAAGCCCGGCCTGATCTCGCTGCGAACGGTGAACGTGCCGCCGGGTCGCCGCGAGTAGCTGTGCAGCGCGGCGTTGGTGGCCAGCTCCGATGCAGACAGGATCATGTCGTCTGCCATCGGGCAGCCGTCCAGCAGCTCCCGCAGGTCGGCCCGGACCGCTCTGATGTGCCCGGCACTGCCTGCATAGACGACGCTGCTCGTCCGCAATGCGGATGCTCTGGCTGCGGGCATGTGCGTCACCGCCCTGCCGTCCGTCCCGAGCCCGCGCAATCCAGGCACACGGTCTTGATCGCGTTATCGGTGATGCCCCTGACGAGCTGGCTGACGACCCAGCGCCGCGACCCGGTGAACTTCCAGCCCCGCCCGCCGCACGACTCGCACACACCGGGTTCCTTTGCCTGCGCAGCACTCATGTTGCCCAAGGTCGCGCATCCGCGAGATCAGGCACATAACCGGGCGATATCCCCTGACGGCATATAGGCTGGCAGTCAGTAGTGCCGTACCGACGCCTGGGAACCGGACCCGGCGGAAAGGGACGACGGCATGCCGGGCCGCGCCGCCGAGCTGATCGAGATCCCGGACTCGCTCTGGCAGCGGGCCGATGCCCTCGACGCGCTGCGCCAGCGCGACATCGGACGCCTCTTTCAGCTCTTACGTCAGTACGCGGGAGCCAGCCAGACCCGCCTGGCCATCGCCTGCGACATGACCCAGCCCAAGGTCAGCGGCATCATGCGCGGGACCGCGCGGGTCGAGACCCTGGAGGTCTTCGAGCGGATCGCGGACGGGCTGAGCATGCCCGGCCATGCGCGCATTGCCCTGGGTCTGGCCCCCGGACCTGCTGCCGCCAAGCTGGCCGAGCTGGATATCCCGTCGCGGAATACCCGCGCGGCCTTGCCTGCTGCCACGGTTTCCGGTCTGCTCAGCCCAGATGCAGCAGACAGCGAGGAGGACGAGGCTTCGGTGCGACGGCGAACCTTTGTCGGCCTGACCGGGGCGTCGCTGTTCGGCGCGATCCTGGCCGATACCGGTCGTCGCGACCCAGCCGACGCTATCGAGTCCTTCGCTGCCGTGCTGGGGGCGTACTCGCCCCAGCCGGCCGCGCCCGATACGCCGCCCGACCTGTCCGCGATAGCCGCCGCAGTCGCGCGGGCGAAGCGCGATTACCAGGCCTGCCGTTACTCCGACGTCACCAGGGGCCTTCCCGAGCTGCTCACCCGGTCGCAGGCGGCCTGCGCGATCCTTGGCGGCCAGGACAGGCTGCGGGCATGCACGCTGTCCGCCGAGGCGCACCACGTCGCTGCCAGCATCCTGATAAAGGCAGGCGACCAGGGCCTGGCGTGGCTTGCCGCAGACCGCAGCATGCAGGCCGCCCGGGAAAGCGAAGATCCCGTGACCATTGCCTCCAGTGCCCGCATCGTCACGCACGCCATGATGAACAGCAGGCACTACAAGGCGGCAGCCAGTACCGCCAGTACTTTGGCTGCCAGGTTCGACCACGACATGCCGGCACATGATCCCGAGTCACTGTCGGTTTACGGGTCGCTGCTGCTGCGGGGAGCGATAGCGGCCGCCCAGGATCACGACCGCCCCGGAGCCTACGAGCTGCTGAGCGAGGCCGATGAGGCCGCGAGCCGCCTGGGCGAGGACCGTAACCTCCGCTGGACGGCGTTCGGCCCGGTCAATGCCAGCCTGCATCGGGTCAACATCGCTGTCACTCTCGGAGACGCCGGAACCGCGATCGACGTCGCCCGCACCATTGACCTTGCCGCGATTGACGTCACCGAGCGCAAGGCCAGCTTCCTGATGGATACCGCCCGCGCATTCCTGCAATACGGCCGGCACGACCGGGCCTACCTCGCGCTGCGCGCGGCCGAGGACATCGCCCCCGAGGATCTCACCGGCCGCCCCGCAACCCGCCGCCTTGTCCGGGACCTGATGACCACGGCCCCGCTCAGCCTCCAGCGCCAGGCCGAGGACTTCGCCCGCCGTATCGGAGTCACCGAGTGACCTCCCGCGCGCGGGTGCTGGCACTCATCGTGTGCGGCGCAGGACCAGCTTCCGAAGTGAGCCAGCTCATCAGGCTCGCGCAAGAACACGGCTGGCTGGTCCGGGTCATCGCCACGCCCGCCGCGCTCGACTTCCTCGACGTGCCGGCCATCGAGGCGCAGACAGGCAGCCCCGTGCGCAGCCAGTACCGCACACCAGGCGAGCCAAGATCCGAGCCGTCTGACGCGATCATCGTCGCCCCGGCCACCTACAACACAATCTGCAAATGGGCGCATGGCGTCAGCGACACTTTCGCTCTCGGCATCCTGGCCGAGACCACCGGCCTGGCCGCGCCGATCATCGTCCTGCCATTCGTCAATACCGCGCTCGCCGCCCGCGCTCCGTTCCGCCGCAGCGTCGAGCAACTGGGGCGTGAAGGCGTGCACATACTCCTGGGCCCCGGCGGCATCCAGCCTCACGAGCCACACACCGGCGGCGACCTCATCGCGAGCTATCCCTGGCACCTGGCCCTCAGCGAAGCCGAGCGACTCACCGACCGGGCCGCCCCGTAGCGGGAGCTGACCACGAGCCGCCCTGCGTGCGCTGCCCTGCGCGGTGCACTGCCGAATAGAGCCATACTAGATCAAGGCGGTGCCGCTTCGCGGCCCCGCGGCGCTCCCGCCACCGGGCTCTGCCGCTTCGCGACCGCCCGGCGCGGGAACGCCTGCTGACCCTGAAGAACAGCGCTGCTCACCGCCGCATCGCGCCTCACTGGGGTGCCGCCATGCCGCTGGCTTCCTCGTCGCTCGACTCTCCTGGTCGCGGCCACGGCGTCAAGGGCGCGCTCTACGCGTCGCTGACGCGAACGGCATTCGCCAAACCTCGACTCGACATCTGCATCTGCTCAACAGGAGCGGGTGGCTATGAGGAACACGGGAGCCGAACAGGAGACGTCGGTGAGTGCTGCATTTACACATGACACTCAGCTAAACCGTCCAGTTCCACTTCTGGTCACTTCCGCTGTCACACGTCTGCATCGTAACGTTACTGCCATTGCCGTCACCCTGCAGGCACTCGCCTTTGCCGAGGTAGTTGTTGTATACGTACCAGAGGCCAGTTCCGCTGATTTTCGTGGACTGCCATTCCTGCGAAGCTTTACTCGCGCAGGCAAGCTCGTGAACCTCGTTGTTTGCCGAGTTATAAGTAAGACACTCGCCGCTACTACTATCGATCCTGTATTCCTGGTTCGTTCCGGCAGTCACGTAAATGAGCGTAGCGCTCGTATTGGTCTGAATATAACCATCAGAAGCCAGATGAAGCCAGTTCAGATGAGAATCATTCTCGACCTGATAGCTCGCCCCTGAAGGTACCTGCGGCGTTGCAGCAAAAGCGGCGCTAGGTATCACTAGGCCGCACAGGCAAGCAACGGCAGCGACAATGCCCATAGCTAAGCGTGATCTCACGAGCTTCCTCCGTTGATAGCTAGTATCTAGCCTTTCGTATCTCACAATACATGGGCTTGTCAAGACTCCATAGCCAGATTTCACTACATGAGTCAGGTCGCCCCTTAACCAACCTAACAACAGCGAGATAATATTCGTTGTTTCCCGATCGAGACTGCGGAGAACTCTAAGGGTGATCCCAGGTGGTCCCCTCAGGCTCGGCAGGTAAGGCAGGCAGCTATACTCGGCGCTGCGTGGCCAGGTCTGTGTCCTTTGCGTTGGCTACCTTGCAGGCTCGCGGGAGGGAACGTGGCTGGAGGCATCGAGCAACTTGTGGTGTCGGGGCCACTACTTCTTGCGGTGCCGGTCGCGGCGGCAGCGGGGGCCGTGACCTTCCTATCCCCGTGCTGCTTGCCCCTTGTGCCAGGCTACCTGTCATACCTGACAGGCATGTCAGGCTCTGCCGTCGCACTTGCGGGTGGCGGCCCAGACCTATCCCCTCTGGTAGCGGCTGGTGGCGACGGTGAGCAGCGGGTAGCGCCGCTGCGAGGTAAGGTGCGGAGCCGGGTATTGGCCGGAACGCTTCTATTCGTTGTCGGCTTTTCCACTCTCTTTGCAGTCGAAGGCGTCGCCGTAAGCAGCATCGGCGATGCGGTAGCGAGACATGAGCAGTTTCTGTCAAGAATCCTAGGCGTGGTAATCATCCTGCTCGGCCTAATGTTTCTAGGCGCGTTTGACAGGTTCACTTTCACTGGCCGAATTTTCAGGCCCTCCTATCGGCCTAGAGCCGGACTCGTCGGTGCCCCTTTGCTAGGACTCCTATTCGGCCTGAGCTGGACTCCGTGTATAGGGCCAACGCTGGTGGCGATCCTACTTCTTGGGCAGAGTACCGGCACCGCGCTCAGAGGCGGCCTTCTTGCCTTCATCTATGGGATGGGATTGGGTATACCTTTCCTCGTCGTTGGTTTCGGCTTGCATCGGGGAGTAGCTGCTTTCGGATTCGCCAGAAAGCATGCGCGCCTAGTGATGCAGATCGGTGGCTCTATGCTTATCATAGTCGGCTTTCTCGAAGCTTCGGGCGTATGGGGCCAAGCGATCGTTTGGCTAAAGGTACATTGGTTTGCTAGTTATGCATCACCAATTTAGTCCCGTTTCGCCGTAGCTATTCGCCTGAGTGAGTTGTGGTTCGCTGCCGGGCCTGGAAGAGGCGTGACTACTGAGAGCCAGACCGCGTGTCGTGCTGACTTACTGATCGTCGGCCGTGGCCTAGTGCGGGTTGTGTCTCATGCACGGCGTGCGCCCTCCTCTAAGCAGGCGGCGGCTGCGTGCGGGCCACGCGATGGAATCCGCACCTAGACTCTTGACTGCGCATCTAGTTGTACTCGGCCATGAGGTTAGTGACAGCGGCTGATGGGAGGCTGGCCTGCCAGTGCGGTGTGCTGCCGCTGGTTGTTATAGAACTCTAGCCAGGGGCTGAGGGCGGCCGCGCGGTCGCTGTTGGTGTGGTAGGGCTGGCGGTAGGCCCACTCGGTGGCCATGGTGCGGTTGAAGCGTTCTGCCTTGCCGTTTTGCCACGGGCAGTGCGGGCGGATGAATTTCTGCCGGGCGCCGAGCGCGGTGACGGCGTCGCGGAAGGCGGTGCTGTGCCGGTAGGCGAAGGCGTTGTCGGTGATGACGCGTTCGATGGCGGGGATCCCGGCGGCGGCGAACGCGGCTGCGGCGCGGGTGAGGAACCTGGCGGCGGTGGCGCCTTTCTCGTCGGGCATGATCTCGGCGTAGGCCAGCCGTGAGTGGTCGTCGACGGCAACGTGAATGTAGTCGAAGCCGATCCTGGCGTTGCGGGCGGCCTTGGTTTGGCTGCCGGGACGGCCGCGGGCGCGCCAGCCGCCGCCGTCGGGGATGCGGCCGAGTTTCTTGACGTCCAGGTGGACCAGCTCGCCGGGCCGGTCCCGCTCGTACCGGATCGCGGTGGTTTTGCTGGCCCGGATGAGCTGGCCGGTCAGCGGGTCGCAGTCGGCCAGCCGCGGCATCCCGGCCCGGCGCAAGATCCGCGAGATGGTCCGTTCCGGCACGCCGGTCGCTGCGGCCAGGAACGCGGGGCCGCAGCGCAGCCGGCGGCGCGCGTCTACCACCAGTGCCTCAGCCTGCGGTGCGGTCCGGGCCGGGACCGAGTGCGGGCGCGACGACCGGTCCGCCAGCCCGGCCAGGCCCTCAGCGGCGTAGCGCGCCACCCAGCGGTGGGCACACTGCCCGGAAATGCCCAGCTCGCGGGCAACGTGCGCGACCGGGCGGCCGGTGGCAACGCGCTGGACGAGCAGCAACCGCCCGTGACTGGTTAACCGGGCGTTAGCGTGGGACATGAAGGCCTCCGATGCAGTGAAGACGGCTATCTCCACCGCATCCGGAGGCCTTCCTATCGATCAAGCACCCACCCCGGCGTGTCACCAACCTGTTGGCTGAGTACATCTAGTCGCCTAGGGCCAGGCCGGACTGTACCTGTCTGTCCGCGCTCTGCTCGCCGAACTCATCGCCATAGGAAAGAAACTGCCCGAACGTTGCCAGGCCGACCGCGGTCGGCGCAAAGCCCGGCCGCATGATCACCGAACTCACCGGACCGGCGACCAGTCCAAGCTCGACAACATCTTCGATCTGACCGCTGGGGCACCCCGGGAGCTATTACATACGCCACTGCCAGCCTGACCAGAGGCAACTGTCGCTTCACAAGGACGAAGATCGT
>Ga0335074_10000547_pt1 | contig 52440 bp, 43 predicted proteins | sample Lox_Sample_23_FD_206715 | JGI IMG/M metagenome (GOLD analysis project Ga0335074, IMG submission 206715) | Soil microbial communities from Loxahatchee National Wildlife Refuge, Florida, United States - Lox_Sample_2.3 | ecosystem: Environmental > Terrestrial > Soil > Wetlands | place: USA...
GACGGACTCTAGCGCCACGGTACTGACCAACATCCCGCCAATGAACGGGCTCATCGCCATCGCGCCGAAGAAGGCACTGCTCACGTAGGTTGCCGCCTTGCCGTGAGGCTCGAGCGCTATGGCCATGCCTCCGAGGTAGGGCAGGATCACATAGATGGCGGCAACGTTCGCGCACACCGCGACACGGAATGCAGCAGCGCTCGGATGCGATGTGAGGACCAGGATGGCGGCCGCCATCAGAAACAGCGCCAGACAGAACGGTCCCACACGCCCGAAGCGGCTGCCGACAATGGCTGCCGAAGCCGCGCCCACGGCACCGGCTCCGACCGATATCGTAATCGCCGAGTTAACGACCTCGGAGGAGAGCGCGGAGCGCTCACCAATCAGGCCGTAGAGTCCCCACAGAGTTCCGCTCGAGACATTGATGATGAAAGTAATGCCGACCAGAAGGAGAGTATACGTTCCGCCCGCCTGGGGGCTCGATTTCTCTTGCAGGGCTTGCCGGGCATTACCCGTTCGGCGCGGGACGCTGAATTTCGGCATCAGCATCATTAGCGGCACGAGCAGCAGCAAGGCTAGAAAGATCGCTCCGTAGGGAGATGCCATGTGCGGCGCGAGACCGACAATCACGATGCCGAAGGCCAGATTTGAACAAGCGATTTGCGCGAAATACCGATCGGGGTCGGCAAAGTTTGCGGCCACGACGTTGGCGACCATGATGGTCATGCCAGTTGTCAAGCCGACCGCGATTCGCGCCACGAGCAGAGCACCGTAGCGATCCAGGTACAGCGTGATCAGTGATGCGACGACCGCCAGTGCGACACCCCATAGCGCGACGGCCTGAGCGTGGCTGCGCTGGACCAGACGGGCGACCGCGACGGAAGCCAGCGCCGCAGCTCCCATCTCGGCCGTCAGGAGGAATCCTGCGGCGGGCGGCTTCATCCCCCTCTGCAACACGAGATAACTCATCAGTAGAGGTTGCATCCATTGGACCGCCGTTGAAACATTGCTGGCCGCCGCCGCGGAAGTGAAGGTCCTCAACTGAACCCCACGTTGAAAACCTGCCATCATCTCCCGCCCCGAGAGACACCCGAATGACCGAGCGCCGCACACGGCCGGTGCCAACCGGGACTCGAGCACCAACTCGATTGTCGGTCCGTGGTCAGGCTCACGTGCGTCCCCAGGTTCCGTCCGCTGGCTCCAGAAAGTTTCCCGCCTTGAGTTGGACGACGCGGGGCTCCCCAGCGGCGAGCGTTCCGAGCGGGTCTTCGTTTTCAGCCACACGCCTCATCTCTTTCTCCAGGAGGCGACGCAGCATCACCACTCCACGATCGCTAGTGACGAGATGCTCCTCCGAATGCAGCGTGATGGCCCCTTGACCGACTTGAGCCTCGAAGTCGCCAGGGAAGCGCTGATGCTCTTCCGCGGTCAAGTCGAACCAGCTCTTACCGTTGAACGTGGAACGCATCCGGCGCAATGATCCCGATTCGGTGACACGACCGGCGACGTAGATACGAAAATGTGTGTCATCGATCGGCAACACCCATCCAATCGATTCCGCGCTCTGGAACTGTCCGACACGCGGACTTGGCACCACCCGTAACGTGGGCAGTACGGTTTCCGTGACTCGGCGAAAGACGCGCCCGTCCGCAAGAGTGCGAATCTGTGTCGACATGACCCCGTGCGCCGTCTCCTCGAAGCTTACCGAGGGGAGCTGTGCCATCAGCTGCGTAAACTGCGGCCCGCTGAACGAGCCGTGCAGAATCGGTACATGGAACGGATCCATCACGTTCTCGAAGTGCTGCAGCCAGTTGCAAGGCACGATCGCGGCGCCGCCGCTGCCGATGCTCGAATCATCGGCCTCGATGCACTCCCCAGGAGCGAGATCCTCGAGCACGCTGTACCGCGGCAAGACAGGCTTCTTCGCAATCGGACCCAGATATGCGAACAGCAAGCCGTAAAGCTCTTCGAGCGGATACCACGGTTGACACAGCCGCTCGAGCGCGCGCCCGCCATTTGGCTCGCATGGCTGCTCCAGGCAGCGCCCATCGGGTGCGAACAGCCAACCGTGGTAGCAGCAGCGGATGCCCTGAGCCTCGACACGGCCGTAGCACAGATCGGCGCCGCGGTGCGCACAGCGGGGGTACAACAAGCCGGCCCTCCCGGTCCCGTCGCGAAACAGGATGAGATCCTCCCCGAGCACGCGTATCTTCCTTGGCGTGGCAGTTGCGTCGTTGGGGAGACCCACCGGGTGCCAATATCGGCGCAGGAGCTCGCCCATAGGCGTACCGCGGTGCACCAACGTGAGTGGCCCGTTGTACCGGCCTTCCGGTAGGTCGTAAGCGGTATGCTGCACGGAGGGCATGGGCGGCATTGATAGTCCAGGTGGGCCGCGGCGGATCTCCCCCTGTCAGGGGACAGGCTCGCCACCCATCCCTTGCCCTTGGCCCTCGGGTGCGTCCCCCTTCTCGGGTATTAAGGCGGCAATCGCGCGTCAGTAGACTCGGTGACACAAGCTCAGTGACGCGAGCCGGTGAGCTTGATGCTGTTCGCTCCGGCCCGCGAGAGAACGTGAAACCCGATCTGCACTGGCAAGATGCCACTGAACTGGCTCGGCGGATCCGCGATCGCGAAATCCGCTCAACTTCCGTGCTAGAGCATTTCCTTGATCGCGTCGCGCGAATCAACCCGTTGCTGAACTGCATCGTCGCCATGGACGAGAAGGCGGCCCAGAAACGGGCCGCCGAGGCCGATGCCGCTCTTGCGCGCGGCGAGGTTTGGGGCCCCCTGCACGGGGTTCCCATGACAGTCAAGGATACGATCGAGGTGGCGGGCCTGCCCTGTACGGCCGGCAGCGAGGTCCTCAAGAACCACGTTCCGACCCGCCACGCGACGGCCGTGCAGCGGCTCGTGGACGCTGGTGCCATCATCTTCGGCAAGACCAATGTTCCGGAATTCGCCGCCGATCTGCAGACCGCCAACAAGCTGTTCGGCAGAACCGGCAACGCCTGGAACCCCGATCGTCTGGCAGGCGGCTCCTCGGGTGGCGCCGCTGTGGCACTTGCCGCCGGGCTCACCGCACTGGAACTCGGGAGCGACATCGGCGGATCAACCCGCAATCCGGCGCACTACAACGGCGTCTTCGGCATGCGCCCCACCTGGGGCACCATCTCCGGTATCGGGCACATACCCGGCATGCCCGGTTCGCTCACGATCGATGAGTTCGGAACACTTGGACCCCTGGCACGCAGTGCTCGCGATCTTCGTCTCGCCTTTGACATCGTCCGCGGCAGCGATCCCATTTTCGGGCACGTTTGCCGAGCGGACCTTCCGGATGCGGAGATCACCGACATCGGCCGCTTGCGCGCCGGTTTGTGGCTCGATGATCCGATCGCTCCGGTTGATGAGCCAGTGCGCAGGGTGCTGACTCACGCAATAGGCAAGCTCAAACAGGCCGGCCTGCGGCAGGCTGAAGTCGCCAAACCCGATTTCGATGCTCGTCAGGCTTATTTGGTTTACATACGTATGGGGGGTGCGATCACGGGGGCGGGCACACCGCCACAAGAGCGGGAAGCCATCCGCAAGCAGATCGCGCTGCTCGAGGAGACGCTGCCGGAGTACGACTCCGGACTGAACCGGCTCCGAGGCGTACTGTCATCCTATGCCGACTTTCAGCGTGACAATCAGCGGCGCGGAGAGAATCGGGTCAAGTGGACGCAGTATTTCAAACAGCACGATGTGATGATCTCACCGATCATGAGCGTAGCCGCACTGGAGCACGGAGGCAATTTCTTCGCGCGAAGCATAACCCTGAACGGCAAGGCGGCTTCCGGGCGCGACCAGCTGTTCTGGGCAGCCCTCCAGGTTCTGGCTGACCTTCCGGCCGTCGTGTGTCCAGCCGGGTTCACAGAAACCGGTCTACCCGTCGGAATTCAAATCACCGCGCCGTACCTCGAGGATTACAGAGCAATCCGCGTGGCTGAGGCGTTCGCCGAGATCCTCGGAGCGGCGCACGCGCACCCCAGTTATCCGGGCGACTAGCCTCAGCGGGTTCGAAGATGTTCCTACCCGTTGACGCGAAAGCTCCGACCATTCGGCCTGAGCGATCTGCGATTACCCAGAATGACTGGGACGTGCTCGCGAGTTTCTGGCATCCCGTTGCGCGGGTCAGCGAAGTGGCCGATGCACCTGTCAAGGCGATGCTTTTGGATGTCGAGCTCGTACTGTTCAGGTCTGAAAATCAAATTACCGCCGCGCTCGACATGTGTCCGCATCGCTGGGTCCGTCTGAGCGCGGGCAAACTTCGCGACGGCAACATCGTCTGTGCGTTCCACGGCCTGTCGTTTGACGGTGCAGGCCAATGCATCGGTATTCCCGCCCTGGGCCGATCGGCCAAGCTTCCGGCCAATTACCGCCTGAGAACCTTCAGAACTGCCGTGCGCTATGGCATGGTCTGGGTGTGCCTGAGCGATACGAGCACGGCGACCATCCCCTCATACCCCAGTGTCGCGGGCGCCGACGACAGCGCCATCGCTTTTGCGGCCGTGTGGCAGTGGCCCATGTCTGCGGCGCGCCAGATCGAGAACTTCTTCGATCTGGCGCACCTGCCCTTCGTCCACGCAACCACCCTCGGGGGCGATCCTTTCGCGCGGCTCACGCCGCCGAGCATAGAACAGCGAGAGGATTCCCTGATCTTCCGCGCCAGTTACGTCGAAACGGTGCCGGTCGAGCGACCAACCGAGTTTGAGTTCACCTACCAGGTGTTCCTGCCGTTCGCCATTGACTTCCAAACGAAAGCGGAAGGCACGACGCGGCTTCAATCCGTCAACATCGCTTCCCCGGCCACCGCGTACACCTGCAAAGTATTCCAACTCTACGCTCGAGGGGGGGCGGGAGAGATTTCCCAGGACTTCACGACCCCGCCCGCTGACCCGTCCGGCCCTGGGGTGATCAACCAGCAGGACATCGATATGCTCAAAGAGCTCGTCATTCCCGACCTTCCCTTGAGTTCCAGGTTGGAGATTCACCTGCCGGTCGACAACGTGAGCGGCGCGTACCGCCAACGCCTGCAAGAGCTCGGTTTGGGTCGAGCGCGGAATGCGAATGGTTCGCCTCCGAGTCTATCCTGACCGGCCTGTCACACCCCACTACCGTTTGTTGCCAGCGCCGTGACCGGACCGCGTCGTTGATCAAGCGTTGGGGCCAGTAATTTTCCGGCGAGTCGGCACGAGATGGACCAACTACGGGGTCAAAGTGCACTAGTCACCGGCGCCGGCCGGGGCTTCGGTAAGGCGATCGCCGTTGCGCTTGCCGGGGCCGGAGCCAGCGTCACCGTTACCGCGCGCAGAAGCTCGGAGATCGAGGCCGTCCGCGCACAGATTGTGCAGGCGGGCGGTTTTGCCCAGGCGGTGCGCGGCGATGCGCGCGAGTCGCCTACCGTCCAGCGCATCTATCGCGCCCATGTGGCCGCATTCGGTGCGCCGGACATCCTCGTCAATTGTGCGGGGGTAGGCGATCCGATCGGTCCCGTTGGCTATGTCGACGTGGACAGCTGGTGGCAAGTGCTGCAGATCCACCTGTTTGCTTCGATGGCCTTCATGAGCAGCGCCGTACCGGACATGCAGATCAAGGGCCGTGGCTGCATCATCAATGTCGCCTCCCTGGTTGGTAATCTGGTACTCCCGGCCCAGTCGGCGTACTGCGTCGCCAAGGCCGCAATGCTCCGGCTGACCGAGCACGTCGCAGCGGAAAACCGCCACAGCGGCATCGCCGTATTTGCCGTCCATCCCGGATTCGTCATCACCGAGATGGCCGAGAAGGTCATAGATTCCCCGGCGGCTCGGCGCTGGGTACCCGAATTCGCCGCGATGTTCGAGGAGCGCCGGGCTCGCGGCGGCGGGACCGAGGATCTCGCCCGATGCAGCGAACGATGCATTGCGCTCGCCAGCGGAAGGTATAACCATCTCACTGGAAAGTTCCTGGATTTCAACAAGGAACTGCCGGCGTGACTGGCTGGGGCCTCTTCCGAGCATCGAGTCGACCGCTGTGATCGCCGTAAATCGCATTCCAGACGTCATCGCGGCACCGCCAGGCTTCCAGACCCTCGATCCTCGTAGGGCCCCGTCCAGAGCAGAGCGCAGCGCTGAATCACGTCGCATGGTACGTCACGGTCGCGCGTACTGTCCGGCCAGCCAGCTGTGGAATTGATGAACGGACTTCTCCATCCACGAGTATTTCCCCTGCTGCGCGAATCTGGAGCGCTGCCCCGCGATGATTCGCTGGCAGGCTGACTCGTCTTCGCTGTACGTCGGCATCAGTATTCTGAGCAGTTCCTGTCGCTTTTCGTCGAAGTCGGGCGCGCTATAGGTCTCCGGCGGAACGTGCACGCTCCAGCTGCACCGCAGGTCGGCAGCTCCCCCAATCTCCATGTCCAGAGAAATGGCGCAGCTTGGATCGATCAGAAAATGGAAATATGGAAAAACATTGACGATTAGGAACGCCGTGCGAAATCTATGCGGAAGGGCCGGAATCTCAGGAAAGATGACCTTGACCGGCTCGCCCTGCGGGCTGGGTAGCCAGAAGATGTTATACGGTCCGTCTACGTCCTCGTAGATGGCGAGCTTGGCGGGGGCCCAGGGTTCGAAGGTTTTCGGATGAATGCAAGGCTGGTGGTATGCCTCGGTGAAGTTCTCGAGGGTTGACTTCCAGTTGCCGGGCCAGGGAACGGAGCGGAGGAGTGCTGTCTTCATAGCCCCGAGATTCAGAGGCGCGACCAATGCATCCAATGTACGCAGTTGGGGTGAGAGCAAAGGCGCGTCCGCGTCGAAATTCACAAACACGAATCCCTGCCAGACGTCCACACCCAAACGCGGCAAGCGCCAATTCTTGGCCTCAAAGGACTCGGTGCGGTCCATGAACGCGGCGCTGCGCAGCCGGCCGTCGAGACCGTACGCCCAGCCGTGGTAGGGACAGACGAAACGGCCTACTCGGCAATTTCCCGCACCGTGCGCCACGGGAAAGTTGCGGTGTCGGCAAACGTTCGAGAATGCATGCAGCTGCCGTTCCTTGTCGCGCACGACGAGAATGGGCTCGCCGAAGCGGGTTGTCGTGAAGTAGTCGGCTGGATTGGCAAGCTGGTCCACACGGCCAACCGGAAGCCAGTTGCGCATGAACACCTTCTCGACCTCGAAAGCGTAGAACTCCTGGTCGGAATAGCACTTTGCGGGCAACATCGACGCCTCACCCAAAGGACGGGTGATCGCATCCAGCTCCGCGCGGCTCAACATGTCCTGCCGGGGCGGCGTCTTGGACCAAACCGCTGCTGCTGTTGCCATCGGCGCTCTCCCGGTCATCCCGCCCGGAGGGGGTCGCTTGGATTTAAGCATCTCAAACGTGGGAACCGGTATACCCTCACGTGGCGACACTCATGAACGCGCCGTAAACCGCTATGAGCATCGTCAGCGCATCGGGCCCTCTTCGACGGCTCCTGCGATCGGATCGCGGACACACGGAACTCGTCGATTTGACTTTCGAAGGCCAGTTGCGGCCAAAAAAGGGATGTGCGTTGGCGGACGCATCGAGATCTGTGGGCAATCGGAGCCCTGCTCACAGACGGGCGGTATGGACTTATGAACTCCTGCCGAATCAGTGCCTTAAGGCGCTGGCTTCCCCTCATCCGCAGCAGCCGGTTTCAGGGTCATCGCCCAAGGGTATGGGCAGTTCGGCGCCCGCGTGTACGCTCAATGGAGTTCGGGCGCCAGGAGATTGCCGCGTGGACTTCCTCGTTGTGGTCAGAGTTCCTCTGGTCAAGCCTTTCTCGTTCTGGAAAGAGCGTTTCGACGCGCACCGTCCGGCGCGAAGCGCAGCGGGCATAGAGGATGTGTTCGCCTACCCAGTCGTTGGCGAGCAGGCGGTTTTGTATGCCGTCAAGACGCGTACGCCCAGGGCGGTTCATGACCTGATCTATGACGAGGCGGCGCGGGCCGAGATCGAGGCATCTGGCTTCGTCGTGGGACGCGAGCAAATCACCGTCTGCGAGGCAGTCGAGTGAGTTCGTTTCCAAGCCACATCGCGACTGCCCAAGGCAATCGTACCCTTCTCGGGGGATAGCCGCGCGCCAGGCGAGGCGGCAGGCTTCTCGCGGGGCTATGGACGCGAATTTGCAGTAAGGACATGACGGTAGAACCCGTGGCAATCAATGTCCGGCGCGGCGACGCGCATGAATCGCAATCCGGGCTACAGCTGCTCGCGCCTCGGATCTGGGGCATCTTGCACCGGCCGGCTAAGGCGCGCATCGCCGCCGTCATCATCCATCCCACGTCCAATTTCATGGGGCACTACCTCCTCGAACCCCTCTCAACGAGAGGGCTTGCCGCTTTCGGCCTGAACACGCGATACCAGGGAAGTGACACCGCACTGCTTCTCGAGCGAGCGATTCAGGATCTCGGTGCAGGCGTACGCTGGCTGCGCTCCGAAGGCTTCGGCCGCGTACTCCTCATCGGAAACTCAGGAGGCGGGGCTCTGGTGAGCTTCTACCAAGCTCAAGCTGAGCACCTCGATATCGCAGACACGCCGGCGGGCGATCCGATAGATCTCGAGCCGGCGGATCTTCCCCCGGCCGACGGCATCGCCTTGACGGCAGCGCATCTTGCTCGATCGCGACTACTGCAGTCCTGGATTGATCCCGCCGCCATCGACGAAGCGGATCTCCTCGCCACCGATCCTTCGCCGGACATGTTCGATCCGAAGAACGGCCCGCCATATGCGCCCAACTTCATGCTGCGCTACCGTCAAGCACAGACAGATCGCCTGGAGCGGCTAGAGCATTGGGCAAAAGTCAAGCTTCAGGAGTTGCGCGCCGTGGCCGCGGGCCCCAAGGACATGGCGTTCGTCGTGCATCGCACCCTTGCCGACCCTCGCTGCCTCGATGCATCCCTGGACCCGAATGACCGCACAGCTGGTACCACCGTGTGGGGTCCTCCAAGGGAACAGAACTTTGCCGCGAATAGCCTGGGCCGGTACACCTCGCTCACAGCCTTCCTGAGCCAATGGGCGGTGCAGCCGCGGCGACGGTCCGGACAACCTGGCACGCACCTCCGTTCCAGTACTGCTCGTGGAGCACACGGCGGACTCTTCGACGTTTCCCAGCGACCATGCCCTCTGGGCTCAGGCAGCCGCCGGCCGCGTCACCCGCCACAGGCTCAACGGTGGGACGTATTACCTCTCCGATCAACCGACCCTGATTGCGTAGCTCGCAGACACCGTCTCTGCGTTCGCGCAGCGTCTCTGAAGTCACAACTCGATGGAGGTCAGCCTTAATGAATACAACAAAGATTGAGTCGGCCAAGCCCGCAAGACCCGTCCCACGCGCGGAGGCGGTCGGAAGCCTACTCCGCCCCAAGGCAGTGACCGACGCCATCGAGGCGATCTACGGCGGTAAGACTACCGCGCTTCGCCCCCTGGCCCTCGCTGACAGGCTGACGGCGGTTCAGCAGCTGAACAAGGTCGCCGACGCCGAAATCCGACGCTTCGTGCAACGTCAGATCGACGCTGGACTGGACGTTGTCACGGACGGTGAGATTCGCCGGACCTCGTTCCTCAGTTCCTTCTACGACGCGGTGGATGGACTTGGGCCAGCAGATACGCCGTTCGAGGTACGCGATGACGAAGGTAACGTGGTCTACAGCGGTTACGCCGATCCGGTTGTCGTGGCTCCCCTCCGGAAGGCGGCTTCCCCCCTCGCCGAGGAGGCGACGTTCCTACGGAGTATCACGGACTTTCCGTTCAAGGTGACGCTTCCGGCACCCTCTTACTTCCTGACGGATTTTGTAGCGACTCCAAAAAAAGTGTACTCGCATCGACAGGAGCTCGTCGCCAGTGTCATCGAGATCGAGCAGCGCCTGGTTGCCGAAGCGATTGCTGCGGGCGCCAATTGGATACAGTTCGACTTTCCCATCTATCCCTCGCTAGTAGACACGGAATACACCAGCCGAACGCTGAAGGACTTGGGACTCGCCAACCGTGAGGCGCTGCTCCGTGTCTCGCTCGAGGCCGACACGAGCGTGACCCGGACGATTCCATCCGGCGTGACCGTCGCTCTGCATCTGTGTCGTGGAAATCTCGAGGGCGGCTTCTGGAGCGGCTCGCTGGCGCCCATAGCGGAAGCCATGTTCAGCCAGCTGCCTCATCGGCGTTTCCTGTTCGAATGGGAGGATATCGATCGTGAGGGCGACTACCAGCCCATCAAATATGTACCGAAGGGCCGAATAATGGCCATGGGACTCGTCAGCACCAAACGGCCACGGGTCGAAGGCGTGGACGAGCTGGTCGAGCGCCTCGAACTAGCCGCAAAGTATCTGCCGCTCGAGCAGCTGGCCCTGTGCACGCAATGCGGGTTCGCTTCACTGTGTGGCGATCATCTCGTCCAGGCCGAAGATGCGCAATGGCGCAAGCTCGAAGTCATCGGAAAAGTCGCGGATCGGATTTGGGGACGCGGATGATGAGCGCACCGCGCCGACGAGAGCAGCGACGCCGCGCAACGGTGTGCAAGCCCGGCAGGATGTGTCACCGCACCGCTGTTGATCTGCATGTGCAGCGGAGTCATAGGAGAAACTCATGTTCATTCCGCTGACGACCAAGCCGCAGGCTGCTCTGCGCCCGGACGCATCGAAGATCTCCCAGAACGATTGGGATGTTCTCGCCGACTTTTGGTATCCGGTGGCCGTCAGCGCGCAACTTCGAGACAAGCCCACGGCGGTGCAACTCTTGGACGTGGATCTCGTGCTCTTTCGAGGTCGCGAGGGAACCCCAGGCGTAGCCGTCGACCTCTGCCCGCATCGCCACATCCGTCTCAGCACCGGCCGTGTTATGGACGGAGAGATCGTGTGTCCATTTCACGGCATGCGATTCGATCCCGCTGGTCGGTGCAGACTCCCGGCGCTTGGTCGATCAGAGAGGCTGCCCGCGAGCTATAGTGTTCGTACATTTCCGGCCCGGGAAAGGTATGGCCTGATCTGGACGTGTCTCGGGAACCCCCGCGAGCACGACATTCCACACATTCCTGCTCTCGGGGCAGTTCCGGCCGACGAGCTCGATTTCCTCGGTCCACAGTCCTGGCCGGTATCGGCTCCCAGGCAGGTGGAGAACTTCTTCGACCTCGGGCACTTGCCTCTGGTCCACGTCGACACGATCGGTGGAGATGCAGCAAGTGCCATGCGGCCCGGAACGGTCGAAAACTCGGACGACGCCGTGATGCTACGCGTGGAATACGTCGAGAAGTTGCCAGGGGGTGACCCCCGTCCGTGCGAGTTCACGTACCGCATGATCCTGCCATTCACGATTGACTTTCGGATTTTGGATCACACAACAGGCGCCCTGCTCTACGCGCTCAACATTCCGAGCCCCGCAAGCGCTTACCAAAGCCGCGTTTTCCAGGTATTCCGAGCCACGGACGCTGCCTTGTCCCCCGATCGGCAGTCGCAACAGAACTTCATGAACGCTTTCGCCGCGATCAATGAGGAAGACATCGAGGTGTTGTCCGGCCTACGTACGCCGGACTTGCCGCTCGATCAGCATCACGAAGTCCATCTCCCGGTGGACAACATTTGCGGAGCATATCGCGCGCGGTTGCGGGAACTCGGGTTGGGACGAGTTCCGCACGCGACGGTCGGCAGTTCCAAGCGCTCACGCGCTCCCCGGAACCGCAAATCAGAGCCTCAGGAAACTCGGCCGCACCCGGGATGACCGGGGACCTGCGTATTGCGGCACCCAAGGACGAAAGAGCGGACCTACAAGAGCGCGACCGTCGGCAGGACGCGTGGAAAAGATCGCGCTCGCCTTCCGCCACACGGCAAGCTCCTCATTTTCCGGACAGCCCACGGACCGGGGTTTCGGACGCGCCTCCGGGGTAGCCAAGTTCGCCGCCCGGAACGGAAATGCACGGAGGCCGCCTTCATGTCAGAGCCGAATATCTCACCGCTCGAAATCCCCTGGCACGACGCGCTGTGCGATCAGCCGCGCCGATTCTTCCACGAGCTACGCTCCCGGCGCCTCAGGGTCCAGGTCACCAGCGCGCGTGGGAACAGCGGTGCGCCGATCGCAGGTGACGGGACGAACGCCAAGGGCGGTGCCTAGGTGGTTCCATCCGAGCGCCACGATGTGGTGATCGTCGGTGCCGGTCATGGGGGAACCCACTCGGCGGTGGTGCTGCGCCAGAGACGCTTTGCCGGCACGATTGCGGTCATCACAGAGGAGCTCGACCTACCCTACGAGCGGCCGCCGCTCAGCAAGGAGTATCTCTCCGGCGAGCGCCCCTTCGAGCGCATCCTGCTTCGACCGGAGAGGTTCTGGCAAGAGCGAGGCATCGCGTTTCGCCTCGGCGCAAGGGTGGTCGGCGTGGACGCCGTGGAGCGTACGGTCTCGCTCTCGACCGGAGAGACCGTTGGGTACGGCGATCTCGTATGGGCGGCCGGTGGCCAGCCCCGGATGCTGACCTGCTCCGGTGCGGATCTGCGTGGCGTGCACACGCTTCGCAGCCGCAGGGATGCCGACCGGTTGCGCGAAGAACTCCCCTCGACTCAACACGTCGCCGTGGTCGGCGGCGGCTACATCGGCCTAGAGGCGGCGGCCTCGCTGCGCAAGCTGGGCAAGGAGGTCTCGGTGATCGAGGCACTCGACCGCGTGCTGTCTCGGGTCGCCGGAGAACCCCTCTCCAGATTCTACGAAGCCGAGCATCGCGCACACGGGGTCGACGTCCTGCTGGCGTCCAAGATCCAATGCATCGAGGGCCGGAACGGTCGCGCAAGCGGGGTGCGGCTCGCGCGCGGCCCTGTCATTGCGGCCGACATGGTTATCCTCGGGATCGGCATCTCGCCGGTTTGCGAACCTCTGATCGCCGCCGGTGCAAGGGGCGGCAACGGCGTGGCCGTGGATGAGTATACGCGCACGTCACTGCCCCACGTCTACGCGATCGGAGATTGCGCGCTACACGCGAATGTCCACGCCGCCGGCTCGACCGTTCGGCTCGAATCGGTGCAGAACGCATGCGACATGGCGACGACCGTTGCCAAGGCGATCACGGGCGAGCTCGAACCCTATCGAGCGGTGCCCTGGTTCTGGTCCAATCAATACGACCTGAGCCTGCAGACCGTTGGACTGTCGATGCACTACGAAGACACGGTCGTGCGTGGTGATCCGGGCGCGCGGAGCTTCTCGGTCATCTACCGGCGAGAGGGCCGCGTCATCGCGCTCGACTGCGTGAACGCGCCAAAGGACTTCATTCAGGGCCGTACCCTGGTGCAGAAGAGGGTCGTCGTGGAGAGAAGCGCTTTGGCTGATCCCAGCGTTACGCTCAAGGAGCTTTGCGTACGATCCTAGGACTTCAAATCGAATGCGCGCAGGGCGCGACTCGGGACAGTGTCGACAGATTCCATTACGGCCGTATCCGCTCGTCCATCTTCCTACCTACACGGTTTTGCGCTTATGCCGCTGTGCCGCGATACGGCGCCCGTCCGTGACGATACAGGAAAGCGACTGCCGCGCCGATAAGCATGAGGAGAACGGCAAAACCCACGCACTGCTGAATCAAGAGCTTCGGCGGCGCCGGATACACCGTATAGTTCCGCATGAAGAAAGGCACGGCCGTGAGCAGCGCCACGCGCAGCCCGAACACGACGCCTCGCATCAACCATGGACCACGTTCGACAAGCCGAGCGTAGAACCACACAACACCGGCTGTGAACATGAAATCTGCCACGATCATGATCCAGTAGAGACGCAGCTCCTGGTCCCAGGGACGCATGTAATGAGCGGGCATCGAGTAGTCGACGATTTGTGTGTTGATGAGGAAGGCCCCTCCGAACCAGATCACCATGGCCACGGCCCAGGAGACAAGGAACCGCTGGTCCACGACTTTACCTCTCATCGAGCTCTCCTTCCGCTCGTGCCCTATGCCGGCACACCCGCGTTGCCGATCCGCCACGTCCTTCTCGTTTCATCTGGCGGACACCAGAGACTCCCGCGACGCCCTCTCGTCTACTATGGCGCCGATGCGCATGCGACACGTCGAACTAGCACGCGGCCCGAGCCGGCGAGAACTGCCTTCTCCCAAGCACTCAGAACCCCTTAGAGTCACCATAGCCGTGGACCATCGGCCGCAAAGAAACCCCCGGTTGGACCGTCATCATCCAATAGGGCGTACCGGACGGAGGGCTCCGCTCCTTGCTCCACCGTCAAGTCGCCGTTGCCGTGATTCATGTCCGTCATCACGTAGCCTGGGCAGACGGAATTGACCTTGATAGCCGTGCCGCCAAGCTCATGGGCGAGCAGAATGGTCAGCATGTTCAGTGACGCCTTCGAGGCCGCGTACGCGAGGAATGCATGATGGGCAGACTTGCTGTTCTCGTCGCTAGCCACCCCCAGCGATCCGACGGTACTCGATACGTTCACGATGCGTCCCCGCGGCGACTTCCTGAGCAGCTGCAGCATCTTCTGCGTGACGAGCACGGTCCCGACGAAATTGGTATTGAACGTGCGCCGGATTGCGTCGAGACTGACAACGCCCGGCAACCCGTCCCCTTCACCGATCATGGAGATCCCGGCGTTGTTGACGAGAATGTCCAGTCGCCCGTATCTGACCTCGATCATGCTCGCCGCACGCTCAACCGTTGCGAGGTTATCCAGATCGAGCTCGATCGCATGGACGTTGAACCCTGTGGATCGAAGCGCGGCCGCTCTCGATTCGCCCACAATTAAGTCACGGGCGCCCATCAAAACAAAGACGCCCTTCGCGGCGAGCTGTCGAGCCGTTTCCAATCCGATACCGCGGGTTGCGCCGGTCACGAGCGCGATCGTCTGATCGCCCTTCGGTGCCGCCGACTCCGGCACGAAAGCCGATATGTTCTCTTCGGCAACTGTCACACCGGGTGCGGCCGCCGAGCTTTCCGCCGCGGAGCCTGAAGAAGGCGCATCATCCGTACCTGCGAGCACGGTCGGTTGAACGAGTTGTCTGCGATTGACGTCGTTCATATGACATTCACATCAGGGTGCACGTGTTCGCGTGGCGTCGCGTATGCCCCGTAGGCGAGCGTATCGCTGGTCGCTATCTCCCACTCCTGCCGTATGCCCGTATGTCCGCACCACAATGGGTGAAACCTTACTCGTTGCATTTGGTAGGCAGCAGATACTCCTGCGAGGCCCTCGCGCGCCTTGAAACGAAGTCGATATCGACGCCTACCAAAGTCCCGTCCCGTTTCAGGGAGCGACCCGCGACGAACACGCTGTCAACGTTGCTGGTATCCATGCCGAGCACTACCGCACCGACAGGGTTGCTCACCGGCAAAACATTGATTCGGTCGGTGCGCAGCAGGATCACGTCGGCCTGCATTCCGACCGCAAGTGTGCCAACCTTGTGCTCGAGCCCGTTGGCTTTGGCCCCCGCGACAGTGGCAAACTCCAATAGATCTTCGACACCCAGCAACACCGGTGGGTCCGTTCCATTTTGACCCGCTCGCACACACAGCGCCCGCTGAAGGGCGAATAGCGTTCGCATCTGCGTGAACATATCGCTCGGCGCATCGGTTTCGCCATCCACACTGAGGCTGGGGCGGAAACCGTGATCGAGTGCCTCCTGGATGGCCGGCACGAAGCCCTGCTCCATCTCCGCGCTGCTAGATATTGATACGCTGGCGCCTGTCTCCTTGAGGATTTCCCAGATCTCGTCGGACAGGTCTATGCAGTGAAGGTAGGTGGTATCCGGCTTCAGAAGGCTCCTCTGCTTCATCTTGACCAGCTTCGCGAGGTTTTGATTGCCTGCCATGTGTACCGAAATTCTGGCGCCTACCTCGCGTGCGATCTCCCATTCCGCGATAGCGGACTCCACCGGACTGTGATCCGGACCGTCGGCACCGAGCGCGAGGGTGAGCAACTGGTCTTCCGTTGAGAAGTATTGTGGCCGCAGCCGCCGGATATCGGATGGGTAGCGAGCCGCCTGCGTCTCGTCTTCCGAGTATCGGGGACCCTCGGTGTCAATCCACGGACTTATTCCCGTCTGCGGCCCCGCGAATGCGTACACCGCACGAATGCCCGATACCTTTAGGCCCTCGATCGCCGCGTCGGAGTGCTGCGGCGAGTTCGAAATACTGGACCAATCGAGAACTGTGGTAACGCCGGCATCGATCGCGCCGAGCGCAGAAACGAGGTTGCCGATGTATACATCCTCGGGGCGATACCGCGGTCCGAGGCCGCCCAGCACGTGGTCGAAGTAATCGTAAACGCTTTGATTCGGAAATTGCTGGCGTATTGCTCCTTGCCACATGTGTCGATGACTATCGACGAAGCCCGGCATCGCAATCATGTTGGAGGCGTCAATGATTTCGGCATCGGAAGCGGACAGATTCGGCGCAATCTCCTTGATTCGATCTCCCACGATCAGGATATCCGCTTGCGGCAAAATGCCCCGCGACGGATCGAGCGTAAGGACAGTTGCGTTGCGGATCAGTTTCCTGTGCAAACCGGCGGCGCGGGCACCGGAGGTCACGGCGCGCGCACGCTTCTGTTCTTTCATTACAACGGCGTCCCTTCCCTTGCTAAAGTTTCCCGAAGCGATATCGCACCGTCAGCCCATAGACGCGCGGTGGATTTCCATTGATAGCCAGATAACTGAACGGTGCCGCAGCCGCAAGCGTCGACGGTACGACTTTGTTTCCCAGATTTCTCCCGAACAGCCCAACGCTCAGTCGATCTCCGGGGGCCGTCCAGGTCAGCGTGGCATTGACCATGTTGAAAGCATCCTGATGGGCGCGGTTGTCGGGCTCAAAATAATATCCCCCATTGTGAGACCCCGTGAGGTTGAAGTCGAGCTTGCTGCCTGCTACGCGGACCGCGTAATCGGCGGACAGATCCACCACCAGCACGGGCGCCAGCGGCACCATCAAACCCTGGCCATCCATCAACACCGTGTTGATGCCACCGCCGGGTACGGGAACTGACGTGGGATCGTTCGGAAAAGTGCCGAAACGCGCATGCAACCACTCCGCACCACCGCTGAAGGACAGCGAGTCGGTCGCTTGCCACTGCGCATCCAGATCCATACCGTAAATTACCGACTGTGCCGCATTCGTCACGGTGAGGCAGCACCCCTGAACGAGCAGCAACTGCATATTGTCGTACTTGCTGTAGAAAAACGCTGGGTTGATCCGCAGGCGCTGATCGAGCACTTCGCTCTTCAGTCCGATCTCATACGAATCGACCGTCTCCGCCTTGTAGGGGACGTCCGACGTCGTGAAGGCGTTGAATCCGCCGCTCTTGAATCCGCGGTCATAGGACATGTAACCCATAAGGGTAGGTGTGAACTTGTGGTCCAGAGCCACGCGCCACGTCGGCTTGCTCTCCGAGTAATGACCGTCCAGATCGACGTTGTAGGCCGGGAAGGGCAGTCCATTCATAAAGTTGGTCACCGGTCCCACGATGCTGCGCCGCTCATCCGTGTAGCGGGCGCCGAGCGTGAGCTCTGTCGCATCGCCGAGCTGCACCGTACCCTGACCGAAGCCCGCCACCGAATCGGTCGTCAGATCGAGGTTGAATTCCTCGTCCGCGGTAACCGCCGTTGGGCCGTAATAGATCTGCGCATACAGATTGTAGTAGGGCAGATTCATCGGATTGAGCGATTCGCTGTCCCGGTAGTAATAACCGCCGAGCACCCATTTTATCGGGCCGCCTTCTGCGGAAAGGAGCTGCAGCTCTTGTGAAAACTGAATGCCGTGTGTCTGGTAGTCGACGCCGGACTCCGGAATTATGCTGCCGTCCGCCGCGCTGACGTTGCCGAATTGAAAGGATCGATACGCCGTGATGCTGACCAGCTGCGGCCCGCCGACGCCCTGATTGATCTGGATACTTCCCCCACCTTGGCGCAGCTGATTCTCATCGGTCTCCCAGTTCGTGACGTCATATGGGTTGGACGCGGAGCGTGTCACCCCAATGCCAGGAAATACACCTGCAAAGCCCGGCACCGAGGGAACGTAGTAGTTGGGACCCATGCTGTCATTGCGCCGCTGCCAGTCGAAACTGACGTTGACCGTCGTCTCGTCGAAAGGCGCCCAGATCCATCTGTTTCGCACGGCGACATCCGAATTGATCCGAAAGATCTGGTCGCCGTTAACCAGGTTATCACCCCAGCCGTTGCCCTGCGACGTGTATTTGACCGACAAGTTCGTATTCAGTCCGTCAACGACCTGGCCCGTGACGTAAGCAAAGCTCCTGCTCGTCAGGTAGTTGTCGATGTCCGTGCGGAATTGTGCAGCAAAGTCCGCCTGTGGCGCCAAGGTGGCCATCTGAATCACGCCGCCGGTGGAATTGCGGCCGAACAGCGTCCCCTGCGGCCCCTTCAGCACCGTGACCTGCGCGACATCGCTCAGGTCATCCGGCGCCAAGAGCTGGGAGCCGTAGTAGACGTTGTCCACGTAAAGAGCAACGGGGTTTTCGATTCCGGGTCCAAAGAACGTCGTTCCTACTCCACGCAGGCGCGGCTGAAAAGCTCCCTGTGTGCTCTCGACCACGAGGCCGGGCACGTCGATACTCAGCGAGGCAGTCGAGGTGATTCCGCTGGAAGCGAGGGCGTTCGCCGACAACGTCGTCATCGCGATGGGGACTTCCTGCGCGCTCTCGCTGCGGCGCTGTGCCTGAACGACGACCTCTTGGAGTGCTTCCGGTGTGGTGGAATCGCCGGCAGTTTGCGCTCGAGCCTGATGAGGGCTTGCGCCGAAAAGTATCAGCCCCGATGCGGAGACTACGAACAAACACGCGTGGATGCGTTTGATCGGCCTCGCTCGAGTAACCTCTGGTTTCATCACGCGAAGGCTCGGCATCGCACCTCCCCCCCTCTACGTTCTTTTACGCGCTATGGCGTCGTCGAGCCGGTCCGCGAGTCCACGGCCCGGTGACACGAACTGCGACCCCAAGCTCGCTCATCAATCATCCCGAGAGAGCGGACACGGTCTCACTGTCGCTTGATGGGCGGGCGGTTGTCCAATATGAAAATCCAATAACTCGACGTCGCGCCGCCATCACTTTTTTGCATGACACTCGGTTCGAGAAGGTGCCGCAGACCGGTCGCGGCAGGAGTCGCACTTCACCCTAACTTCGCCAGGCGTCATCGGACCCTGTGAACCAGAGCCAAGAGCGGCGCTCCGAGAAAGGTGACTGCGGCACATACGAAGAACAGCACAGCATAATTGCCGCCGCCTCCAGTGCTGAGGAGGGCCGGCGCCGCCAGCGGAACGACGGCGGTGGGAAGCGTGAAAGCGAACACGATCAGCCCCATGTCTCGCCCCGAAGTGGCTCGATCCGCGCTAGCCTCGGCCGCAAGCGCCCAGGTCAGACCGGTCATGAGTCCGGATCCGACTCCGGCCACCAGGCATCCGAACAGAAACACGCTCATCGAGCTGCTGAGCGCCTGGGCCACGAGTCCGAGCGCCAGCAGCACCACGCCGCACGCATATACCGCCCGGCGCCTGCCCAGCCAATCCGAGAAGGCGCCGCCGAGCAGGCTGACTCCCGCAGCCGTGGTATTGGAGGCCACGAAGCCCTGAAACGCCGCACCGGCGAGCAGAGACGTGCCGACCTTGATCTGGTCCTGGAGGATGTAGACCATGTAAGTCTGCATGACGGCCATCCCCGTCCAGCTTGTCGCCACGACGAGGAGAAGCCACGCAAACGACGGATTGGTACGCCAATCGAACCGAAAGCCCTGGAGAAACTGCCACACCTTGACCTTGAGCACCTTGGATCGGCTTTGAGTCTTGTCGTCGAGGAAGATTAGGAACTGCAAGATCATTGCTCCGCCCAATGCGGCTGGGATCACGAACAGGTTGAATGGCGTCTGCGGCAGGAGCTGCACGATCCAGCTCCCCAAGAGACCGCCCAGAAACGGTGCGGTGCCTGCCATCCCGGATGCAATCCCGTGTTGAGATTCCGGCAGTTGGTCCTGGATGATCGCCATCAAGGGAGAGAAGCCAAGGGAAATGAACAGCGTCATCAGCGCCCAGCAGAGAAAGACTCCGGCTACATTCGGTACCTGCGAAAGCGGGTAAGCTGCCAGCAAGGTCCCGAACGACCCGACCACGAGCCATGGAATCCGCATCCCCCTGCGCGAGTACGTCGCATCACTCAAAAGTCCTGCGAGTGGCGTGACGAACATGCCGAGCAACGTACCGATGCCGACCGCGAGGCCGTAGGCCGTGTTCTTTCCGACGGGATCAATCGCCCCTATCCGCAATGCCAGTGTGACACTCACGGGCGTGAGCGAGCTGACGGCGGAGCCCACCAATGCCACCCCGTAGGAAATGAGATAGGCACTTCCCTTCCTCGACGGCGGCGACAATGGGTTTGTTGAAATCTCCGCCGCGCTGCGGGCAGTCGCTTTCGAGGTAGTGACCACGTTCAACCGGTTTCGCGGCGAGAATGAGCGGCGTTGCCCGTAGGGGCGTCAGCGGATATAAGTGATCAGTCGGTCCAAGTTCTCGATCTCCGACGTGATCCGGTCTCCCCGCTTCAAGAAGGACTTCGACTCCGTCCCCGTTCCGGCGGGCGTACCGGTGAGAATAACGTCACCGGGCCGCAGCGTGATCAGGGTCGATAAAAAGGCGATCTGTTCCGCCAGGCTGAAGATCATCTGGGACGTGTTCGAACTCTGCTTGAGGTCTTCGTTTACCCAGAGCTTGATAGAGAGCGCCTGCGGATCACCGACGTCCGAGGCCGGAACCAGCGCCGGGCCGAGAGGGCATGCCCCTTCGAAATTCTTGTGAGCGACCCAGTCGAACCGAAATGGTGAGCTTTCCCGGATCGTCTGCCGAAACGCCCGATCGCGTGCGGACAGGTCGTTGCCGATGGTGTAGGCCCCCACGTGTTCCAGCGCACGCTCGACCGGCACATCCCTTCCTGCACGGCCAATCACGGCAGCGAGTTCCGCCTCCCAATCCAGCTTGTCGGAACGCAGCACGACCTCCCCGTTCGGCGCGGCGAGCGAATGGGACGTTTTGATGAAGAACCAGGGCGGAAGCCCGAGCTCCCGTGCGGTCGGCTCCGGCGCAAGTCCATGCGCCTTTGCCATGCTGATGGCATGATCCTTGTAATTGGCGCCGATGCAGAAGATCGCGCTCGGCTCATCGATCGGAGGCAGTAGCTGGGCCGAAGCGGCCGCGATGCCACCCGTTGGAGGATGGTCCGCGACTCGATGCAGCCGAGCTGCAACGTCCGCCCCGCCGGCGAGAATCGCCTTGGTGGAGGAAAGCTCCGCGCGGCCTGTTGCATCCGCCGCGTCATAGATTTTCCCGTCCACCACGAGACCGGCTCTCGCACCGCGCTCCGTGGCGATTCGGACTAGCGTGTATCGGCTCATTGCAGCTCCCGGAGCATGCGGCCTCATTGCGCGGCGACAAAGCGCCTCAGTATCTCACTGTGAAGATCGAGGAGTGCGGGGATCTCGCCACGATCCACGTTCACGAGTCCGCATTCGGTGCAGATCCCCCACGGCCGCTGCCCCAGACACTGTTCGACCAGCCGCACCTGATTCTCTACGGTACCGGGCTGCTGCTCCCCGGGGTGATATGGCACCAGCGCGAGGTACGGTTCGGCCAACGATGGCGTGAGATTCGCGAGCGGCGCAAAGTATTCCGCATCACGGACGTATTGCGGTACGGTGAACGAACACCAGTTGATCTCTCGCCGGGCGATCGCTTCGACGGCATTGACGAGTTCAACTTGCGTACGCAGCGACACCGGCTCCTTCCAATGGCGGTGTTCGGCGTCGCCGTAGCACAGGTGCATGCCCACGGGCACGCTGGAGGGTACGTGGCTGATACAGCGGGCGACACCTCGAGCGACCGACTCGAGGGACTGCTTGTCCGCAACCGCGAACAGTTCAGGCGCTTCGAGAACACCAATCTCGACTGGCAAGTCCCATTGAACGGCGATGCGGCTGTGAGGGACCGAATCGAGCAGCTGGTCGAGATCACCGAACAGTGCGCGCTCGTATGAAGGCTCCACGAGGAGAGCATCCTCGCGTACGACGTACGACGAGACGGCCGCCAATGGAGTCGGGAACTGAACCTGAAAACGCACATCGGCAGCGATCACGCCGTTGCGTGCCAAACGATCGAAAACGTTCCAGGACTCCCGGTAGAACCCGCAATAGCCGATCTCAGGCCACCCGATCTGCATCGGATCGGTGTCCTTGGAGAGCTTGGTCTGGCTGTATTTGAGCTCCACCGGCCGCTCGTCGTCGGCAGGAGGCTCTACAGCCTCGAGTCCCTGCGCCCGCAGAAACTTTTGCATCTGAAAAGCCAGCCAGATCTTTCGTTCGGATCCGGTCTCGCCGTCCGGTATCCGGCGCAACTTCGGAATCCGCTCGGCAAGCGCGCGCATGACAGTCTCGGTGTCCGGGAGGTTTACGGAACCGTTGAGATGCACCATCTGCAGGGGCATAGGATGACTTCCAGGTCGATTGCGCCTTGTGGCAAACCACCATCAATAGGCGAGGATGACGGATTTCGTCTCCGTGTACATTTCGATCGCCGTGCGAGCCATCTCCCGACCATACCCTGAGTGCTTGTAACCCCCGAACGGCACGGCCGGATCGACGAGATTCGGCGCGTTGACGTAGACGGTCCCTGCCTTCAGCCGGGAGACGATTCGCTGTATCGCCGAGTGATCGTTCGACCAGACGCTCGCCGCGAGGCCGAATTCGCTGTCGTTGGCTCGTGCGACGACCTCATCCAGCTCATCGAAGGATGATGCGGCCAGTACGGGGCCAAAGATCTCCTCGCGCGCAGCCCTCATGTCCGCGTGCGTACCACCGAGTATCGTCGGCTCGACGAAATATCCCTCGCCCCCGCTACGGCGGCCGCCGCACACTAGCTTGGCCCCCTGCTCGAGGCCGGAGTCGATGAAACCGAGGACGCGATCTTGTTGCTCCTTGGAAACCAGAGGGCCCATCTGCGTGTCAGGGCGGAGCCCGGGTCCGAGCTTCAGGCGAACGGCCGCCTCGGCCACGCCCTGTACGACATCATCGTAGATCTTCCGGTGCACGAACAGGCGCGATCCGGCCGCGCAAACTTGCCCCGAGTTGAAGAAGATGCCTCGGGCCGCGCCCTGAATTGCCGCATCGACGCTCGCGTCCGGCAGAACGATGACCGGCGACTTGCCTCCCAACTCGAGCGATACGCGCGTGACATTTTCCGCGGCCGCGCGGGCGATGATCTTGCCCACTTCCGTCGAGCCGGTGAAGGCGATCTTGTTGATCCCGCGGTGGCCTGCAAGCGCCGCGCCGGCGGTCTCGCCGTAGCCCGTCACCACATTCACAACGCCGGCGGGTATCCCCGCTTCGAGCACGAGCTCACCGAGACGCAGGGCGGAGAGTGGTGTCTGTTCGGCGGGCTTGAGGACGACCGTGCTGCCGGTCGCCAGTGCCGGGCAGATTTTCCAGAGCGCCATCGCCAGGGGAAAATTCCAGGGAATGATGGCGGCCACCACGCCGACCGGCTCCTTCAGCGTGTAGGCCATGAGGCGTGTCTTGGGACCCAGATTCACCGAGGGCCTCATGGTGCTTCCCTCGATCTTGGTGGCCCAGCCGGCCATGTAGCGGATGAAGGCGGGCGCCTTGCCCACGTCGATCATCCGGGCCACCGTGAGCGGCTTGCCATTATCGAGGGACTCGAGCTCGGAGAGCTCGTCCGTGTGCGCCTCGACAAGGTCGGCGAGCTTCAGCAATGCGCGCTCGCGATCGGCCGGCAGCATAACCGACCACGCCGAGCTCTCGAGAGCGTTTCGGGCGGCAGCGACCGCCTTGTCAATATCCGCTTCGCCTGCGGAGGCGACTCTTGCGATGACGCGGCCGCTCGCGGGATCGAAGGAATCGAAAGTCTTCCCTGATTCGGCCCAGGTCCATTCGTCGCCGACCAGCATTCTGCCGGCGCGACCGAGAAAGCCGCGCGTCGCCGGCGCGAGTGGATAGTCGGGAAGGGAGATGTGTTCCGACGCTGTCGATGTTGCCACGGTGGGTGTCCTCGCTCGCAATGCGCGTCGGTTTATCCGGCTTCGCAACCCGGCGGCGGACGGCGCGTGTCCGGAAGCCCCGGCCGGTCGGGATATCGCGCCGCCACGGCGCGAACCTCGGGATGATCGAGTGCGGTTAGATGACCGCGGTCATGCACCAGCCGGCCTCCGATCTTCCACGTGGGCGCGCGGATGTCGCCGGTAATGTGTAGCCAGTACGGATAGCCGCGCTTGTCACCATGCTCGGCGCCAATGTGCATGTGAATGTTGCAGGTGTGGGCATGCTCGATGAGCCGGCGATATGTCACGCTCGGGCATTGATCAAGGGTTACCGCCGCGTTTGGGTGCACGCCAGAATGCATGGCATTGAACTCGTAACGCCGGCCAACGCCCTTCTCCCGCTCCATGTAGTCGATAAATCGGACCAGCGCCTCCGCTTCCGCTCCGCCGCCGATCTTGATGATGAAACCGTCGCGAATCTCGAGACGGATGGGCTCCTTGAAGAAGGGCGGAATGCCGATGTAGCGCGACCACCAGCTCAGCATTCTGTCGAAGACGAAAACGCCGGAAGTGCCCGAGAGATTGATCGGCGGATGTACCCATTCGGGCCACGGCAGGTATCCACCGCCTTCCTCCCTGCGGCACGCATACACCGGGAACCACATGTGGTTCGGCGCGGCGATACGGCCTTCCAGATACGTGCCATTGGGATCGTCCAATTTCCAGTCCATCCCCGCCTCGATCATCTGCGATGCGCGGTAGCGGATCTCGGCGACCAGCTCCGACGGGGTCTGCGCCCAATCGGACTCCAGCAGCGGGATCGTAGTTGCAAAATTGCGTACGTACCGGATGCCCAGCTTCATGAAGAGGTCGCGCAGCGGCCGGTTCTCTTCCGTGACGTAGTTGAACGAATGATTGACAAAGACATCGCAGCCGCGCATCGCGGCCTCGAGCGTGCGCGGGATACCCCAGTCATGGGGTCGGTCAGGCACGTCGCTCCACAGCACGGAGGCGTGCGCGCCACGTCCATCGATGGCCGCGCGGATGGCCTCGATCGTCTCCGCATCGACCAGATTGTCGCTGCCCTTGAGGCCATCGACGTGTGCGAACAGGAGGACCTCCTGCCCCGCCTGAATCCGGGCGACGTTGTCGAGCAGATCGTCGATCGCGCGCAACGCACGGAACGACACCACCGTGCCGGGCGCCGCCGCGGCCGACCGCCCGAAAAGCGCTGACGCACGCAGATTCTCGCCCACACCATCCACCTAAGGCTCGTCCGAGTCCTCGTCCGTCGAGATCTCATCTTGGCACGATCGCTCTCGGGTGGTTATGCAAAGAACCGATTGCGTCATTTGAATTCGGTATCGGGAGTCACTCCACTCGGCCGGACTTGCCCTTGCATTCCGCATAAATACGGTCTACAAAAGTCCGGCGCTCCCCCTCGGCGCGGTGGAACGAGCAACCGTGAAGAGAACATCGACGCTCCCCGAATTCGACGCCGCGCTGGCGAAGGCTCACCTGCTGGGCCAGTGGAAGTTCGGAGACGCGCTGGCGCAAGCCACGCAAGGACCTACGCCCTATGGAGTTCCTTACCTGTGGAAGTGGAACGACGTCCATGCGAAGCTCCTCGAAGCATGCGAGGTGATTCCGGAGAGTTTCACCGGACGCCGCAATCTGTCCTTCCGTAATCCCGGGACAAACGGTGGCGCGGCCACTCGAACCCTGTCCATCGGCATGCAGGCCGTCCTGCCGCGGGAGGTCTGCTGGGCGCACCGGCATTCGATCGGAGCCGTGCGATTCGCGATCGATGGCGATTCCAGGCTGTACACCGCTGTCGACGGCGAGAAGCTCCCGATGGAGAGCGGCGATCTCATCCTGACACCCGCCTACAGCTGGCACGACCATCACAATGAAAGCGACCGAATCGGAATCTGGCTCGACGTGCTCGATACCGCGCTCGTGTTTGCATTGAATCAGACGTTCTACGAGCCGTTCGGCGAGCGCATGCAACCCCTGCGCGATCGCCGCGCCGATGAAGTGAGTGAGCGCGGTGGCCCCGTACGCCCCGCCTCGGAGCAGCCGCCCCGCGCGGCACGACCCTTCCGCTATCCCTGGCGCGACGCCAGGACCGCTCTCAATACCTTATCAGCAGCGGAGGGCAGCCCGTACGATGGCGTCGTCTTGCGATACGTGAATCCGGTCGACGGCGGACCGACGTTGCCCACGATGGATTGCCTCCTCCAGCTCCTGACACCCGCCCTGGAAACGAAGAGACATCGCCACACGGCGAGCGCCGTCTATCATGTCATCGAAGGCGAAGGAACGACCGTCGTGGGCGGACAAGAACTGCATTGGTCGGCGCGCGACAGTTTCGCGGTTCCCAGCTGGGTGTGGCACCGGCACATCAATCGATCGAAGTCCGAGCAAGCCGTGCTGTTCTGCGCGACCGATACGCCCGTACTCAAGGCACTGGGCCTTTATCGTGAGGAGCCATCCTCGTCGGGCGCGGCGAACCTGCCGCCGCCGGTGCCGGCGGAGGTCACGCGCGCCAGGACCGGCGAACCGTGATGAGTCATCGAGTCGAGCAATCGAATACGGAGGTATTGCCATGTCGAACGTGATTGCGCAGCAGGCTCCGGAGGCGGCCGAAGCATCGGGGCCGAAGCCTGAGCCCACGTTGAAACTCAACTTTCTTTCCCATGCCACGCTCGAAGCGCGGGATATCGAGCAATCACGTCGCTTCTACGAGGAATTTCTCGGGCTCGAGGTCGTTCGCACCAGCCACAAGTCCCTCATGCTGCGGCTCGGCGGCCGGAACACGATCGCCGTCGTGCGCACCAATGGCACCGGCCCGAAGCCGTCAGTGTACATGCACAACGGCCTCGATGTGACGACACGCGCCGAGGTGGACGAATGCTTCCGGATCGTCACCGAACAGCGAGACAAGTGGGGCATCTCGGAGATCATGGCGCCCGCAGACCTGCACGGCACGTACAGCTTCTACTTCAAGGACCTCGACGGAAACTGGTGGGAGATTCTGACGAACCCTGAAGGAGGCTACTCGTGGATGTTCGAGAAGGGCGCCGATATCAAGAACTGGGGATGGGATGAAGCCGAGGGCTTCAATCCGAACGACTCCAAGCCGGCCAGCCGGGGCGGCGTGAGGCCCAAGGGGCTCGTTAAGCGTTGATGCATCGGATCGCGCCGATCGGCACGGACTGAGTCGCAACCACGCAGCCGATGAGTGAGATCCTACCGGCCTTCTTTTGCGGCGAACGCCGGCTCGCATCAGCAGGCCTTACACTCGACTCCATCAACCCTGCGACGGGCGAGGTCATCGCGAGATTTCCGCGTTGCGGGAAATCGGATGTCGACGCAGCGGTGACGGCGGCGGTACAGGCCTTTCCGCCTTGGCGTTCCCTGCATCCCGAGGAGCGCGCCGCGCAGTTGCTCGCTCTCGCGGATCGCGTCGAATCGGATCGGGAGCGGCTGCTGCGCCTCGATGTGCGGGACAACGGCAGTCCCATCCGGGAGATGGCGCTCGACCTCGATATCGGCACCAAACATCTGCGGTACTTTGCCGGTATCGTGCTTCAGCTGCGCGGCGAGACCATTGAGACCGGCTACGATCGTCTGAACTACACATTGCGCCAGCCTTTCGGAGTCGTCGCGCAGATCATCCCGTTCAATCATCCGCTGATGTTCGCCCTCAAGACGATTGGTGCGCCGCTGGCGGCCGGCAATACCGTCATTGTTAAGCCTTCCGAGCACACTTCGCTTTCCGCGATCGCGCTCGCCGAGCACATCGAGAAGGTTTTCCCGCCGGGCGTGCTGAGCATCGTCACTGGCACAGGCGATGAGGCGGGCGATGCCTTGGTCACGCATCCGGACGTGAGGCGCATTCATTTCATCGGGGGCGAGGCCACCGGACGAACGATCCAGGCGCGCGCAGCGGGCATGGGCGTGAAGTCGATCACTCTGGAGCTCGGCGGCAAGAATCCCATCGTGATCTGGCCGGACGCCGACGTCGATACGGCGATAGATGCGGTCGTCAGCGGCATGCGTTTCAATTTTCAAGGCCAAGCCTGCGGATCGACGTCGAGACTACTGTTGCAGCGTGCCCACCGGCGCGCCTTCGTCGATCGCCTGGCCGAAAAGCTCGATCGTCTACGCTCTGGCATGCCGGAGGACGAGTCGACTGAGGTCGGCGCCATCGTCAACGAAGCGCAGATGAACAAGGTGCTCCACTATATTGAAGTCGGCCGCAGGGAGGGTGGAACCGTCTGCGTGGGCGGTGAGCGGCTGCGGCGGGGTGAGTTCGCTGCCGGCTACTTCGTTCGGCCGACTCTGTTCACAGACCTGCCAGCAGCGAGCCGTCTCCTGCAGGACGAGATCTTCGGCCCCGTGCTCGCTACCGTCGACTACGACGATTACAGCGACGCGATTCGCATCGCCAACTCCGTCCGCTACGGCCTCACAGCGAGTCTCTACACGCGCGACCTCCGGATCGCTCACCGATTTGCCCGGGATGTGGAGGCAGGCTATGTGTGGGTCAATGACAATCAACGCCACTTCCTGGGCGCGCCCTACGGAGGCAACAAGGCGAGCGGTCTCGGCCGGGAGGAAGACCCCAGCGAGCTCGCCTCCTACACCGAGACGAAGAACGTCAACCTACGCTTCGCGTGATCGACCGTCGCAAGCAGGTCCGCTTATGGCGCCAAGGAGATCCGCGTCATTTGAAATCAGTATTGGGCAGCTGCGGCGTGAACGGGCAACGTTGCCAGGCATTGTGGCGACCGCTTGGGCAGGAGTAGTGAAGCGCAATGGACAGAAAAAAGGCGTTGAATGCCGTCGAAAAGATCAAGGGCTTTGTCGCACCGATTCCGGCCGTCTTCGATGGTGAGGGAGAGCCCGACCTGCCGATGATCGAGAAGCTGGTCGACTTCTATCTGGCGGCTAGAGTCCACGGCTTCTTCTTGTTCGGTTCAATCGGCATGGGACCCGCCTGTCGCGACGATCAGCGCAAGGCTGTCACCGAGGCGGTCATCCGCCGGGTGGCGCATCGGGTTCCGGTGATCGTGCAGGTCGGCACAGTGGATCCCTACTCGAGCGTGGAGCTCGCGGCGCACGCCCGCTCCGCGGGAGCGGACGCGATCGGTGTGGTGGGGCCTTACTACTACAACAACCGCACCGAATTCGAGCTCATCGAGCATTACAAGCTCATCGATCGCGCTGCTGCGCTGCCCATCTTGCTTTACAACAATCCGCAGTATTCCGGCTACCCCTGTCCGCCGCAGATGATGGCCAAGATCCGGGACGCAGTGCCAAATGTATTCGGGGCGAAGCTGGCGGACGGATCGGTCAGCCAGGCGATGCAGTACCTCAGCGTGCTGTCCCACGAGTTCGCGACGTTCTGTCCCATCACGGTTGTCGTCCCGGGCATGCTGGTGGGCATTCGCGGAAGCATCGCCGCCGGCCCGATCGCCGTGGTACCGGAGGTGGGCGTTCAGATGATCGAGGCGCTTTGGGCCGGAAAGTTGGAACTCGGCCTACGGCTGCAGGTGCTGATGCTGGAGCACTATGGCCGGATGGCCCGCTTCTTTCCACTGTACGGCCGCGCCGAATATCGGGAAGGATTCCGGCTCCGTGGGCTTGCGGTGAGGGAATATCCTCGGTGGCCGACGAGACCGATGACGACGGAGGATCGCGAGCTCTACGATCAGAATCTCAAACGACTGTTCACGGAGGCGGAGACGCTGACGCTAAGTGCAGCGGCGGCGTAGCTATGCGCAGAGCCGTTGCGTACGCATTTCGCGCATCGTGTCGATCAGGTGCTGCGCGTTGCCGCTCAGCGCCTTGCGCTTGTTCCACGTGATAAACGACTGGTAAGTGAGCGCGCGTATCTCCGGGACGGAGATCGACACCATTTCGCCGCGCTCGAGCTCGGCCTGGACCCACGACTTCAGGACGATGCCGATGCCGAGACCCTGCGAGATTGCGAGCTTGGCTGCCTCGGGAGTTCGGCACTGAATGGCGGACTTGAGCTCATAGCCCCTCCGGCGGAGCTCCGCGCCGCACGTACTGCCCGCCCGGATGACGAGGGGCTGCTTGAGGAGTTCCGCGATGGTGAGTGGGGAGCGCTGGCCGAGTAGGCTCCCCGCTGCCGCGACCACCGCTACGTCGTACTTCGTCTCCCGAAAGGCTTCGTATTCGCAATTCGGAAGATGTCGCGGGTTGCTAATGAGCGCGACATCCAGACTGAAATTCTCGACCAGGTTCTCGATCGAATTGCTGCCCGCGACCTCGAGAACGAGCTCCGCATCGGGTTGCCACTGCTCCCGGAACCGGACGAGCACATCGGAGAAGACGCTCTCAACGAGCGTGTGGTTCGATCCCACGAGAATGATGTCCGACTTCGCCGAGAGGTCCGCATCCTTGAGCCGGACGCGGTTGCGTACCTTGAACTTGGCATCGACGGCGTCGATTCCCGCCAGGATCGGACGGATCGCCTCCAGGAAGTTGCGGCCCTCCTCGGTCAGCTCCATCCCGCTGCTCTTGCGCTTGAACAGTATCAGCCCGTACTCCTGCTCGAGGAGTTTCAGGTGCAGAGAAGCCGCGGGCTGGCTCAAAAGAAGCTCATCGGCCGCGGCGGTCACGTTGAGGTGTCGCGCGATGGACTCGAAGATCTTCAGTCGATGCAGCTTCATGCACATGCGCCCGAGCAGTTCATTACGAGCTCGTGACAGCTTCCCGGAATATCCTCGCTCGCGGAAGCAAAATCAAGTGCGAGGACGGAACCACCGATGCGCGACACGTTGCGATCACGTCGCGATAAGTAATGCCAATACCATCAGTTATTCCTATCGGTCCCCGGTCATGCCGCCGCCACCCGCTGGTCGATCTGGCTGAACGCCGTGTCCAGCGCGCCCACGAGTTGATCCATGTGCACCCGCGTGCTGATGAGCGGCGGCGAGAGGATGATGAGGCTTCCGACACAACGCACTAGCGCGCCGTGCTGCCCGGCGATGCGGCTGATCTCGTTCCCGATCGTTGAGTTCGGCGCCAGCGGTGTCTTGGTCTTCCTGTCCTGGACGAGCTCTATGGCGGCCATCAGACCCTTGCCCCGAACATCACCGACGTGGCTGTAGGACCTCAGGGACTGCAGTCTCTCGAGGAGGTAGCTCCCGACCGAGCGGGCGTTGCCCGGCAGATCCTCCCGCTCGACGATATCGAGGCACGCGAGCGCGGCAGCTGCAGCCACCGGGTGCCCTGAATACGTGTACCCGTGCAGCAGCATACCCTGCGGCGGTGGCACGGATTCCACGACCTCCGCCACGCGGTTATTCACCGCGGTTGCCCCCATCGGGATGTAGCCGGAAGTGAGTCCCTTCGCGAGGCACATGATGTCCGGCTTGACGCCCCAGCCGCGCGAGCCGCTCATCGAGCCGGTGCGGCCGAATCCCGAGACGACTTCGTCGGCGATGAGCAGGATCTCGTACTTGTCGCAGATCTCGCGCACTCGGGGCCAGTAATTCGGCGGTGGCACGATCACGCCGCCGATGCCGAGCACGGGCTCGGCGATGAAGGCTGCGACCGTTGCCGGCACCTGCTGCTGAATTTCGCGGTCCAGAATGCCAGCGCAGATCTCGCCGAGCGCCTCGGGATCCTCCGTCCAGGGGTTGCGATAGCGGTGAGGCACGTCGACGTGGTAGCAGTCCGCGAGCACCGGTCCGAACGCGGCCCGGGACGCCGGCGATCCGCTCAGCGAGGTGCCGCCAAAGTGCATCCCGTGATAGCAGCCCTTCAATGCGAAGAACTTGGTCCGCTCGGCGTGCCCCTTCAGCCGCCAGTACAGTCGGGCGAGCTTCAGGGCCGTTTCTACGGCATCCGAGCCGCCCGAGGAGAAGAATACACGGACCATACCCTCATCCGACAGGATGCTCGTGATCCGGTGCGCGAGCTGGATCGCACCCGGATGGCTCATCATATTGAACGTGTTGTGGTACTCCAGCCGCTCGAGCTGCGCGATGATCGCCTGCTTGACCTCCTTGCGCCCGTGACCCACGTTGACACACCACAACCCGCTCATCGCGTCGAAGTACTGATTCCCCTCGACATCCCAAACGTAGACGCCCTCGCCCCGCTCGATGATCAACGGCTTTGCGGTACGATTGAGCATCGGGCTCGACATCGGATGCCACAAATGTTTCGACTGCTCCATGAGCTGATCTTCAGAATGTCTCGTCGGTCGAGATGTCGACATGTTTTCGCTCCGTGGTTTTCACGCCGGACCCGCGCTCCCTATTTGACTCGGCATGTCCCGACTGCCCAATACCGTTTTCGGATGCCGAGATCAACTTTCCGCATGAGCCCGCGATCCGAACGGCGCCAACGCGCCATCCGTGCAACGTTGACGCGTCAGAAGCCGCCGCGACGCACGCTAACGATTCCGGAAGTCGCACGTTGAGCGAGAATATCATCGTCGTACCGGCACCGGCATCCGCGGACTCGCTGGCGCCCGATAACTGTGGTTCGGTGTCGCTCGCTCGTGCCTGGACTGCGACCGTGGTTCTATGCCTCTTCTACGTCCTGTCGATGATGGATCGCGGTGTCATCGCGCTCATGGTCTCGCCCATCATGCGAGACTTGACCATCTCGCCCGTCGGAATGGGTATCGTGCAGGGATTCGCCTTTGCCGGCGTGTACAGTCTCGCGGGGCTCCCGCTCGGGTGGGCGGCCGATCGGTTCTCCCGGCGCAAGCTCTTGGCCGCAGGGATTCTCACCTGGTCCGCCGGCGCGATGGCCTGCGGGCTCGCGGACAGCTTCGCCGGCCTCATGGTCGCTCGCGCCGTTGTCGGACTCGGGGAAGCGACCCTGGTTCCGACCGCACTTTCGCTCATCGCCGATCTCTTTTCTGGCCGCCGTGTCGCCACGGCCACGGCAGTCTTCAGTTCCGGCGCCACGATCGGCAGTGCCGCGGCATTGATCGTGGGCGGGCTGCTGCTCGAGCGCTTCCAGAGCCATGCTGTGTCCGGAGCGCTCGGTACACTACCGGCGTGGAAGTCCGTATTCTTCGCCTTCGCAGCATTCGGTTTGCTGGCCGCCTGTCTCACCGCGCTGGTACCGGACGTAGCACGCGGCGGCTCACGATCTCGGCGAGTGGCCGATCACAACGAGCTCGGAAGGGCCGCGAACGAGAGTGAGACGTCCGAGAGCGATGCCGGCATGGCCGAGTTTGGACGGTTTCTGCGGCGGCACGCCGCGCTGCTCGCGTACGTCTTCGTCGCCTTTCCGCTCCTGACCGCCGTGCTGAGCGGCTTTCTCGCGTGGGCGCCTCACCATTTCGAGACAGCCTTCTCTTGGAACGCCCGGACAGTCGGTGTTTCGCTCGGAGCCATGAAGCTTATCGCCTGCCCTCTCGGCGTGATCTGCGGCGGTCTCGCGATGGACAAGTTGGTGGGAACCGGCCTGCGCTCCGCGTACTTCCTCGTCCCCCTCGTGACCACGGCTCTGGGCGCGCCTCTTCTCGTCGCGGGTCTCGTCCAGGATAGTGCCTCCTCGGCAATCGGTCTCATCGTGCCGGGTCTGTTTCTGTTCAGTGCCTTTGGGTCGTCGCACTACGTGGTCGTGCAGCGGCTCGCTCCGCCGTCGCAGCGTGGACGGCTTGCCGCGCTCTATCTCATGGTCCTATCACTGATCGGCGCCGGGATCGGCGCGCTCCTCCCGCCCATTCTCAACGACCTTGCCTTCTCACATTCTCGCGACCTCGGACGCGGCACGGCGGTGGCCATCGCGATGATGAGCTTGGTCGCCGTCGCGGCGCTCGCCCTCGGGCGCAGCCGGCTGAGCGCTGCGCTGGCGCACGCGAGCTGACACCCGCCAACCGAGTCGGCGTTGGCCGGGTCGATGCTCCGGGGCCGATACGTCATTGATCTCTTCTATGGCTTCGTGCGAGCGAGAAAGAATCGATATTTCTCGCGCGGCGAGCGCCTCGGTACAGTGCAACCGGACCGTGGTCCAGACGTGCCCCTGGAAGCCGCCAATGTCGCACAGGAGATCATCGTGAAACCGAGCCTCACGAACCCCCGGGCTTTCCGTTGGAAGGCATTAATCGGGGGCATACTGTTGCTCGGCTCGATGGCTTGTCGAGCGCATCATTCATTTGCGATGTTCGACCAGAAACGCCACATCACGCTCTCCGGAACGGTCGCGGACTACCAGTTCACAAACCCTCACAGCTACATCTATTTGAATGTCTTGCAATCCAATGGCACCACGAAGCAGTATACGCTCGAGTGTCCGGCGCCCGCCCTCCTCAAGCGATTAGGGTGGAATCGATCGACCCTGAAAGCGGGTGACAAGGTCACGGTTGTCATCGATCCACTGCGCGACGGCTCGCCCGGCGGGCAGCTGCGCCAGGTCACATTGCCGGGCGGGAAAGTGCTCGCTGCGTTGGCCGACCAAGTCTCGCTCGATAACTCGCTCGGTAAATAGTTGCTACCCCAGATGAACATTCGACGTGTACTCACCTATGCGACGCTGGCTCTGCTTTGCTCGGTGGCGACAGATGCCACCGATCACGATTACCGAAGCGTGTCGACGCCGCCTTACCTCGGCGGCATGTGGATCAATCCCTACGGAGCCCATACGGTCGTGGAGCCGTCGAACCCCGAGTATCGGCGGCCGGAATTCCAGCCTCCACACTACACACGCAAGTATGCGGCCAAGCACGTGGCGATACTGCGTGTGTGGGAGAACGGCCAGGCGGGAAAGACCGACACGGATTCGATCATATTCCGGCGGCAGCTCTACTGCCTTCCTTACGGAATGCCGGACATGATGCTCTCGGATACATCGCTCGACATCCAGCAGACCCCGGACCGCATCACGATGGTCGGCGAGATCGATCGCGAGATCCGCCACATCTGGCTCGACCGCAAACAACTGCCGCTGGATGACGTCGACCTCGGCTACTTCGGACGCTCAGTCGGGCATTGGGAAGGGAGGATACTCGTCGTGAATACCATCGGCGTCAAGGAAGCGGTCTATGGACCGGACCTCCTCGCTCACAGCGATCGGATGGTAATCTCCGAGCGGCTCTACTTGCACAGTCCGGACATCCTCTACGACGACATCACGGTCACCGACCCTCTCGCCCTGACAAAGCCCGAATGGTATCGGGCGATCTGGATACGCGCCAAGAAGGACTTCGAGCCGACCGAGTACGTCTGTGACAACATCCGCGAAGTGGTGGGACCAGACGGTAAGGTCGCCATGAAGCTCGGAAACAAATAGCTGGGCAGAAACATGACGATCAGTGAGCCGAACGGAAGCGCAGCTTCCTTCTTACGCATCCAGGACATCTACTGGAGCCTGGTGCCCCCTTTCATGGTTCAGGCGGCGGTGAAGCTGGGGGTCTTCGATGCTCTCGAACGTGGAGCGCTCGATCTCCCAGCGATCACTCGCCTCACGAAGACTTCCCAGCGCGGCATGAGCCGCCTTGCGGATGGACTCGTGGGTCTCGGTTTGCTAGAGCGGGATAGCGACGGGCGCTATGCGCTTACGGCCGCGAGCGCCACGTACCTGGTGAGCTCGCGACCGGAGGCGAACTGGAGCCGCGTTTTCGCGGGCATCGATGCAGAAATACGAGTGGCATGGGAGCATCTGGCCGAGTCGATCCGTTCGGGCAAGCCTCCCGTTGCGCACAACCGCGAGGAGATTTCCGGGCAAGTCTTCGCCGAAGTCGTCGAGGATATGGTGCCGATGAGCTGGTCCGCTTCCGAGGCGCTTGCGAGGCATTTCAAGTCGACGCTGGAGCCCGACAGCGTTCGCGGGACCCCCACGGCGCTCGATGTCGCGTCAGGGTCGGGAGTCTGGGGTATACCCCTTGCGCTCGCAATTCCGCAGCTGCAGGTGACCGCCGTGGACTGGGAGCAGGTACTCGAGGTGACGCGCCGTGCGGCGACACGCCATGGCGTGGTTGAACGCTTCCGGTTTTTGACGGGGAACCTCGACACTGTCGACTTCGGGCGGGATTATCGGATTGCCGTGCTCGGGCACGTACTGCACGCGATCGGCGAAGCGCGCAGCCGCGCGCTGCTGCGGAAGACATTCGCCGCTCTTGCGCCCGGCGGCACCATCGTCGTGCCCGAGTTCATCCTCGACGAGCAGCGATCCGGACCGATGGCCACCGTTTGCTTCTCCCTGTCGATGGTCGTGCTCTCTGATGACGGTGCGACCTTCACCCTGAGCGAGCTCACCCGGTGGTTGCACGAGGTGGGATTCGCCGACGTACGCTTGTTGCACGCTCCCGCGCCATCACCACTCATCCTCGCGACGAAGCCGCGCTGATCGCTCGCGGGTTTTGCCGGCGCGAGAACTGTCAGTCGAGTGCGAAGTGACTCACGCGGCCGTTGTCAGCGGAAGATTTCTGCTCGGTTGGTTGTTTGTCTTCGCGGGGCTGCGTCACCTGACAATTCTCGATCGGCTCTCCGAAGTGATGAAAGCGCGCGGCGTGCCATTCGCTCGTGGCCTGCTCCTGTTCGGCACGGTGTTCCAAATTGCCGCCGGCGCATGCGTGATGTTCGGCCTGTACGTGACAGCTTCGGCAATCGGTCTCGCGATGTTCACCATTGCCGCGAGCGTCATCGTGTTCAACTTCTGGCAGCAAAAAGACGCGGCTCGAACGGAGTCGATCGACGCGTGGCAACGGAACCTCGCACTGGTCGGCGGCCTGCTTCTCGCGGCGGCCTCCGAGTCCGGCCACTCGTGATGGGAAAATCGGCGCCTCACAGAGGTTTATCGCGCCGCAGCGGATGCCAGCCACCCCTCTCCAATCACACAGGCTCGCTCAACGAGAGACGGGATACGAGCCGCCGGTGCGCCCTCACGGGTGTGTACCCAGCCGAGATAGGTCGCCCCGCGCGCTGCCATAAACATCGGTAGGGCTGCGAGTGCGACGTCGCTCAAGGGGCGCTGTGAGCGGTACCCCTCGATGAGCGCTTGACGGGCGGCGTCATAGTACCCCTCGCCACTGACGAAATAGAGGGACGTGGCGATGTCGAAGAGATGCCAGCCGAATCCGGCGTCATCGAAGTCGATGACGCGCAGCGTGTCATCCTCCATCAAGACATTGTCGGGCACCAGATCGCCATGAATCAGTCCGTAATGATGGTCGTCGGTAGGGAAAACCCGCAGGCCAGTCGCAAGCCGCTCGCGTAGCGTCTCCATTAGGCGTCGCTGCGAGGGAGTGAGGGCGGCGAGCTCCCAAAACCGCCCCCAATGGGGTCGCTCGCCCACCAGCCCATCTGCGTTCCACGCGTGCCGCTCGAATCCCCTTGGTGGCCGCCAGCGCGATGATTGAATGTGCATACGCGCCATGAGCGCACCGATCCTTCGGTACGGTGCGGCGATCAGCTCGACCGGCGAGGCGACTCCTCGCTCGATGGCGCGAGGGTGATGGCCATCGATCCAGGCAAAGACATCGACCTGCCGCGCCGGCGCTTCGCGAACGGCGATCACCTCGAAATCCCCGCCGCGTCGCGAGCGGATGATCTGCGGAACTGCAATACCGTCGGCCTCGAGCGCACGCATCCAGGCGAACTCCGACTGCAACGCGGCGTCCGAGTGATTGCCGTGGCGGTGAACGCGCAAGGCGAAAGACTGGCCGCCGCGAAGTACGCGGAAAACGGCGTTCTCCCGAACCTTGACGGGCTCGACGAGCGCGCGCTCGAGGCCCCAGTACGGCAGCGCGGCGCGTGCAATCTCGAGGGCGAGGTGGTCCGCCGCCGGCAGCGGCTGTTCGATGTTCGTGGTCACGCTGCGCCGGGGAGTGAAAGTCAGAGTGCGCGGAGCACTTCGTCGAGCGTGCCGACCAGGAGATCAGCGTGCTCGCGCTGGAACACCATGGGGGGGCGGATCTTGAGCACATTGCCGCCGACGCCGACGCGGCTGATCAGCACCCCGCGCTCGCGTAGCCCGTTTACGACGCGATCCGCCTCCTGCGTCGCAGGCGTCTTAGCGGTGCGATCTTGCACGAGGTCGACAGCGAAGAAAAATCCTCCGCCGCGAACGTCTCCGACGATCGCATGGCGCTCGCCAAGCGCAGCCAGTCGCTGCAGGGTATAGCGACCGACCACGGCGGCAGTCTCGGGCAGGTGCTCTCGCTCGAGCACATCGAGTACCGCTGAGCCGACGGCCGACGAGACAGGATTGCCGGCGAAGGTATTGAAGTATGACTTGCGCGCGAAGAAGCGCTCGATCAGCTCGCGGCGGCCGACCACGGCGGCGATCGGGTGACCGTTCCCCATGGGCTTACCCAGCGTCACGAGGTCCGGGACTACACCGAGCCGTTGATGACCCCACATGTGCGTGCCGAACCGCCCGAACCCCGACTGCACCTCATCGGCAATGAAGTAGCCACCCGCGGCGTGCACGTGCGCGAGCGCTTGAGCCATGAAACCTGCAGGCACGTTCGGCAGCCCCTCGCTCGAGAACGACGAGCAGAACAGCAGCCCCGCAAAAGATATTGCCGCCTTCCGAAACGATTCGATGGCGCGCCGTACCTCCTCCGCATAAGCCGAGGCGAGCGCCTCGTCGCTGCGTCCGGCACGGTCCCGGTAGGGATCCATGACGGGTACCGTCCGCACGAAGGGGCCGCGGTTCTGCGGAGGCGTCAAGAGGGAACTGAGCTGCAGCACCGCGGCGGTGTTGCCATGGTAGGCATGCGCAGAGCCGATAACTCCCATGCCGCCGCTGCACTCACGGATGATGCGCAGCGCTAGTTCGTTCGCCTCGCTCCCCGTGCAGGTGAACATCACCATCGACAGCGCAGGGTCAAACAGGCCGATCAGGCGTTCCGCGTACGCGACGACGCGCTCGTCGAGGTAGCGGGTGTGCGTGTTGAGCAGGGCTGCCTGCCGGCACAGCGCTTTGACGACGTGCGGGTGGCAGTGGCCGACATGCGGAACATTGTTGTATGCGTCCAGGTACCGCCGACCGGTCTCGTCGTAGACCCACACGCCCTCGCCACGAACGAGCTGGACGGGCCGATCGTAGAACAGCGGAACCCGGCGGCCGAGGACTCGGTAGCGGCGTTCGAGCAGGCTCCCGAGTGGACCGGGGTTCACGGCCACAGCCGATCGGAGGCGATCGCAGCTCCTTCCGACAGGCTCTTAAGCTTGAGCCACGCGACGTTCGGATCGCAGCCCGACACGCCGACGAAGCTGGAGAACCCGCAGTCCGTGCCGGCGATGACGTTCTCCTTGCCCACGATATTCGCGAAACGCTCGATGCGCTGCGCGACGAGACGCGGGTGCTCCACATGGTTGGTTACAGTGTCGATCACTCCGGGTATCAGCGCCTTGCCCTCCGGGAGCTTCGTGTCGAGCCACACCTCCCATTCGTGCTCGTGACGCGGATTGGCGGCCTCCACGGAGAGAAAGCCGGCGCGCGTCCTCAGCACTGGTTCGATCAGGTCCTTGAGCTCGACGTCATGATGGTGGGGCCCGGCGTAATTGCCCCAGCAGAGATGCACCCGGATCTTTTCGGGCGGCAATCCTCGAATCGCCTCGTTCATCGCTTCGATGGCCGCCGGAACATGGTCGCCCAAGGACCTCGGGCCCTTGTCATCGGCGAAGCTGTGCGAGCACATCGGCAGATCGGGCGCGTCGAGCTGCAGATTGAAGCCCGCCGCAATGATGGCGCGGTACTCGAACGCCAGCGCTCGAGCAGCGGCTTCGAGGTACTCCTCGCTCGTCCGGTAGTAGCGGTTCGGAAAATAGAACAACATCTGTCCCGGGCTGATCGCGGTGATGAATGCATCGTCCGGATCGCGCCCCTGAAGAGCCGTCTTGAGATTGTCGATATCCCGCTGTACGGCGTCGGTGTCCCGCAACTCGATCGGCCCCTCGACGACCTTCTGCGGCATATGGTCACCCGCCTCGTTGGCGAACAGACGAGTCGCGATGTCCGGGAATTCCGTGAGATCGGTGGCCACAAAGGTCGCCGGTGCGCCAAATCCAGAATAGCGCTGCACGACGTAATTGCTGAAGCCGATCTTGCTCATCTCGCCGTCGCTCACGATATCGACACCGACTTCGGCCTGCTTTGCGACGATCTCGGCCACGGCGCTGCGGATGCGCGCGCGCATCTTCGCTTCGTCCTGGGCCTTGCCGTCCATGGCATCCCACATCATCCGCCTCAAATCGTCGGGCCTCGGGAGACTCCCGGCATGAGTCGTAAGGATCCTATCGATGCTGTGCTTCACGATTGCGCTCCCACGGCAGCGGCTTAGAGGCTGACTTGCTTTCCGCCGAGGTTCGCGGTAACGGCCGGTGAGCTGTCCTCCCAGATCGCAGCTATGCTGTAACCCTCCTTCAGATGCCGCGCCACGATCAAGAAGTGCAGCGCGGCCCAGAAGCAAAATACGACCATTGCGAGGCACGCCACGCCTAGCGAGCTGCTTCCGAGACCCCACCGCGTAGCGAGCCAATCGCTGCTCACACCGATGAGCTGCGATCCGAGCCCAGCGCCTATCAGGTAGAACGATAGGAATCCCAGCGATAGCGACAGCGCCCGGAACTGCGCGGACGCCAGATTATTGATGATCGCGATGTTGACCGGGGATACGGCGGTGCTTACGAGCTGCCAGATCGCACAGGCGGCAAATGCGGCCGCCGTCGAATGCAGCACATAAATTCCGACCTGTGGGATAGCGCTCGTGATCATCACCGCCGCCCCCAGCCAGCCGTGCCAACGCACGTCCCGGCGGCCCAGCCGGTCCATCAGGATGCCTCCCACGGGACCACCGACAATGTTCGTCACCCCGAAGATGATGCCGAGGATGAAGCCCGTCTCGGCGAGGCTGGTGCCGTGCGCCCGCTGGAAGAAGGCGGTCAGCCAGTAAATTGGTCCCATGAACGACAGCGCGGACAGGCACAACGCATAGCACGCGTGCCGCAGCGCCTTCTGCGCGGCGTAGAACCGCAGCGTCTCGCGCAAACCGCCCGATCGCGGCTCCGCGCCGTGGCTGCCGTCCGCCATTCCCCGGCGGGTTTCACGGACCGACGCGCGCACGAGCAGTCCAATCAGCAGGCACGGGGCGCCGAGGGCGACGAGCGTCGCGCGCCAGCCGAGTTCCTGGGCCACGTAGCCGCCGACGGCGAAGCCGGCGAAGCTGCCGATAGCGACGCCGCTAAACCAGACGGACGTGGGCAGGCCACGCCGGGCACGCGGAAAGAGGTCTGAGATGAGCGAGCTCATCGCCGGCGCCCCGCCACTTTCGTTGAGGCTCGCGAGCATCTGCGCCGCGGCGAATTGAACGATGCTTCGGGTGAGCCCTGAGAGCGCGATCAGCACCGACCAGAGTGAAATCGTGATGGCGAGTAGATTGCGCCGATTCAGCCGGTCCGCGAGCACACCGAGCGGGATGATGCCGAGTGCATAGGTCCCGGTGATAAGCACTCCGCCGACCAGGCCCATCGTCGCGTCGGTGAGGCCGAATGTCGATTGTATGGGCTGTACGAGGACACCGAGTACCACGCGGTTCGCGGCGTAGAACGCAAAGCTCGCCATCAACAGGAGCACGACGTACCAGCGGTAGCCGGTGGAAAAGTGGGCGACCGGCGCGACGGCCGTGGGACTCCCCGCATCGCTCATGTTGCGCAGCTTCACACCAGCTCGAGCACCTGCCGAGCCGCCCGCTCTCCCTCTGCGCATGCGGAGGACCAGAGTTGCGTGCCGCTCAGCTCCGAATGCGCGAATCGCACCCTGCCGTAGCCCTGACGTACGATGTCGCGTGGGGCAGGCGCTCCGTTCTTGCCGAAATAGAACCCGGGCTGTGGAACGACGTACGCGTGGCCCCAACGATTGATGATGAACGATGCGATGTCCCGCTCCACATCGAGTCCATGGGGTCCGAACGTGCCCGCGAGCTGCTCACGCAACGCGGTTTCGATGTCCCGGTACGGCAGCGACAGGAGCGCCTGGCGTGCGACGATGCACTTCGCCTTGAGCGGCACCTCAGGACCCGTGACGGAGTTAGGCAAGCAGGTGTAGGGATCGTAGAAAGTCAACATCGTCGGCTTGTCCGGATCGAGTGGCATGTGCTGTCCGCCGAGCGACATCGGTCCGCGCACGTTGGTGAACCACCCGACCCCCCCTAGCCAGCGTGCGGAAGTGACACCCAGCTTTTCGATGAACCGCCAGTTCCTCACCCCGACATTGATGACAAGCATCGGTGCATTGTCGAACTGGTCCATGGCCGCGCGCAGTGGTTCCGGAGCATCCCGGATCACGTGCTTGTTCATCCACTGCCCGCTCGCCATGATGACGGTCTTGCCATGGATGCGGTAGGCCTTGCCAGTGCGATTGTCGACATACGTGACCAGCGCGTGATGTTTGGAGCCGGGCGGCCCCTCGTGACGCACGTCCACCGCGGTCACGTTCAACCGCATCCGCATAGGGCGACCGGCGCGATCCAGGGTGTTCCAGTCCACCGCTCCGTACAGGATGTCGTGCAGGTCATCCCCGCCGGAGATCGCATCGGGGATCAGCCGCTTGACGAAGTGCCGCGCGATACCGGCGTTCCCCCCTGGGAAACTCGCGACGTCGGCGCCCTTGGGTGTCCCGATAGGCCAGTCGAAACCGGGCGCACGGAATACCCATGCGGCGTACGCGGAAATCGCATCGCATCCGAGCCCGCACCCGTAGGCGGCGATCATCGGGCTGACGTAATCGAATACCTCCTGTTGCGTCACGCCCACCACCTTGGCGAGGTAATCCCTGTAGGTCAGGGAATCGAGCCAGCGCTCGAAGTCCTTGGGCAAGGGCTTCACCAGCCGATCGAGATGTATGAGCTCTCGCTTCGCCTGCTCCGGCCAGGGAAAATCCCGATAGTCCTTCTCCCACGGATTCCGTGTCATCCGCCACTCGCTCGGATGCCGCGGATCGCGAAAGAATTGCGCCTGCTGGGAATCCAACCGCCCGATCATCATTTCGAGAAAATTCTCGCCGGAGAATCGGAGCGGCTTTTCGGTACCGGTCGCGCGGGTAATCCACACAGGGGAGTCGGCTCCCTCGCCCGTCGGAAGCCCTATCTCCCGCCAAACCGGGTGCCAGAATGTGGTCTGCTCTGCCGCTTTCGCAGGCCAGAGGAACATGTTCGAGCCCTGGGGAGCAGTGAGGTGATACCCATCGATCTCCACGTCGTTCTGCTTGGCTTCGCCGCCGAATATCGGGTGATTGTCGAGGAGCAGTACGCGTGCTTTGCCGCCGTGCGCTTTGAGGAACTCGTAGCTCGACATGAGACCGGAGATCCCGCCGCCCACGACGATGAGGTCGAACGCGGACTCGCGATCCGTCAGCACGTGCGCTTCGAGCGGATAGCCATCCCTTAGGGCATGGGCCGTATTGACCGTCTCGTAGACATTACCGTTCGAATGAGCGTAATCGCCCAAACCGCCCGGGCCCGACCACTGCGGACCGAGCTTAGCGTAGGGGAGTTTCGCCTGAGTAGCCGCGAACGCTCGAGCCGGTGCCTCGGCGGTCAGGAGCGCGCCGCCGGCACCGAGCAGCGCCGTGCCGAGGAAGTCGCGGCGGGTTACGCCGTGCTCGTTTGACTGTCGATCCGAACGTCTGCGCGTGGACATGAGCTTCCGATGAGAATGAGCCGCGGTCTCCATTCACGCTGCCTGCTCCGTGCATGGCTGTGAAATACTGATTTCAGATCGTGGAATCGGCTTTTCTGATGCCGCCTTGCCCGATACGCCAGGAACGCGAGCGAAGTATATTCACTCCCTCGCACCCCGAGACCGCGCCGAGGCACGAGGAGCCCTCACCCCGATGAGCAAAGAACCAGACAAGTCGATGCACCGCTGCGCGGATCATGCCACGCGGGCGCGCACACCGCTCGCCGCATCGGGGCCTTTCGCTACCAGTCGTGCCGACCTGCATTCCGTGGTCACGCCGCCCTATGGCACCGCGGCACGAGGCTCGGCGCCCACGTGTAATCCGGTGCGACCGCTGCGGCTAATCCGCAATGCGACGGTCATCACGCTCGATGACGCCGTGGGCGAGATGCCGCGTGCCGATATCCTGATCGACGGTGAGCGTATCGCGGCCGTCGGCCCGGATCTCACTGCGGCAGAAGCCGAGATCATCGATGCGGCGGACATGGTGGCACTGCCGGGGTTCATCGATACGCACCGCCACATGTGGCAGGGAGTCGTCCGACACGTGTTTCCCGATGCTACGCTGGCGGAGTACTTCAATAACGTGCTTCGTGCACTCGGACCCCGATACCGGTCGGAGGACGTGTACATCGGCAATCTCGTCTCGGCGCTCAGCGCGATCGACGCTGGTGTCACCACGATCCTCGACTGGTCGCACATCCAGAACTCACCGCAGCATACCGACGCGGCCATCGCGGCGCTCCGCGATTCGGGGATGCGGGCGGTGTTTGCCTACGGACAGTCGCGACTCGCGGTCGAACCGCGAGGCAAAGACCGAAATCACCGGTATCTCGATGAAGTCAAAAGGCTGCGCTCGAGGTATTTCTCGAGCGACGATCAGCTCCTCACCCTGGCGATTGCGGCGAGCGGACCGAGCTTCTCCCCTGTCGAGGACGCCGTCCTCGAATGGCAGGCGGCCCGCGATAACGCTGCGAGGATCTCGGTTCACCTGGGACTCACGCCCGAGACGCGCGACCGGATGCACGCCATGCATCGAGCCGGGCTATTGCAGTCCGATACGACGTACATTCACTGCACGAACATGTCCGACGAGGTATGGCAGATCATCGCGGATACGGGTGGCACGGTCTCGCTGTCCGCGAGCGTGGAGATGCAGATGGGCCATGGCTCGCCGGCCGTCCAGCAGGCGCTGGATCACGGCATCCGGCCGAGTCTCAGCGTCGACGTCGAGACGTCCGCGCCGAACGATCTATTCACCCAGATGCGAACAGTATTCGCTGCCCAGCGGGCCAGCGTCCACGAGCGGATTCTCGCAGGTGGGCTTCGCGCCCCGAGCACCGTCACGGTACGCGACATGCTCGACTTCGCTATCGTGCAGGGCGCGCGAGCCAATGGGCTCGGGCACAGGACCGGCGCACTTACGCCGGGGAAGCAGGCGGATGTGATCCTCCTGCGCAAGGACCGTGTAAACGTGCTGCCGCTACGCGATGCGGTCGGCGCAGTCGTCCTCGGCATGGATACCGGCAACGTCGATAGTGTCTTCGTCGCAGGCAAAGCGCTGAAGCGCGACGGTAAGCTCGTCGGAGTGGATCTTCGCGCGATTGCAGCTCGCGCGGTCGCGTCCCAGGAGTACGTCCTTTCGGGCGCGGCGCCTCTCAGCTAGAACGAGGTGGGCTTCCAGCCGACCGGTCGATAATCGGGACCCACGTCCCGATCGACTGGTTTGAGGGAACGCAAGTACCGGAAGACGGAGATCAGATCCGTATCAGTCATGAGCCGGAAGTTTTCCCATGGCATCGCCGAATTCTTGATCGCGCGGCCCGCGCGGATACGCAGCACGAATTGCTGCTCCGTCCAGCCGTTCAGATGACCGTACTTGGCCGAGGGCGTGAGGTTCGGCGCGTTGATTTCCATCGTAGGGTTGTCCGGATCTGGGTAGGGCTGAAGACTGCCCGCAAATCGTGGACCGTCGACGGCGAGGCTAGGATACAGAATCTCGTTCGAGTGGCAGCTGAAACACATCGCGGGCCCGTTGGCGAGGTACGCGCCCCGGGCGATGCTGATGCCTCCCGGCGGCGCGTAAGCGACGGGAAACTGCGGCTTGGGCTGTATCAGTCCCGGCATCTCCGTGCGCAATATGAACGTCCCCTCGAACGTAATCTGCGACTCCGGAATCCGGGCCTTCACCGGCTGGAGGATTCGCAGATACGACACGATCGCCCTTAGATCCCGATCGTCCATCGGCCCTACGCCGATCATGTAGATCAGCGCACGACCGTCGCGGTCGATGCCGTACCGGATCGCACGGGCGATCTGCGCATCGCTCCATCCGCCAAGACCGGTCGCCACGTCCGAAGTCAGGTTGGGACTGTAGAGTGTTCCCACCGCGCCGAGATCCCACTCGCCTCCGCCCGATGGGATGAGCCGCCACGTCGCCTCGGGACTAGTATCCAGAATGACTCCCTTCGGCAAATGGCAGTTTGTGCAGTGGGCGACAGCCTTTACCAGATACTCTCCTTCCCTGATGGTGCGCGGGTCCTGCGACGCGGCGATCTGCGGATAGGGCGTTTCTGGGAAGCGCGGCTGCCAGTACCACTGCCAGTAAACGAATGCGCCGCAGAGCGCGAGCGCGACGACGCCCGCCGCCATCAGCAGTCGTTTGCGTAGCTTTGCGCCCACTGTCGCCTCTTTGTGCGGCGCTCGCACGCGAAACGCGGCCTATGCCCGCCCGATGCTTACCCGCTTCAGTTTCTGAACGGCCGAGGCATATGGCGCGGGAGCGACCGTGGCCCGGATGGTCGTCTGCTCGTGCCGCTCGACGTGTGGCTTTCTCGAACCGCCCCCGGGCTCGCCCCATGTCAGGACGACCTCTGTTCCCGGATTCGCAAACTCTCGGTCCAGCATCGCAAGTGACAGCACCGCGCCCTCGTTCCCGCTGTAACCACAGTGGCATGACAGTCCAACGACCTGACCGTCGGGGCCGCGTACTTCGTCGAAATGAGGATATCCGTAGTGCGAAACAGGAAAGTCGAGCGCCTTGAACCGGGGCCCCTCGCCGAACTGCGACGCGTAGACTCGCACGACATCCTCCGGACGCCAGACTAGCGTCATTCGCGTGCGCTGCGACTGCGAGGCCATGGTCTCAAGAGCCTTCCGTCCGATAAAATCGTGATCGAATTTCAGAAAGCGATCGTAACCTAGGTTCCAGGGTGTGACATAGTAATGCTCGATATCGGAGGAGAGAAAGCTGCCGCCCAGTTGCGCATTACCCTCCCAGCCGTTCGCCGGGAGCCACCCGCGAAAGCCCTGCAATTCCTCTCCGGTGTAGATGCCCGGCAGGGGGTAGGCCATCCAACCGCTCTCGTAAAGGGTGCTGACGTACGACTTCGTGCCGCCCTGAACGAGCCCGTGTTTCTCGCCAGCCTCGAGAAGGGCATTTCTGATCAAGTCCATTTCTTCGAACGGACCCGAGAGCTCTGCGCCCCGGTGCCCCGCCATACCATGGCGCAGCACCAGCACCTCATGCCCTCGAATCTTTACGCGAGCGGTGTGGAAGAAGGCGATCTCCGGCGCTCCGCCGTCGACCACCTCATCGAAGATCTTGCTGGCGTTCGGCCCGTCGAGCTGGAACCGATACAGGATCCGTCTGCCCTTCGGGTTATAGGCCGAGGGAGCGTCGCGAGTGATTTGTACGTCGTAGCCTCCGGTACGCGCCTGATATTCCACCCAATTGAGGGCCGGCATCCCACTCACGAGCTCAAAGTGATCAGGATCGCGATGGTACAGGATGCTGTCGCCGATCACGTGGCCCCGCGGCGTGCAGGCGACGAATTGCTTGGCGCGATCCGGTCCAAAGCCGGCGAGACTGTTGATACCGACCCTCCCGAGGAGCCTGAGGGCATCCGGACCCTTCAGGAACAGCTCCGGCATGTGGTGCGATTGGTCGAAGAGGATCGCGGTATCCCGCCACGCACGCTGCTCGTCCCGCCAATTCGTGAACTCGGGCGGAATGAATGCGGCAATCAGACGCGTTCTGGCTCGGAAATGCGGCGCGACCGTATCATTATGGAAGTACCTGACCAGGTCTGGCACCGTATCGATGAGAGATTGGAGTGACTGACCTTCTGCTTTGAGCGTCATGTGTGGTGGACAGCTCCGGCGCGATTTCTTCCGCGAGGCAATATAGGCAGCGCACTGCACTGCGCGCAAGAATGAAAGCTGATGGCGGCCGCGCTCCGTCGATCGTGATCGTGCAACGCCCTCGCGAATTGAGGACCACCAAGAGTAGGGGTCACGGCCCTCAGCGTGCTATGCGAAAGATTCGTTCCGCATTGCGGTGATAGATCTTTGCCCTGTCCTCATCCGAGATTGGAGCTTGATCGAGGAATGCGACGGCTAGATCGGTCGGGTTATAGGGGTAGTCGATCGCCCACAACACATTGTCCGCGCCGAGTCGCTTGACGGAGTATTCGAGGGCCAGCGAATCGAGAACCCCACTCGTGGTAATCACGAAGTGGCGCTGGAAGTATTCCGTCATCGAGAGCTTGGTTTTGGGTGAACGGCCTGACCGCTGCGCGCGCGCATTGAGGAAGTCCAAGCGCCACAGCCAGAAGTGCACTGCCTCCCCCATGTGGCCGAGACAGATTCGGAGTTTCGGAAACCGGTCAAACACGCCCGATACCATCATCCGCACAGCGTGTGTGCCCGCCTCGACGCCATAACCCCACATGGCGGAGTCCAGACCGTATGCGCCGAACGTACCTCTCGGTCCCGCGGGTGCTCGCGGATGGATATAGATGCAGGCGTCTAGAGCCTCAGCCGCCTCCAGAATGGGCCAGTACTTCGGGTCGTCGAGATATTCCCCATGCGTGTGGGAATTCACGATGAAGCCGTTGAGCTTCAGCTTACCGATCGCCCGCTCCATCTCCGTCGTCGCGCGCTTTGGCGCCTGGGGCGCAAAGCACGCCAGTCCGGCAAATCTGGCCGGGTATCGTGAAATGACCTCCGCCAAGCGATCGTTCGCAAGAGAAGCGAGCTCCGTGGCGGTGTCCGCATCGAACATCTGCACGCCCGGAGAGGTCAGCGACAGCAAATGCATGTCCACCCCGAACCGGTCCATTTCCGTCAGCCGAGATTCCTCGAGGTCCAACAGCTTCGCAACGAGTTCGGCACTGCTCCAGGGGGAACCTTCTCCGTATATACCCCTGAGCAGCAGGAGATCCAGGCTATCACCGTGACCTCGCGAGAGCGTTGCCAACTCATCGGAGATCTCCCGAGTGCAGAAAGCTTCTTCGACTGCCACACGGCGGATTCTTTCGATCATGTCAGGAGATTTCCTCCACTATTGGCGCTGTAATCAGGCGATACGGGTTCGGCCCGGACTGATCTCAATGTCCGCCCAACGTCGGGTCGCTCGCCCATCAGGGCGAGCCACTATAGGAACACAAATCTGCTCCCGCAATCAGAAAACCTGATCGCTGGCCGCGGCATCGGTTGAAATTTGCATTACGACCTTCGCGGCAAGTCGAGCTTGGAACCGATACACTTTGCGAGCGCTGGGTGACTTGTCGGGCGCAGCGCACCCATTGCGTTAGACATTTAGGAGCACTGACGTGACGTTCTTTAGCCTCGAGGATGCGATTCAGAAGGCGGGCAATCCTGTGGATATGCTCCGCAGCTCGCCATATCCGGCGTACGAGTTTCCGGTCAATCCAGAATTCACCAACTGGCGCTCCGAGCAGACGGCCTGGCGAACGACTTGTGCGCTGCTCGACCAATCTCATCACATGGACAATCTGTTTCTCACCGGGCCGGACGCCTTGCGGCTGCTGTCGGAGCACGCCGTGAACACGTTCGCGAACTTCGGTCCCGGGAGCGCCAAACAGTACGTTGCCACCAACAGCGAGGGATACATGATCGGCGACTCGATTCTGTTCCATATGGATGATGGCACGTTCGACCTCGTCGGAAACCCCAGCGTCATCAACTGGCTGCTCTTCCACCTCGAGAAGGGTCAGTACAACGTATTCGCGAACCGCTGTGAGAACTCCACTCGACGCAAGAGTGGGCCGCCGCAGCTTTATCGATACGAGATCCAGGGACCTCTGGCACTTCCATTGATGGAAAAGGTAACGCGGGGGTCGGTCCCCGCGATCAAGTTCTTCAAAATGCACGCCTTCACAATAGCCGGTCGCCGTGTACAAACACTGCGTCACGGAATGGCTGGGCAGCCGGGGTTCGAGATGTTCGGTCCCTGGGAAGACGGCGCGCCTGTCCTCGACGCGCTGCTGACTGCCGGAGAAGAATTTCAGCTGGTTCGCGCAGGCGCGAAAGCCTACTCCACAGCGAATCTCGAGTCGGGCTGGATCCCGAAACCACCGGTGACCGCGATCTTTGGGCAAGAGGAAAAGGCGTACCGTCAGTGGCTGCCCGCCCGCGCCATCGGGTCCCTCGCAGGCAGTATGGACTCCAAGAAGATATTCGACTACTACATCACGCCCTTCGATCAGGGTCTCGGCAAGATGGTCCACTTCGACCATGACTTCAAGGGTCGGGAGGCGTTGCAAGAGAAAGAACGAAACCAGAAGCGTACCAAAGTGACCTTGGTGTGGAACAAGGATGATGTCCTGGACGTCATGCGCTCGCAATTCGAGGCCGGACTTCCGGCAAAGGCGATCGATATTCCTAAGTCGCGTTACGGCTTCTTCCAAGCCGATAAGATATTGCGTGAAGGGACGCAGGTCGGTATCTCGATGGATGTCGGGTACATCCACAACGAGCGTGCCTTGATCTCGCTCGCTACCTTGAACAAGGAATTGAGTGACCCCGGGACGCAGGTGTCGGTGCTTTGGGGCGAGAGCCCAAACTCATCGAAGCCCAGCGTAGAACCGCACCGACAGGTGGAGATTCGGGCGACGGTGGCTCCTACGCCGTATGTCCGAGAGATCCGAGATGCCTACAGGAAGGCATGAGCGCAGAACGCGTGTCTTGCGACCTCTGCCTCGCCGGAATGACAGATCACATTGCCGGATGTGCCCGGAAGTGCTGAGACGCAGCGCTTGTCAACAGGCGACGCAACCACGCATGGCCGGCGTCCGAATCATGCCGCTGGTGCCACAAAACAGATTCCTGCGGGCATACCACGGTAAGAGGTGCGGTGTACCATTGCAGATCCAGGGCGGGCTGGGCCAGCTCCCGCACCGTCTCGGGAACGGTAGCCGCCAGCGTACCTGCCGCGACGATGGGGAGCAGATCGAGCACCCCATTGGTCGAAGCGATGATTTCGAGGCTCACTCCGAGCAGGCGCTTCCACACTGTTTCCACATTCTCTGCACTTAAGCTCGGTCGCGGAACGACGTGTGGCAGACGCAAGTAGCGTTCTGCCGTAAGACCGCCGCTGAAATCGTGGCGCGACCGCGCCGTGACACATAGCCACCGTACCGGACCCTGCTCGGCGAGACGCAGCCCAGCGGGCAGCCTTCGCAGTCCAAAGAGGGACAAGTCGTACGGCCAATAGCAGAGGTCAACATCCCCGTTGAGAAGTCGTCGCAGGCTCGAGTCGGTGACCGGTTCGATGTGCATTCGCACCGCGGGCGCGCTCTGCCGAATCTTCTCGAGAATCCCTGGAACGACAAGCGGCGTCAGAAAGTCAGCCACGACAACACGAAAATCCCGCTGCAATGTGCCTGGGTCGAAAGCCGTGCGTGCGCCGAAGGCCGCTTCAATGCCAAGCAACGCGTCTCTCACCGGCTGAACGAGCGCCAAGCCACGGGGCGTAAGCGTCAGCGCGCGACCAATCGGCGTCAACAGCGGGTCGCCGAAGTAGTGGCGTAATCTCGCGAGCGCAGCACTCATAGCCGGTTGAGAGCTTCCGAGTCGCTCTGCCGCGCGAGTGATGCTGCGCTCACTCAGCAATGCATTGAGCGCCGGAAGGAGGTTCAGATCGAATCGATTGAGTCGCAAGCGTCCCCCCAATGGCTCTGATATGCGCTCTTAAAACCCACCTGCGAACGACAGTTGTTCAAGACGCACGGGATCACGGGTATCACCGTTGAAATCCAACGACCCTGCGCCTTCAGCCACCTGAAGAACTGAACATACGTCTTCGATCCAATATCCATTCCGGATAGCAATATCCGATTCTCCAATATCATCTTCAAACGTTTATCGCCAGATCCGTAGTAGACCGGTGCTCTGATCAGGTGCAATGATCAAGTTTATGTTCGTCCGAAATCCGACTGTAGGGGAAGCGCATCCCGCGTACAATGAGCCGGGCGGAATCTGTCTTTTGGGACTCGGCGACCAGGTCCTTGTTGCTGGAACAAGGGAACATGGAGCCCCGGCATTCCTGAGGCCGATGGCGCGGTTAGTACGGCGCCCGCTCCCCTCCGCGCCACGTGCAACGCGGCGTGGCCGCCTACGTAGTTCAGCTGGCCGCCAAGCACTGATTCACCCGAGCTGTCACCCTTTGAGGTTGTTCCCCTCTGCGTCCTTCTGCGCCGCCGCTCTGGGCATCCCTTCACTCGCCCTACGGGCTCCTTCTGGGATGCCCAGAGCCGAAGTGGAGGGGATCTTGCTCATCGAAGAATCCATTACTGCTGCCATGAGTGATACTACCTTGGACTGTAAATGATCGAAGGCAGGTGTCTGAGGTCACATTGGCACAGGGGGCGCGCGCGAGCGCCCTCGGCGCACGTCGCGAGCG
>Ga0335074_10000548_pt1 | contig 52429 bp, 44 predicted proteins | sample Lox_Sample_23_FD_206715 | JGI IMG/M metagenome (GOLD analysis project Ga0335074, IMG submission 206715) | Soil microbial communities from Loxahatchee National Wildlife Refuge, Florida, United States - Lox_Sample_2.3 | ecosystem: Environmental > Terrestrial > Soil > Wetlands | place: USA...
CGCGCGCTCAGGAGCGCAGCCATGAAGTAGAAGAGCGAAAAGAATGTAACGATGGTCGTTACAGATGCGACGATGCTGGCGAACATTCAGAGATCAGTTTAAATTCCCGAACCGTCTGCAGGCATCATCGAGGTCGGCGTCTTTTTTGGCGAAGCAGAAGCGGAGCAGGTTTTCCCCACCGCCGGGGCGAAAGAATGCGGAGCCGGCAACGGCGGCGACTCCGGTAAGCGCGAGCAGGTTACGAGCTTTTTTCGCGGCGTTCTCGCCTTCCAGACGGCTCACTTCGGCCAGGATATAGTAGGCTCCGGCGGGAATGTGAGGCGTAAGGCCCGCATCGGCGAGCGCGGCGACGAGGCGGTCGCGCCGGGACTGGTGATCGAGAGCAAGCTGGCGATAGAAATCCGGGCCGAGTTGCTCGAGTCCGGCGGCGGCTCCGTGCTGGAAGGGCGCGGGAGCGCACACGTAGAGCAGATCGTGGAAGTAGCTGATGGCGCCAAGCCATCGCGGGTCGGCGACGAGGTAACCGAGCCGCCAGCCGGTGATGGCAAAGGTCTTGGAGAAGCCGGACATGAGGATGGTGCGCTCGCGCAGGCCGGGAAGCATGGCCGGGCTCAAGTGCTCGGCGTTGTCGTAGAGGAAGTACTCGTAGATTTCGTCGGTGAAGAGGAAGAGGTTGTGTTCGGTGGCAATGTCGCCGATGGCCGTTAGTTCATTGCGGGTAAAGATCTTCCCGCTGGGGTTGGCGGGAGTATTGATGAGCAGGGCCCGTGTACGCGGGGTGATGGCGGCGCGCAGCGCGTCGAGGTCGAGCGTCCAGTCGGGCGCGGCGAGCGGGACGATGACGGGCTCGACCCGCAGCGATGTCAGCGTGTTGGCGTGGTAGCCATAGAAAGGTTCGAAGAGGACAACCTCATCGCCGGGGTTGAGCAGGGCCATGGCTGCGGCGTGGAAGGCGCCGGTAGCTCCGCTGGTGACGAGGACTTCGCGGTCGGGATCGACGTTGAGGCCGCGGTCGGCGCGGAGCTTGGCGGCGATGGCCTGGCGCAGTCGCGGGATTCCGTCGAGTCGGGTGTAGATGTTTCGGCCGTCGCGGATCGCCTGATGGGCCGCCTCGGCGACCGGCGCGGGAACTTCGGTGTCGCAGACTCCCTGGGCCAGGTTGACGCCTCCGATGCGGTCGCACTCCATGGTCATTGAGCGGATCTCAGACTGGAGGACGCGCGGAGCAAGATCGCTGAGCGAAAGCGGGCGGACGGATTGCAGGGTCTGAGCCATCTGACCTATCTTAGCCCCACAACGCGGCGCGTTTCAGCCGGGTGCGGCAATTCGCTTCGCCTTCGTGAACGGCCTTTGCACATGGCAATGAACACTTTACGCTCCATCGTGGTTTTGCACGGGCCTGCGGGGTGTAGACTGCGGAAACAAAACAAGAAGGTCTGATCTATGTCGAAAACTGTCACCGCTGAAGCTCTGCCAATTTCTTCCCCCACTCCCGCTGCTTCTTTTGCCCGCGAACGGGTGACGCCGGGGCGGATTGAGGTAATTACCGGGCCGATGTTCTCGGGCAAGTCGGAGGAACTGATCCGGCGGCTGAAGCGGGCGCAGATTGCGCGGCGGCGGGTGATGAGCTTTAAGCCGGAGATGGATGCGCGGTACCACCGGACGGCGATTGCCTCGCACAGCGCGCAGACGCTGGATGCGCGGACGGTTGCGAATGTGGAGGGGCTGCGGACGGAGCTGTATCGGGTGCTGGACGAGGTTGAGGTGATCGGCGTGGACGAGGCGCAGTTTTTTGAGCCGTCGCTGGTGGGGCTGGCTTTGGAGCTGATCGACACGGGCAAGCGGGTGATTCTGGCAGGGCTGGACACGACGTTTGCGGGCGAGCCGTTCGCGCCGGTTCCGGAGCTGATGGCGGTGGCCGATGAGGTGGTGAAGCTGTCGGCGGTGTGCATGCGGTGCGGTGCTCCGGCGGTGCATACGCAGCGGCTGAGCGCGAGCCAGGTGCTGGTGGTGGTGGGCGCGGCGGGATTGTATGAGGCGCGCTGCCGGGCGTGCTTTAAGCCGTATGCGGATGAGAATGCGGAGCAGCTGGAGCTGCCGGTGGGGAGTGGAGTGTAGGACTATGAAGAAGGCTTGCCGAGCTTCCTGACAAGCCAGTCGTATACGGCCTTCTGTTCATCGAGTCCAGCGCGTCGAACCTGAGAGAGCAACCAAACCCCCGTCGGCTTCTCGCCGGTGATGTTCTTGGTTCCCTGATCGCAGGTCGAGCAGAGAATGCGAAGGTTCGGAAATCTGCTTCGAAAGCTAAGGCCATTGTTTGGAACCAAGGATGCTCGGAATTTTGCCTGTCTGCCGGTGCATTCGTCGATGTCGCCTACGGTAACCCCGCACATTTGGCAGTAGATCTCTTCGGTATCTGCAGCGTGCTGTCGTACGACCGCCGGAACGGAACGGCTGAAAACGAGTAAAGCTTCTCTATCGGTTCGCAACTGGGTCATGGGAAGGACCTACCTCTCTTAAGTAGATTCTATGTGCGCAGCGGTCCCGAGACTGCCGACTAGGCTCGCCGTGTGAAATAGTTGTGGGTTCTGCCGGTGACCGCGGTATTCATGTTGTAAACGCGCTCCCCCGGCTCCAATTTTCCTATGCGGACCGTGGCGGACTCCATCCTCCACAGCCAACCGATTTGTATGAGAGTATTTGTAGCAATGCCGACTGATAGATATGGAGAACGTTGGTCACGCGATGAGTTAGTTCTTGCTCTCTATTTGTATTGCCAGATTCCTTTCTCCAAAACAAAAGCGAACAACCCGGAAGTTATCAAGCTTGCCGCATTAACTGGACGAACCCCAGCTTCAGTTGCTCGAAAACTCGGCAATTTTGGCGCATTCGACCCTCTGCTTGAGAGACAAGGGATTTCCGGTCTGCTACATGGCAGTAGGGCCGACAAATTGGTTTGGGATGAATTTTACAATCGATGGGCTGGGCTGGTCGCAGAAAGCAGCCGCTTGTTGGTCAAGTTTTCTGCACCAATTCCAAGTCCTGCAGACGTGCAAGCAGCGGTCGTGTCGGAAGACGAAGGGGTCATATCAAGGCCGACCGGACCATCTGAACGCAGCAGTATTGTTTCTGTACGGCTATTCCAGTCGTTTTTCCGTCGAGCCGTTCTCGCCAGTTATGATTCGACCTGCTGCGTCTGTGGCTTGGATATTCGCTCGCTTTTGGTTGCAAGTCATATCAAGCCATGGTCAATTGATGAGTCGGCTCGGAGCAACCCGGAGAATGGATTGTGCCTATGTGCAATTCACGATCGCGCATTTGATAGGGGTTTGATCGCTGTTTCTGAGGAATTTCGCTTTGTCGTGGCCTCGAAGATCATTCCTTGGAAACAGCATTTCGTTCGGGCTGCGCTAGTGGACTTTCATGATCAGTCGCTGCGAAGACCCAAACGTTTTCTTCCCAGCATGGATTTTCTTAGGTGGCATAGGCAAAATATCTTCGTGTCAAATGCACCCAAGTAATCTATGCGCATGTTTTTGTCTGCTAATTCGCCGATCGCGGGCCATATTCGCAATTATTTTTCTTTGCCAAAATTCTGTGCTGGTCTTAGGAGCCGTGGCACGTTTGCACCTATTATGGCCATGCCAAAAACAGCCGTTGACGAAAAGCACCTTTCTCTTTGATGGAAAGACCAAATCGGGTTTGCCGGGCAATTTTGAATCATGTAGTCGGTATCGATATCCGAGGCTAAATACAATCTTTCGCACGACCAGCTCAGGGCCAGTATTCTTCGAGTGAATTGCGGCCATATTCAGCGAACGTTTTTCGTGGCTGATTCGGTCGGCCATGCTACTGTTTTACATCGCCGGTTGAGAATTACGGCCTTTGCAATATCGTTCACCGTAGCACAGGGTATCGGTGGAGTGAATATTCTTCTTTTCCACAGGCTGAAGCCGATTGCGGTTCACTTGCCGATTTCCTCAAGCATGCGTTCGCGGAGGAGGCCGTTGACCCTGGTCTGGTAGCCGCGGCTTTTCCAAGCAAGGTGACGGCTGGACAGGAATTCAAATGCAGGTCCTTCGACTGCGTTTGAAACGCAAAGCGTTTCAAACTTCGCTCAGGATGACATCGGTGGGGATCGTAGTCTGCCATGGCTCGACCGAGAAACGGCAGATTCTTCGCTCCGCTCAGAACGACATCGGGAAGGCGGTGGTGGCTGGGGGTGGGCTCGCCGGAGTATGCTTGAGGAACCAAAACCCACTTCAGGAGAGGTTCGAGCATGAGCCAGGGCCATACATCGAAGTCAATTGTGGAAGAGATTGATGCGCGGGTGGCGCGGCAGCATCTGTTGCAGCATCCGTTTTACCAGGCGTGGTCGCGGGGAGAGCTGTCGATGGACGCGCTGCGCGATTACGCGACGCAGTACTACCAGCATGTGGCGGCGTTCCCGACGTATCTGTCAGCGGTGCATGCGCAGACGGAGGACGCGCAGGTTCGTCGGCATATTCTGGCGAACCTGATGGATGAGGAGGCGGGCGAGCCGAATCATCCGGAATTGTGGTTAAGGTTTGCGGAGAGCCTGGGGCTGAATCGCGAGGACGTGAAGCGTGCCGAGGCTTGGCCGGCGACACGGGCCCTGATCGATGGGTTCCGCGAGTGCTGCGGCGAGCGAGGAACGGGCGTGGGGCTGGCAGCGCTGTACGCGTATGAGAGCCAGATTCCGGCGGTGAGCGAGAAGAAGATTGACGGCCTGAGGGAGTTCTACGGGTTCACCGATCCCGAGGGGTACCGGTACTTCACCGTCCATATTGAGGCTGACCGCGAGCATGCGGCGGTGGAGGCGGCGCAGATGGCTCAAGTGTTTGATGAGGGCGAGCGCGGCGCTGCGCTTGAGGCCGCAGGCAACGTGCTTGATGGACTGTACGGGCTGCTGTCGGCGGTGTGCGAGCGGCATGGTGCTGGCCGCACGGGCGAACGCGCCTCCGGCGCCGTACTGACGCCAGCTTAAGTGGTCACTCCCGTTGGTCGTGAAGTCAGTTCTCGTCTGGGCCATGTAGGAGTTGCCGAAGTGTGAAATCAAGAGATATCCGGTACGCTCGTAGGCGAGCGCTATACAGCCCCCGCAAGGGGGCTTTTCCTTTGCAGGCTGCTGCTGGCTTGCGCATCTTTCAGAGAGCCATTTGCGGGAGTGATCGGGTATCATTAGATACCGGGTGGAGGAGATTTCCTCCAACTCGGCTCCCACCCAGCAACGTCTTAATGCTCTCTGCACAAAACCGTTGAAACACGCAGGAGCGGACGTGTGTGACGAGCCCAGGAAATCCAAATCAGGCGGCAGCAAGGGCAAATGCGAGCAAAGACGGCAGTGGTGGTCGGCGCCCAGTGGGGCGATGAAGGCAAAGGCAAGATCGTAGACGTGCTATCGGAGCGGTTCCAGGTGGTGGCGCGCTATGCGGGCGGGCATAATGCCGGGCATACGGTGATCATCAAGGGGCAGAAGTTTATTCTGCAGCTGGTTCCGTGCGGCGTGTTGCGGCCGGACTGCCAGGCGGTAATTGGGAATGGCGTGGTGCTGGACCCGATGGCGTTTCTGAAGGAAGTGGGCAAGCTGCGCGAGCTGGGTGTGGATGTGGACCGGCAACTCTTTGTGTCGAACCGGGCGCAGGTGATTCTGCCCTACCACCGGATGATTGAGCTGGCGGCGGAGAGCGCTCCGGGACGGCAGAAGATCGGGACGACGAGCCGCGGGATCGGGCCGGCGTATGAAGACAAGACAGCGCGGAACGGACTGCGGGTCGTGGATTTGCTGAACCGCAATCTTCTGAAGACGCACATTGAGAACGCCTGCAAGGAAAAGAACACGATTGCCCATGCGCTGTTCGGAACCGAGCCGCTTGATCCGGCGCAGATGTATGAGGAGTATGCGAAGGCGGCGGAACAGGTGGCTCCGTTTGTGAGGGACACGGCGGCGCTGCTGAACAAGGCGATCAAGGATGGCAAGCACGTGATGTTTGAGGGCGCGCAGGGGACGATGCTGGATATTGATCACGGGACGTATCCGTTTGTGACGTCGTCGTCGGCGACGGCGGGTGGCGCGGTGACGGGCACGGGCGTTGGGCCGACGCAGATTGGCACGGTGATCGGCGTGACGAAGGCATATGTGACGCGAGTAGGCGAAGGGCCGTTTCCCACGGAGCTGCATGATGAGTCGGGTGAACTGCTGCGCAAGCTGGGCAACGAGTTCGGAGCGGTGACGGGGCGTCCGCGCAGAACGGGATGGCTGGATTTGCCGCTGCTGCGGTACTCGAACCAAATCAACGGCACGGAGTGGCTGGTGGTAACGAAGATGGACGTGCTGGACGGGCTGGATGAGATTCCGGTGTGCGTGGCCTATGAAATTAACGGCAAGCGCACGGACACGATGCCGGCGGATGTGCGTGGGCTGGAGTCGATTAAGCCGGTATACATAAAGCTAAAGGGCTGGAAGCAGCCGACGGTGGATGCGAAGGAGCTTGAAGACCTGCCAAAGGCGGCGCAGGAGTATCTGCGGTTTCTCGAGAGTGAGTCGGGAGCGAAGATCGGGATGGTGTCGACCGGGCCGGACCGCGACCAGACGATGATGCTGCCGGAATTTGCAGCGGCGCTGGGTTGAAGCAAGGATACTTTTGAGATTGCGCAGATCATTGCATTCCCACCCACGGTGTGCGAACCGTAAGGCTGGCCGAGATTCCGAGTAAGGGTTAGGATTCGAGGATGATTAGTTTTACCGTGCGATTGAAATTCAAGCCGGAGGACCGGGAGGTCGTCCATGAGGCACTGCGGGAGCTGACGGCGACGTCGCGGAAGGAGCCGGGGTGCGTGACCTACATTCCGCACGTGCTGGAGGATGATCCGGACACGGTACTGATTTACGAGCAGTACTTGGACCAGGCGGCGCGGGATGCGCATGGAGCGTCGCAGCACTTCAAAAAGTACGCGGTGGGCTGCCTGTATCAGCGAATGCTGGAGCGGCAGGCGGAGAACCTGAAGGCGCTGGCGTAGTTTTCCTTTGGTCAAATTGATATGGTCATTCGAAATGGCTATCTTGAGAGCATGCCGGTAAGCGTGGCAGAGGCGAAGTACCGCCTCAGGTAGCTGCTGAAGGCGGTAGAAGAGGGCGAAGAGGTCACGACTTGCCGCCGGGGTATTCCGGTAGTGCAGTTGGCGCACTTGAAGAAGCCAGCGAAGAAGAAGCTGCTATTTGGAATGCCGCGAACCTGTATTGGGACCCACGATCCGGACCGGTGGACGCCGGTGACGGAGGAAGAGGTCGAGAGGCTTCTGCGGGAAGGAATTTAATTAGTGCGGCTTTCGCTGGATACATCCACGTTTATACGAGCGGTACAATCTCCCCAATTGCTTTCAAAAAGAGCCAAGGCAGAAATGGAGCGTCCGGATTCAGTTCCGGAGCTAAGCTCTGTCTCCCTGACGGAACTTGCCATCAAGCGCGCGATTGGGAGACTTGATCTTGCTCCTGAGGATGTACGAGGTGCGATTGCAGCCAATCAGAAATTCCGACAGTATCGCGGGGTTCGGTTAATCTGGTAGCGATGTGCGCTGCCTGAGCGGGAATATGTCTGAACGCCCCGTCAAATTCGCAGCTCCGGCCTTTTGCTTTGACTCGGCGCAAGGGTACGGGCTAGTATCCGGTACGCCGATGCGCGGGGATACAAAGGTAAAGCTGGTTCGCTGGTGCACGCTGGCGTTCATAATGTTGGCGGCAGTGTTGTTGTGCCTGCCGGGGAGCATTGCCTGGGCGATGCCGCACCGGGATTCGCACGCGATCCGCAAACAGATTGAAGCGCTGGAGATGCAGTGGCGTAATGCCGAGCTGAGCGATAACGTAAGCGAGATGGGGAAGCTGCTCGCGGATGACTATATAGGCATCAGCGCGAACGGCACGGTGCAGACCAAGTCCGAGACGCTGGACGCTCGCCGGGCGGGGACAGTAAAGATCCAAAGCCTGGACATAACCGATCTCAAGGTGCGGATATACGGCGACACGGCGGTGGTGACCTCGAAGGCAGAGCTGGTGGGGGAGAATGGGCAGAGCGACATCAGCGGGAACTACCGCTACACCCGCGTTTACAACAAGCGTCTGGGTCGGTGGAAGATCGTGAGCTTTGAGGCCAGCCGGATGCACGACGTGGACGCGAGGAAGAAGCATTAAAAAGCTGAAGAGCGCTCAGTTAAAGTCCGGTAGGCCAAGAAATGGTCAGCAGGTGAACCGGGTTGTTAAGAACCGGACGGCTGAGGGCTGCGGCTTTCTCGGGCCGGGGAATTGCTGTAGTCTAAGGATTGCCCGTACTGGGCCAGGTTGGAGGTGTATTTCTTTGGCAGAGGTTCGCGTACAGGAAGGCGAGCCGCTTGAAAATGCTTTGCGCCGGTTCAAGCGCAAGGTGCAGACGGAGGACATTATCAAGGAAGTGAAGCGTCACTCCTTCTACCTGAAACCAGGCGAGAAGCGCCGCGTGAAAGAGGCGCTGGCGCGCAAGCGGAATCGTAAAAAGGCTCGCAAAGAGCAGGACTAAATACTTGTTGACGCCGGGCACGCCCTGTCGCAAGCGAGGCGTGCCATGGCAGCGATCGAATACCCAGGTCGATTGACGCTCCGGACTGTGATCCCCTGTCGGACTCCGGTGCGCTTGCCATCCTGAATAGCGGAAAGCTGCTTGGATGGACGGTTTTGCAGAATCTTCGGACTTGATGTTGATGTAATCCGGAGTTGAGCCGCGGTTCATGTCGGCTCTGGGGCCCCGTTACAAGGAACTGAGAGGCTGGAATTACTTTGCCGCTGGCTGGCGGAGTAATTGCGCCACGGCCGCAGCGGCGTGGCAGGGGATCGTCATGGAGTTCGTCGACAAGGTCTTAAAGTGCGTCGACTGCGGGAATGAATTCATATTCACTGCAGGCGAACAGATTTTCTTTCACGACAAACAATTCAAAAATGAGCCGAAGCGCTGCAAGACGTGCAAATCGAAGCGCGCGCAAGGCAAGACTGTGAGGCCGGAGACGCGAACGACTTGCTCAGAGTGCGGCATGGAGACAACGGTTCCATTCAAGCCTTCGCAGGGGCGTCCCGTGCTTTGCCGGTCCTGTTTCCAGAGAAAACAGCAGCAGCCGGGCGCGTAGGCGCGGAGTAAGGGCGCAAAGAGCCAATCAAAGAGTTACGGTGTCAGCGAGCCTTGGCGAGCTTGGGAGTGGAACTCTTTCTGCCATTTTTCTGCGCGGGGAGCGATTTGACGGCAGGTTTCCGGGCGGACGCAGCGGCCTTTTGAGCTGCTGGCTTGCGGCGCCGGGGGGCGACGGCAAGCCGGCGATCGTCTTTTTCCTTTTCTTTGCGCTTTTTGTCTTCATGCGCCACCAGCAGCGCCTCGAGCTGGCGGATGAGATCGCCGGTGTGCATGGGCTTGACGAGCATTTTGTCGGCGCCATCAGGGTCGGTTTCAAAGGCCGGCTCAGGAAAGGCAGTGAGCATGGTCACAGCCGGTTTGTATCGGGCCTTTCTGGCGGCAGCCACGACTTCCTTACCGGCAGTCTCGCTCTCCATGCGCATGTCGGTAATGACCATGTGATACTGGCCGACGCGGAGCTTGAGCTTGGCTTCGCGGGCGGACGCTGCGGTTTCGACCTCGAAGTCACTCATTTCGAGGACGGCCTTGAGGGTGAGCAGAATGGCCACCTCGTCATCGACTAGCAGGATTCGCCGTTTCATCGTGTGTTCCCCTGGGGTGCAATTGATCAAGCAAAATGCCCGGTTTCGGAGTCTACGACACCACTTTATTGCCCGCGCCGTTCCGTGTCTGGTTCGAGCTGTAGCCGGGAGCCTACGCGCAGCGCGTTGGTACACTCGGTAATGTGGCAGAATACCACGTTGAAAACTTCGGATGCCGTGCAAGCCGATCGGACGGTGAGGCAATTGCCGCCGGACTGCGCAGCCGGGGCTTGACCCAGGCGTCCGGGCTGGGTTCTGCGCATGTCGTCATTCTAAACACTTGCAGTGTGACAGCGGAAGCTGACCGCACGGCGCGGGCGTTTGTGCGCAAGGTTCGCCGGGAAAACCCTAAGGCCCGCATTGTCGTGACGGGATGCTACGCGCAGCGGGCCCCGGAAGAAGTGGCCGCGCTGGAGGGCGTGGACGCGGTGATCGGCAACAGCCACAAGGGGACTGCGCGTCCAGCGACACGCGCCTTCCGCGCAGAGGCCGGGGCGCATGGGGAGATCGAAGGCCACTCCCTTTGGGAGTGGATTGGGGTCAGTTCCGCAGCCTCAAGTGGCCTGATTCCGGTGGAGGCGTTGACACGGCCGGGGCCGCTGGTGCTGGTGGATGAGACGTTTGCCCATGCGGAGCTGGCGCGGCTGCCGTTTGCAGCGGATGCGCAGCAGACGCGGCCCAATCTGAAAGTTCAGGACGGGTGCGCGAACCGGTGTTCCTTCTGCGTGATTCCGGCAACGCGCGGGCCGAGCCGGTCGGTACTGCTCCCGGAGTGCCTGGACGACGTGCGGCGCTTTGCGGACGGCGGCGGTCAGGAGCTGGTTCTATCGGGCATCAACCTGGGGCGTTGGGGGCGCGACCTGAAACCGGCGCGGACGCTTGTGGAGCTGGTAGAGGCGATCCTGCGCGAGACGGCGCTGCCGCGGTTGAGGCTGAGTTCGATTGAGCCGATGGATTGGGGCGCGGACCTCCTGGCATTGTTTGCCGAGTTTGCGACGGGCGCGCGGCCGAGGCTGGCTCCGCATGCACATTTGCCACTGCAGTCGGGATCGGATGGGGTGCTGCGGAGGATGTACCGGCGGTACCGGCCATGGCACTATGCGGAGCGAGTGGCGGCGGTCAGGGCGATGCTGCCGGATGCGGCGATCGGGGCGGATGTGATGGTGGGCTTCCCGGGTGAGTCGGAGGCGGAGTTCCGGGAGAGCTACGCCTTTATTGCCGCGCAGCCGCTGACGTATCTGCATCTGTTTCCGTTTTCGGCACGGCCGGGGACGCCGGGGTGGGAGCTGCACCGGAAATACGCGGTAGCGGCAGGCGCAGTCGTGGAGCGGATGGCGGCGCTGCGGGCCCTGGCGGATGAGAAGGGACGGGCGTTTCGGCGGGGATTGGTGGGGCGGAAGGTGTCGGTGGTCACACTGGAGGGCGGCGACGGCGAGCGAACCCCGGCGCTGGCTGCGAATTTCCTAAAGGTGGACGTAGCAGGCGCATGGTCTGCGAACCAGATGGTAGATGTAATCGTGACCCCGGATAGGGATGGGGCGAAGATGGCTGGCCAGTCGGTTGGCATTCGATAGCGCCAATACCGAAACCGTGCTGCTTTGGTGTTCCGGGCCGCATCGAAAGTAAAGGGAAGCACGGTATACTGAGTAGCACTGTGGCTCATTTGCCACGGATTTTTGGAGGAGACCCATCGATAAGCGTTCGGCCAAGAGTTTTATCCGCATAAATGAAAGAATCCGCGCGCGCGAAGTGCGCGTGATTGACGAAGCCGGCAACCAGCTCGGCATTCTTCCCCCGTTTGAAGCCCTGAAAATCGCCCGTGAGCGCGGCCTTGACCTGGTCGAGGTGTCGCCAAGTGCGGTCCCGCCGGTATGCCGGATCCAGGACTACGGGAAATTCCTGTACGAGAAGGACAAGAGCGAGCGTGCGGCGCGCAAGAAGCAGAAAGTGATCACGGTGAAGGAAGTGAAGTTCTCGGTGACCGTGGACGAGCACGACTACCAGACAAAGAAGAACCAGGCGGTGCGGTTCCTGAACGATGGGGATAAGGTAAAGGCGTCGCTACGCTTTAAGGGACGGCAGATGGCCCACCGCGATCTCGGCTACAACATCATCAACCGGCTGATTCAGGACATTGGGGACGCTGGGACGGTCGAGTTTATGCCACGCATGGAGGGGACGACGTTGCACGCGATTCTGGCTCCTGGCAAGAAAGAAGCGCCGAAGAAGCCCGCAGCGCCGAAAATCCCGCCGCCGCGCCAGGATGCGCCTCCGGCGCAATCCTCACAATAGGTTTGCTATTTTCCCTGGGAAGCCCGCGTTCCGGTGGTACGCGGGTTTTGGCCTATGGGACGAAAGTCGAGAGATTCGAGCACCACGACGCGTGTCAGTTGGCGCCGCAATGGCGCGAGGCGCGGCTGCCCGGACGGCAAGTCGCCCGGCTACAATCAAGCCAGTGTCTTTCGAGTTCAAGATTCATACAGTGCGCGGCGCGATGCGGCGGGCGACGATAGTGCTGCCGCATGGAGCAGTCGAAACGCCGGTGTTTATGCCGGTAGGGACCGCGGCGTCAGTGAAGGCGGTTCCGCAGCATCTGCTTGAGGAGCTGGATGCCGAGATAATTCTTGGCAATACGTATCATCTGTACCTGCGGCCGGGGCATGAGCTGATTCGCAGAATGGGCGGGCTGCACCGCTTTATGAGCTGGGAGCGGCCAATGTTGACGGACTCGGGCGGGTTCCAGGTGTTCAGCCTGAACGGGTTGCGAAAGGTGACGGAGGACGGGGTCGAGTTCCGGTCGCATCTGGATGGGTCGAAACATTTCTTCTCGCCTGAGCACTCGATGGATGTGCAGATTGCACTGGGTTCGGACATCTGCATGGCGTTTGACGAGTGTACGGAGTATCCCGCGGACCGGGAGCGGGCGCGGCGGTCGCTGGATGTAACGCTGCGCTGGGCGGAGCGCAGCAAGCGGCACTTTGATGCACACAAGCATGAGCGTCCTTGGGGTGAGAGCTTTGCGGAAAAGACGCCAAATCTGTTCGGGATTGTGCAGGGTGGGATGTATGTGGACCTGCGGCGGGAGAGCGCGGAGCGGCTGGTGGAGATGGATTTTCCAGGGTACGCGATCGGTGGGCTGAGCGTTGGGGAGCCGCGAGAGCTGACGCGCGAGGTGATTGCGGAAACGCTGCCGTATCTGCCAACGGACAAGCCACGGTATGTGATGGGCGTGGGCTATCCGGACGAGATCGCTGAATATGCGGCAATGGGCGTGGACATGATGGACTGCGTGCTCCCGACGAGGGCGGCGAGGCACGGGCTGCTGTTTACAAGCGAAGGCCGGGTCAACATCAAGAACAAACAATTTGCCGAAGACCAGGGGCCGCTCGATCCGACGTGCCGCTGTATGGTGTGCCGGCGGTACAGCCGGGCGTATCTGCGGCACCTGATGACGGCACAGGAGCCGCTTGCGGCGGTGCTGAATACGCTGCATAATCTGGCGTTTTATCTGGACACTATGCGGCAAGTGCGCGAGAGGAGCTGACGCTTTACCGTTTGGAGCTGGCTTCGTTTGAGCGGATTTCTCCCCAGGGGAAACCCGGATTTTCGGGACCGATTTGGGGTCATATTCGTTGGCGCAGTTCCCGGGCGCGGTATATTTGGTATTCATGAGTACGCAGGTACAAACCCGAGAATCTGTGTTCCCGCGAAAGAAGAGTTTTCCATCGTCCTCCGGGCAGATGTTTGAAAGTTACTTCTCTGACGGGCACAAAGAGAGTTACAAGAAGCACGAGCTAATCGACGCGCGGGCGCGCAGGATGTTTGAGAATGCCGCGCTTGCCTGTTCGCATGACGCCTACCCATTCCAGCCGCCGCTGAGCTCGCGGACGGGACCGGTTGTGGAGATGGACGGCCATCAGATGCTGATGCTGTCGTCGTATGACTATCTGGGGCTGATCGGCGACCCGAGAATCGACGAGGCGGCGATTGCCGCGATCCGGAAGTATGGAACAGCGACGGGCGGGGCCCGTTTGCTAGCCGGGACTATGGACCTGCACCGGGAGGTGGAGCAGGCGCTGGCGGAGTTCAAAGGCACAGAGGCGGCGATCACGTTTACATCTGGCTATTCGGCGAATCTGGCTGTGATCAGCGGGTTGTTGGGGCCTGCTGACCGCGTGATTATGGATGTGTATTCGCACCGGAGCCTGCTGGACGCGTGCAAACTAGCCGGGGTGCAGGTGCAGAGGTTTGAGCACAATGATCCGGTGTCACTGCGGTATGAGCTCGAGCATGGGCCGGAGGCGAACCGGACACTGATTGTCTCCGACGGCGTGTTTTCGATGGACGGCGATATCGCGTGCCTTCCCGAGCTGATTGCACTGAAGAAGGAGTTCGGGTGCTATTTGCTGATGGATGACGCGCATGCGATTGGCGTGCTGGGCGCGACGGGACGCGGCGTGGATGAGCATTTCGGGATCCCGACGGATGAGGTCGATATCTGGACCGGGTCGCTGGCGAAGTCTATTCCCTCGACCGGCGGATTTATTGCGGTTTCGCAACGGGTCGCGATCTTCCTGCAGCACGGGGCCTCGCCATTTATTTTTTCCGCGGCGATGCCCGCGGCGGCGGCGGCGGCGGTGTTGGAAGGGATCAAGATTTTGAAGCAGGAGCCGGAGCGTGTGGCCCACCTGGAGGCGAGCGCCGCGTTTCTGCGCGAGGGCTTGCAGAGCCTGGGTTACGATACAGGGCTGTCAGAGACGGCGGTGATTCCGCTGATGCTGCACGACGACGCCAGGACGGCGTTGTTTGCGCGGCGGCTGCGCGATTACGGGGTGCTGGTTTCGCCGGTGTTGTTTCCGGCGGTCGCGCAGGGAGCGGCGCGGCTGCGGCTGTGCGTGACGGCTGCCCATACTACGGAGCACCTCGAGTTCGTGCTGGACGCGTTTGACAAGATGCGGAGCGAGTAGCCCATGCCGGCGCTGGTAACGGGCGCCAGCGGTTTTCTGGGCGGGCGGCTGGCGCAGGTCCTCGCAGGACGCGACGAGCAGGTAACGGTGCTGGCTCGGGCTGGCTCCAACCTGCGGCATCTGGATGGACTGGCCGCGATTCGAGTGGTGTGGGGCAGCCTGACCGACAGGGATGCGGTACTGGAGGCGGTGCGCGAGGCGACGCATATCTTCCACTGCGCCGCGGCTTCGACGGACTGGGCGCGGCCAGAGGTTTTCGAGGAAAGCAATGTGCGGGGCACGGAGACGCTGCTGGCTGCGGCGCGCGAGGTGGGTGGTCTGCAGCGCTTTCTGCATGTGAGCACGACCGATGTTTATGGGTATCCGGTAGTTCCCTGCGCGGAATCGGGCGCGATGCGGGATGTGGGCCTGCCGTATAACCGGACGAAGATTCTTGGTGAGAAGGCAGTGTGGCGGGCGGCGCAGCAGGATGGGCTGCCGGTGACGGTGGTGCGTCCGGCGACCATTTACGGGCCAAGAGGCAAGGCGTTTGTGACGGACATTGCGGAGTTTCTTCGCAAGGGGCAGATGGCCTATATCGCGGGCGGGCGGACGACGGGAGGGTTTCTTTACGTAGATAACGCGGTGGACGCGATGCTGGCTTCGGCGCGGAGCGAGGTGGCGCTGGGGCAGGTGTATAACCTGTCGGACGGGACGGGCGCGACCTGGCAGGACTATGTTGGGGCGCTGGCGGAAGGGTTGGGGTGCAGGCGTCCGTGGATCAACTTGCCGTATGGCGCGGCGATGGCCGTTGCGGGGGCAATGGAAGCTCCGTATCACTTAGTCAGGGCGCTGCCGGGGCGGCCGATGCTGACGCGGCACGCGGTGTATCTGCTGGGACGGGACCAGGAGTATCCGGCGGACAAGGCGCGTGCGGAGCTGGGGTTCAGGCCGAGGGTGTCGTTCGCGGAGGGGATTGCGCGGTCGGTCGAGTGGGTGAAGGGGTTACGGTAGGCCCGGTCTCTGCATGGACGAAGTATTTTCCCAGGGCTCAAAGACGAAACCCCGAGCACCCTGCGGACAAGTGCGACCCCTTCGGGCCGGGCTACATTCGTCTATCCGTGGGTCGTTCCGTCTGATGACTCCACTCCGGCCTACCGACAGCAAGGTTGCTCCTCCGGAGCGGACTCGTATTCCCCGACCCAAACGTCGGGTGCTTCTACCGGGCCTCGCTTGAGCGAGGCGAGTGGTCGGCGTTCCTAAGACTGATCCATCCTGTGTCTCTGCGAGACACAGCGCACCTGGCCGACTTGTGAGGATGGATGGCATGGTCAGGGCAGCACTATAGACTTGGCAGACGTAGAGGCGCGTAGTCCAGGTCACATCCCCTCAGCGTCGGTTTCCTGGTGGAATGGCGATATCCATTTTCCGCCCTTCTTTTCCCAGAGTGAGGTGGCGATGACCTTTCCGGCTTGTTGCTTGCCCGAGCAGGTTGCGTCTTGCGTGGCGGTGTAGGTCATCAGCACCGTATCCTTGTTGAGCCACATATAGGAGAATCCGGAGAGTGAGAAGCTTTTGACGTCGCATCCCGGAGGCGCGAAGCCACTGAGGATCTGCTGTTTGCCTTTTTCGAGGGTCCCGTCGGCGATGTTGATGGAGTCCTCCGGTATCATCGCTTCGACCGCCTTTGGGTTGTGATCTTTCCAGCCCTGCCAGCCAGCCTGCTCTTTGGCTTGAAGGGCCTTCTCTACACTTGCGTTCGTCTGGGAGAACAACGGGACCGCGGACAACAGCAGAGCGAAACCAAGTGCCATCATAGTAATTCGACGCATATTCCACCTCCGGTTGCGTGCTGGCGGGGAACTATAGGTCGTGGGTGAACGTGGTGTCAAGAATCGCGGGTCCAGTCAAGATCTGAAATGCAGGTGTCCTTCGACTACGGTGGAAGCACGAGTCGCGTTTCCGCCTCCCCTCAGGGTGATCTCCGTGATTCGTATGGGTGAGGTGGCTGGGCGAGGGGCGGCGGTCGCGATTAGGCGCAACCGCAGGCCCTTCGACTCGTTAGGCGCTTAACGCGCCTAACTTCGCTCAGGATGACATCCTTAGTGGTTGGTATTGCCAGTTATGCGTAGGCTTTGAAGGCGAGGACGGCGTTGAGTCCGCCGAAGGCGAAGGAGTTGGAGAGGCAGGCTTCGACATGGGCCTTGCGGGGATCGTTGGGTATGACGTCGAGATCGCAGGCGGGGTCTGGCGTGAGGTAGTTGGCCGTGGGCGGGAGCATGCCGCAGCGGAGGCTGAGAACGCTGGCGACGGCCTCAAGGGCTCCGGCGGCGCCGAGGGCGTGGCCGTGCATGGACTTGGTTGAGCTGACGGCGATCTTGTCCGCGTGTGGGCCGAAGGTTTCGCGGATAGCCGCGGTTTCGATGCGGTCGTTGGCCTCAGTCGCGGTTCCGTGGGCGTTAATGTAACCGATCTGCTCTGGGGCCAGACCAGAGTCTCGAAGAGCGCCGCGCATGGCGCGGATGGCTCCGGTGGCAATAGGCTGCGTGATGTGGCAGGCGTCGGCGGACATGCTAAAGCCGACGATTTCGGCCAGGGGGCTCGCGCCGCGGGCAAGCGCGGAGTCAAGGGTCTCCAGCACCAACATGGCTGCGCCTTCGCCCAAAACCAGACCGCTACGCTCGAGCGAGAATGGGCGGCAGGTGTCCTTGCTGATGACACGCATGGCCTCCCATGCCTTGAGGTTACCAAGAAAAAAAGGAGCCTCGCTGCCGCCGGTGATCGCGACGGGCGCCGCGCCGGACCGGACCATCCAGAAGGCCTGCCCGATGGCGTGTGTGGATGAGGCGCAGGCGGTGGAGATGGTGTAGGCGGGACCTTCAAGGCCAAACTGCATGCAGATGTGGCTGGCGCCGGCGTTGCTCATGCTGAGCGGAATGGTAAAGGGATGGACGCGGGTCCTGCCGTTGTGGAACAGCTCCCAGTAGCCATTCTCTTCAACGGGGCGGCCTCCGAGGCAAGAACCGGTGACGACGACGGCGGCTTCGCGCAGCTCGGGCGTGAACTCGAGGCCGGAGTTGGCAATGGCCTCCCGCGCGGCGAGAACGGCAAACTGCGTGAAGCGCTCCATGAAGCCGAGGTCCTTGCCTTCGAAGTGTTCTTCGGGGACGTAGTCGCGGTATTCGGCGCCATGGTTGAAGCGGATGGGCGCGACGTAGGTCCCTGTTAGCTCGCGGATGGCGGAAGTTCCGGCGGTGAGGCCGCGCCAGAACGCGTCAGTGCCCTTGCCGAAGGCACTGACGACGCCGGTTCCGGTGACGACGACCCTGTTCACGTTACTCGACGGACGAAGAGGCATTCTTCGCTTCCAGGAGTTTGGTGATGCCTTCGACCATCTGGTGGATGTTCGTGACTTGCTTGGCCTGTTCGTCATCGATCTCGATGTCGAATTCACTTTCGAGGTCGAAGAGGATGTTGAGGCGATCCAGCGAGTCGATGCCGAGAGACTCGAAGCTGCTGTCTGCTGTAACGCTCTCGAGCGGGATGCGCTTCGAGGTAGCTATGACTTTTAGAACTCGATCCTGAATGGTTGTTTCGGACAATGTATCGAACGGTCCTGTGATGAAGATAAACGCCAATCGATTGATGAATTGGTGTCCCTCATTCTAACCCGATTCTCAGGTGAAGGGGGAAATATGAACGGAAGGAGGTCCTGCGGATGAAAGACGTCCGATGCGGAGGCGCGACAGCGTGACGCGGCGATTAGCCGCTGCGAAGCTGTTTTTATTGTTCGGCTTAACCTTGCGGCTCGCAGGCTTGGGATGGCGGGAGAATCCTGGCGGATGTGCATTCACGGCGGCGGGCACAGTCGGCCCGCCGGAATGAGGGGTTCCGGCCGGCGGCCAACTGTTCAGTTGACAGACAAGTGAACCAAGGGCAGTCTGGTTGCGGAGGGTTTCACTTGCATGTCTAGTAAAGAACGGGAGCCGGGGCAGATCCTGCAGGGGACGCTGGACCTGATTGTGCTGCGGACGCTGGAAACCATGGGGCCGCAGCATGCGTATCAGATTGCGACGCGTTTGGGGCAGGTATCGGACAAGCTGCTGAGTTTGAACCAGGGGACGCTGTATCCGGCGCTGGTGCGGCTGGAGCAGTACGGATGGATTGCGGGCGCATGGGGGCGAACGGAAAACAATCGCGAGGCAAAGTTTTATTCGCTGACCAAGTCGGGGCGGAAGGCGCTGGCGAAGGAGACAGAACGCTGGCGCGCGATGGCGGCGATGGTGGAGCGGTTTTTGGCTGAGGAGGCCTGATGATGGGCCGGGCGCGGCGGTTGCTGGCGAGGGTACGCGGAGTGTTTGGCGCTGGGCGCGGGGATGCGGCGCGGGCGCGGGAGATTGCTACGCATCTGGCCTTGCTGGAAGAGGAATTTCGCGCGAAGGGGATGAATGAAGCAGAGGCGCACAGGCAGGCGTGGCTGAAGCTGGGCAATGCGACGGTGATCCGGGAAGAGGTCCGGCGCGCTAGCGGGATTCCGTTTGTTGAGAACTTGTGGCGGGATGTGAGGTATGCGCTAAGACAATTGCGGAAGTCGCCGGGGTTTGCGGCGACGGTGATTGGGACGCTGGCGCTGGGGATTGGGGCAGCCGCCGCGATGTTCACGGTGGTGGATCATGTGCTGCTGCAGCCGGTGCCCTACCGCAATGCGGGCCGGCTGGTGCAGATCCAGGAGGTCGACGCATCAGGCAAGGAAGCATGGCCGCTGCCGTGGCTGGACATTCAGCAGTGGAGGCAGCAGAGCCGGTCGTTCAACGAGATTGCTTTTTCCAGGGACATGCCGGGCGGCCGGAACTTTCTAGTGAGCCACGGAGCCGCGCTGCAGGTGAATGCCCAGGCGGTGAGTGCGAACCTGTTTCCGACGCTCGGTGTACAGCCGATGCTGGGACGGGGATTTCTGCCCGTGGCGCCAGGTTTCGCAGGGAACAAGAACGCCGGGACGATTGTACTGAGCTACGCCGTGTGGAGGGAAGCGCTGGGCGGGCAGAGCAACATCCTGGGAAAAACAGTGCAGATTGACGACACGCCCCATACGGTGATTGGGGTGATGCCGCCAGGGTTTCGCTATCCCGCGGACACGAAGGACATGGCGCAGGTTTGGACGCCGATCGAGCTGGGGAAGAACGATCAGGCCCGCAGTGTCGTCGCAAACGGGTACGCGGTGCTGGGGCGGCTGCGCCCGGGCGTGACAGTCGAGGCGGCGCAGGCGGAGATGGCGGCGCTCCAGAAGCGGGTGGCGCAGGAGTGGCCGAATGCTGTCCAGCGCACCAACCACAGCGGCGTCCTGGTGCAACGGTACTCCGACACGCTGGTGGATACCGATGTGCGCAAGGGGGCTGCTGGCGCTGCTGGCAGCGGCGGGCGTGCTGTGGCTGATTGCCAGCGTGAACGTGACGAATCTGTCGCTGGCGCGGGGCACAGCGGCAGCGGGAGATGGCGGTGCGCGCGGCGCTGGGCGCGGGCCGCGGGAGAATTGTCCGGCAGATGCTGGTGGAGGGGCTGGTGCTGAGCACGCTGGCGGGGTTTCTGGGCATCGGACTGGCGATGGGTTCGGTGAAGATACTGGCGCACGAAATCAGCCAGAATCTTCCCCTGCCGGTTCCGGCGCGGCCCGACGCGTGGATTCTGCTGGCGCTGATGGGGCTAACGGTGGCGTCGGCGCTGCTGTCGGCGGCGTGGCCGGCAGTGGTGGTGGCTCGCGCACCCATGGAAGCAGCGTTGAAACAGGGCGGGTTGCAGACAGGACAGAGCCGGGGGCATCATCGCGTGCGCGGCGCGCTGGTGGCGCTGGAGATTGCCATGTCACTGACGCTGCTTATGGGCTGCGGGCTGCTGCTGCGGACGATCTACGACCTGCGCCAGGTGCCGCTGGGCTTCCGGACGGATCACATTCTGGTGGCGAGCCTGGACGTGCCGGCGTTCCACTACGCCAAGCAGAGCATGACGGCGGAGCTGTACGAGCCGCTGCTGGAGCGGGTGCAGCATCTGCACAGCGTAGAGAGCGCGGGGCTGATGACGGAAGTACCGCTGGGGCACACGCTCGACGTGGAGATGAGAATGAATCTGAAGGGGCGTAATGTCTATCCACTATTCAAGGCCGCTTCGCCCGGAGTGCAGAACGTGTTTGGATTGCCTATGGCGGCGGGGCGGTTCTTTAACGCAGACGACACGTCAACGTCCTTGCCGGTGATGGTGGTGAACAAGGCGTTCGCGCGGATGTTCTCGCCGGATCATCACAACCCGGCCGCGATTGTGGGTACGAAGCTGATGGGCAATGGCGCGAACAAGTTGGCTGAGATCGTGGGCATCCTGGCGGACGAACATCAGTCCAGCATCGCGCAGCCCTCGCAACCGGAGATCTATCTTTGCATCCCGCAGATCACGCCGGAGTCGATTTACTACAGGACGTTGGACGAGACCGCGATGGATCTGGCGGTGCGGACGCGGGAGCCGGAAGCGGAGATGATCCCGCAACTGCGGGACATCCTGCGCCGGACGAGCCCGGAGCTGGCGAACTCGAAGATCACGACAATGGACCAGATTGTCGAGGACTCCTACGGAAGCCAGCGGCTGGCGGCGCATCTGCTGGAGATCTTCGGCGGATCGGCGCTGCTGCTGTGCATCGCCGGGCTGTACGGGCTGCTGGCGTATGTAGTGAATCAGCGGACGCGGGAGATCGTGGTGCGGATTGCGCTGGGAGCGCCAAGGACGAATGTGTTGTGGCTGGTGATGCGACAGGCCAGTGTGATGTTGCTGGGTGGCGTTGTGGTGGGCACTGGTCTGGCATTGGCTTCGGGAAAGCTGGTCGGCGGGTTTCTCTATGGGGTCAAGGCAAACAACGAATGGACACTGACAGGCGCAGTGGCTGTGCTGTTCGCATGCGGAATGCTGGCGGCATATCTGCCGGCGCGGCGCGCGGCGAGTGTAGACCCGATGCAGGCGCTGCGGACGGAGTGAGCGGATGGTTGCGCGTGCGAGGCGGATGTGGGCGAGAATGCGCGGTATGTTTCGCGACGGGAGCGAAGATGCCGAGCGTTCGCGGGAGATTGCCGCGCATCTGGCCTTGCTGGAAGAGGAATTTTGCGCGAAGGGGATGAGTGAAGCAGAAGCGCGGCGTCAGGCGCGGCTGAAGCTGGGGAATACGACCGTGATTCGTGAGGAGGTGCGGCAGATGAGTGGAGTTCCGTTTATGGAAAATTTGTGGCGGGATGTGGCGTATGCGCTGCGGCAGATGAAGAAGTCTCCTGGATTTGCGGTGACGGCGATTGTGACGCTCGCACTGGGAGTGGGGGTGAACACGGCCATTTTCAGCGTGGTGAACGGCCTCCTGTTCAGCTCGCTGCATATCCGGCAGGAGAGCCGGGTGCTGGCGCTCGGATTCAAGCAGAGGGGGGCGAACTGGAATCCGGAATTTTCGCAGCCGGAGTATCGCGATCTGCGCGATCAGACGAAGGGCGTCTTTTCCGGCGTGGCAGCGGAGCAATATGGGTTGGACGGCTTGAGCGTGGAGGGCAGCCGGCCCGACCGCATCTTTACGGACTACGTTTCGGGAAATTACTTTCAGACGCTGGGAGTGCGGCCATTGCTGGGTCGTTTCTTCCTGCCGTCGCAGGGTGAGACACCCGGCGCCGACCCGGTGATGGTGCTGAGTTACTCCTACTGGAAGCGGCATTTCGGGGGAGATCCCGGTGTCGTAGGCCGGCACGTGTCGCTCGATGGCCGCCCGATCACCATTATTGGGGTGGCGCCTGGCAGCTATAAGGGCGTGGTGACGCTGCTGGCCGTGCAGGCATATCTGCCGCTGGCAATGGTGGTGCCGGTGGAAAACGTTCCGATGGATGTGTGGAACAAGCGCACGGACAGAAATACATCCATCTATGGGCGTCTTGCTCCGGGTGTCACGGCACGCCAAGCCGATGCGACCCTGGCTGTGCTTGCCAACCGGTTCTCTTCTGAATATCCGAAATCTGAGAAAGATATGGAGGTGCAGGCCTTTCCGCTTTATCTGGCAAGAACGGGCAATCTGGACACGCGGGACACTATCGGCGTGATCTCAATGTTTTTCCTCGGACTGGCGGGACTGGTCCTGCTGCTGGCGTGCGTGAACGTGGCCAATCTGCTGATGGTGCGGGCGACGGTACGGGAGCGTGAGATGGTGATTCGCTCGGCGTTGGGGGCGGGGCGCGCGCGCCTTGTACGGCAGATGCTGACGGAGAGTGTACTGCTGGCAATGCTGGGTGGAGCAGCCGGCGTTGGCCTGGGCGTATGGGCCAGTTCGCTGCTCGGGTCAGTCAATCTGGAGACCGATCTACCCCTTTATTTTAACTTCGGATTCGACTGGCATGTGTTTGCCTATTCCGCAGGCATTGCTCTGATAGCCGGGGTGGTAGTCGGATTTCTGCCTTCGCTCAGGCTGGCGCGCGCCGACCTGAATCTTCTTCTGCGCGAAGGGAGCCGTAGTCTTGCCTCCGGCGGCGGACGGTTTCGCGATGCGCTGGTTGTGGTCCAGGTGTGCAGCGCGCTGGTGCTGCTGATTGTGGCGGGATTGTTTGCCCGCAGCCTGGTACAGATGGAGAATGTCGATCTGGGCTTCAACCCTGCGCACGTTCTGACGCTGACTACGGATCCAAGCGAGATTGGTTACAACGACGCACAGAGCCGGGACTTTTATAAGAGCCTGCTTGGGCGAATTCGCGCGCTGCCGGGCGTTGAGTCGGCAGCGACGGCAGGCGCGATTCCCATGGGCCTGATCGACAACACCGGCGATAGCGTTCATGTGAATGGTTATCAGCAACCGCCGGGGCAGGCTGCGCCGGTCGTTGGCTACAACGTGATTTCGACGGATTATTTCCGCACCATGCAGATTCCCTTGCTGGAAGGGCGCAGCTTTAGCGGTTCGGATGATGAGAAGGCTCCCTATGTGACGATTGTGAGCGAGGCGATGGCGAAGAAATTCTGGCCGCACGAGGACGCCATCGGCAGGACGTTCACGATGGGGAGAGATGCGGCGCATACGCTCAAGGTGGTTGGCGTAGCCAAGGACGCGCGCTATCACGATATCAACGGACCGATGGCACCGTATTTCTATGTACCGTATCTCCAGCATTACGCGCAGAACTCGCTGGAGTCGCTGGAATTGCGTACGGAAGGCAGCCCGGAGTCGATGATTTCCGAGATCGAGCGCGCCGTTCATGGAATGGCGTCGGCGCTGCCTGTATTTGAGGTGAAGACAATGCACCAGGCACTCTACACGCCGAACGGCCTGTTGCTGCCGGAGGTGGTCGCGGTGATGACGGGAATTATGGGCACGCTGGGGCTCATGCTCGCAGTGATCGGCGTATACGGCGTGTTGTCCTATGTAGTTAGCCGGAGGGTGGGAGAGATTGGCATACGCATGGCGCTTGGCGCGCAACGGGCGGACATCCTGAGGATGGTGTACCGGCAGGGGCTTTGGATTGTGGGCATCGGCCTGGCGATGGGGCTTGCCGCGAGCCTGGCGGTGGCGCATCTGCTGCGAAACATGATTACTGTGAGCGCGACCGATCCGCTGACCTATCTGGGCGTGTCGGCGGTGCTCACGGGGATTGCCCTGCTGGCCTGTTATATTCCGGCGCGGCGTGCGACGCGCGTGGAACCGATGCAGGCGCTGCGGATGGAGTAAGTCCCTTGACACGGCTTGATTCGGTACGCGATGCTAAAGTGCAGGCGTTCAGGCGGCCCCTGTGGGGGTGTGTCCGGGAGCCGAAAAGGAAGCAGCAGGCGCTGTTCGAAGCCCGACCGGTGAAAGAATCACCCTTTAACCTTGGGCCTTTCCTCAAGACATTTTGATGCAAGGGGCGCGAATTTACTTGATTTCGGTTCGCCCAAAAAGGATTGTGTGTTGACGACGCTACTTCTGGCTGCTCCGGCTGGCGGGTTCTTTTCGGGGGGCCTGGTCTCGCTGCTCCCGTTTGTGCTGATTATTGGTGTGTTTTACCTGCTTTTGATTCGTCCAAATCAGAAACGGCAGCAGCAGTGGCAGGAGATGCTGGGCAAGCTGAAGACGGGCGACAAGATTACGACCAGCGGCGGAATACGCGGCACAATTCTGGCGATCAAGGACGACACGATCCAGCTGCGGGTGGCACCGGACAATATCCGAATTGAAGTGGTCAAAAGCGCGATCGCTTCTGTAATAACCGACGAGGCGGCCAAGTAGCGAGAACCACGATAACCATGCGTAAGAATCTCACTCAAAAAACAATTCTGATTATTGCCGTGCTGGCGGTTTGCGTGCTCGGCATTACAGGCATTCCCGGCGGCTTCTCTGTGGCGGCGCTGAAGCAGTCGATTTTGAACCGTATCCAGCTGGGGCTTGACCTGAAGGGCGGCACGCACCTGGTGCTGCAGGTAATGGTGAACGAGGCCGTGGGCACGACGACGGACAGCGACGCGGAGCATATCAAGGAAGCGCTACAGCAGAACGGGATCACGTTCAGCTCCGTGCTGAAACCGGACGCGAAGAACCATCCTGAGGTGATCCAGATTAACGGGGTTTCTCTTGATCAGGGCAACAGCCTGCGCAGCCTGCTGGAGGGCCAGTACGGCCAGGAGTACGACATGAACTCCAATGCCGCCGGAACGACGTGGACGCTTACGATGAAGCCGAGCGCGATCGCGGACATCAGGAGCCGCGCGCTCACGCAATCGATCGAGGTGATTCGCACGCGCGTGGACTCACTGGGCGTGACTGAGCCGGTGGTGCAGGAGTACAACCTGGGCAGCGACCAGATTCTGGTGGAGCTGCCGGGCATTGATGATTTTTCGCGTGTGCGGAGCGTGATTCAGTCGACAGCGCGCCTTGAGCTGCACCTTGTGCTGGGTGGCCCGTATACGAGCCAGCAGGATGCCCTGAACCAACTGGGCGGCAGTGTTCCGTATGACGCGAAGCTGGTGCAGACGGCACCGGGGGTAAACCCCTCGGGATGGTATGAGATTCGAGCGGCTGCCGAGGTGGGCGGCACGGACATTCGCAGCGCCCGTGTAAGCACGAATCCAAACACGAACGAGCCGGAAGTTGACTTCTACCTGACGACGGCCGCTGGCGACCACTTTGCACAGTTCACGGCGGCGAACAAGGGCAAGCCACTGGGAATTGTCCTGGACAACAAGATTCGTGAAGTGGCGAACATCGAAGGGCAGATCCGCGATCAGGGCGAGATCAGCGGTGGCTCTATGACGGCGCAGGACGCCAGCGATCTGGCGATGTTGTTGAACACGGGCTCGCTTCCGGCCTCGCTGCACTACCTGCAGGAGAGCACGATCGGGCCGTCGCTGGGCGCGGACTCGATCCGGCAGGGCGTGACGGCTGCGATCATGGGCATGCTGGCGGTGCTGATCTTCATGCTCATCTACTACAAGGGAGCGGGGATCAACGCCGACCTGGCGCTCATTCTGAACCTGGTGATCCTGCTTGGGTTCATGGGCTATACGGGCTCGGTGCTGACGTTGCCCGGCATTGCGGGTGTGATCCTGACAGTCGGCATGGGCGTGGACTCGAACGTGCTCATTTTCGAGCGCATCCGTGAAGAGCTGCGCGCGGGCAAGAGTCCGGCGGCGGCGGTGGACCAGGGATTTTCGCATGCGTGGACGACGATTCTGGACACGCACGTGACGACGGTTGTTTCGGCGGCGATTCTATTCCTGTTCGGAACTGGGCCGGTGAAGGGATTTGCCGTGACGCTGACGGCTGGTCTCTGCGCGAACCTGTTTACGGCGGTGTTTGTATCACGCGTGATCTTTGATGCGCACCTGAACAAGAAGCTGCGGGGCGAGCCGATTTCAATTTAGGGACCGGCCCCTCGGCTTCGCTCGGGTCATGATCCAGGCAGCCGCGCTTCGCGCCTGGTGTGAGACGGTCAAGGGTTTCAGCAAGTTTTTAGAAAGTTTCGGGGCGGACGCCCCTGAGGAAACGAATTCGTGGAATTTTTTGGACAACCAAAGGTCGACTGGCTGGGGAAGAAGTGGTATTTCCTTGCGTTTTCGCTGATCTTCAGCGTGTCCGGGGTACTCTCGCTTCTGTTTTGGCATCACCTGCCGCTGGACGTGGACTTTACGGGCGGCACGGTGATCCGGGTGAAGTTTGCTCAGGCGCCGGACTACGGAAAGCTTCGTGCAGCGGTAGAGAAGGCCGGACTGAAAGATGCTCCGGTGGTGAGATACGGCCCGGCGGCCAACCATGAGGTCATATTTACGCTCCCCGAAAAGAAGACGAGCGAGTCAGCGCTGGATGCGGGCCGTGCGGCGATTGTTTCTGCCCTGACGAACAGCTACTCTGAGTCCGGCAAGGCAAACCAGGGCGCAGGCAAGCTGGACATGGACAACGTGAGCCGCAGCGCTCTGGCAGCCTGGCTGGAGCAGAAGGATCCTGAACATCTGGGCGTGGGCGACAACGCGACCGCGCGTTATACGCAGCAGGCGAACGCGATCGTTGACTATCGGGACAGGGAGCACAGCGGCATTATCGACAACATAGGCGACCTTGCCGGAGTGGTCGATCCGGCGGTGCTGAACGAGCTGAAGCAGGACACATATCTTTCAGGCTTCAGTATTCGGAATGTGGAGATCGTGGGGCCGCAGGTGGGCGCGCAGCTGCGGCACCAGGCGCTGGCAGCCACGCTTTACTCCCTGGCTGGAATGTTGATTTATCTGTGGTTCCGGTTTGAGCTGATTTACGGTGTGGCAGCGGTGGTAGCGGTGTTCCATGACACGATCATTACGGTGGGCGCTTTCTCGTTGAAGAATCAGGAGATTTCGCTAACGGTGATTGCGGCCATTTTGACACTGATCGGCTACTCGATGAACGACACAATCGTGGTGTTTGACCGCATTCGCGAAAACCTGCGCATGAGCCGCCGCGAGCCACTGGCAGATTTGGTAAACCGGAGCATAAACCAGACGCTTAGCCGGACGGTCCTGACCTCGGGCTTGACATTCCTGACCGTACTCTCGTTGTATATCTTCGGCGGCGAGGTCCTGCGCGGATTTTCCTTTGCCCTTGTCGTTGGTATATTAATCGGAACCTATTCTTCGATTGCGGTGGCGGCGCCGATGTTGGTGGCATATCAGGACTGGCGCGCGCGGCGCGGCAAGAGCACAGCGCTACCGGTGGGGAGGCGTTCAAAGGTGTAATTCCTGTGCGCAGCACGAAAGGGACGAGCTTTCGCGTTGCGGCCAGATTGTGATAGAAGGAATCACTCCTCTTTTTCACCAGCGAGGCGGGGTGCCGGCTGGGAATAAAAAAGAAGCTGAATCGGGAACAAAATCTCATCACTGTGGTGTCTATAGGTGGTAATAACGTTTTGCGAGTCAGAGGTAGGCCATGTTTGAAGATGCGCTGATGGAATCGGGCGGCAGGATCAAAACCAAGAGTAAGTACTTCGTCTGGGTCGGAATCATTCTGAACGGTGCAATCATCGCGACGATGATTCTGATTCCGCTGATTTATCCTGAGGCACTGCCGACTGCAGCCCTAACCACGCTGCTGGTTGCCCCGCCACCGCCGCCACCGCCGCCACCGCCTCCTCCACCGCAGGTGCATATGCAGAGGGTGGTGTCACAGATCATCAACAACCAGCTGACCGCCCCGACAAAAATTCCAAAGAAAGTCAGCATGGTGAAGCAGGAAGCTGCTCCGCCGAGCATGGCTGGCGTGGCCGGGATGGACGGGATGTCGGGCGGAAGCGCTAACGGCGTGATGGGTGGAATTCTGGGTGGACTCGGCCAAGGCGCGCCCGAGGTCAAGGCAGCACCCCCAAAGCGTATTGCGGTGTCAGCGGGCGTGATTGCCGGTAACAGGATTGGCGGTGAAGAGATCCGCTACCCCCCGATTGCAAAGGCTGCGCACATTCAGGGAACCGTGGTGCTGCAGGCGATGATTTCGAGGGAAGGCACGATCCAGGATCTGCGCGTGCTGAGCGGACCGCCGATGTTGCAGCAAGCCGCGATTGAAGCTGTAAGGACCTGGCGTTACAGACCCTACCTGCTGAACGGTCAGCCGGTGGAGGTGGAGACCCAGATCAACGTTGTGTTTAGCCTCGGCGGCTGATGCCCGAATTGTGCTTCGCCCGGCGAAGTGCAGTTTGCAGCCGCTACGTATTGTGAATTCCCAAGCAGTAACTCCCTAGGAGGAAAGATTCAAGTGATTCTCGCTCATCTTCACCAACTCGTTGCCCACACTTCCAGTATGGGCTTCTTTCAGGACGATCAATCCGTCGGCTTCGGCCCCATGGCCCTCTGGGCGCAGATGGGCTGGCTGGCCCGCGGCGTTGTATTCGTCCTGTTCATCATGTCGATCTGGTCACTGGCAGTCATGATCGACCGTTATCTCTACTTCGCGGCAGCCCGCAAGCAGTCGCGCGAGTTCGCACCCCGCGTTGCTGGCGCTCTGAAAGAGGGCAAGCTGGACGAAGCGGTCAAGGTTGCGGATCGGAACAAGAAGTCGCACCTGGCAGAGGTTGTGACTTCGGGCCTTCAGGAGTTCCGCAATTACGGCAGCGGCGGTGCGGTTACGGCGGAGCAGATCGAGTCCTCGAAACGGGCGCTTGAGCGTGCTGAAGCGATTGTGCACGCGAAGCTGAAGCGCGGTCTTGGCGGCTTGGCCACGATCGGCTCAACGGCTCCCTTCGTCGGACTGTTCGGAACGGTTGCCGGTATTCTGAAGGCGTTCGGACAAATCGCAGCACAGCACACGACAAGCATTTCGACGATTGCCGGCGGTATTTCCGAAGCTCTGGTGACGACGGCCATCGGGCTGGTTGTGGCCATTCCGGCGGTGTGGGCGTTCAACTACTTCACCAACAAGGTGGAGGCGTTCGACGTCGAGATGGACAACTCGTCGAGTGAGCTGATCGATTACTTCATCAAGCAGAGCCGCCGGTAACCGGCTCACTGCAGCGGAATTCACAACGCCGGGAGTGGGGCAGGCATGGCCCATTCCGCTCCCGGCGCAGGCTCTCCCAAGCTTTGAGCGCGGAACCGCAACTACGGAGTAAAGAATGGCACTTGCAAAGAGAGACGAAGGCAGCAAGGTAAACTCCAACATCAACGTGACCCCGATGGTGGACGTGATGCTGGTACTGCTGATCATCTTCATGGTTATCACTCCGCTGGCCGAGCAGAAGGTGAATGTGGACCTCGCGCAGACTGAGAGCGCTGTGGCCATGGACAATGCCAGCAAACAAGACGCAGTGGTGGTCGCCGTTACACGCGACAGCAAGGTCTATCTGGGGCAAGACCAGGTGACTATGGACACACTGGGTTCCAAAGTGGCCGACTTGCTGCAGAACAAGATGGACAAGACTGTGTATTTCCGCGCCGATGCGCGCGCGCACTACGGTACTGTGGAAGACGCGATTGACGCAGTCCGCACGGCGGGCGTGGAAGACGTGGGTCTGCTGACTGAGAACAAGCAGAACAACGAGCCTCCCTCGGGCGGCGCAGGCGAATAGCCGGAATTTTTTTGATGCCGGCCTGCTAAAGGACGGCGACGAGGTATTGACCTATGGCAATGAGTGTGGGTGGCGGCGGCGGACTAAACGCAGACATGAACGTGACACCGCTGATTGACGTACTGCTAGTGCTGCTAATCATCTTTATGGCGATCGTGCCGGTCACGCCGAAGGGCCTGGACGCTCTGGTGCCGCAGCCCCCGAAGAACAAGACGGCGCAGCCGAACCAGCAGACGGTGGTGCTACAGATTCTGGGCGGCGCGAATGGGCTGCCCAGCTACAAGATCAACCAGGATGACGTGCCCGTCAACCAGCTGCGAACGAGGCTGGATGCGATCTACTCGATCCGCGCGGAGAAGGTGATCTTCATTCAGGGAGATCCGAACCTGAACTTCCAGACGGTCGCGCAGGCGATCGACATCGCGCACGCCGTGGGCGTCGACCACATAGGGTTGATCACGCCGAAGATTGCGGCGGGCGAGTAAGAGCTGAAACGGCGCGGACTGATCGACACTGACCGCGCCGAAACTTTGTGGTTTGAGCGGCACAAGGTTGCAGAGCCGGGCAGACCGAGTACAATTACCGCGCGGGAGAACTTGACTTCCAGGCGGGCGTGAGGCATCCCGGCGAGTGGGCATGTCCGGCGATCGAAGGAGAACAAAGACAGAATGAACCGAATTGCACGCTTTCCGGTGATGACCGCAGCAACGCTGACGTTGCTGATTTCTGTGACCGGCTGCCAGAAACTCAAGGCCCGCGATCAGTTGAACAAGGGAGTCGAGGCGTACAAGAGCGCGAAGTACGAGGAAGCGATCGACCACTTTGAGCAAGCGGTAAACGACGACCCCAAGCTTCCGATGGCCCGCGCCTACCTGGCGACCGCGTATGCGCAGCAGGTCGTTCCTGACCTGAAGACGCCGGAGAACCTGAAGATGGCGAACCTGGCCGTTGAGAACTTCAAGAAGGTGCTGGTGGAAAGCCCAGACAACGTGAATGCGATGAAGGGTATTGCGAGCATCTACTTCAACGTTGACGATTACGATAATGCCAAGAAGTGGCAGCAGAAGGTGTTGCAAGTTGATCCGAATGACGCCGAGGCGGCATATACGATCGGCAGCATCGACTGGCGCGAGGCATATCGCAATGCTGTAAAGGAATTGAGGACGGTCGGCATGAACGACGACGGCGAAGGTAACGTCAAGATGCCGAAGAAAGTCTGTGAGGCGATTATCCAGGACAATACGCCGCTGGTGAACGAGGGCATCCAATTCCTCCAGAAGGCCGTTCAGATTCGCCCGAATTACGACGACGCAATGGTTTATCTCCAGCTGATGTATCGCCGCCAGGCTGATTTTGCCTGCGGGAACAAGGACCAGCTGAAGGACACAATGGCCCTTGTGGATCAATGGAGCTCGAAGGCCATGGCAACCCGCAAGGCCAATGAAGAGCTGAAGAACAAGCAAGCCGCTGGTGGCGTGACCATGCAGTAGTCTGGACTGAAATACACAAAGAGCCTCTGCATTGGCAGAGGCTCTTTTGTTTTCGGGTGGAGCGCGAAGCTCCACATATAATCACAGCATGAAGCAAGCGCTGAAGAGTGGCCGCGTTGCCGCAAACAGCTTCCGAGCCAAGGCGCTGGTGGGAGTTGTGATGGGCAGCAAGAGCGATTACGAGGTCCTGGCTCCCGCGATTGAAATTCTCAAAACATTCGGAATCCCGCATGAGGCGCGGGTGGTTTCCGCGCATCGCACGCCGGACTGGTTGTTCGAATATGCCGAGACGGCGGAGCAGCGCGGGCTACGCGTGATTATTGCCGGAGCCGGCGGGGCGGCGCATCTACCGGGCATGCTGGCGGCGAAGACGCTGGTTCCGGTGCTTGGTGTACCTGTTCCCGCGACGATGCTGAACGGGATTGATTCCCTGCTCTCGATTGTGCAGATGCCGAAGGGAGTTCCGGTGGGAACGCTGGCTATCGGGAAGCCGGGCGCAGCGAATGCGGGGCTGTTCGCGGCGGAGATTCTGGCGACGACGGATGCGGAATTGCGCGAGAAGCTGCGCAGGTGGCGCAAGGAGCGCAGCCAGGAAGTGCTTGCACAGGAGCTGGACTCGCAGGATTTGGGCCAATGAGCGGTGAGACGAAGTCTCAGTCTCAAGGCGTGCTGCTTCCGGGGTCGACCATTGGAATTCTAGGCGGGGGTCAGCTTGGGCGTATGACGGCGATGGCGGCGCGCGGGTTTGGGTATCGCGTGCAGGTGATGGATCCTGACCCTTCGTGTCCGGCGAGGTTTGTGGTGGACGCGTGCTTTGAGGGCGGGTGGAATGATGCGCGCGCGGCGGCGGACCTGGCGCGCGGCTCGGACGTGGTGACGCTGGAGATTGAGCAAGTGTCCATTGAGTGCCTGGAGGCAGCCGCAAAGTATGTGCCGGTGCGCCCGGGCGCAGGCGTGCTGCGGATGATTCAGGACCGGATTCGGCAGAAGAACTGGATTCGCGAGCACGGGTTTCCGCTGGGGGAGTATCGCGCGATTGAGAGTGAGGTTGATCTTGAAAAAGCTGTGGAGGAGATTGGGCCGAAGCTGTTTGTGAAGAGCGCGCAGGGCGGATACGACGGGCGCAGCCAGGTGAAGCTGGGATTTACGGATGCAACAACGTCTGCAAGTGTGAGTGCGGCTGAGGCGTGGAAGTTGCTGGGCGAGAAGCCTTGTGTGGCGGAGAAGGCAGTTGATCTTGAGAAAGAGATTTCGGTTATGGTGGCACGTGCGCCGAATGGCGAGACGAAGAGTTTTGCGAGCGCACTGAATCACCATGAGAGCCAGATCCTGGCCTGGAGCGTACTGCCGTCGTCAATCGAGCCCGAGTTGGAACGGGACGCGCAGCGGATTGCGTGCGGGATTGCGGATGCGGTGCGTCTGGAGGGGCTGCTGGCGGTAGAGATGTTTGTGACGAAAGACGGGAAGCTGCTGGTGAACGAGATGGCTCCGAGGCCGCACAACAGCTACCATGCGAGCGAGCGGGCGTGCGTAACGAGCCAGTTTGAGCAGGCGGTGCGGGCCGTGTGCAATTTGCCGCTGGGAGATGTCTCGATTGTGCAGCCTGCGGCGATTGCGAATCTGCTGGGCGATTTGTGGATTGATGATGATGGGCAGCGGCGCGAGCCGCGGTTTGACAAGGCGCTGGCGGTGCCGGGCGTGAGGCTGCATCTGTACGAGAAGCACTCACCGCGTCGCGGGCGGAAGATGGGGCATCTGTCGGCGGTGGGCGCGACTCCGGATGAGGCGGTGCAGCGGGTGCTGGAGGCGGAGAAGCAGTTATAAGGCCGCCAGCTAAAAGCCGGTCAGTCGATAAAGCGGTCAGTTAAGAAGCGGTCAGCGGGGGCTTGTCGTCCTCGCTTTCGGTGGTCGAACAATCGGAATCCACATGCCGAATTTTGCGGCCATCGGGTTAGGAACCCAAACATCCGAAATACGCGGTCCCCTGCGAATCTGTCAAGGTTGATGGTTTGATGCTGGGCGATTTTACGTAAAGCGAAAGCATCCCCGACGACATGCACGTTCATCGGGATCCATCCTCAATTGCCACTGTGTAACCAAAAAGTTAACTGGCAGACTATTAGAATCGCATTCCTCATCTCTGGCGATTCTGGTATCGCAGCTCGTACATTTCCTTCGCTTCCGGGACATATTCACCGAACATGGTCCAAAGATAGTCGGCGGATTGTGCATTGCCGAGCTTGCAGTGGGTGTCGATTTCGGTCGCGACCGCGAGCACGATCACTGCCATTACTCCGATTGCGTGTCCTCGAAATTGAGGCAGAAAGCGGTCGTCAACCATCTGCTTCGCTTCGCCCCCGACATCGTTCGCGACGAGTACTGGCCAGACCCTCAATAGGCCCGCGAAGCTCAAGTGCGACTGCGCCGAAAGCTCACTGTACACCCACTTATCGAGGTACCGCAGGTAGTCCCGGCTCTTGGTCTGTTCGTTCTTCAGCTTGAATGGGTGTTTCCAATAGGGGATCAACTTCGGATCCTTTACTTCTTCCTTCGTTATCTGCATGTCTTCGACAATCTTCTTAAGTTCATCGTCGACGATGTTGAAGTAATCCCTCCATTCGCTTTCACCCGAGAAGCTCGTCTTATACAGATGTTGCATGTCGCGAAGCTCGCGGTATCCGGCACGCTGATATGCGTTCGCCCTTGGCACGAGTTCATCGAGCATGTACACGATGGTGCAGAGAATATCAACTAGTTGCCGATTGACCGTCGGGACTACGAGAACGTATTTAAGGTCGCGCTTTGAGTCTTCCGGCGTGTCGGCCGCCAAATATCGCATCGCGCAGTACGAGTTGTTTGCAAAATTCAAGAACACGCGGAGCAGAGAAAAACAGCGCTCCATCGCGCGATGCCCGCGGTGGAACGACTCCTGCGCTCTTCTTTCGAGATCTCGGTTGACATTGAGGAGAAAGCCATCGAGCTTGTTGTTGACAAGGCCGAAATCAAATCCCCTAAGGGGCTTGAGCGGAATCTGTCCTGGCCTTTTCTTTGATCGTGGCATACCCTCACACCGATGGACAAAAAGAGTCATGCAGATAGTAGCTTCCAGAATACCTGACAACTGATAAGTACTCCTAAGTCGGCAGGGCTTCAGTTATCGGCTACTGCTCAGTCGCAGGTTTGCGCTGTCAGGCCGACGCGCTTGTTGTTGAGCTTAGGTCGGGTTTTCGGGTGCCTGTGACGTTGCTTGTTCTGGATGGATGTGGGTCTGTGGATTCAAACCCACTCGCTGGCAGCTTGCCCGTTCTGATGACCGGTTATAGAAAAACGCAAAGGGCAGGCTTGAAGCCTGCCCTTTGACGTTGGGTTTCGGTTTGATTATCCGATGTCTTCTGACCAGTTTTCGAGGGTCTTTTTGAGCTCGGCCATGAACTTACCAGCGTCGGCTCCGTCGATGATGCGGTGGTCGAAGCCGAGGGTGAGGTGCAGGAAGTGGCGGATGGCGATGGAGTCGGTTACGTCGGGCGCGGTGACGACGGCCGGCTCCTTGAAGAGTCCGCCGACGCCGAGGATGGCTGACTCGGGCTGGTTGATGATCGGCGTGCCGAACTGCTCGCCGAAGATGCCGGGGTTGGTGATGGTGAAGGTTCCGGAGCCAACTTCGTCGGGCTTGAGCTTTTTGCCGCGGGCGCGCTCGGCGAGATCGGCGATGGCGCGCGCGATGCCGAGGAAGTTCTTCTCTTCGGCCTGCTTGATGACGGGAACGATGAGTCCCCATTCGAGTGCGACGGCGATGCCGATGTTGATGTTTTTGGGGTAGCGGATGGCGTCACCTTCAATCTGCGCGTTGATGATGGGCATTTTGCGCAGGTTGGCGATGACGGCGCGGGTGATGAAGGGCATGTAGGTGAGCTTGATGCCGTTGCGCTGCTCGTACTTGCTCTTCTCTTTTTCGCGGAGCTTGACGATCCTGGTGAAGTCCACCTTGAAGACGGTGTGGACGTGCGCGCTGGTGTGCTTGGAGTCGACCATGCGCTGCGCGATGATGGAGCGCATTTTGGACATGGGGACGAGCTCGCCGGGCTCGGGTATGGGAGCTGCGGGTACAGCAGGCGCTGCCGGGGCAGGAGCGGATGGAGCAGGGGCAGGAGCAGCGGCCGGTTTCGCCGGGGTGCCGCTCATGTAGCCGAGCACGTCGTCCTTAGTGATGCGTCCTCCGGCGCCGGTGCCGGGAACCTGCGCGAGGTCGATGTTGTTCTCGCGGGCGATTTTGCGTACGAGCGGCGAGGAGCGGACATGCTCGGCTGATGCTGAGGCGGGAGCCGGAGCTGCCACTGGAGTGGGCGCGGGAGCTGTTGCGGCTGGTGCTGGTGCAGCAGCGGGCGCTGGGGCCGGTGCTCCGGCTGTGCCACCGATGACGGCGACGACGGTGTTGATCTGCACGGAGCTTCCGGCGGGAACCTTGATCTCGCTGAGGGTTCCGGCGGCGGGCGACGGGATTTCGGCGTCGACCTTGTCGGTTGAGATTTCAAAGAGGGGTTCGTCGCGCTCGACGGTATCGCCGACCTGTTTAAGCCACTTGGTGATGGTGCCCTCGAAAATGGATTCACCCATCTGCGGCATAACAACTTCGGTGCCGGGGCCTGCTGCGGCGGCGGGTGCGGCTGGTGCTGGTACAGCGGACGGTGCTGGAGCTGCAGAAACCGGGGCATCAGCCCTGGGCGCGGAGGCTGGCGCAGATGCAAGAGCAGAAGCGGCGAAACCGGCATCGTCGATGACAGCGACGACGGTGTTTACCTGGACCGTGTTGCCGTCGGCGACTTTGATCTCTTTGAGTACGCCGGCAGCGGGCGAGGGAATTTCGGCATCCACCTTGTCAGTGGAGATTTCAAACAGTGGCTCGTCGCGCTGGACGGAATCGCCGGGCTTCTTCAGCCATTTGGTAATGGTTCCCTCAAAGATTGACTCGCCCATCTGGGGCATGACTACGTCCGTCGGCATCGAATTCCTTTCCCTGCTCGGTGAATAATCGAGTTGCAAAAGTCTGCGGCGCGCGGAAATACGCGCAATCTCTGATTATAAAGCGAAGAAGCGGGCGGCGTTCAGAGCCACTTGATATAAGAAAATATGGGCGCTTCTATCCATAACATTGAGCTGACGCTGCTGGTGCTGGTAACTCTGGTGGCGCTGCTGGCGGTGTTTGCCCAAAAGCTGAAGACGCCGTATCCGATCATTCTGGTAATCGGCGGCCTTGTGTTGAGCTTCTTCCGAGCGGTCCCGCATGTCTCGCTGAATCCGACATTTGTTTTTCTGGTGATTTTGCCGCCGCTGGTTTTTGCCAGTTCGCTGAACACCCCATGGGGAGAATTCCGGGCCAATCTGGGCATCCTTCTGATGCTGGGGCTTGGGCTGGTGGGGTTCACTGTGGCTGGGATCGCGTTATTTGCGCACTTCCTGATCCCAGGCTTCGACTGGAAAAGCGGCGCGGTGCTGGGGGCTGTGCTCTCCACTACGGACGTGATTGCCGTAGCTGCGGTGGCGACCCGGGTCGGGCTGCCTGAGTCGCTACTGTCAATCATCGAGGGTGAGAGCCTTGTTAACGACGGGACTGGCCTCCTGGCGCTGCAGTTCACGACGGCGATGGTGGTGTCGGCGAGCATTCCTTCGTTCATCGGGGGAGTGGGCCAACTCATTTGGTTGATGCTGGGCGGCATTGCGGCAGGGCTTCTGATCGCGTGGCTGGTGACACACTTTGACCGGCTGCTTGTCCGCAGGTTTCCGGCATCGAGCGAGCTGCAGATTCTGGTTTCGCTCGCGACTCCGTATTTTGCGTATTTGTTGGGCGAGTCGCTGCATGCGTCAGGAGTTCTGGCGACGCTGGCATGCGGGCTTTATGTGGGAAGGACGGCGCCGGAGGCGCTGAGCAGCCGGGCCAGAGTGGATGCGCATGCGGTCTGGAACATGATCGACTTTGTATTGAATGGGCTGGTTTTCATCGTGATCGGGCTGCAGCTCCCGACGATTCTTGACGGAATTCGACCAAACAACGGGCACGGGCCACTGGATTGGCCGCGGATGCTGACGGAAGCTGTCCTGGTGTTCGGGATTCTGGTTGTGCTGCGGTTGTTGTGGATGTATCCGGGCGTGTATATCGCGCGGTGGATCAGGGTGCATGTGCAAAAGCAGCAGGTGTCTCGGCAGAACCCACGGGAGTTGGTGGTGATGGCATGGAGCGGGATGCGCGGCGTGCTGACGCTGGCCGCAGCGCTTTCGCTGCCAGTGCTGACCAACCGCGGCACGCGGTTCCCCGCGCGGGAGGAGATTATCTTTCTGGCATTCGCGGTGATTCTGGCGAGCCTAGTGGGACAGGGGCTTACGCTGCCGGCGCTAATTCGCAAGCTGGGCCTCGCAGAGCCGGAAGCGGCGCGGCAGGATGCCCTGGAGGCGCGACGCGAGATGCTGCACTTTGTGTTGCGCACGCTGCACGGGATCGATACTTCGAAAGATGACACGGAAGCGAAGGCGGTTGATCAGCTGATACGGATGTATAACCAACGCCTGCAGGGACTGAATGGCAATGCCCAAACGGAAGACGAGGCACAACTGGAGCGGAAGTACCGCGAACTGGAGACAATGATACGCGCCGAGCAGCGCGGAGAGCTCGCGCGGCTGCGTGTGGAAGGCCGGTTCCGCGAGAGCACGCTGCGGGAAATTGAACGGGAGCTGGATTTGATGGAGTTACGCTGGGTCGATTAGGGCGCGAAGCACAAAAATCACGCACGGCGCTGTCGTCGAGTCGAAGCGGCAAGAATTGCCCGGCCAATGAAGCCGACGGGGCGGCAGAGGTGGAGCGTTCAGGCAGCCGTGCGAGGCGGAGCCTTAAACTCGATCTCTTCAGTTTGCTCAGTTTTGCGGACAGATGGCTCGAAGTTCAGAAGAGGCAGCTGTCTCACGTCAGTTGAACCAGGCGACCCACCACCAGCATTCGCGTAGGCCGGCGGCAGCAGAGAATCAAGGCGTTGCAGTACCCAGGAGACAAAATCCATAGAGCCCTCTCAGGCTTGAATTTGGGGAGGTATTGCCGGGTATTCGCCGATTACCAGCAACCAGTGGGTAAAAATCTGGTGGCCAGAATTACTTCTGCATAAGTCCGCGGATAGGACTGAACAGACAACCCCGCGAACCCCGATACCCGATGTACAACAAGCATAGGCACCAAACTGAGGTACGTCAATGATAGAAATCGAAATCTCAGATAAAAAAGCAAAATTGTTGAAGGGTCTCACTTTACGGTGTCGCGGAGCACAGCCATGGCGGCGTTGCGTCCGTTGATAGCGATGACAGATCCCCCTGGGTGGGTGCAGGCTCCGCAGAGATACACGCCGGGAATGGGCGTGCGCGCAGGTAAACGCCGTGACCACATATAGTTAGGCAGGCATGCGCCCTGAAATATGTGTCCGCCGGTCAGGCCAACCTTGGCCTCGATGTCGGGAGGGCCGAGCACCTGGGCATCGATGACGGCGGTGTCCAGATTCGAACAGAAGCGACCGATGGAGTTGAGGGCGAGCCAGCGGATTTCGTCGCGGCGGGTATCCCACGAGCCTTGAACGAAGGTATAGGGGACGTACTGGGCAAAGACGCTCATGGTGTGCTGCCCGGAGGGGCAGACGGTGGGGTCGTGCGCGCTTTGGAAATAAAGCTCGCACCAGAGGTGATCCGCGACTTCGCCGCGTTTGGAGGCAGAGAAGCTGCTTTTCCACTCGTGTTTGGTGAGCGGGGCGTTGATCTGGCCGAAGTGGTGCGGCTGGCTGGTACCGGGACGAGCTATGAAGTTTGGCAACTCGTGCATGAGCACGTTGAGCTTGACGGTGCAGCCCTCGATGGGGACGGACTCGACCTGTTCGCGCCAGGCGGGCGTGGCGGAGTTGCCAAGCATGGCAAGGGTGCGTCGCGGGTCGGCATTTGAGACGACGATGGGCGCGGAGATTTTCTCGCCGCATTCGAGCAGGACTCCTTCGCCGGGAAGGATTTGCGCGACATGGACTCCGGCGGCGACGGTGGCTCCGGCTTCACGGGCGGCGTCGCAAAGATAAAAGGAAACCATGCCCATGCCGCCATGCACATACCCCCACATGCCGGGCATTCCGCCGAGGCGGCCGGAGGCGTGATGGAAGCGGATTGAGGCGGTGCCTGGATCGAAGGGGCTGGCGTTGGTGCCGATGACTCCCTGACCGAGAAGGGCGACCTGAAGGCGCTCGTCGGTGAGGTAGTGCTCGAGAAACCCGGCCATGGACCAGTGGAAGAGGACATTGCGGGCCTCGGTGTCGGAGCCGAGGCGGGCGTCGATTTCGTCGGGCGATGGTGCGTCGCCGATCCAAAGATCGCGTTCTCCCACGGGGCGGAGCGCGTTGCGGAGGCGGCGGATGACGTCACAGAAGGCGCGCCAGCCTTCGAGATCTTGCGGGGCAAAGCGGCGGATTTCGTCGTCGCACTTCGCGTCGTCGTCCCAGAGCTGGACGCTGGAGCCGTCGAGGAAGGGCACGAAGAGGCCGTTGACGGCGGGAGTCCAGCGGAAGCCGCGCGCGGGCAGGCCGAGTTCTTCGATGACGAGCGGATGGAGAAGTCCGGCGAGATAGGCGCAGGGCGACATGCGCACGCCGGGGAAGGGCTCTTCAATGGTGCAGGCTCCGCCGATGCGCTCACGGCTCTCGAGCACGAGCACGCGCTTGCCGGCGCGGGCGAGGTAGGCAGCGCAGGTGAGACCGTTGTGTCCCGCGCCGACGATGACGGCGTCCCAGGAGCGGGCGGCGAGTTCGCGGATGGGAGCGGATTGTCCGATGAGGCCAAGCACGGCTGCAGTGGGCGAGGACAAGGGTGGAGTCTCCGAAGAAAACAGTATCTACGATTGTGTGGGCATCAGTGTTGCAGCGCGGGCCTTTTTACGCTCAGCGATGACGTAGACGATGACGCCTGCGCCGATGAGGACGGCGGTGGAGCCGATGACTTTAAAAACAGCGAGGGCCCTGTTGGACTCGTCGGCCCCTGGGATGACGGAGAGCACGAGAGTGAGGGTAGTGCTGAGAAGGCCAATGGAAGCGAGCGCGATGGCGACGGGACGGCCGCCGGGAACGCGGATTGCCCCGGGGCTAAGGGGACGTTTCTGGAGGCGGATCTGGGCGGCGAAGAGAAAAAGATAAGGGATGAAGTAGCTGAAGATGGACATGCTGACGAGCACGTCATAAGCTCCGCGCACGGATGCTCCTGCCTGACCGAGGGCGGCGGTAATAATTCCCGCGACCCCGTAGAAGCCGATGGCAACCCACGGCGTGCGAAAGCGCGGGTGGATGTGTCCGAAGACGCGGGGCAGGTAGGCATCGATTCCGGCGACGAAGGGAAGGCGCGAGGTGGAGGAGAGAAAGGCTGCGGCTCCGCCGACCATGTTGAGCGAGATGAGAAGTGCGACAGGAGCTGCGAGCCAGCCGACATGCATGCGCGCGGATAGTACGAGCATTCCGTGCATGAAGCCGTTGACGCCGTCTACGGCATGGGAGGGCAGTGCGACCAGCAGAGCAATGCTTCCGGCAATGTAAGCGGCGGCGATGATGACCCCACTGGTGAGCAGCGCGCGGGGAATATTGCGGCGTGGGTTCTCGATTTCGTCGCCCATGAAGGAACCGGCTTCGCATCCGGCGAAGGCGAAGAAGATGGTGGACCAGAAAACAGCATTTTTGAAGTCGAGGTGCGGGGCGAGCTCATGCGCGTGGAAGACGGTGGCCGAGCCGAAGCGCATGGCCGAGACGACGGCGAGCAGGATGAGCAGCGCGATGGGCAGGACGCTGCCGGCAGAGCCGATGTTATTGAGCCACTTTCCCGCGTTGGCGCCGATGATGTTGGTCACGGTGATGACGGCGAGCCAGGAGAGCGTGAAGAGCAGATAGTAGCGGCTGTCGTGCGCGAGATGCTGCCCGCGGGAGCCGAAGCCGAAAAGCGCAGCGCCTGCGCCGAAGTAGAGGACCGAGGCAAAGAAAGGCAAGTTGCTCATCCAGTAGGCCCAGGATGTGATGAATCCGGCGAATGGGCCGAAGGCTTCGCGGGTCCAGACATAGAGGCCACCTTCATCGGGATAGCGGGAGGAAAGCTCGAGGACAGAACCGGCGAGGGGGATGAAGAATCCGATGAGGGCTACGATCCAGATGAGAAGTGTGCTGGGGCCGGCGGCGGCCGCTGTGGATACCCAGCGAACGCTGAGCGCGCTGACGATGTAGAAGAGCGTAAGGTCGCGGAAGCGGAGGGAACGCTTGAGCGCCGGCTGGGCCGGGGCTTCAGTCATGCGAAGCAGAGTACAGGAAGGCGTGGAGATGCGGGAAGAATAATCTAAGCGTGCGCTTGAGCCTACCCGCGTTGTAAATACCATGGGATGTTGATGACCAGGATGCGCTGATTTCCCTTGACCAGCAGCATGAGCTTGAGCAGGTTGGCGCGCTGGTTGTGCAGCAGGTTTTCCCACCAGTGCCTGACGACCAGCTCGGGAACGAGGACGGCAACCTGGCGGCGACCGAGGGCCTTTTCCTTTTCGAGGACGAAGTCGGTGAGAGGCGCGAGGACGAAGCGATAGGGCGATTGCAGGGTCACAAGCTCGGGAACCTTCATTCCGGCCGCCCGCAGCGGGTCGGCAATCTTTTGCTCCCATTCATCGCAGACGCTCGTGCCGTGGTCGTCGGCGGTCTGAACGTGGACGGCAATGATGTCGGGAGATAACGAGAGCGCGAAGCGTAGCGCCTTTTCGGTAATGCGGCTCCACTTATCGAGAGGAATGACGACCAGCGGCGGCTGCAAGTTCTCGACGTTGAGCGGTTTGGGTTCGGCAAGCTCGCGGGCGACGCGGCGATAGTGGCGGCGGGTGGCTGTCATGGCCAGAATCAGCAGCGGGATCAACAGAGCGGTGACCCAGGCGCCGTCGAGAAACTTTGCCGTAAGCACGACCAGCAGCGTGATGCCAGTGGCGATTGCGCCAATGCCGTTGACAGCCGTTCGCACCTGCCATGCAGGACCACGCTTGCGCCACCAGTGAACCACCATGCCCGCCTGCGAGAAGGTGAAGGCCATAAACGCGCCGATGGCGTAGAGCGGAATGAGGCGGTCGGTGACGCCACCGAAGAGTATGAGCAGTGCGCCGGTGAGTCCCACCAGCGCGTAGATGCCGTAGGAGTACAGAAGCCGGCGTCCACGCAGGATGAAGACGTGCGGCAAATAATCGTGGAGAGCAACGGAGCGACTGAGGCGGGGAAAGTCGGCAAAGGCGGTATTTGCCGAGAGCGCGAGGACGAGCAGGATGGAGCCGATGGCGAGGTAATAGAACCATCCGCGGCCCATGACCGCCGCGGTGAGTTGCGACAATACGCTCTGGTAGCCGGGGGCGTTGGGGTCGGTTGCGCCGATGCCGTAAGCATGGCAGAGAAGCGCGATCCCGGCGAGGAGCGCAATTAACAGAGCGATGATGATCGTCAGCGCACGCCTGGCGTTTTTGGTCCGCGGTTCGCGAAAGGCCATGACGCCGTTCGAGACGGCCTCTACGCCGGTCATTGCAGTACAGCCGCTGGAGAAGACTTTGAGCACCAGCCAGATGGTCAGCATTGCCGTGGCAGGAGGCAAAACCGGCGGAGGGGCAATTGGGTGTGGGTGTCCGCCGCTTATGAGCGTACGCACGAGGCCGACGACGATGACCGTGAGAAGCGTACCGACGAAAAGATAGGTTGGGACGAGGAAGACGATGCCTGTATCGTGCACGCCGCGCAGGTTGATCAACGTGAGGATGACCAGAATCGCCAGGCATATCGCAAGCGTGTGCGGCTGCAGTCTGGGCGCAGCGGAAACGAGCGCGCCCACTCCAGCCGAGATACCAACGGCAGTGGTGAGGACGTAGTCGATCATGAGCGCGGCGGCGGCGAGCAGGCCGGGGCCATTGCCCAGGTTTTCCGTGGCGACGGTGTATGACCCGCCGCCATGCGGATAGGCTTCAATGGTCTGCCGGTAGGAGAAATAGAGGATTACAAGCAGAGCCAGGATGGCCGCGGTTACGGGAATGATCAGGTGAAGACCCTGCAGTCCCAGCGGGATCATGAGGGTCAGCGCCGCCTCAGGCCCGTACGCTGCGGAACTTAGCGCGTCGAGGCCGAAGATAGGGATTCCGGCTGCGGGGCCAATTTGTTCAGCCCGTTCTTCACCGGACGCCAGCGGTTTGCCAAAGAGCAAATCGAGGATCTGCATGCATTTTTGCTAAGCGAATGAGCTTACTGCTGCCTAAGATGCTAACGCAGTGTTTGAGACGGTCTGGTGAAAAATGAGCCTATCCGCGCTGGAGGTACCAGGGGATGTTGATGACGAGGATATTCTGGTTGCCCTTGACCAGCAACATGAGCTTGAGCAGATTGGCGCGCTGGTTGTGCAGCACATATTCCCACCAATGCTTGACAACAAGCTCGGGGACGAGGACGGCAATTTGCCGGGTGCGGGAGTCTTTTTCCTTTTCGAGGATGAAGTCGAGCACTGGAGAGAGCACGAAGCGGAAGGGCGATTTTAGATTGATGAGCTGGGGCACGGGTCTGCCGGCGGCACGCAGGGGAGCGGCGACTTTATGCTCCCAGTCATCGCAGATGCTTTTGGTGTCGGTGTCAGAGGTTTCCACGTGAACGGCAATAATATTTGTAGACATAGAGAGCGCAAAACGGAGGCCCTTTTCCGTGATGCGGCTCCAGCGATCGAGAGGAATGATGATCAGCGGGGGCTCGAGCTCTTCAACATTGAGCGGGTTGGGCTCGGCGGTTTCGCGGTTGACACGAAGATAGTGCCGGTGCACCGCGGCCATAAAAAAGATGAGCAGAGGGACGAGCACCGCTACGAGCCATGCGCCTTCGATGAACTTGGCAACGAGGACGACGAGCAGCGTAAGTCCAGTGGCAATCGCTCCAAAGCCGTTCACGGCGGCATGACGCACCCATCCCCTGCCCCTGCGTCTGTACCAGTGAACGACCATGCCTGCTTGCGAGAGGGTGAAGGCCAAAAACACGCCAATAGCGTAGAGCGGGATGAGGCGGTCAGTAATGCCGCCAAAGAGGATGAGGATAATCGTCGAGAGAAAGACGAGCGCGTAGATTCCCCAGGAGTGCAACAGGCGGCGGCCCCGCAGCAGGAAGATATGCGGCAGATAGTTGTGCTCGGCGATAGCTTTGGCGAGGCGAGGAAAATCCTGGTAAGCAGGATTGGCGGCAAGCGAGACAGCAACCAGCACCGTGCCCATGGTGAGGTAGTAGAACCAGTTGCGTCCGAGAACGGCGAAAGTGAGCTGCGAGAGCACGCTTTGGTAGCCGGGGCTGTCAGGCACAGTTGCGCCTACGTGATAGATGCGGCACAGCAGCGCGATACCTGCGAGCAGAGCGGATAGCAGCACGACGATGAGCGTGAGCGTGCGCTTGGCGTTGGTGGTGGTGGGCGCGCGGAAGGCCATGACGCCGTTGGAGGTGGCCTCGATGCCGGTCATGGCCGTGCAGCCGCTGGCGAAGACCTTGAGCAGCAGCCAGATGCTGATCACTTCCGTCGCTTTGGGCAGTGCAGGAGGAGCAACGACCGCATGAGGATGGCCGCCGCTGAGGAGTGCGCGCGCCAGACCCACGAGGATGACGATCAACAGCGTGCCCACAAACAGATATGTGGGGACCATGAACGCTATGCCAGCGTCGCGCACGCCGCGCATGTTAATGACCGTGAGTATGAACAGGATGGCGAGGCATATGGCCAGGGTGTGCGGCTGGAGTGCGGGCAGGGCGGAGACGAGGGATTCAACTCCGGCGGAGATACTGACGGCCACGGTGAGCACGTAATCGACCATGAGCGCGGCTGCAGCGAGCAGGCCGGCGCCGTGGCCCAGATTGTCAGTGGCGACGGTGTATGACCCGCCGCCGCGAGGATAAGCCTCAATGGTTTGCCGGTAAGAGAAGAAGACAATGGTCAACAGGATGATGATGGCGGTCATCACCGGCAGGACAAAGTGAAGACCGCCGACGCCCAGCGGAATGAGCAGCACCAGCGCGGCTTCCGGGCCGTACGCCGCAGAGCTTAGAGCATCGATGCCGAAGAGCCCCAAGCCAGCTGCCGGGCCAATCTGCTCTGCGCGTTCATCACTTGTGGCCAGGGGCTTACCGAACAGCAAATCCAGAATCTTCATTCAGACTCAATCAGGGCAAAATCTTCAACGCCTTCGATGCTAACGCAGGATTTGCCGAACACCAGAGCTTTGTTCGCGGCTTTTTGTTGTATTCCTCAACTTGCTAAACTGAATCCACGCTATGAGCACCGCATTGAGCCTGTCACCGGAGATTCTTGCCAAATACGAACCCGTCATCGGGCTCGAAGTGCATGTGCAGCTCTTGACCGAGACAAAGGCCTTTTGCGGCTGCATGAACCGCTTTGGTTCGGCTCCCAATACGAACATTTGCCCGGTGTGCCTGGGGCTGCCCGGCGCGCTTCCGGTGCTGAACGAGCGCGCGGTGGAGTTTGCCACGCTGGCGGCGCTGGCTATCAACTGCGAGATTCGCGAGTGGTCGATTTTTGCGCGGAAGAACTACTTTTATCCCGACCTGCCCAAGGGCTACCAGATTTCGCAGTTCGACAAGCCGCTGGCCGAGCACGGATGGATCGAGGTTCCGACGCCGGAGGGGGCGAAGCGGATCGGCATTACGCGGCTGCACATGGAAGAGGACGCGGGCAAGAGTTTGCATGACGGGTTTCCGGACTCTGCGACGCGGACGTATGTGGATGTGAACCGCTGCGGGACTCCGCTGGTGGAGATTGTGAGCGAGCCGGACATTCGCACGCCGGATGAGGCATATGAGTACCTGACGCGGCTGAAGGAGATCTTGCTGTACACGGCGGTGAGCGACTGCAACATGGAGGAAGGCTCGCTGCGCTGCGACGCAAATGTGAGCGTGAGGCTGAAGAGTGAGACCAGGTTCGGCACCAAAGCGGAAGTAAAAAACGTAAACAGTTTTCGTTTTATTCGCGCGGCGCTGGAGTATGAGATTGAGCGCCAGGTGGAAGTGCTCGAGAGCGGCGGGCGCGTGGTGCAGGAGACGCGGCTGTGGAATGCAAATGAGGGCAGAACGTATTCCATGCGCTCAAAGGAGCAGGCGCACGATTACCGATATTTTCCCGAGCCGGATTTGCCGCCGCTGATTGTATCGGCGGAGCGGCAGGCGGAGATTCGCGCGCGGATGCCGGAGTTGCCCGAGGCGCGGCGGGCGCGCATGATTGCCGAGTATGACATTACCGAGCAGGACGCGGCGACGCTGACGGCGACACGCGAGTTTGCCGATCAGTTTGAGACGGCGGCACGGGCGGCGAAGAGTCCGAAGCGCGTGGCCAACCTCGTGCAGAGCGAACTGACGAGCCGGCTGAAGGCAAAGGGGCTGGAGCTGGAGCAGTCTCCGATTACGATGAAAGGCATTGCGCAGGCAGCGGACCTTCTCGATGACGGCAAGATCAATTCCAAGCAACTGAAGCAGTTGTTCGATATCGCCTTTGAAAAGGGCGAAGACTTCGGGGTGGTCTACGAGCGGGAGAAGCCGCAGCAGATCAGCGACACAGGCGCGATCGAAAAGATGATCGATGAAGTGATTGCCGCGAATCCAAAGCAGGTTGAGCAGTACCGCAGCGGGAAGAAGACGGTGTCAGCGTTCTTTGTTGGCCAGGTGATGCGGTTGTCGAAGGGGCAGGCGAATCCGGCGTTGCTGAACGAGCTGGTGGTGAAGAAGTTGGAGAACTAGAACTCTCGATAAGCGACCGGGGGACGGGCTTGATTGTTAGGCGTGCTTGCGCTGGAGTTGTCGGTAGCATCCTTCTTTTCGGATCTTCGGGAATCTGCGTTGGTCAGAAGAGGCAGGTCACAGAGCCTAGACAAGCAAGTTATAAGTACGACACTCCGGGTACCAAATTAGAAGGGATGCTGACCGAGCGCAAAGTCTATGGACCGCCGGACTATGGCGAAACCCCGAGCGTGGATGCGCACGTATCCATTTTCATTCTGAGGCTGGCGCACGCGATCACAGTTGACCCAACAGCGAATGCTGAGACTAATGGCAGTGCAAATCTGGACCCGGTTAAGGACATCCGTGAAGTGCAATTATTCGTTAGCCTCCCGATGACAGCAGAAGTGCGGAAACTGGCTGGCCGGGGTGTTGTGGCCACCGGAACCTTGAATGAATCTGTTACGGCGAGCCAATACACAAAAGTTTGGCTGGCTGCGACGAGACTCAGTCCTAAGTAACGGTTTCTCGCTCATTTTTTCAAGGTGCGGTGGCCGATGTCGCGGCGGTAGTACATGCCTTCGAAGTGAATCTTTGCCATGGCGTCGTAGGCGCGGTGGAGGGCGGCTTCGAGTGTATCGGCGGTAGCGGTGACGGCAAGAACGCGTCCGCCGTTGGTGACGATTTCGTTGCCGACGAGCGCGGTTCCAGCGTGGAAGACGACAACGCCGGGGAGGCTGGAGGCTTCGCTGAGTCCGGAGATTTTGTATCCGTTGGTGTAGCTGCCGGGGTAGCCTCCAGAGGCGGCGACGACGCAGGCGGATGCGCCGGGTCTCCAACGCAGCTCGGTTTCGCTGAGGCGGCTCTCCACACAGGACTCCAATGCTTCCAGAAGGTCGCTGTCGAGGCGGACGAGGATGGCCTGAGTTTCCGGGTCGCCGAAGCGGACGTTGAATTCGAGTACCATAGGGCCGCGCGCGGTCATCATGAGTCCGCAGTAGAGGACGCCGGTGAAAGGTGTATCTTCGGCGGCCATGCCGTCGATGGTGGGCTGGGCGATGTGGTGAAGAATCCACTCGCGCATAGAGGGGTCGAGCATGGCGTCGGTGGAGTAGACGCCCATGCCGCCGGTGTTGGGGCCTACATCGCCCTCGCCGAGGCGCTTGTGGTCCTGCGCGGGAACGAGCGGCGTGGCGTGCTTACCGTCGGACAGCACGAGGAAGGACAGCTCCTCGCCGGTGAGGAACTCTTCGAGGATAACGGTGGTTTCCGCACTGCCCAACAGCTTGCCGTTGAAGAGGCCCTCGATGGCCTGTTCGGCCTCGGCTCTGCTCTCACAGATCAGGACACCTTTGCCGGAGGCGAGGCCGTCGGCCTTGATGACAACCGGGCAGTGGAAGAGGTGGAGCGAATCGAGGGCTTCTTTTTGGGTGGAACAGACCGCGTAGTTGGCGGTGGGAATATTGTGGCGCTGCATGAAGCGCTTGGCAAAGGCCTTGCTGGTTTCAAGCATGGCGGCGGACTGTGTAGGACCGAAGACGGCCAAGCCGCGGCGACGGAGCTCGTCGACCAGACCGAGCGATAGGGGCAGTTCGGGACCGACGACGGTGAGGTCGGGGCCTTCGGCGGAGACGACGCGCAGCAGATCGGTAACGTCCTTGAGGCTGACTGGGAGGCAGCGCGCGATGGAGGCGATTCCTCCGTTGCCGGGCGCGCAGACAATCTCGCTTATTCGAGGCGACTTCGTGAGCGCCCAAACCAAGGCGTGCTCTCGTCCGCCAGCACCCATTACCAGAACTTTCATTGTCTCCGCGCACTCCACATGATCAATGTCTAAGGCAAGGCTACAGCAGGACAGGCGGCGAGTGAAGCGGTCAATGAAGGAGCACTCAGCGAAGGAACACTCAGCGGGCAGGCGCGGCGGTTTCGCTGGACTGCGTGCCGGTGGCGCGCTAACCAGAATTTAACAGTATAAGTTAACCATGGTTTACACTGGAAACGAGCCCATGGCTACTGCACCCACCAAGCCCGAGCGCACCAGTCTACTGCCCAGGCTCCGCACATCGGAGCTGTGGGCCTACTTTGGGCCGGCTTTTGTGGCCAGTATTGCGTACATCGACCCAGGGAACTTTGCCGCGAACTTCGCGGGAGGATCGGAGTTCGGCTACAAGCTGCTGTGGGTTCTGCTGTGGTCGAACCTGATGGCGATTCTCGTGCAGTATCAGGCGGCCAAACTGGGTATTGCCACTGGCAGGACTCTGCCCGAGAACTGCCGCGAGCGATTTTCGCGCCCTGTGACGATATTTTTATGGGTGACAGCGGAGATTTCCGCGATGGCCACTGATCTGGCGGAGTTTTTGGGAGCGGCGCTGGGGTTTTATCTTCTGTTCGGGCCGCGGTTCCTGCTGTATGGCTGGAGCAAGACGGAGATTCTACTGGTTTCGGCGATTCTGACTGGCATTTGCGTCTTTGTGATCCTGCTGCTGGAGCTGTGGGGCTACCGCAAGCTGGAACTGGCGATCATGGGCTTTGTGTGCGTTATCGGCGGGTGTTACGCGATAGAGATGCTGATGATCCGGCCGGACTGGGGGGCGGTTGCGTTCAGTACCCTGGTTCCCCGGCTGGACAGCAGCAGCGTGTATATCGCGGTGAGCATGCTGGGTGCGACGGTAATGCCGCATGTTGTTTACCTCCACTCGGCGCTGGTGCAGCCGCGAGTTAGGGCTGAGCAGGCGGAGACGCCGAAGCACAAATATCTGGCCCGGTTGCGGCATTTGCGCTACGAGACGATTGATGTATTTGTGGCCATGAACGGCGCCTGGCTGGTGAACTCGGCCATGGTGGTCGTGGCTGCGGCGGTGTTCGGCGGGCACGAGCTGGCGAATCCAATTGAAGATGCGCACCGGACGCTAGGGCCGCTGCTGGGGCCGGCCTCGGCGCTGGTTTTTGCGATCGCGCTCCTGTGCTCAGGACTGTCGTCGTCGACGGTGGGCACGATGGCCGGGCAGGTGATTATTGAGGGCTTCCTGCACATTCGCTTCAGTATTTTTCTGCGGCGGCTGCTGACGCTGATTCCGGCGATTGTGGTGATCGCGAGCGGGCTGGATCCGCTGAAGATCCTAATTCTGTCGCAGGTGGTGCTGAGCTTTGCGCTGCCGTTTGCGCTGGTTCCGCTGCTGATGCTGACCGGGAACCGAGACGTGATGAAGCAGTTTACCGACAGCACTCTAACCCGCTGGCTGGGATGGGTGACAGTGAGCGTGATTATCGTGCTCAACGTGATTTTGCTGTGGCAGCAGTTTGTGGGTTAGCGACGAAACATGCCTAAAGTCACACACCCGCATCTGTTGAGGCGGGCGTATATTGCCCGGCGTTCGTTGACATTGCGAATCAAGGGGTCCTATAGTTGAAGAGTAGCGTTTGCGCGAGGGATTCATGCGCAAAGCTGTAATCGCCGCTCCTCTCTATCCCCGCCTGCCGGAAGCTCTCTGTTGGAGGCCGACGTAGTGCCGGGCCACGACACTGGCCAGACCTCGTCTCCGCTGGGAGACTTCGCGTAGACCCGGAACAGAAGGGGCAACGATTCCCGAATCTTCCCGGGTCAGCCGTGAATCAAACGCACCGGCGAAGAAATCTGCATGGTTCTGACTTCGGCCTCGCGCAAGCGGGACCGTTTCGGAGTCTGCAGGGCGGCTCTCGGAACCGCCGACCTACGAATCCCGGAGCTGGCAGTTATGGCAGATGTCCTGAATCCTGAACAAGTCGAGAGCACACCTCTGAACACCGAAATGGAAACCCCTACGCTTGAAGCCGTGGCGGATCATAGCGATTCGTCCATCGAAACCACTCACACACTGGAAGCCACTTCCATAACCCCCGCAGAGCCTGCAGCTGAGTCGAGCGCCCAGACCAACGAAATTACCGAGGACGTTGATTTCGGCAGTATGGAAGATTTTGCGGCCGCGCTCGAGTCGTTTGACCGCGAGCAGGCGGCAGCCGAGGCAGCTGCGCAAGCCTTTGACGACACTACCATTGTGCCGGGAACCGTGATCAAACTCACGGAGAAGCACGTTGTGGTGGACGTGGGTATGAAGTCCGAAGGATTGATTGCCATCGAGCAGGTGCTGGATCACACGGGCCAGCCCAAGCTGAAGGCCGGCGATCCGGTCGAGGTCGTCATTGAGCGTGAGGACCCTGAGGGCGGCTACATCCTGAGCTATGAAAAGGCTCTGCGGCACCGCGTGTGGGACACGATCGAGAAGGCTGCGAACGAGAAGACTCCGGTTACGGGTGTGGTGCTGAGCCGCGTGAAGGGTGGGCTCACGGTGGACATCGGCATCAAGGCATTCCTGCCCGGATCGCAGATTGAGGTCCGCCCGGTGCGGAACCTCGACGCGTATATCGGCCAGTCGATCGAAGTTCGCGTGATCAAGCTGAACAAGAAGCGCGGCAACATTGTTGTTTCCCGCAAGGAGATCCTGGAGGAGGAACAGAACGCGAAGCGTTCGGTAACGCTCCAGCACCTGGAAGAGGGCAGCGTACTGACGGGTACGGTGAAGAACCTGACTGATTACGGCGCTTTTGTAGATATGGGCGGGATCGACGGACTGCTGCACATCACCGATATGTCCTGGGGACGGCTGACGCATCCACGCGACCTGGTGAACGTGGGCGATGAGATTCAGGTCAAAGTGTTGAAGTTTGACAAGGAGAAGCAGCGGGTTTCACTGGGTTTCAAGCAGTTGACACCTGATCCGTGGCTGGATGCCGCAGAGCGCTACCCGATCGGGGCGCATGTGAAGGGCCGCGTTCTGAGCGTGACGGACTATGGCGCGTTTGTGGAGCTGGAGCAGGGCATCGAAGGCTTGGTGCACGTCTCTGAGATGACCTGGTCTAA